>Ga0265332_10000398_pt1 | contig 31536 bp, 30 predicted proteins | sample 41926metaG_FD_202084 | JGI IMG/M metagenome (GOLD analysis project Ga0265332, IMG submission 202084) | Rhizosphere microbial communities from Carex aquatilis grown in University of Washington, Seatle, WA, United States - 4-19-26 metaG | ecosystem: Host-associated > Plants > Roots > Rhizosphere...
CTCCCGACATCCATGAGCAGGCGCCGGAAACGCCGCTCGCCAAGCTGCCCGGCGAAATTCTCTCCTACGTCAAGCCCAGCCGGTATTGCGAGGTGGAGGCCATCTACAGTTTTGCTTACCGCACGTTCGGCAAGCTGCCCGCCGGCTACCAGCGTGTGCGGGCAATCTGCCAGTGGGTCAAGAACAACGTCACGTATCAACTCGGTTCATCGACGGTGAACTCCAGCGCGCGCGATGTGCTCGCCAATCGTGCCGGCGTATGCCGCGACTTTGCCCATCTTGTCATTGCACTCTGCCGCGCGCTCAACATCCCGGCGCGGTTCGTCACCGCTTACACGCGATATGAAACGCCGCCCCAGGATTTTCACGCGGTGGTGGAAGTCTACCTCGGCGACCGCTGGTACCTGTTCGATCCGACCGGGCTTTCGTCGATCGCCGATCTGGTGCGGCTGGGCACCGGACGCGATGCGCTCGATGTGCCCTTTGCCACTTTCTTTGGCGCGACCCGCCTGCGCCGCCTGAGTCCGCTGGTGCAGCCGGCCGGTGCCGGCGAGACACTTGTCGAGTTGCAATCGCCAACCGCGGGCATCCTGCTGTCACCGGGAGAAGTGCGCAGCGGATACGGTTCATGACCCCGGCCCCGGTGCCGGAGTCTGCGCGAAACGCTAAGCGGACCCGCCCTCCGGCAAAAAGATTTGCAGCAAGTCGTTGAGAAACCGGCGGCCCAGCGCGGTCGGCGCCACGCGCTGGTGGTCGCGCTCGATGAGTCCGCGGCGTTCCGCTTCATCGAGTTGCTTCAACACCGCAGTTAGCGGCACCCCCGCGCGCTCCTCGAAGAGCACCAGCGGGAATCCGCCGGTGAGCCGCAGCGCATTCATCATGAACTCGAAACCGGTTTCATCACCGCCTATATCGTGCTGTTCATGTATCGCGGCACCGGCCGCGGCGCTTTCCATGTATTGGCGCGGCTGCTTGAAGCGTACCTGGCGCGCGATGCGGTCCGGCAATGAAATCTTGCTGTGCGCGCCGGCGCCGATGCCGAGATAATCGGCAAACGTCCAGTAGTTCATGTTGTGCCGCGCCTGCCGGCCCGGCAATGCGAACGCCGACGTTTCGTAGTGGCGATAACCCGCCGCGGCAAGCCGCGCTTCGATCGCGTCCTGCATTTGCGCTGTCGCGTCATCGTCGGGCAACGCCGGCGGGTAACGATGAAAGTACGTGTTCGGCTCCAGCGTCAGGTGATACGCGGACAAGTGCGGCGGCGAGAAACCGAGTGCCGTCTCGATATCCGCCAGAGCCTCGGCCGGCGTCTGTTGCGGCAGGCCGTACATGAGATCGAGATTGAAGTTGTCGAAGTTCGCGCGCGCGATTTCGATCGCGGCGCGCGCCTCGGTGTCGTCGTGGATGCGCCCGAGCGCCTTCAGGTGCGCGTGATTGAAGCTTTGGATGCCGATCGACAGCCGGTTGACGCCCGCCGCCCGGAACGCGCGGAACTTGTCCGCTTCGAACGTGCCGGGATTGGCTTCGAGCGTGATCTCCGCGTCGACGGACAGCGGCACGCGCGCGCGCACCGCAGCGAGTATCTGCTCGATGCTTTCGGCGGAAAAAACGCTCGGCGTGCCGCCGCCGAAAAACACCGTATAAATTTTGCGGCCCCAGATCAACGGGAGTGCCGCTTCGAGATCCGCGATCAGCGCGTCGACATAACGCTGTTCGGGTATGGGCTCGCGCGCTTCGTGCGAATTGAAATCGCAGTACGGGCATTTGCGCACGCACCACGGAATGTGAATGTAAAGCGAGAGCGGTGGCAGTGCTTTAAAGTGCGGTGAGGGGTGAGGCGTTAGGCATGAGGCGATTCCTGCCTCACGACTTTTGCTTTCCGCCTCACGCCTCACGCCTAACGCCTAACGCCTAACGGGCCGTGAGGGCGGCTTGAGCCGCGCCGCCAGCGCAGCGAGCGCCTGTCCGCGATGACTGATGCGGTTCTTTTCTTCCGGTTTCAATTCCGCGCCGGTCTTGTTCAACGCAGGGATCAGAAACAACGGATCGTAGCCAAAACCGCCGCTGCCGCGCGGCGTCTTGACGATCTCGCCCTGCCATTCGGCCTCGCACACGATCGGCTGCGGATCGTCGGCCCGGCGTGTGAGCACGATCACGCAATAATAATGCGCGCGGCGGTTCGTCTCGTGCGCAAGCAAGTCGAGCAGTTTCCGGTTGTTTCGCGCATCCTGGCCCGCGCGGCCGCCGGCGCCGTTGGCCGGCCCGGCGGCAAAGCGCGCGGAATACACGCCGGGCGCGCCGTTCAGCGCGTCGACACAGATGCCCGAATCGTCAGCCAGCGCCGGCAGGCCGGAATGCGCGCTCGCGTGGCGGGCCTTCGCGAGCGCGTTTTCGATAAAAGTGCAGTGCGGCTCTTCCGCCTCGCTGACGCCGAGCGTCGACTGCGCGACGATCTCGATGTCGAGCGGCGCGAGTATCGCGCCGATCTCATTCAGCTTGCCGACGTTGTTCGATGCTATGACTATTTTTTTCATCGACTCAAACTTAAATCTTGAACCGCTAAGGACGCGAGGGGAACCCAAGAGCAAGTTCAAAAACGGTTTAGATTTCCGTGGACGACATCGAACCGGCTTTTTATAGCCAGATCTGTTTGTCTTCTGCTTTTGATTTTCCTTTGCGCCCTTCGCGTCCTTTGCGGTGAAGCTTTTGACCTTTCAGGTTTTCAGCGCCGCTTTCTGCGCGGCGATCAACTGCTGGATTCCCTGCTGCGCGAGGTCGAGCATCGCATTCATCTCGGCGCGCGAGAACGGCGCGCCTTCCGCGGTGCCCTGCACTTCGATCAGGCCGCCGCTGCCCGTCATCACGACGTTCATGTCGGTATCGCAACCCGAATCTTCGGGATAGTCGAGATCGAGCACCGGCACGCCCTGGCAGACCCCGACCGACACTGCGGCCACCGAATCGCGTATCGGCGACGCGGCGAGCAATTGCTTGTCAAGTAAGTAGTTCACCGCGTCATGCACGGCGACGAACGCGCCCGTGATGCTCGCGGTGCGCGTGCCGCCGTCGGCCTGGATCACGTCGCAGTCGATTTGCAGCGTGCGCTCGCCAAGCGCCTTGAGGTCGACCACCGCGCGCAAGGCGCGGCCGATCAAGCGCTGGATTTCCTGCGTGCGGCCCGACTGTTTCCCGCGCGCGGCTTCGCGGTCGGAGCGCGTATTGGTGGCGCGCGGCAGCATGCCGTATTCGGCGGTGAGCCAGCCCTGCCCTTTGCCTTTCAGAAACGGCGGCACCTTGTCCTCGACGCTGACCGTGCACAGGACCTTGGTGTCGCCGGCTTCGATCAGCACCGATCCCTCGGCATGGCGCGTGTAGCGGCGGGTGATCCGGATGTTGCGCAACTCGTTTGCCTCTCGCTTGCTGGGCCGCATAATGTGCTATCTTTCCTGGCTGGAATCGGTCAAAAAACCGAGAATGCGATGAGTTAAAAAACCGGCCGGTACGCCGGATTCGCGTAGCCGCGTATTTTACCCCGCACTTACCTGACTTATCTTATAGCCCACCCATTTCACCCGCGACGGACCCAATGATCTACAGCATGACCGGATTTGCCAGCGCAACGCGCGAACTCTCGACAGCTGCGCTCAATGTGGAGCTGCGCTCGGTCAATCACCGCTACCTCGATTTGCAGTTCCGCCTGCCCGAGGAGTTGCGCGCGCTCGAAACCGGGCTGCGCGAGCTGATCGTGACCAGGCTCAACCGCGGCAAGGTCGAATGCCGGATCGGATTGAACGCGCTGCCCGCCGCGCAGAAATCGCTCGAACTCAACGCCGAGGTGCTGAAGCAATTGCGCGCGCTCTCCGAAAAACTGCGCCTGGCGTGGCCGAGCGTGCCGGGGCTTACCGCCGCCGACATTCTGCGCTGGCCCGGCATGCTCGGCGCCGAGCCGGAGTCGCTCGATGAAATGCGCGCCGCCTGTCATTCGGCGCTGGCGGAAGTTCTCGGCGAGTTCACCGCGTCGCGCGCACGCGAGGGCGAAAAACTGAAAGCCATCCTGCTCGAACGCGTGGCCACGATGGAGGAGCGCATCGCGACGGTGGCGCCGCGCATGCCCGAAGTGCTCGCCGCCTATCGCGAAAAACTCGCGCTGCGCCTGCACGAAGCGATGGCCGTGAACGACGACGAACGAATCCGCCAGGAAATCACGCTGTTCGCCAACCGCGTCGACGTCGACGAGGAATTGTCGCGGCTGACCGCGCACTTCAGCGAAATCAAGCGCATCCTCGACCAAGGCGGCGCGGCGGGCAAGCGGCTCGACTTCATGATGCAGGAATTGAACCGCGAGGCAAACACGCTCGGCTCGAAATCGGTCGACGCCGAAGTGACGAAGGTGGCGCTCGATCTGAAGCTCCTGATCGAGCAGATGCGCGAGCAAATCCAGAACATCGAGTGAAGGGGGAAGGGTGAAGCGTGAAGGGTTGAACCGTGCGCTCCGCGCACCACTTGCCGGTAAAAACGGGCTGGTCGCGCCATCCACGGACGCACGGAACCGCGCCGCTCAGTTCCCCTTCACCCTTCACCCTTCGCCCTTCCCCTGGCGTATCGCGAAACCATGAACGGCAACCTTTTCATCGTCTGCGCGCCATCCGGCGCCGGCAAAACCACTCTCGTTGCCGCGCTGCTCAAAGCCGATCCGGGTATCCGGCTGTCGGTCTCTTACACGACGCGCAAGCCGCGCGCGGGCGAGGTCGACGGCCGCGACTATCATTTCATCGACCAGCAGAAATTTCAGGGGATGGCCGCGAACGGCGAGTTTCTCGAAAGCGCGCTCGTCCACGGCAATTACTACGGCACGTCGCACTCCTGGATCGACGAACAGCGCACCGCCGGCGCCGACATCCTGCTCGAAATCGACTGGCAGGGCGCAGCACAGGTGCGCAGAATGATGCCCGACGCAATCGGTATTTTCGTGCTGCCGCCCTCGTTCGAGACGCTGGTCAGGCGCCTCAATACGCGCGCGCAGGACCCGCCCGACGTAATCTCCCGCCGGATCGCCGCCGCGCGCGCGGAAATCAGCCACGTAACCGAGTTTAACTATGTTATTATTAACGATAAATTCGACGAGGCGGTGCTGGACTTGGCGAGTGTAGTCCGCGCCCAGCGCCTGCTGGCGGCAAACCAGCTGGCCCGTCACAGCGACCTGATTAATCGTATGACTTAGCGCTGTTGCCGTGGAGATGCTGTCTCACCGGCCCGTAACCCACTTAAGGAAATCCGTCATGGCACGTATCACTGTAGAAGATTGTTTGAAAATCATTCCGAACCGCTTCGAACTCACGCTGGCGGCGACGTACCGCGCGCGCCAACTCGCGAACGGCGCGACCCCGATGATCGAAGGCAACCGCGACAAATCGACCGTAATCGCCTTGCGCGAACTCGCCGGCGGCCATTACGGGCTCGACATACTGAACAAGACCCCGACGACGTAATAAGCGCTTGAAGGATCGGGTGTGAAGCATGGCACCCGACGCCCCGCGCAACCCGCCCCGAACCCGGCCCTTCACCTCTCTCACTTGATCCCGCCGGTGCCATGCCCGAAGCCGCGACGCTGTTCAAGGAATGGTCCGGCTATCTCAAACCGGACGATATAGAGCGGGTCGAAACCGCTTATCACTTCAGCGAGGCGGCGCATAACGGCCAGTTCCGCGCCTCGGGCGAGCCGTACATCTCGCATCCGCTGGCGGTCGCCAACATCCTGGCGCAGCTGCATCTCGATTCGCAGGCGCTCTCCGCGGCGCTCCTGCACGATGTCGTCGAAGATACGGCGGTCACCAAGGCCGAGATCAGCAGGAAGTTCGGAAAGCCGGTAGCTGACCTGGTCGACGGCGTCTCGAAACTCGACCGCATCGAGTTCGAGACCCACGAGGAAGCGCAGGCCGAGAACTTCCGCAAGATGCTGCTCGCGATGGCGCGCGACGTGCGCGTGATCCTGATCAAGCTCGCCGACCGGCTGCACAACATGCGCACCCTCGACGCGGTGCCGGCGCCCAAGCGCAAGCGGATCGCGCGCGAAACGCTGGACATCTACGCGCCGATCGCCAACCGGCTGGGGCTCAACAGCATCTACCAGGAGCTCGAAGACCTCGCGTTCCGCTACCTCTATCCGGCGCGCTACCGCGTATTGTCGAAGGCGCTGAAAAGCGCGCGCGGCAACCGCCGCGAAGTCGTCGGCAAGGTCGACGACGCGATCATCAGGCGGCTGAAAAAGGACGGCATCGAAGCGACGGTGCACGGCCGCGAGAAACATCTCTACAGCATCTATCGCAAGATGCGCGAGAAGCACCTGTCGTTCGCCAAGGTGCACGACGTGTTCGGCTTCCGCATCATCGTCAAGGATGTGCCTTCATGCTATCTCGTGCTGGGCGCGCTGCATTCGCTCTACAAGCCGATCCCCGGCAAGTTCAAGGATTACATCGCGATTCCGAAGGCGAACGGCTACCAGTCGCTGCACACCACGCTGTTCGGCCCGTTCGGCAGCCCGATCGAAGCGCAGATCCGCACGCAGGAAATGCACAAGATCGCCGAAGCCGGCGTCGCGTCCCACTGGCTTTACAAGAGCACCGATGCGTCGCTCAACGAACTGCAGAAAAAAACCCACCAGTGGCTGCAAAGCCTGCTTGAAATCCAGTCGGGCACCGGCGATTCGACCGAGTTTCTCGAGCACCTGAAAGTCGATCTGTTTCCCGATGCGGTTTACGTCTTCACGCCGAAAGGCAAGATACTTTCGTTGCCGCGCGGCGCGACGGCGGTGGACTTTGCATACGCGGTGCACACCGACATCGGCAACCGCTGCGTGGCGGTCAAGATCAACGACGAGTTGATGCCGCTCAGGACCGAGCTCAAAAACGGCGAACGGGTCGAGATCATCACCGCCTCCCACGCCAAACCCAACCCGCTGTGGCTGAACTACGTGATCACGGCCAAAGCGCGCTCGCATATCCGCCACTTCCTGAAGTCGGTGCAGTCGCAGGAGTCCGCGCAACTGGGCGAGCGCCTGCTCAATCAGGCGTTAAGCGTGCTGCGAACCGGCATCGCCGAGATCAAGGAAACCCAGTGGGCGAAGCTGTTGAAGGATACCGGTGTCAAATCGCGGCAGGACATACTCGCCGACATCGGCCTGGGCAAGCGCCTCTCCGTGGTCGTTGCGCGGCAGTTGCTGTCGCTGGGCGATGCGACCGGCGAGGAGCGCCGCGAAGTCGGCCCCGTAATGATCCGCGGCTCGGAAGGCATGGCGGTGCAATTCGCGCAGTGTTGCAAGCCGATTCCCGGCGACCCGATCATCGGGCTCATCAGCAAGGGCCAGGGCATGGTGATCCATACCCACGACTGCCCGGTCATCGTCAAGACGCGCGCCGACCCCGGCAAGGTGATCGACGTCGAATGGGCGCCCGAGACCAAGAAGCTTTTCAACGTCAGCATCAATCTCGTCGCCATGAACCAGCGCGGCGTGCTCGCCAAAGTCGCCGCGGCGATTGCCGGCGCCGATTCGAACATCGACAACGTTACGGTGGATCCCGAGCAGGGCGATCAATATGCGACCATGCATTTCACGCTGCAGGTATTCAACCGCCTGCATCTCGCGCAAATCATGCGCGTGCTGCGCCGTTTGCCCGAAGTGATCCGCATCATGCGCGTCACGCATTGACGCGGCGAGATTATTTCCTGCGCTTGCAGATATCGGCGCCGTCCCGCCAGCCCTGCGCGTAATCCGCGTCGGCTTTGAAGCGCGATTCGTCGCGTTTCCTCGCTGCATCGACGCTCCCGCAACCGTCCGCATAGCCCGCGCGGAACGCCGGCGAATAGCCGGACAAATTAATCCCGGGTGCGGCCGCCGTGGGCGCGCGGGGCGCGGTGGTGGTCGCGGGTTGCCCGGCGCATCCTGCGAACAGCGCGGCAACGAACAGGATTGGAAAAATTCGCATGGTCGGTTCCCGCTTGTTACTTTAACGGCAATTCGAGCCGGCCGCAGCGCATGATTGCGCCGCTGGTGCGCTCGCCCGCAATTGAGATCAGCCCGCCTTGACGATGCGACCGTTCGCAATTTTGACGTTGTCTCCCACCGCAAAGGCCGGCGCGGACGATTGATAGGTCGTGCGGAAACTGCCGTCGTGCATGCGCACGCGCACCTTGTATTGCACCGACTTTTTCACGTGCTTCTCGATTTCGTTGCCGGCAAATGCGCCGCCGGCGGCACCGCCTATCGTCGCCAATGCATTGCCGTTGCCGTGCCCGATCTGGTTGCCGAGCAGCGCGCCGGTCACGCCACCGGCGATCAGGCCGAGTCCGTTCGTGCGGCCGGTGGCCTCGATCGGCGCAATCGACGCGACGACGCCGCAGTCCGGGCACGCCGGCGCCACGCCGCGGTCATCCCCGACGTGATTGTGGGCGACGCGTTCGGGATACTGCGCAGCCGCAACGCCCCGTTGTTGCGGCGAAGCGGCGTCACCCTGCTGTTGCGGCAGCGTTTTCTCGCCGGTCGACTCTGCGCGCGGCAACCACCCTGCAATGGCGGCGGCGCCCAGCGCGCTGAATATGATGACCGCGATGGCTGCTATGATCAGCAGCGGATACAACAAACCTTTCTGGTTGGGCGCTTTCATTCTCAATAAAGCAGCTTGCATGATGATGGTCCCCCGCAGGCGCCAACCTGCGGCGTCCGCTTAAGCCTGTGGATCGGTTCTGCACGAACCTCCTGCTATGCAGACATAGCGCAGCAACCATCATGCCAAACGCACTTTTTCCATACGGTTCATCGCGTTGCATCACCCGCTCCAATCCTGCGCGGCGACCATCCGTCGCCTCGGGACGACAGCCACCCGACGCGCCGTCGCGACAGATTGAATTCGTTCGGATTTTTCTGTCGCCGCGCAGCGACGACACTTGCCGCCGGCGTCAGGAGACCGCGGCTTTGAACGACGCCGGATCGAGCGCGTGCCGCTGCAGCAGTTTGTAGAACTCGGTTCGATTGCGCTGGGCGAGCTTGGCCGCCTGCGACACGTTGCCGGCGGTGATTTTCAGGAGGCGCACCAGGTATTCACGCTCGAATTGCTTGCGCGCCTGCTCGAATGACGCGAACTCGCTTTGCTGGTGCTGGATCGCCTGCTGGACCAGGGACGCCGGGATCAGCGCGGAATTGCACAGCGCGACCGAGCGCTCCACGACGTTGTAGAGCTGGCGCACGTTGCCCGGCCAGTTGGCGCTCACCAGAAGCTGCAGTGCGTCCGGTGCGATCCGCGTGATCGCCTTGTCGTATTTCCTGGCCAGCGTCGCGAGAAAGTGGTTGGCAAGCAATGGTATGTCTTCGCGCCGCTCGCCCAGCGCCGGTAAATTGAAGGCGACGACATTCAGGCGGTAATACAAATCCTCGCGAAAGCGTCCCTCCGCCATTTCGGTTTCGATCGTCCGGTGCGTCGCCGAGATCATGCGCACGTCGACGCCATAGCTTTGCGTCGAGCCGACCGGGCGCACCTCGCGCTCCTGCAGCACGCGCAATAGCTTGACTTGCAGCGGCAGCGCCAGATCGCCTATTTCGTCGAGAAAAAGCGTGCCGCGGTCGGCGGTCTGAAAGAGGCCCTTGTGGTCGCGCACGGCGCCGGTGAATGCGCCTTTGACGTGGCCGAAAAGTTCCGATTCGAGGAGCTGCTCGGGGATGGCGCCGCAGTTGATCGCGACAAACTCGCGGTCGCGGCGCGCGCTCGCATTGTGGATCGCCTGCGCGAGCAGTTCCTTGCCGGTGCCCGATTCTCCATAAATGAATACGCTCGCATCGCTCGCCGCGACCATGCGCGCTTTCGCGAGTATGTCTTCCATCACCGGATTGCACGTGATGATCGCCGAGCGCCATTCATCGCCGTCCGCCGCCGGCCGCATGCCGCCGCCCACCGCGAGCGCGCGCTCGACTTCTCCAAGCAGTTCCTGCGCGTCGAAAGGCTTGGTCAGATAGCCGAACACGCCGCGCTTGGTCGCCGCCACCGCATCCGGTATCGTGCCATGCGCGGTCAGGATGATCGACGGCAACGTCGGATACGTTTGGTGAATGGCGTCGAGCAGGGTCATGCCGTCCATTCCGCCCATCTTCAAGTCGGTCACCACGAGTTCGGGCCGCGCGACCGCGAGCTGGGCCAGCGCTTTTTCACCGCTGTCGACGGCGGTCACCTCATAACCGGCGGTCTTCAGACGGATCGCGAGCAGGCGCAACAAATCGGGATCGTCGTCCACCGCCAGGATTCTGCGTGCAGGCTCGCTCATAATAGCTACCTTCCCCGTTCTAGCATGCTCTTGTCGAGCGACATCAACGCATCGAGCTTCTGCTGGAGCCCCTGCACGCGCCTCTGTTCCTGAATCTGCGCGCTCAACAGCGTCGCCAGAGCGCGAATTCCGGCGTCGGCGCTTTTGAGCAGAGGGTCGAGAAATTCCATCGCGCGCGCCTCGTCGCCCGGCGCCGCCGCGGGCGCGCTCAGCAATATTGCGTAGCGCATGCGCACGACATCCGTGCGCTCGCGCGCGTACAGCTTGCGCACAACTTCGACTTCCCTGGCGAACTCGGCGGCCGGCAGCTTGCGCACATGATCGAAGTACGCGAGCAGCGTCTCACTGTCGCTCACCGCCGGCCGCACCGGGTTCCTGGCCTGGGGTTCGACTGCGGCGACGGCCGGCTTGCCGGCCGCGGGCCCGTTCACGCGCGAGGTGCCACAGCCTGCGGCCAGCAACGCGATCGCCCCCGCCAGTACAAGCGCTTTTCCGTTCATGATGCGGCTCCGGCTTTCAAAGGAAGTTTTACGCGAAAATGCGAACCGGCGGCGCCCGCCTCGGCAATAATCTCGGCGCTGCCGCCATGCGCCATGACATATTCCTTCACGATCGACAGTCCAAGGCCGCTGCCTTTGACCGGACCCAGGCTTTCGACTCTGCCCTGGTAGAAAGGTTCGAACACGTGCGGCCGGTCCGCCGCCGCAATGCCCGGGCCCTGATCCGTCACGTCAACGACAAGCTCGCCGTTGCCGGCGCGCAGCGACATCGAAATTACGCCGCCCGGTGGTGAAAATTTAATTGCGTTTGACATCAAGTTGTCGATGATTACCCGTATTTTCGCGGCATCGCCGAGCATGATAACGCCGGCGTCGCGCGTCTCGAGTTTTAGATTTTTTGCCTGCAGCGGCAGCTTGTGGTCGCTGGCGACACCCGCCATGATCTGGCCGGGATTCAACGGCGCCACTTCGAGCTTGCGCAGCGGAATCGCGCCGTAGTCGAGCAGTTCCTCGATCAGTTTTTGCAGCTTGATACTGTTCTGGCGCAGGATTTCGGCGATCTCGCGCTGCCCCGCCGTCAAACTGCCGAGCACGTCGTCGGACAACAATTGCGCGCCTTCGCGCAAGGCCGTCAGCGGTGTCTTGAGCTCGTGCGAAATCTGCTGCAAAAACCGGGTCTTCTGCTGTTCGAGGTCGATCAACTGGCGCCGCATCCATTCGAGACGGTTGCCGAGGTACTCGAGATCGGCGGGACCGGAAACGGTGACCGGCGAATCGAATTTGCCGCCGCCGAGTTCCCTGATCGCCGCGTCGATCTGGCGGATCGGACGCGAAATGATGGCGGTGAAACCGAATACCAGGAAAATAACGACCGGAACCAGCGCGAGCGCCTGCCACAGCATGATGCGCCGCGCATCGCGCGCGGTCCTGCGCATTTCGTCGACTTCGCGATCGATCAGGCCGGCGCTCTTGGCCATGATCGACTGGGCGTGGTTCGCGAGTTCGCCGAACCGGCTCACCTGCGCCTGCAGCTTGGCGGGGTTGAGCCGCGTATCCGAGAGCGCATCGAAAATCTGCTGCTCGGTTGCGACGATCACGTCAAGGTCGGCACGCTGGCCGGCATCGAACGGCAACTCCGAAAATTGCGCGGTGGTTTCCTTGAACTGCGCCCGGCTGATTTCGTAAGCGGTGAGCAGGCCGCGATCGTTCAGGATGACGATCTGGCGTGCGCTGCGCTCCATGGTCGTTAACAGCTCGCTCAACCGGCGGCTGCTTTGGGTCGCCCTGACTGCCTCGTACACTGCGGTCTCGCTGCGATTGGCCAGTTGATCGACGGCTATCGCGCTCGTGATCAGCGCGACGATGAGCGGCAACGCCACCAGTGAAAACCCCACCACCAGCAGCTTCAGGAAAGATCGGGGATATCGCATCAGCATAGGTTACAGGCACTCGATGCGCGCAGACAACCCGCGCCGGACTTTGCAGCCGCGCCCATGCCGTATTCATTCAACAGCAGGCCGTTGCGACGCCCGGACGGGGCGCTGCCGGCGCGAAAATTATCTTGCGAAATCCCGCCGGTTCGGTTCGCCAATTGCCGCGGTTACACGCGATGACTGGCCACGATGATGCCGCTTTTGACCTCTTCCACGCCCCGCACGTCCCGGGCAATCCGCTCGGCCATCGCGCGGCGCTCGAACGTGTCGACTTCGCCGTATAACGTCACGACACCGTCCAGCACGCCCGCGTCGAGTGCAAACGGCCTCAATCCCGGCTCCGCCACCAGCGCGCTTTTGACTTTGATCAACAGTGCGATGTCGCGGTCAGGCCGGCGCTCGCCGACCACGGCACGCGCATCGCCGTTGTTCCAGCCATGCATCGCCGCTGTTGCGTAGAGATCGCCGGAATCGAGCGCGGCCGCGCCGTCGATGTTCATGTCCTTGCCGCAGGCGGCGAGCAGCAAACCCGTCGCGAGCAAACCGAATGTCGTGCGCAAGACCAAACCTCGTTTGTGTATATGCATGGCTTCCCCCCTTCGATTGAGCGATTTCGATGAAAGCAGACACGTAATGACTAACCGCATAACCCGCTGGCGTAAGTTGCGGTGCGATTGACTCCGCAATCGACCAGCAACTGCGCGGTATCCGGCGTCTCCGCGGCGCAGGCATTGTGCATGACGTCGACTATCCTCAGGCTTGCAATCTCTATGCACAGGACGTCGCCGCCCGCCAGCAGCCGTTGATACCCCGCGTCCAGCGTACTCAGTTTGCATTCCAGCTGCGGCGGCAGCGTGACCTCGTACAGCGAAGCCGGCAATCTGCCGCCGACGATCCACCGCCTGCTCGACCGCCAAGACATTTCCGGTCCGGCAACGCCGGCGCGCGCGCAACGCCCTTCGAAATAGCGCGAAATAACCGCTCGATCGACGCACGTTATGCGGTTGCCGCCGCCGTAAATGCTCGGCGTGGCCGCCGCGTTTGCCGGCGCAACGCGCAACAACACGCATTCGGTGCCGCTGGTTTCCTGGATGTTCATGCCATTTCCCCTTTCGTCGTCAGTGCGGACCGCCGCAACATCAGCCTTTCGCGACGGTGCGGTTCTTGTCGTCAAGCGCCTTGATCAAACCGTCGATTCCCGACCGCGAAATCTCGGATGCAAAAGTGCTGCGATAGTTCGTCACCAGGCTCAGGTTTTCGACCACCACGTCGGTAACCTTCCATCCGTCCGCGGACTTCTCCAGGCGATAGTCGACAGCGAACGGTTGCCTGCTCGAGTCCTTGACCGTGGTCTTGATCGTGACTTCGTTCTGGCCCGCGGCCATCTGCGCGGGCTTGACCTCGACCGCCTCGCCGCCGGTTGCCGAGACGGACAATGCGGCGGTATAGGTATTGACGAGCAGCGTCCGGAAACCGTTCTCCAGCGCCTGCTGCTGCTCGGGCTTCGCGTCGCGCCACGCCCTGCCCACCGCAAGCTGCGTCATGCGCTTGAAATCGAAGTGCGGCAGCACCTTCTGTTCGGCGAGTTCGCGCAACGCGCGCTTGTCCTTGTTTTGCTTGATCACGGTCAATACCTCGTCGACCGTCGATTTGACCAGCGCATCCGGCGCAACGTCCGCAGCCATCGAAGCGCACGCGACCAACAGGAAACAAGCCGCCAGCAGTTGCAGCAGCGATTTCATCAGCCATCCTTCGCGTCCTTTGCCGGGACGATTCGCCGGATCTTTCGATAGAAGTCCGGTAACGCGGCCGGTTGCTGCATAAATCATGGAAATCCTCCTGTTTGCGCCGATAAGAAGCGCAGAGACGGCACCTGTATGCGCAAGCACCGTGCCACCCGGTCTTGCACCACTGCAATCAAGGGCTTGCGATGGATCGACACAAAACGCGCCGCGCAATAGTGTCGCCGCTACACGACACGAATCGGGACGCACCAAGAAAGGCGCCGCGCTTCATGCACTTAGCTGTCGTCTGAGCCCGACACTCAAACCCCCAAGCGGTTCGTAATGACGTCCGCATAACGGGAACTTTCGCGCGCTTAAGACGACTCATGGTGACAACATCAATAATCGCGTTTAGCACATCGTCATTCCGGAATGCGGACATCCGGCGCGCCCGGTTCGCATGCCGGCGCAGCCAACGAGACAGTGGAGGATGCGATGACCGATCTGGAATTCCTGCCGCAGTTTCCGCTTGCCGCCAATCCGCTGGCGCTGTTCGGCGTGCTGCTGCTCGCCGGCGTGCTCGGCGGCGAACTCACGCGCCGCGTCCTGAACGTGCCGCGCATCACCGGCTACGTGCTGATCGGCCTTACGCTCGGCGCGAGCGGCCTCAATGTGCTGGACGCGCGCATGCTCGGCTACACGCGCGTGTTTTTCGACATCGGCCTCGGGCTCGTGCTGTTTGAGCTCGGGCGGCGGGTCCATTTCGGATGGTTGATGCGCGACCGCTGGCTCGCGGTCATGGCGCTCGCGGAATGCACGCTCTCGTTCGGATGCATGTTCGGCGCGCTCGTGTGGTTCCAGGTCGAACCGCTGTACGCCGCAGTCGCCGCGGCGATCGGTGTTTCGTCGTCGCCCGCGATCGTACTGCTCGTCGCGCGCGAGCTGAAGGCCGAGGGCCAGGTGACCGAACGCGCGCTCAACCTGGTTGCGGTCAACAGTGTCGCGGCATTCGTGCTCGTGACCATGCTGCTGTCCTGGATCCATCGCGAATACCATGCGGGCTGGTTCGTGATGGTGCTGCACCCGCTCTACATCATGGCGGGTTCGCTGTTTGCAGGTCTGGCGGCGAGCTGGCTGGCTTTGGGCCTGGCGGGCTGGCTCGGCAAGCGTATCGAACTGCACGCGGCGCTGCTGCTCGCGGTAGTCGTGTTGCTGGTCGGCGCCGCCGAAGCGCTCAAACTGTCGATTTTGATTTCGCTGCTGACATTCGGCGTTCTCATCGGCAATCTCGATCGCGATCACGTGCTGATGCCCGTTGACGTGGGGCGTTTCAGCCAGATTTTTTTCGTCGTGCTGTTCGTGGCGACCGGGGCGATACTGAAAGTAAGCGATCTCGTCGCCGGGGGCGCGATAGCCGCGGTCTACATCGCGGCGCGGTTCGTGGGCAAGTCGATCGGCGTGCTGTGCTTTGCCCATTTGAGCCGCATCCGCGCGGGCAGCGGGGGCCTGCTCAGCATCGCGCTCCTGCCGATGTCCGGCATCGCGCTCGCCATGACGTACAGCGCCGAAAGTTTCTATCCCGCCTTCAGCGCAAAACTTCGCGTCATCGTGCTGGCGGCCGCGCTGGTGCTCGAACTGATCGGCCCGCTCGCGGTGCAATTCGCGCTGCGGCGCGCCGGCGAGGCGCAGAAAGAGGAGGCGCCATGAACCCGGAACTCGATTTCAAGGCGTCGCCGGAGCTGACGATGGGCGTCGAACTTGAACTGCAGATCCTCAATTCGCGCGACTACAATCTCGCGCGCGACGCCGTCGATCTCTTGTCGCTGCTGGACAAAGCGCCCCACCCCGGCGCCATCAAACCCGAAATCACCGAAAGCATGATCGAGCTCAATTCCTCGATCCATGAAAACTTCGGCACGCTGCGCACGGAGTTGAGGGAGATCCGCGACGCGGTGGCGCGCGCCGCCGCGCAGCTCAACCTGCGCATTGCGGGCGGCGGCTCGCACCCGTTTCACAAATGGAGCGAACGCCGCATCTATCCGAGCGAGCGCTTCAAGCACCTGCTGGAAGTCTACGGCTACCTGGCCAAGCAATTCACCGTGTTCGGCCAGCATATTCACATCGGGGTTCCCGACGGCGATGCGGCGCTTTACCTGGCGCACACGCTGGCCCGCTACATTCCGCATTTCATCGCGCTGTCGGCGTCGTCGCCGTTTCAGCAGGGTGCGGACACCGAATTTCAGTCCTCGCGCCTGAATACCGTCAGCGCGTTCCCGCTGTCCGGCACTTTGCCGTTCGTGCACACGTGGAACGACTTCGTCGCTTACTTCGACAAAATGCGCCGCTTCGGCATCGTCGAAAGCATGAAGGATTTTTACTGGGACATCCGGCCCAAGCCCGAATACGGCACCGTCGAGATCCGCGTCCTCGACACGCCGCTGACGGTCGACCGCGCCGCGCAGCTCGGTGCTTACGCGCAAACGCTCGCCCATTACCTGCTTACGCAGCGACCGCTGCCGCCGTCGGAAGACGTTTACCTCGTCTACAAATACAACCGCTTCCAGGCGTGCCGCTACGGCCTCGCCGGAACCTGTATCGACGCCCATGCGCAGCGGCAACTTCCGCTGCAACGCGACATACTCGATACGCTTGAATTGCTGCAGCCGCATGCGGCGCGGGTGGGGACCGGGGAAGCGCTCATGGCGTTGCGCGCGGACGCTGAATCTTCGCGCAGCGACGCCGCCTGGCTGCGCGAAACGTATCGCAAGTTAGGCTCGCTGAATGACGTCGCCCGCCGGCAAAGCGAACAATGGATGGGCCCGCCGCCGGCCGCCTGATCGCGCGCTTTCGGCCATCGTGCGGCGGCGCATATGACTCAATGCGTGATCAGCGTTTCGATCCGCTTCATTGCATCGGCATACGCGTCGAGACCCGCGGGCTTGGTCACGAACCAGTCGGCGTCGGCCTGATAGCTCAGGCGCACGTCGCGGTGGGCCTTTGACGAAGTAAAGACAACGACCGGGATATCGCGCAATGCGTCGTTGCTCTTGATCTCGAGCAGCACTTCATGACCGTTGAGCTTCGGCAGGTTCAAATCAACCAGCACCACGTCCGGCCGCGGCGCGTCATCGAACTGCCGTGTTTTGCACAGAAACGAAATCGCTTCCATGCCGTCTGCAACTACGTGGAGCCGGTGGGCGACGCCGGCAGCCTTGAGCGCCTCCCGCGTCATGCGGACATCCGCCGGATCGTCCTCGACGAGCAGGATATCGACCGGGTCGCGGCTGCGCAGATCTGCCGCCGCTTCATCGTCGGACTCGTCGCCGCCTTCCGTCTGCATGCCCGGCTCGGGCATCAGCCGGATTATTACGACCTGTCCGATTTTGATATCGCCGAGATTGACCCGCAACCGGTCCGCTTCGATCGCGGTGGACATTTCAACCGCCGCGATCGCGTAATTGCGATGGGCCGCGGGCGGCAGGATCTTGATGTTCTTGACGGTGCCGAAGCGGGCGCACTGGCCGGCGGCGGCAACGGTCAACTGGACTTCCGATAATTTCCCGATATTCAAAGCTAACATGGCTATCCCTCCACGCTCGGTGTTGCCTGCGGCAATCAGCCGTGTTTCATGGGGACCCCTCCTCCATTCGACATGGGCCGGGTTGCAAGCGGTACTTACCGGTTGATTTGACAACATGATATTCCGGTCGTACAGGAAATACTGCACGACGGCCGCAAAAATATCGCGCCGTTCGAGCGGAACTCGCCCGCGCTGCAGCTGTCGTATCCCGCCCGCGCGCGCTACCGGCGCGGCAGCGTGAAATAGAACGTCGCGCCCCGGCCTTCGGCCGACTCGACCCAGATCCGGCCCGCGTGGCGTTCGACGATTTTTTTGCAAATCGCCAGGCCCACGCCCGACCCCACGTACTTGCCGGCGCCGTGCAGGCGCTGAAACACCTCGAAGATCCGCTCGCCGAATCGCGGGTCGATGCCTATGCCATTGTCACGCACCGAAAAAGTCCACTGCGCGGCGTCCGCCCGGATGCCGATATGCACTTCGGGCGCGCGCTCGCCGTGAAATTTGATAGCGTTGGCGAGCAGGTTCTGCAGCAGCTGCTCCATCTGCCCCGCGTCCGCCACGAACTCGGGCAGCGGATCGTGCGTCACCGTTGCCCCGCTCTCCGCGATGCTGCGCGCCAGGTTCGCCAGCACGCGCGCGAGCAGTGCCTCGCCGTCGACCGGCCCGCGCACCGCGCGCTCGTGGCCGGTACGCGAAAATTCGAGCAGGTCGTCCACCAATCGCTGCATGCGCCTGACGCCGTCAACGATGAAGCCCAGGAATTCGCGCCCGTCCGCGTCGAACTTGTCCAGGTAGCGGCGATTCAGCAAATCGGAGAAGTTGATGACGGTGCGCAGCGGCTCCTGCAGATCATGCGAGGCGATATACGCGAATTTTTCCAGCTCGGCGTTGATGCGCGACAGCTCCGCGGTGCGCTCTTCGACCCGCTTTTCCAGTTCGTCGTGCGCCTTCTGCAGCGCCCGCTCGGCGAGTTTGAGCGGCGTAATGTCGCGCAATATCGACGCCATGCCGATGATTTGTCCGCTGTCGCCCATGATCGGAGAGCCGCTCAGCGAAACGTCGATCGCGCGACCGTCCTTGGCGATGCGCACCGTTTGATAGTTGGACACCTCCTTGCCGCTCGTAAGCAGCCGCCGGTTTTCCGCAATCTCGCCGCGCCGTTCGGGCGGCACCATCGTCAGGTCGCGCCCGATGACTTCGGCCGCGGTGTACCCGAACAGGCGTTCGGCGCCGGCATTCCACGACCAAACCCTGCCCTCGAGATCGCGGCTCAATATCGCGTCCTGCGAGGATTCGACGATGGCCGCGAGCCGCGCACGCGTGGCCTCGGCCTGCTTGCGCTCGGTGATATCGCGTATCGCGCTCGAAACCAGCGTGCCTTCCTCGGTCTCCAGCGGGCTCAGGCTGATCTCGATGGGAAATTCTTCTCCGTCTTCGCGCATGCCGTGGAGCTCGACGCCCGCTCCCATCGGCCGGATTCCGGGCTCGAGGAAATACCGCCCGCGACTATGGCCGTGCGCGTCGCGATAGCGCAGCGGCAGCAGCAGGTCGACCGGCCGGCCGATAAGTTCCATGCGCGGATAGCCGAACAGCTTCTCGGTCCGGGAATTGACCAGCACGATATTGCCGTCCCGGTTCACGATGACGATCGCGTCGGGCGCCGACTCGAGCAGGCCCTTGAACTTCAGCTCCGCCTTTTCGCGCTCGCTGATGTCCTGTTTGAGCACGCGGTTGATTTGTTCGAGTTCGAGCGTGCGGCTGCGCACGCGCGAATCGAGCTCGTCGCGTTCTTTTCGCAACTGCTCCATCGCGCGGCTGCGCTCGCCTACCACGGCGCAGAGCACCAGCCCCATCGCCGCGAGAACGATGAGATAGGTCAGCAGCAACAGCAGCGACGAATTCAGCGCGCCGGTGGCAAACGGACCGCGCCCGTCGAGCGTGTACCAGAGCGCGATCGCGCAGATGGTCGCGACCACCGAGGCGGTTTCGCGCTGACCGAAGCGAAATGCCGTCCACAGGACGAACGGCACCATCAAGTACGAACGCGGGATCGGGGGCGCGTAGCGCGAGGCGCCGCTGAATGCGATAAAGGCGACGGCCAGCAACAGCAATGCAAGGCACGCGGCCTCCGCCCTTCTGCGCGGCATCGCGGCGGCATCGCGGCTGCCCCAGCTCAGGATCAGCGGCGCGAAGATAATAATGCCCGCGGCATCGCCGACCCACCATGTCCAGCCGTTGGCGACGATTTCCGCCACTGTAGGCGCGTGCCCGATGGCGATCGGCAGCGCGCCGCAGGTGGCGGCAACCGCGGCGCTGACGAAAGCGGCCGCCATGAAGATCACGACGTCCTCGCCGCGCTCGAAACGGTGCGGCACGCCGATGAACCGCCGGACCAGCGCGGCGCCGGCCAGGGCCTCCAGCGTATTGCCGCTGCCGATGACGACCGCGGCGAACACGGAAGAGTTGATCGTAAAATTTACGAGCGCAGCGCCCGCCCAGATGCCGGGCCAGATCCGCGGGCCGAACATCAGCACGGCAGCGAATGCGATGCCGGACGGGGGCCAGACGGCGGTTGCATAGCCGGGGGGCAGCGCGAACAACAACGAAAACTTCGCGGCCGCAAAGTAGATCGCCGCGAGCAGACACGCCTGCACGGGGCGCGAAGCGCGCTTTACGTAACCGGCGACTGCCACGAGATCCGGCGGATCGTCCCGCACCACGGGTCACCTGTCCTTTCGCGATGGAACAAATGAAACACTGGGACGTAAAAGTTTATATCGATAACACGTCAAATCGACGTGCGTCCCGGCAATATTTACGAAATCCCATAATCGTATCGTGGTCGTGACAAATTTACTGCGCGCGCCGCCCGTCAACGCGCACACTGGCAGCCGGCACGATGGAACCTGCAACGGATCGGGACGGTCTGAGTACGTTACCGGCCGATTGCGATATTCCCTTCGACTAAACGGAGCCCCATATGCTGAAGCTCGATCTGACACAACTCTCGGAGCGTGAACTCGCGGATGCGATCGCGCAACATTGCGCGGCGCTGGGCACGCTGACGAATCTCTCCGTGCACAAGCCCGCCGATCAAACCGGATACGCCGTCGCGTTGATCACCATGTCGACGGCCGACGAATCGGAACAGGTGCTGACGGCGCTGGGCGATTCCAAATTCGGTTCGACCGTGGTCCTCCGGCTGGAGCAGGAAAGCAGGCCGATACCGGTTTCGCTCCAGCTGCTGGCCGACACCGACCTGAACGTGCACATGTATGATTTTCGCTCCTGCGTGTCGCGCCTGCCCGACGAACAACCCGCGGCGGCGGCACGCGACGAAGGACGGCGGGATCCGATCGATATATTGCTGGTGGAAGACGATCCGGCCGACGTCAGGATGACGCGGGAGGCATTGCGGGTCGCGGACATACCGTGTCATTTGCACGTCGTCGGCGACGGCATGGATGCCGTGTCGTTTCTCTGCCGGACGCGGCAGTTCAACGACGCGCCCAAACCGGACTTGATCCTGCTCGACCTCAACCTGCCGAAATTCGGCGGCCACGAGGTGTTGGGGGAGATCAAAAGCAACGAATTCCTCAAGGACATTCCGGTGGTGGTTCTCACCTGCTCGAAATCCGCGAGCGACATGCGCAAAAGCTACATGATGAGGGCCGACCGTTTCATGACCAAGGCGATGGGCCTGGAAGCGTACGCCGAGCAGATCAAATCCATCGCGGCGCTCGCGCTGTAATAAGCCGGGCGCGGTCGTGCCCTTTTAATGCTCCCGCGCGTGCACGATCGCGCGCGGCACCAGCGAATTTCCGCCGAGCACCTGCAGCGATTGATCGCCGCTCGCGAGGCAGATCTTCTGCAGCGCGAGAAATGCGCGGCCGGCGGCCGTGTCGTGCCAGAACCAGTACAGCACGGCCTGCGCGTCTGGATTGCCCGGCTGGGCGGCGGCGGCCTCATAGTAATAGGCGCGCAGATCGTCGCACACGATCTTGAGCGCTTCGCCGGCACTCATGCCATTAAGATTGGACGCCGGCACGGAGTTCAAATACGAAGTCACGAACTGCGCGGCTTCCTCCATCGTCATGCCGCTCAAACCCGTCGTCGTGCGGCTGCGCCGCTTCGCCGCGAGATCGTGCCATGGCGCGAGTTCTTCGATTTCGCGCGCCAGCGCGGCGCCCAAATCGCCGGCATCGGTCTTGCGGTCGAAGCTGACCGGACACGCCATGCCTTCCGTTTCCTCGGCCCGCGGAGCCGGCGCCTCTTCCGCGTAATCCACGAGCACGGGTCCCGCCGGCGCTGCGAGGAGCTGCAATACCGCGCGCAACACGCGGTGCTGAAATGCCGCGTCGCCCGGCACGCCGAACGGGCGGCCGAGGATGAACGGCACCCATAACGCGCGCGGCGGCCCCATCGCCGCGGTGTGCTCGCGCACGAGCGAAACCTGCGTCGTCGCTATACCCGCACTTTCCAGATAGTGGCCGAGTGCGCCGACGGCGCACGTGCAATTCGGTCAGACTGGACACAGCAGTACGGCATCGACGCGGTCTTTCTTCAAGAGGCCTGCGAGTTCGCGCGCTTTGGCTTCGATCTTGCGTATGGGTGCCGCGCCCATGAACGAATAATGAAAATCCGCGACCGCGCCGATTGCGCCGTCGCGCGCAAGTTCGTTCAGGCGGTCGAGCGGAAACGCGACGTTGTGGTCTTCCTGGAATCCGGTGCGGTCGAAGTTCACCGATTGATGGCTCATCACCAGATCGGCCGCCGGCGTGTCGCCGGGAATGATCCGGTAGTCGGTCGCCGTCGCGCTCGGCCCGAACGGGCGGTCGCCGCGCGCGTGCAAGCCCGCCGTCGAGACGATCGCGATGCGGCACCGTGCGAGCGGCGGCGGCTTGACCCACGGCCGCGCGCTGAATTCCTCCAGGCCCTTCAACTTGTCGAGCATGTGGCTGCGCTCGAAATCCGGCAAGTCGGCAAGTCTAACCATCCTGCGTTCTCCTCGTTACGCAGCTGGTGCAATGCTGCGTAACCGATATTCATCCTCCCCTTGAAGGGGAAGGAGACCAAGTTGCGCGCGTCGTGCTTTATTTCAGCGGCGCGATCTTCAATTCGGCGGCAAGCTGATCGAGGCTCCTGAGCAGAGGCGCCGGCAGCGGGACGCCGGACTGCAGGCGCTCCGCGCGCTTCGCGTGGCTTTGCTCGCCGGGCAGGCGTATCGCGTCGACGCCGGGCAGGCGCTTCGAATTGCGGATGTCGCGGACCAGCTGGTCGACGCTCGCCTTGAATTCCTTCAGTTCGCGGAACATCGCGACATTGATGGCGACGATCACGTGGCCGGTGTTGGTCGGCGTCGTGTCGTCGTTGTTGAAATCGACGACGTCGCGCCCCATCGCCGCACCGTTCAGCGTTCCCGCGAGCAGGCCGAACACGAGCGCGAGCCCGTAACCCTTGTAGCCGCCGATCGGCAGCAGCAGGCCTTCGTTCGCGCGCCCGGGATCGGTGAGCGCCTGCCCCATGCGGTCGATCATCCAGCCTTCCGGCATCGTTTCTCCGCGTTGCGCCGCCGTTTTGACTTTACCGTACGCAGCGACCGTGGTCGCCATGTCGAGCACGATCGGCGGCTCTTCACCCGCCGGCACGCCGACCGCGATCGGATTGGTCGAGAGCAGCATGTCGAGCCCGCCCCACGCGGCGAGATGGTTGGCATTGCCGACCGCGAGATACAAACCGATCATGTCGTGCTCGATCGGCATGCTCGCATACAACGACGCGGGCCCCGCGTGATTGCTCGCCCTGATGCCGACCCACGCCGCGCCCGCGGTCTTCGCCTTGGCAATCGCATGCTCCGTGGCGAAGCGCATGACGAGATGCCCCATGCCGTTGTCGCCGTCGACGAGCGCCATGCCCGGCGCGTCGCGCTCGACGCGTATCGAAGGTTTGATGTTCACCGCGCCGCCCTTGATGCGGCGGATGTACTGCGGCAGGCGGAACACACCGTGGCCGTCGGCGCCGTTCACGTCCGCGCGCGTCATCAGCTCCGCGATGCTTGCCGCTTCCGGCGCGGAAATGCCGATCGCGACGAATGCACGCGCGATGAACGCCTGCAAATCGGCGGCGGAAATTTTACGAGGTTCTGAATTCATGGCCGGATTTTATCCGTTCTGCGGCGCCGGCGCGTGACGGCCGGCGTGGAAAATGAATGCGCACTTCCGGGTCATTAGTGCGGGGTGTCAACTTTAGATGTGGATTTCGGATATCGGCAAATTCTGGTGCGCGATGGCAAGGGCGGGAAAGACCGCATCACGGTGTTGCCCGCGCCGGTGATTGAGCCTTTGCAGACACACCTTGTACGAGTCAAAGCGCTGCATGACCGCGATCTTGCTCAGGGCTATGGCGACGTGGAACTGCCTGATGCGTTGATGCGCAAGTACCCGCGTGCGCAGTACGAGTGGGCCTGGAAATTCGTGTTTCCGTCTTACAAGCGTTCCGTTGATCCAAAGACCGGCGTAATTCGCCGTCACCACGTCTATGAGAACTACCTCATACGCGGGGTCAAGGATGCGGCACGCGCGGCGGGTATCGCCAAGCATGTCAACTGCCACACATTAAGACATTCGTTCGCAACCCACCTGCTGGAGAACGGATACGACATCAGAACTGTGCAGGAACTGCTAGGCCATTCAAGCGTCGAGACGACGATGATCTACACGCACGTGATGAACAAAGGCGGGCGCGGCGTCAAGAGCCCGCTGGATGCTGTGCGGGCTCAGCAATAACTGCAGGCGCGAGTTCCGCGCCTCAATCGATCTGGATGTGCGCTTCCTTCACAACGCGCGTCCAGCGCGCGAGGTCGGTCTTGAGAAACGCGGCGAAGTCCGCGGGCGTGCTGGCGACGGGCTCAGCGGCGTCTGCGCTGATCCGTTGCTCGAGGTCCGGCACGAACACCGCCCGCGCGATGTCCTGCTGGAATTTGCGCACGACGTCGGGCGGCGTGCCTTTCGGCGCGAGCACGCCCATCCACGCGGTGAATTCGTAGCCGGGGACGCCGGACTCGGCGACGGTCGGCACCTCGGGCAGCGCGCGCGATCGCTGCGGCGTCGTCACCGCGATGAGGCGCAATCTGCCCTGCTTGACGTGCGGCAGCACCGACATCGGGCTGCCGAAGGCGAAATGCATGCGGCCGGCGAGCGTGTCGTTCAGCGCCTGCGGCACGCCCTTGTACGGCACGTGCACGACCTTGATGCCCGTCATCATGCGCAGCAGTTCGCCGGCAAGATGATTCGACGTGCCGTTGCCGCCGGTGCCGAAATTGAGCTCGCCCGGTTTCGCCTTCGCGAGCGCGACGAGTTCCTGCACCGTGCGCGCGGGCACGGACGGATGCACGACCAGCAGGTTGGACTGCGTGAGGACTTGGGTCACCGCCGCGAAATCGCGCAACGTGCTGTACGGCAGCTTGCGGTAAACGCTTTCTCTTACTGATAACGCGGACGTCGTAAACAACACGGTGTAGCCGTCGGCGGGCGCGGCGGCGGCGGTCTCCGCGCCGACCACGCCGATGCGGTTGTCGACGATCACCGGCTGGCCCCAGCGCTCGTTGAGTTTCTGCCCGAGCATGCGCGCGACGATGTCCGCGCCGCCGCCCGCCTGTGAAGGCACGATCACGCGGACCGGCCGCGCCGGATAATTTTCCACTGCGACCGCCATGGTAACCATCGTCGCCGGCAGCAACGCCGCCAGCAGCGCAATACGAAGGAAATTCACGTGCATCGCGGGCGTCCGCGCCGGCGCGCGGTCAGATCCCGTGCTCTTCGAGTTCCACCAGCGCGCCGAAGAAATCCTGCGGATGCACGAAAGCGATGCGCTCGCCGTGCACGTTCTTCTGCATGCCGTCGCCGAGCACGCGCGCGCCGCGGTGCTCGATTTCGACTTTCGTCGCCTGCACGCTGTTGACCCGCAGGCTGAAATGGTGGATGCCGCCGCGCGGATTGCGGTCGAGGAATTTGGCGACGGGCGAGTCGGGACGCGACGGTTCCATCAACTCGATCTTCGCATTGCCGAGGTCGACGTACGCCATGCGCACACCCTGCTGCTCGTTGACGCGGATTTCGCCGATGCGCAGGCCGTATTTTTTCTCCAGCTCGCGCGCCGCGGCTTCGAGGTTCGGCACGACGATAGAAACGTGGCTGAATCCGGTGATCATTGCTTTCCCCCATCCCGGCCTTCCCCCGCATGCGGGGGAAGGAGTTAGAAATCAAATAACCTTGTCGCGCCGCAATGCCGCGATCTGCGCGTCGTCCATGCCGAGTTCTTCTTTGAGTATCTCGTCGGCATGCTGATTGAGCGTCGGCGGCGCGCGGCGCACCGAAGTCGGCGTCGCGGAGAGCTTGAACGGCGTGCCGAGCATTTTAAGCGCGCCTATCTTCGCATGTTCGGCGGTCGCGATCATGCCGCGCGCGGCGGTCTGCGGATCGTCGAGCGCCTGTTTGACCGAATTGATTTTCCCGCACGGCACGCCGGCCGCCTGCAGTTTTGCGATCCACGCGTCGACGCCGTCGGTCTTCAACACGTCGGCGATCATGCCGTCGACGATTTCGCGGTGCGCTACGCGATGGCGGTTCTGGATGAAGCGCTCGTCGCGCGCCCATTCGGGGTGCCCGAGCGCGGCCGCGCATTTCGCGAACTGCGCGTCGTTGCCCACCGCAAGCGCCAGCATGCCGTCCGCCGCCGGAAATGTCGTATACGGCACGATGCTCGGATGGCCGTTGCCGAAACGCCCGCCGTCTTTGCCCGCGATCAGGTAATTGGATGCGACGTTGACCAGCATCGCAAGCGACGATTCGTACAACGAAACTTCGACTTTCTGGCCGCGCCCCGTGCGATGGCGCGCGTTCAACGCGGCGAGGATCGCATTCGACGCGAGCATGCCGGTGCACACGTCCACCAGCGCGACGCCGTGCTTGGTCGGCGTGCCGCCGACCGGCCCCGTGATGCTCATCAATCCGGATTCCGCCTGCAGGATGAAATCGTAGCCCGGCTGCGCGGCCTTGGTGCCGGTCGAGCCGTAGCCGGTGATCGAGCAGCGCACGAGCTTCGGCGCGTGCCCGTCGAACCACGCGTCGGTGAAACCCCATTTCGCGAGCGTGCCCAGCTTGAAGTTGTCGATCAGCACGTCGCTTTTCTCGATCAGCGCGGCGAGCACCGCCTGACCGGCCTTCACCGCCATGTTGAGCGCGAGCGAACGCTTGTTGCGGTTCAGCCCGAGAAAGTACGCGGCCTCGCCCTCGACGAACGGCGGGCCCCACGTGCGCGTGTCGTCGCCGTTCGGCGGCTCGACCTTGATCACGTCGGCGCCGAGGTCGCCCAGCATCATGCCGCACAACGGGCCCGCGAGAATGCGCGTCAGATCGAGCACGCGCACGCCGTCGAGCGCGCCGGGTACGGAGTTTGGTTCAGAACCCATTTCCAAATCCTAAGTCGGATCAGCCGCAGATGAACGCAGATTCAAATCTCCGGTTCGATAGATCCAATGATCGTTCGAGAAGTTGACCTGGTGCTGCGGCATCCGCGTTTATCCGCGTTTATCTGCGGCTCAAAAGCCCTGAAAGGTTATTTGCGCTTCTTGCGCATATAGGGCGGCTCGTTCAGGTTCTTTGCAAAGCCGTCGAGGTAACGCGCCATCTCGCGCTTGTCGCGCTGGCGGAACTGGTTGAAGTTCGGCTTGCGGCCCGCGAGGAAGGCCTCCATGCCTTCGTTCGCCTCGGGCGAGCCCCACACGTGCGCGAGCAGTTCCATGCCCTGCTGCCACGACGCGTACAGCGCGTCGGAGGCGGAATTGAGCGAGCGCTTGGTCATGCGGATCGTCAGCGCGCTGTGGCCTTTCATGGTGGTGCACCACTTCAGCGTTTCCTTCAGCAAATCTTTTTGCGGCACGCACTTGTTGATGAGGCCGACTTCGACCGCCTCCTTCGCGGTGAAGCGGCGCGCGCAGAAAATCATTTCGCGCGCGAGCCGCTCGCCGAGGATGAGCGGCAGGTATTGCGTCGCGCCCACCGTCGGGCACGCGCCGACTTTCGCGCCGGTCTGGCCGAGCACCGCGTTTTCGGAGGCGATCACCACGTCGCACCACAGTGCCAACTCGTGGCCGCCGCCCATGCACCAGCCGTTGACCATCGCGATCACCGGGATCGGCAGGCCGCGTATCGTCATCGCGAGGCCCAGCATGCGGTCGTTCCACATGTAGGCGTTGGTGAAATTCAACCGCTTCATCGCGAAGAAGTCGCCGCCCGCGGAGAAGGACTTGGTGCCGGCACCGGTCACGACCGCGCAGACGATCGTCGGGTCTTCGCGCGTGGATTTCAGCGCGTCGATCATTTCATCGAGCGTCTGCTCGCGAAACGAGTTCAGCACGCGCGGCCGGTTGATCGTCACCCACGCGACCTGGTCTTTGACTTCGTACAGAATGTCCGAGTACTGCTTTGCCTTCGCGGCCTTCCTGCGGCTGACTGCCATGACTCTCTTCTCCGGGATGGGTAATTTGACGTACGGCTCGATTTTCGAGCCGCAAGTTTACCAGAGTGCGCGCAGGGATTGATTGACAGCACGCACGCGACTCCACTATCTTCGCCAGGTGCGCATGCGGACCGTTCGCGCCGCATCCGCGCACTGGAGGAAGTCCGTGATAGTTCCAATCTGCCGCTGGTCCGTGCTCGCCGCGTTGTGCATTTGCGCAGCGCACGCGCTCGCGCAAACGTATCCCACGAAGCCCGTGCGCGTGATCGTGCCGTTCGCCCCGGGTGGCCCCACCGATATTCAGGCGCGCTGGGCCGGGCAGCAATTGAATGCGGCGCTCGGCCAGGCGTTCATCATCGACAATCGCGGCGGCGCGGGCGGCGTGCCCGGCACCGAAATGGTGGTGAAGGCCGCGCCCGACGGCTACACGCTGCTCGCCGGCAACCCGGGGCCGCTGACCATCGCGGCGGCGGTGCGCGCGCAAATGCCGTACGACACATTGCGCGACCTGGCGCCCATCATGCTGATCGCGCGCAGTGCCAGCTGCATCGGCATCCATCCGAGCCTGCCGGTCAAAGGCGTCAAGGATTTCATCGCGTTCGCCAGGGCGCGCCCGGGAAAAATCAACTACGGCTCGCCCGGCGTCGGCACCGTCGGCCATCTCGCGACCGAATTGTTCGCGTCGCAGGCGGGCGTGAAGCTCAATCACATCCCGTACAAAGGCGCCGCGCTCTATACGATCGATCTTATCGCCGGCCACATCGAGCTTGCCGTCATCCAGTTCGCCGGCTGCGCGCCGCTCCTGCAGCAGGGCAAATTGCGCGCGCTCGGCGCGACGTCGCAAAAGCGCACGCCGCTTCTGCCCGATCTGCCGACCATTGCCGAGCAGGGCATGCCCGGCTTCGAAAGCTACAACTGGAACGGCGTGCTGGCGCCCGCCGCGACGCCGAAAGCCATCACCGCGCGCATTCATGAAATCCTGTCGAAGCAGCTCGCCACGCCCGAGAACCAGCAAATGTTCATCGGCCAGGGCCACGAGCCCGGCGGCGACACGCCGGAAGAATATGCCGCCTTCATCCGCGCCGAGACCCGGAAATGGTCGAAGGTCGCGAAAGCGGCGGATATTCGGGAGCAATGAACAAACCGGTAATGGGTAATGGGCGATGAGCAATGGGATAACCCTTCACCCATTGCCCATCACTCATCACTCATCACCCGGTACCCATCACCCACCACGAAAGAACACCATGGCTGAAAAGAAAGATCCCCCCTACTTCATGTACTTCCCCGGCAACTACCGCTGGTCGGCCGGCTTCATCAACATGCTCAGTTCGGCGCCGTACGGCGGCTCCGAAATCGGCGAGCTGCACAAGATCGGCACGATGCTCAAGGGCAAGGCGCCCGAGGACGACGAAGCGTGGTTCGACGCCTGCGTGAAAGTCGCCGACGGCGTGCGCGCCCACGCGCAGAAATTCGACCATGGCGAGCACCGCTTTTCCGCCGCGCACGCCTACCTGCGCGCGTGCAACTACTACCAGATGGCGGAACGCTTCCGCACGCCCAAGGACAAGAAGGCGCTCGACGCGTTTCGCACCGGCGTCGAATGCTTTCACCGCCATGCCGAGCTCACCGACGTCAAGATCGACATCGTCGAAGTGCCGTTCAAGGACGGCAGCCTGCCCGGCTATTTCGTGCACGCGCAGAACACGGTCGCGGAGAAGAAGCCCTGCGTCGTCTTCTTCGACGGCCTCGACGTGACGAAAGAGATCCAGTACATGCGCGGCGTGCCCGATCTCATCAAGCGCGGCATTTCCGTGCTGGTGATGGACGGCCCGGGCACCGGCGAGGCGATCCGCTTCCGCGGCCATTACCTGCGCTACGACTACGAAGTCGCCGGCAGCGCGTGCCTCGACTTCCTCGAAAAGCGCGCCGACGTCGACGCGAAAAAAGTCGGCATCGTCGCGATCAGCCTCGGCGGCTATTACTCGCCGCGCTGCGCCGCGATGGACCCGCGCTACGCCGCCTGCATCGCGTGGGGCGCGCAGTGGGATTACCACGCGACGTGGAAGAAGCGCATCGACGCGCAGTTCAAGACGTCGCTGTCCGTGCCCGGCCACCACATCACGTGGATCCTCGGCGTCGATACGCTCGATGCGGCATTGAAAACGCTCGAACCGTTCAAGCTCGACGGCGTGATGCAGAAAATGCGCTGCCCGTTCCTGCTCGTGCATGGCGCGGAGGACGAGCAGATCCCGCTCGCCGACGCGCAGAAGCAGTTCGATGCGTGCGGGTCGAAAGACAAAACGTTCCGCGTCTATACGGCCGAAGAAGGCGGCTCGCAACACTGCCAGCGCGATTACCTGACGCTGGTCGTCGCCGACATGTGGAACTGGTTCGAAGACAAACTGGTGCGCCAGTTATAGCAAATGCGCTGTCAGCGAAGCGTACGGCGCACTCTACGTTCCCTTCCCCCGCTTGCGGGGGAAGGGCTAGGGATGGGGCGTAGTCCAATCCCATGGCGTGCCGGCTGCGGCGCTGTCACGAATGCAACTTCCCGGTTGGCGCCCGCGATTTGTTTTGTCCGCGCTGCGGCGCCAAGCAGCGCCGTGAAAAACTCGGCTCGCCGCCGATTGTTAAAGATTGTCGGCGAGCCAATCCGCAACGTAATTAGACCCGAGCACGCGGTTGTCGCCCTGCACGTGTTCGCTGCCGCCTTCATCGGCGGTAAAAATCTTGAGGGTCTTGTTTTTCGAACCCACGGCTTCGTACAGCAGGCGGCCGTAATCGGCGGGAACGATGGTGTCGTTCTCGCCGTGCGTCACCAGGAACGGGCAGGTGATTTTCCCGGCGACGCTGGCGAGATTGTATTGCTTCAACTTCGTCATTGCGGCGTCCATGTCCGGCACGCCGAGCACCCACATCAAATGAAAGTACGGCGCCGACACCTTGGTGCCGCCCGACTCGATCTCCTTGCGCCGGCGTATCCATGACGCGTGGTAGTCGAAGTGGCCGCCCCACGCAACGCACGCGGCATAGCGTTTCTCGAATGCGGCGACGCGCGGCGCGTAGTAGCCGCCCATGCTGATGCCCATGATCGCCACGCGCTTCGGATCGACGTCGGGCCGCGCCGCCACGCACTCGTAAGCAGCGGTGCCGGCGACCTCATAATCGTAGCGGCTCGGAATTTCGTTCAGCCGCAGTGCTTCGCCCTGGCCTGGCCCGTCGACCGCGAGCAGATTGATGCCGCGCGCCGCCAGTTCGACACCTCCATAAAGCACGCCGACTTCCTTGGTGCCGTCGAGCCCGTTGAAGAACACCACGGTCGGTGCCGGCCCTTTTGCATTGCCCGCTTTCATGAACCATGCGGGCAACATCTTGCCCTCGTACGGCACTTCGACGCGTTCGATGTTCGGATAGCGGCGCTTGATGCCTTCGCTGAAGCACGCGAGACTTTTTTGGTAGACGGCGATTTT
>Ga0265332_10000399_pt1 | contig 31504 bp, 24 predicted proteins | sample 41926metaG_FD_202084 | JGI IMG/M metagenome (GOLD analysis project Ga0265332, IMG submission 202084) | Rhizosphere microbial communities from Carex aquatilis grown in University of Washington, Seatle, WA, United States - 4-19-26 metaG | ecosystem: Host-associated > Plants > Roots > Rhizosphere...
GGACAGCGGGTTCCGCACCGTCTCGGTCACCGACGGCAAGCACCCGTACATGGCGGCCTGGTGGCCGCCCGGCCACATCATCGGCTACGAGCACTCGTTCACCCACACCGTGTACGACCTGCTCCGCGCCATCGCCACCGGCGTGTCCCCCGCCCCCAACTTCGAAGACGGCCTGCAAAATCAGCGCGTCCTCGACGCCATCGAGCGTTCGTCGACCACGGGTCAGTGGCAGAAAATCAGCGAAAGGCAAACCGGATGAGGACAAGGATCAGGACGACGACGACGACGGAGAGGATCACGACCGGAGGTCCGAAACCGCGCGTGGGCAGGACATCGACGCGTCGCAACGGCAAGGTCGTCACCAAGGTCGCCGGGAAGGTCGCGTGCGCCTTCTTCGCCCTGGCGGCGCTGGCGCTGGTCGCCTCGCCCGCCCGAGCCGAGATCCCGCTCGTGCAGTACGACGGCTGGCGGCTCTCCACCGATGGCCGTGTGAACACCTTCCTCAGCGTCGGCGAGGGACAAGGGCTGCCGGCCGGTCAGCCAGAATATCCGGGAGGCGCGGGCGGCACCGCCGACATCGCGACCTCCACCGGCGACATCCACTCCTCGCGCATCCGCAACGGCTTCCTGATGAGCATCCTCGGCTTCACCGGCCAGAAGGAGCTCAGCCCCAACTTCAAGGTCACGACCCGGGTCGGGCTGTGGATGAACGTCACGGGGAGCCGCACCAAGAACAACGTGGGGCAGATCGATCCGCGCGAGCTCTACGGGAAGATCGAGGGTCACTGGGGGAGTCTGCTCGCGGGCAGTCACCTCTCGCTCTTCGGCCGCGGTGGCATCCTGGTCGACGCCGACATCGCCCATGACTACGGCCTCGGGTACCCCTGCGCCATCAAGGACGCATCCGGTGGGGCCTGCGGCATGGCGGGTTTCGGGGCGCCCTTCCCGGGGTTCGATCCCGGGTTCGTGTACGCGACCCCGAGCCTCGGGGGGCTTCAGGTCTCGGTCGGCATCTACGATCCAGCGATCATCGAGAACGCCAACCTCAACCGTGCCCCGCTGCCGCGCGTGGAAGGCGAGGTCAAGTTCGATCTGCGCCAGATGCTCCGCCTGTTCGTCAGTGGATTCTGGCAGACCCTCGAAGGGACTCCCGCCGGCGGCACCAAGAACCTCAGCGTCAGCGCGTGGGGTGGTCAGGCGGGCGGGATGGTGGCGCTCGGCCCCATCCTGGTCGGTGGCGCCGCCTTCACGGGGGCCGGATTCGCGCCCATCAACTACCTCGAAGAGGGCGTGATCTCCGCCGACTCCGAGGGTGTCCTGCGCAAGGCCAGCGGGGGCTTCGGGCTCGGGGCGGTGGTGATCGACGCGCTCCGGCTGAAGATCGCCGGCGGGGCGGGGGTGTGGCAGCTCCAGAAGACCGCGAACGATCCCCCCGAGCCCACCGCGACCATGGCCACCAACCCGGCGCTCATCAAGCAGAACCTGGGCCTCACGGGCGGGCTCTACCAGACCACCGGCCCCGTGCACTTCACCCTCGAATACTTCCGAGCCCAGCACACCTGGTTCGACCGCGGGGTCGCCAGCCTGAACAACCCGGCGGTGGTGAGTATCGTCACGCCCAAGCAGGTCGTGAACTTCATCAACGTCGGAATGACCGTGGTGTGGTGACCCTGCCCGCTCAGTCCTGGTCTGGCTGAGCTAGCTCCGTCCGATCCGGCGGTTCGACGGGACCGGGGTGACCGGCTTGGGAGGCAGCGGGATCAGCGGAGCGAGCCCCGGGCCCGGGACCGCGCGCGGGCGTGGTGGTTCGGCTGGTCCATAGGGGGCAATCCGGACGAGAGTCCCGTGCACGCGGAAGGAACACCGGAAGATGCCCTGTCCGAGCGAGGCCAGCGCTGGCAATTCCAGGCACGGGACCCCATCCGCATCCAGGAAGGGCAGCGCCCGCTCGAGCTGGTCGTGGAGTCGCTTGGTCACGGAGCCCGGCAATCGGCGATCCTCGTCTTCGAGACCGTCGATCCAAGCCGACACCGCCAGTTTCGCCGCCTCGAGGTCCAGGTAGTGGTCACGCATAGGGCTCTCTTCCGCCCTGACAGTAACATGTGTCAGGACGAGGCGTAAAGTAGGGGCTGGCCTCGTCAGAGGCAACCCCGGGCTCGAAACTTTTTCGCCGCATTTTCGAGGCGGCGCCGATGAGCGCGAGCGCACGGATCTCCGTCGCGGCCAGGCGCCGGGCACGCCTGTCGCGTCTCGGCGGCGGGCGTGACATGCATTCCGACGCGAGCGAGCCTGCGTCAGGGCTTGCGGCGGATCCGCCGCAGGTCGGCACCTTGCTCGACCAGGGCCGTCGGCGGAGATGCGTACACGTCCTCGACGAGCGTGTCGACCGATGGGGCGGACACCCCGATCTCGGCCGCGAGGGCGGCGTCGATCTCGGCGTCGATCTCGGCGGCCCAGGCCACCTGATCGCTGGCCGCCAGAATCGTCGATTCATGCAGCCAACGTGACAGCCGCCGCATCGGATCGCCCGTGAAGGCCGGCTCCGGCACAGCCTCCGGAGGTGCCGCCCCTGGCCCTGCCCCTGGGCCTGCCCCTGGGCCTGCCCCTGCCCCTGACCCTGCCCCTGGCCCTGCCCAGACTGGGCGTGCGAGGCGCTCCGTCACCGCCTCGATCAGGGTCGGACCGGCACCCCGGCGAGCCGCCTCGACGGCCGCGCGAGCGACCTGGAACACGGCCACGGCATCCCCCCCGTCCACCCGGATCCCGGGGATCCCGTAGGCCAGCGCCTTGACCGCGACCGTCTCGGAGCCGAGGCCCACGCCGCCCCCGAGGTGGCTCGCCGACGTGGTCGAGGAACCGTTGGCAGCCACGCTGGCGACCGTGTTGATGCACACGAAGACGGCAGGGACATGAAAGACGGCGGCGAAGTTGAGCCCGGTGTGGAAGTCCTCGCCAGCGGTGGCCGCGGCGTCGAGGTAGCAGAGGACCACGGTGTCGTCTCGCTTGATCTTCGCAGCCCATGCCAGGCCAGCCGCCTGAGGAAGGTGGGTCGACGCCGACGCCGAGGCGGGCAACACGTTGAGCGCGCGCGCCGCCACCGGGTGCCCCGGAGCCTGTCGTCCCTTGGCGCGATCGTTGGCATTTCCGAGCACGTTCGCGAGATAGGCCCGCAGCGGCAATCCGCGATAGAGGGCGGCCGCACCCTCACGGTGTCCAGGGACGACCCAGTCCCGTGCGGTCAGGGTGGCGAGCGGGGCGATGGTGGCAGCCTCCAGCCCTCCGAGCTCGTAGGCCGGCGCCGGCATGCTCTCGCGCACCTCGGTGGCCATCGGAAGCCGTCCGGTCGCGGTCGCCGCCGTCAGTCGAAGCTCGAGGCGATGGACGCGCAGCATCCCCCGGAAGATCTCGCGCCAGATCTGGGGGCCGGGGTCGGTGGCGCCCCCGGGCCCGTCCGCGAGGGCGGAGACCAGCCCGGTCGCCAGCCGCAAGGCCTCGTCGCTGTAGACCTCGACCATCTCCGCCACCACGTCGCCCATCCCCGCGCGAATCTTCGGGGGCATGCGCGGCGGCCGCGGCCGCTCGGGGACGTCCGCCGCGGTCCCGGTCCCCCCGCTCGCCGGGGGCGGGGGAGGGCCGGCGGTCGGCGTGGGCGCGACGGCCGCCGCGGCGACCGGCGGCTTTTCCCGGCTCTGTGGGGTCTTGGATGCTGCCATGGGGTGTCTGGGCTGAATGGGCTCGTCGGTCAGATCGAATCCAGGAACATGAGGCCGGGGTTCTCGAGGGTGGTCTTGATCTCGGCGACGAACCGCGCGGCCTCGTGGCCGTCCACGATGCGATGGTCGACCGAGATGGACAGGTTCATCATGTCCCGGACGACCACCCGCTTGCCATCCGCCATCGGGCGCTTGGCGATCTTGTGGATCCCCAGGATCGCCGCCTCGGGAAAGTTGATGATCGGGGTGGCGAGCAACCCACCGAGCGCGCCCAGGCTGGTGATGGTGAAGGTCGAGCCGGACAGCTCCTCGCGGGTGGCCTTGCCGGCCCGCGTGGCGTCGGAGAGGCGACGAATCTCGCCCGCCAGCTCGACCAGGGTGCGCTGGTCGGCGTTGCGGATGACCGGCACGATGAGCCCGCTGTCGGTCGCGGTGGCGAGCCCGATGTGGCGCGCCGCGTGCTGGACGATCTCTCCGGCCGCCTCGTCGAGGGTCGCGTTGAGCTGGGGAAAGCGCGCGAGCGCGCCGGCGGTGGCCTTGATGAAGAATGGGAGGAACGACAGCTTGACGTCGCGCCCAGCCAGCCGCTGGTTGGCCTTTTCCCGCAGCACGACCAGATCGGAGACGTCGACCTCCTCGACGTAGGTGAAGTGTGCGGCCGTGTGCTTGGAATGCACGAGGTGCTCGGCGATCTTCTTCCGCACGCCCCGAAAAGGGATCCGCACGTCGTGGCCGCCAGCGCCAGCGCCGAGCGCCCCGGCGCCCGTCGCGCTCGGTCGGATCGCGCTCGGTCGGATCGCGCTGACGGCGAGCGGCTTGTTCGGAACGGCCGCGCCGCCGCCCGAGGTCACGCCCGTGAGTCGCGCCCCGACAGGCCGGGCGCCGACGTGGGCACGCACGTCATCCGAGGTGATGCGTCCAGCCCGGCCGTTGCCGGTGATCTGGCGAATGTCGATCCCGAGGGTCCGCGCCAGCTTGCGCGTCGCCGGCGTCGCCAGCACCGGCGCCCTCGCCCCGGCCGCGAGGGGGTCCGCGGGAGTGGAGGGCGCGGAGGGCGCGGCCACCGGGAGCGGCCCGACAGCGGCGACACGGGCGGGCGCGACCCCGGCCCCGGCGGTGACGGCACCTGCGGGGGAAGGCCCGGCTGGGTCGCCCGCATCGGTGTCGATGGTGATGAGGACCCGACCCACCGGACAGACCTGCCCCTCGGCGAACAGGCGCTGGGCCACGCGCCCGGCGCGCGGCGCCGGGATCTCGACGGTCGCCTTGTCGGTCATCACCTCCACGAGCGGCTGATCCTCCCGCACGAGATCACCCTCGGCGACCAGCCAGCGCACCACCTCGCCCTCGACGACGCCTTCCCCGATGTCGGGCAATTTGAACTCGTAGAGCATGGCCTCTGGATTGGCTAGAAGGTGACCACCTGCTCGACCGCATCCAGGATGCGCGCGGCGTCCGGGAGGTACTCGTGTTCGAGCGTGTAAGGGAAGGGGGTATCGAAGCCCGTCACCCGCAAGATCGGCGCCTCGAGGTGCAAGATGGCACGCTCCTGGATGGACGCCACCAGCTCGGCCCCGAAACCACACGTCTTGGGGGCTTCGTGGACGATGACCACCCGCCCGGTCTTGCGTACGGACCCGAGGATGGTCTCGATGTCGAACGGCAGCAAGGTCCGCAGGTCGATGACCTCGAGCGCATAGCCGGCGGCCTCCCCCTTGACCGCGGCCTCGAGGCAGGTGTGGACCATGGCGCCCCAGGACAGGACGGTCACCTGCTCACCCGGTCGGACGATCTGGGCTCGTCCGATCGGAATCGTGTAGTCGTCCTCGGGGACCTCGCCCTTGGCCGCCCGGTACATGCGCTTCGGCTCCATGAAGATCACGGGATCGTCGTCGCGGATGGCCGACAGCAAGAGTCCCTTGGCGTCGAACGGGTTGGAAGGCATGACGACCTTCAGGCCCGGGACGTGAATGAACAGTGCCTCGGGCGACTGCGAGTGGTAGTGGCCGCCCTTGATTCCGCCCCCGACCGGCGTCCGGATGACGAGGGGCGCCGGATATTCGCCCCCCGAGCGGTACCGCATCTTGGCCAGCTCGTTCACGATCTGGTCATAGGCCGGATAGATGAAGTCGGCGAACTGGATCTCGGGGACCGGGCGGAGCCCATAGAGAGCCATTCCGATCGCGGTGCCGATGATCCCCGATTCGGCGAGCGGGGTGTCGACGCAGCGGTCGGCACCGAACTCCTCGAACAGCCCGGCCGTCGCGCGGAAGACGCCACCGAAGCGCCCGACGTCTTCTCCCATGACCAGGACACGGGGATCGCGGCGCATCTCCAACCGGAGCGCGTCGTTGACCGCCTGGATGATGTTCATTTCAGACATGGAGGGGGCTCACCTGGATTGGTCCGGGCAACGGATTACGCTAGCGCGCACCCGGAATCAAGCCCGGGTGCGCCGCAACACCCCGGCGGGGCGGTCACCATGGGATTGGACTCGGGCAGGCGATCGATTTACCCTTCGGCGTCGGGACCGAAACGAGGCGAAATGGGCGATCGCGTGGCAGGCGGGAATGGATCTGGCGGGCGTGCAGACGGATCTGGAGACGGATCTTCAGACGGTTCTGGGGGTGCCAGGGCGGCCAGGTCGATTGATGAGGCGCGGCTCCTTGGCAACATGGCGGGCAGCCCGGAGATCCTGGACGAGGCTGGCCGGCTCTTCCTGCACGAGGCCGAGGGGATGTTCCTGGCGCTGCAGGCGGCGGTCACCTCGGCGGACGCGAATCGCGTCGAACGGGCGGCGCACCTCATCAAGGGAGCCTTGCTGTCCATCGCGGCCCCGGCGGCGGCCAGGTTGGCCGATGCGATCGAAGCTCAGGGCCGCGCCGGCGCCATCGTGCCGCCCGCCCGCCTCACCGAGCTCGAGCTGGAGCTCACCCGGGTCTGCTCGGATCTCGCCGCCATCCTCGACAAGCTCGAGAAGCTCGCCGCGGTCAGTTGTCCGTGAGGAGCGCACCTTCGGCGGCGGGATCCTCGGGGGGGCCACCGAGGACCGGCCTCAGCAGACGGGCCACGTCCTCCTGTTGCAAGGCCCGCCGGACCTGCTCGAAGAGGTGCTCGACGCCCTGGGCGCGCGAGGACACGATGGTCGCGGCGATGTCCTGCGGGTCCACGAAGTCGATGCCGAGCTCGGAGGCGTGGGTCGCGGCGGCTCCGGTCGGCAGGGGGGCATCGGTGCACACCACCTTCAGGACCACGCCCCGGTAGTCGGGACCGCCCACCGCCAGAAACCGGGCGTCGTTGGGGAAGCGCACGTCGTCCACCACGATCAGGCGGTGGCGAGGACCGCCTGGCCGGTCGCGCTGCGCCAGGCGAATCTCGCGCAGGAGCGCTCGCAGGTGGATGTCGTCCCCGAACTCATCGCGCAAGCCCTCCGCGCCGAGGCGCTGGAGCAGCCACCGCGGCGAGAATCCATAGCGGGGATCGACCGCCTCCTTGTCGGCCTGGCTGCCCCACACCTGGGCCTCGGAGAGATCGAAGACCTTCTGCATGGCCCGCTTCATCGGTCCGGCGATGGAGCGGAGCTCGGCGCCGAAGTGGTCGGCCAGGTAGCGGGCCACGGTGGTCTTTCCATGCGCCGATTTCGCGAGCAACCCGACGATGTAGATCATGACCTACTCACCCACGCACGGGCATTGCGGAACAGGCGCATCCAGGGACTGTCGTCAGGCTCGCGCGGAGCGGACGAGGGGGAACGTGGAGGCGAAGGTGAATGCATGGGATGAGGCAGGTGAGCAGGCAGGGGCGACAACGGATCGTAGGACAGCTGTACCGAGCGAAACACGCGCTCTGGATGCGGCATCAAGATCGTCGCACGTCCATCGTCCGACGTCACGGCCGTAATTCCGCCCGGCGAGCCATTCGGGTTCTGTGGGTACCTCGAGGCGGTTTGCCCCAGGTCGTCGACGAAGCGCGCCGACACCAGCCCCTGACGCTCACAGTCGAGCCGCGCCTCCTCCGAGCTCCACTCGGCGCGCCCCTCGCCGTGCGCCACCGCGATGGGCAAGAGAGATCCGGCCATGCCCGCGAGCAGGATCGATGGGCTCTCGGTGATGGCCACCCGCGCCAGACGGGCCTCGAACTGATCGCTGCGGTTCCGCACGAAGCGTGGCCAGCGGTTGGCGCCGGGAACCAGCTCCTTGAGCGCGGACATCATCTGGCACCCGTTGCAGACACCCAGGGTGAAAGTGTCGGGCCGCTCGAAAAACCGCTCAAATTGGGCACGCGCCGCAGCGTGGAAGAGGATCGACTTCGCCCAGCCCTCACCCGCCCCGAGGACGTCACCGTACGAGAATCCGCCGCAGGCAGCCAGCCCTCGAAAATCGCCGAGATCGACCCGGCCTTCCAGGATATCGGTCATGTGCACGTCGACCGCCTGGAAGCCGGCGCGGCGGAAGGCCGCCGCCATCTCGAGCTGACCGTTCACCCCTTGCTCGCGCAGGATGGCGACGCGCGGGAGCGCTGCGCCAGAGACGGTCGCGGCCTCGACAGCGTCGTTTGGGTCGCCCAAACGGTCGAAAGACAGGAAGGTCGACAGTCCAGGCGCCGCCGGATCGGTGCGGGCCGCCTGCTCCTCGTCGGCGCACGCAGGATCGTCGCGCAGGCGCGCGATCGCGTGGGTGGTCTCCGACCAGATCCCGCGCAAGACGCTGCGCGATTCCTCGAAGAGGGTGCGGTCACCGACGCGAAACCTGATGCGATCCCCGGGGCGCGGCGCGCCGATCGGGTGAACATGGGCTCCGAGCCCGTGCTCCGCGAACACCTGTTGCACCACGGCCAGCTCGGCGCCGCGAACCTGGACCACCGCTCCGAGCTCCTCGCTGAAGAGGGCGGCGTTCTCGGCCCCCGCTCCACCATCCACCGCAGTCGGCGTCGCGGGCAGGAGCGCGCCGAGATCGATGTCGAGGCCGAGCCCGCCCGCGAACGCCATCTCGAGCAGGGTGACGAACAGCCCCCCGTCCGAGCGATCGTGGTACGCGAGCAGCCGTCCGGCGTCCCCGAGCGCGCGAATCGCCGCGAAGAAGCCGACCAGCCGGGTGGGCTCGTCGAGGTCGGGCGGGACGTCGCCGAGCTGCCCGTGGACCTGGGCCAGGCAGGAGCCACCGAGCCGATTCCTCCCGCCCCCGAGATCCACGAGCAGGAGGAGGCTCCCCCCCTCGGGGCCGTGGAGCATCCGGAGTTGCGGGGTGAGCGCGCGTCGCACGTCGGTGACCGGGGCAAAGGCGCTCACGACCAGCGACAGCGGCGCGGTGACCGCCCGCTCGCCGAGGGGCGCGCGCGCGTCCGGTTCGGATGCGGCGTCGTCTGCCGGGTCGGCGCCAGGCGGCGTCACCTTCCAGGCGGTGCGCATCGACATCGAGTCCTTGCCGACCGGGATGGCGATCCCGAGCGCGGGGGCGAGCTCGACTCCGACCGCCCGGACGGCGTCGTAGAGCCGCGCGTCCTCGCCGGGGTGCCCGGCGGCCGCCATCCAGTTGGCGGAGAGCTTGACGTCGCCGAGGTGCGCGACCGGTGCCGACGCCAGGTTGGTGATGGCCTCGGCGACCGCCATCCGCGCGGATGCCGCCGCATCGAGCAGGGCGATGGGTGGCCGCTCGCCCATGGCCATGGCCTCGCCCGAGTACCCCTCGAACCCGGCGCAGGTCACCGCGGCGTCTGCGACCGGCACCTGCCACGGGCCGACCATCTGATCGCGGGCGATGAGCCCCCCGACCGTCCGATCGCCGATGGTGATGAGGAACGACTTGTCGGCCACCGTCGGCAAGCGCAGCACCCGGAGCGCCGCCTCGCGGACATCCAGCCCGCCCACCTCGAAGCCGCGTCGGGGCACGTCCACGTGGCGCACGTCGCGGGTCATGCGCGGCGGCTTGCCGAAGAGCACGCCGAGCGGCAGGTCGATCGGGTGGTTCGCGAAGTGCGGATCCTCGAGGCACAGCGTCCCGTCGTCGGTGGCCTGGCCCACCACCGCGAACGGACAGCGCTCTCGTCGACACAGCGCCGAGAGCTCCGGCAACCGCGCGGGCGGAACGGCGAGGACGTAGCGCTCCTGGGCCTCGTTGCACCACAGCTCGAGCGGGGACATCCCCGGCTCGTCGCTCGGGATCTTGCGCAGATCGAGCCGCGCGCCGCGGCCGCTGTCGTTGACCAGCTCGGGGAAGGCGTTCGACAGGCCTCCGGCCCCCACGTCGTGGATGGACACGATGGGGTTGTCGGGTCCGAGCGCCACGCAGCGATCGATGACCTCCTGGCAGCGCCGCTGCATCTCGGCGTTGTCGCGCTGGACGGAGGCGAAGTCCAGGTCCTCGGCCGATGCTCCCGAGGCCAGCGAGGAGGCCGCCCCGCCGCCGAGGCCGATCAGCAGCGCCGGTCCGCCGAGGACCACCAGCGCGGCGCCGGGCGGAATCTCGCCCTTCTTCACGTGGGCAGGCCGCACGGTGCCGAGCCCACCCGCGATCATGATGGGCTTGTGATAGCCGCGCACCTCTCGACGGCCGGGCGTGGGCCCCTCGATCTCGAGCTCGAAGGTCCGGAACACGCCGCAGAGGTTCGGCCGCCCGAACTCGTTGTTGAAGGCCGCCGCCCCGAGCGGGCCGTCGATCATGATGTCGAGCGGCGAGGCGATCCGCTCGGGCTTGCCGTGGTCGGGCTCTTCCCAGGGACGGACCGCGCCGGGCAGCCGCAGGTTCGAGACCACGAACCCCGCGAGCCCGGCCTTGGGCTTGCCCCCGCGCCCGGTGGCGCCCTCGTCGCGGATCTCACCCCCGGCCCCGGTGGCCGCGCCCGGAAAGGGCGAGATGGCGGTGGGGTGGTTGTGGGTCTCGACCTTCATCAGGATGTGCGCGGGCTCGACGTGCATGGCGTAGACGCCGGTGACGGGGTCGGGCAACAGGCGCTCCGAGGTGGGCCCACCGATGACCGCGGCATTGTCGCTGTACGCCGAGAGCACGCCGGCGGGGGAGGCCTCGGTGCTGCGGCGGATCATCTTGAACAGGGACGCCGGCTGGCGCTGACCGTCGACGATGAAGTCGGCGTTGAAGATCTTGTGACGGCAGTGCTCGCTGTTGGCCTGGGCGAACATCATGAGCTCGACGTCGGTCGGATCCCGACCGAGCCCGCGGAAGGCGGCGGTCAGGTACTCGATCTCATCCCGAGCCAGGGCGAGGCCGAGCGCGACATTCGCGGCGTCGAGCGCGGCCTCTCCGTCGCGCAGGATCGGCACGCTGCGCAGCGGGCGGGGGTCGGCGCGGCTGAAGAGCGCGGCGGCCTCGGCGGTCGAGGTCAGCACCGACTCGGTCATGCGGTCGGCGAGCCCGAGCGCGAGGGCCGCCGGATCCCGGATCTGCCCGAAGAGCGTGAACCACACCCCGCGCTCGATGCGCCGCACGCGCTCGAGGCCGCAGCCGCGCGCGATGTCGGTGGCCTTGGAGGACCAGGGCGAGATGGTTCCGAGCCGGGGCACCACCAGGCGGCGGTGCACCTCGGCTCCGCTGGTCGTGGCGCCGGCCGGCGTCCGGGGCGGCTCGGCCCTGGGCCCGTAGGTGAGCAGCCGGTCGAGCACCTGGCGGTCGCCGGGCTCGAGGGGAGCGGAGGTGTCCACCAGGTGAACGTGGTTCGCCGTCAAGCTGGTGATGTCGGGGTTGCGCACGCGCAGGCGCGCGAGCCGCTTGTCGAGTCGAGCCGGAGTGAAGGCGGGAGCGCCGAGAATCTCGATCATGCTTTGGCGCACAGACTGCCGCTTTGCGGTCGAGGATGCAATCGCCGAAGCGGCCACCCGGCACGCCGCGTCGTATGTGTCGGTCGGGACCAGGGCGTGTGCTTCTCACCGCGGGGGCGCCGGCGGAAGTTGCGGCTTCGAGCAGCGCAGCAGCCAGCGATAAATGTCGTTCGGGTTTGCATCGAGGGCATAGGTCTGCGTCCAGCTGTCATGGCCCACGCCGGGATAGATCGTGAGGCGCTGTTCCCGACCACCCTCGTCACCTGCTCCTGCTCGACCACCGGTCGCGCAGGCCATGAGGTGGTCCATCGGCTCGAGGGTCCCGGCGGGGGGAACCACCGGGTCGGCGTCGCCGTGAAAGCCCCAGATGGCCACGGCCCGCGCCAGCTGGCACCCGCGCGATCTCCAGGCGGGACGGCCGTCGCCGGCGATGAGCACGGCGGCCGCCACATGCGTGTCGAGGTGCGCGTCGAGGTAGCGCCATCCGCCGATGGCGCCGCAGCTCAGCCCGGTGAGATAGACCCGGCGGCGGTCGACGGCGTAGTGGTCCACGGCGAACGACACGAAGGCGTGAATCTCCTCGGCGGCCGGGCAGTCGAACCCCACCGCAGGGGCCACCGCCGCCGGGCGATGCTGCGGCGAAAGAATGACGAACGCATCGCGCGCCGGTGAGCGCGCGTCGCGGGCGCTGGCTTCGCCGAGGGCTCGCAACGGACCATGCGCGAGGAGGCGCGGCAGGTCCGAGCCCCCGTTGCCGTTCTCGCCGACGCCATGCAGGAAGACCAGCAGGGGCCATCTCTTCTTGTCCGCCTCGCCGTATCCGGGCGGCAGATACTCGAAGAACCCCTGGGCGGCAGGTGTGGTGCCGAGCGGGTGCGGAGTGAGCCGTCCGGGGCCAGGGCGGCTCCCAGCGCCGACCGCTGCGAGGGCGGCGGCCAGCCCGAGTCCAACCCCGAGCCCAACCCCGAGCGATGCAAGCCAGGTCACGGCCCCGACCATCATCTCACCGGTTCTGGCGGCGATTCTGGCGCCGCGGCCGACAGCGGGTCGGCCGCGGCCATCAGGCGAACCGCCAGGCGCTCGATGTCGCCCGGCCCGAGCGAGGTTCGAGGAAGGGCCGGCAGTCCGATCATGGGGAGTCCGGGCGCGCGCGCCAGCTCCGCCAGGACCCCGCTGGCGGCCCGGGCCTGCTCGCGGCTGACGGCCGCGAGCTCGAGCACCTCGTCCAGCGTGGCGTCGCCGGTCTTGCGGGGGAGCCGGTCGAGCACGGCTCCCACCCGGGGCTCGAGCAAGGCGTGCCCAGGCAGCGCATTCACCACCAGGGGACCGACACAAAGGGCTCCCGCCCCGCCCGGCCCGGTCGGCAGGGCGCGCGCCGCCGCCACCAGCTCGACGGTCTCCCGCGCCGGCAGCTCCTCCGCCCGGGTGACGACCACGAAGGCGGACTGGGTGCGATCGCCGAGCAGCGTGACCAGGGCCCGGGCATCCTTGGCGAGCGGGCCCGCCGGCATGGTGGCGAGGATCGCCCCCGGGATCTTGAGCATGGTGATGGCGTGTCCGCTCGCCGGACCGTCGAGGATCACGAGGTCGTACTTGCGGCGCGAGCCCACGCGTCCCGGCTCGCCGGTCATCTCGGTGGTGTGCCACCAGGCCTTGCCCAGCATGGCATACGCGTCGAGCCCCGGAACCGCCGACAGGAAGCCGCGCACCGCCCGGTTCTCGAAGAGCGCGCGATAGACCGCCTCGTACTTGAGGACGAGCAGCGCGTACTGGTGCAGCGACTCGCGTGGGGTCATGTTGACCACGTCGAGCCCTCGGTCGACCGTGCGCACCACCGGCCCAATCGGGGCCGTCGGGTCGCGGTACCCGAGCATGTGCCCGAGGCGCTCGGCCGCGTCGGTCTGCGCGACCAGCACCCGCTTGCCGGCGCGCTGCGCCGCCCGGGCCAGGGCCGCCGCCACGGTGGTCCGACCCACCCCGCCCTTGCCCGAGAGCACGATGAAGCGCAGGTCGACGAGCCGCCGACCGAGGCTCACCGCTCCGATCTCCGCGCCCGCGGCGCCGCCCGCCAAGGTCGCCTCGGGCGCGCTCATGAACCGACGGTGACCAGCTCCTGGCCACTCTCGACGGAGGCGCCCTCTCGCACGAGGATCGCCTTGACCTCCCCGTCGCGCGGAGAGCGGATCTCGTTTTCCATCTTCATGGCCTCGAGCACCACCATCGCCTGCCCGGAGGCGACACGCTCGCCGACCCGGACCGCGAGCTTCACGATCTTGCCCGGGATGGGCGCCCGCACCGTCACGGCTGCGGCCTCGTCTCGCTCGGCGACGGTCGTCGCTGACCCATCCCCGGTGCTTCCCCGGGCGGGCACCACCGTGAGCACGACCGTCCGCGGCTCGCCATCGGGATGCCCGACCTGGACCGTCAGCTTGGCGAGCGCGCCGTCCACCCGGACCAGTCGCGCCCGGGCCACCGCCAGCCCCGCACCCGGCGCCGCCGCCGCCGCCGGGGCTCCTGGCTCCTCCCCGCGCGCGGCGAGCGGCGCGGCCGGCGCGCGCTCGAGCAGCGACCACGCCCCGCCGCCGAGGGCGCGCGCGTCGATCAGCTTCTCGCGCCCGTCGACCCTCACCCGCAAGAGGCCCTCGGGCCCATCCGCGTCGAGCTCGACCCGGCAGACCCGTCCGTCCACCGTGACGTCGTAACCTCCGGGCATCGGTCAGTTCTCCATGAACGACTTGAGGCGGCGCGCCCGCGACGGATGTCGCAGCTTGCGCAGGGCCTTGGCCTCGATCTGTCGGATGCGCTCGCGCGTCACCTCGAAGTCCTGTCCCACCTCCTCGAGGGTGTGATCGGACTTCTCCCCGATTCCAAACCGCATGCGCAGCACCTTCTCCTCGCGCGGGGTCAGGGTGGCCAGCACCTTGCGGGTCTGCTCCGCCAGGTTCATGGAGATCACCGCGTCCGACGGGGAGATGACGCTCTTGTCCTCGATGAAATCCCCCAGGTGCGAGTCGTCCTCCTCGCCGATCGGCGTCTCGAGCGAGATCGGCTCCTTGGCGATCTTCATCACCTTGCGGACCTTGTCGAGCGGCAGCTCCATCTTCTCGGCGATCTCCTCGGGGACCGGCTCGCGCCCGAGCTCCTGCACCAGCGACCGGCTGGTGCGGATCAGCTTGTTGATGGTCTCGATCATGTGCACCGGGATGCGGATGGTGCGGGCCTGGTCCGCGATGGCGCGGGTGATGGCCTGCCGGATCCACCAGGTGGCGTAGGTCGAGAACTTGTAGCCGCGCTTGTACTCGAACTTGTCCACCGCCTTCATGAGGCCGATGTTGCCCTCCTGGATCAGATCCAGGAACTGCAGCCCCCGGTTGGTGTACTTCTTGGCGATGGAGACCACCAGGCGCAGGTTGGCCTCGATGAGCTGGGCCTTGGCCTTGTCCGCCCGGCGCTCGCCTTCCTGGATCTCCTTGACGGTGCCCTGCAGGACCTCCTCGCTCTGTCGCGCCTCCTCCTCGACCCGCTGGATCTTCCGCTGGGCCTCGGCCACGATCTTGGCCATGGCCTCCAGCTCCTCGGGCAGGAGCCCGAGCTTGGTGGCGACGTGGCGCGGGCTGAGCCGCGACGCGCGGATCTCCCGCAGGGTCTTCTTGAGCTCGCGGTGGTTGAGCCCGCTCTTGCGCTCGCAGGCCGCGATCTCCAGGTTGGCGCGCTCGATGCGCAGCACGAACTCCTTGAGCGTGAGCACGATGCGATCGATCTGGCGCTTGTGCAGCCGCAGGTCCGCCAGGGCATCGAGGATGGTCTGCTTGGTGTCGGTGATCTGCTTGCGGAGGCGCTTCTTCTCGATGTCGGAGAGCCCGTTGCCGCCGAGCTCGAGGAGGAGCTTCTCCTGGGTGCGATACAGGGTCTTGACGCCCTCGATGGCGCGACACACCCGCTCGACGTGCCAGGCCTCGTTCCACTCGGCGTCCTCGTCGTCGGCGTCCTTCACCAGGTCCTTGACTCGAACCTGGCCCTCGCGCAGCCGATCGCCGAGCTGCAGGATGCCCTCGATGGCCACCGCCGAGTTGAGCACCACCCGCAGGACGGTCCTCTCGCCGGCCTCGATGCGCTTGGCGATCTCCACCTCGCCTTCCCGGTTGAGGAGGGCCACCGCGCCCATCTTGCGCAGGTAGAGTCGAACCGGGTCGATGGTCTTGGCGCTCTCCTCCGCCTCCTCGTCGTCGTCCTCGTCTTTCCGGTCGTCGTCGTCCGCCTGGTCCGCGACCTCGTCGTCGTCCTCGTCCTCGTCCTCGTCCCCTTGCGCTGGCGCCGGGTCGAGGACCACCGCTCCCCCGACGACCATGCCCTCAGTCTCGTCGACCACGGCCTCCTCCGCGGGCTCGAGGGTCAGCTCCGCAGGAGCCGCGCTGGGCTTGCCCGGGCGGATCGGCAGGTCGTCGTCGTCGTCGTCATCTTCATCATCTTCGCGGTCGGCCGCGTCTCCCTCGTCCTCGACCGCCTTCGCGCCGACCTCGGCCTTCGCGGTCGTGTCCACCATCGCGATCCCGGCGCTCGCGAAGGCTGACAACCAGTCGTCCATCTGTTCGGCGGACGCGTCGGTCTCCGGCAGGTGCGCGTTCACCTCGTCGTACGTGAGGAACCCCTTGGCCCGCCCGCGGGCGAGGAGGTCGACCTTCCTCGGATCGGGCTCGGCTTCCCTCGCGACCTCTCTTGGTCGACCTTCATTTGGTCGAGCTTCGATTGGTCGAGCTTCGCGGCCAGCGACGGGGCCCACGTCCCGGTGTCGACGGGCACGCTCCGGGTGGCTCCTGCCCGGGGTGCCGGCGCGGGTGGACGGGCCGGGCGAGTCCTCACCCGGCCCATCGCTTTCATCCGATAACGTCTCGTCGTCGTCCGTCGTCGTCATCGTCAGGGCCTTTGTAGGGCTGCCTTCAACCCCTGCTTGGTCTGGTCCAGCTCGATTCCTCTCTTCATGATAGCCGTTGCGCCGGAATCGTCGCCTCGGCGGCGCGCCTGCTCGAAGAGCTGCCGGGTCATGGAGATCTCGGCTTCTACGCGCTGCAGCTCGAGCCGGGCCACCAGCGCCCGCAACTTGGCGGGTGGATTGGTGGCGATGGACATGCCTTCGTTCATCACCGCTGCCGCGACGCTCCGCCGGACCTCGGGCGGGGCGAGCTCGATCAGGGCCGGGACATCGACGTGATCCCCGCGGGCTCTGCGCTCCCGCAGCTCGCGGCAAAGCTGCCGGATCGTGTCGTCGAGGAGCAACTCGACGACCCGCGCCGCCTCCGAGGTCTCGAGCAGCTCGGGATACGAGATGAGCAGCACCAGCGGCTCGAGCTCGTCGCGCGGCAGCGCCCGTGCGGGGGCTGCCCCCGCCGGCGGAGCGCTCCCGCTCCCACCCTCGGTGACCCCGGCCGCCGCGACCGGCGCGCCAGCCGATCTTGGCCCGCCCCCTCCCCCGTCGGGCCGCGCGATGGCGCTCGGGGAGTGGGCGTCTTGCTGCGCCGAGCGCTCCCGTGCCGCCGCGTCGGGTCGCCGCGCCTCCCTGGCAGCATCCCTGGTTTCATGGCTCTCCCTCGCCTCCCGGACCGCCCGGACCACCTGTTGTGGCGACACCCCCAGCACGGCCGCGAGCTGACGCTGGTAGAGCTCGCGCATGGTCGGGTTTCTCACGCGGCCGAGCAACCCGGCCACGGCTTCGAGGGTGGCCACCCGCCCCGGGACCGTGGTCTCCTGTGCCGCATCCTGAATGAACTGGTCGAGCATCGGGCGCGCGGTGTCCAGCAATCTCCGGAAGGCGTCCGGTCCCTGCTGGCGAACGAAGTCATCAGGGTCCTGCCCAGGGGGGAGCCGCGCGATCCGCGCGTCCACATCCGCCTCGACGAACATGGGGACGGCCTTCTGGGCCGCGCGTTGTCCGGCCGCGTCACCGTCGAAGACCACCGCCACCCGCCGGGCGACGCGGGAGAGGAGCGTCATCTGCTCGGCCGTCAGCGCGGTTCCCATGGGGGCGACGGCCTCCTCGAACCCCGCCTCGTGCAAAGCGAGCACGTCGAAGTTGCCCTCGACCACGATGGCGGTGCCGCTCTTGCGGATGGCGTCGAGGGCGGCGTGGAGGCCGTAGAGGCACTCCTTCTTGTGGAACAGAGGCGAGTCCGGCGAGTTGACGTACTTGCGATCCTTGGCCTCCGGATCGAGCAGCCGGCTCCCGAATCCGATGACCCGCTTCTGGCGGTCGAAGACCGGAAGCATGACCCGATCGCGGAAGAAGTCGTAGCGGCCGCGCTCGTTGGCGCCCGTGAGCCCGAGCCGCTCCGCGTCACCCGGGGCGACGTTCTTCACCGTGAGGAATTCTTGCAGCGAGCTCCAGCGCGGGGGGGCGTACCCGAGGCGAAACCGCGCACGGACGGGCGCTCCGATTCCGCGGCCCTCCACGTAAGCGCGCGCGCGGGCGGCGTCGGGTCCGTCGGCGGCGAAGTTCTGCTCGAAGAAACCCGCCGCGAGATCCATGATCCGCAGCATCCGATCCCGATCGGACTCGGCGTCCTGTCGCGCACGTCGCTCGGCCGGGGTCAAGGGCTGGCGCTCGGGCAGGTTCACGCCGGCGCTCCCGGCCAGGTCCTTCAAGACCTCCGCGAACGAGCGTTGCTCGATCTTCGCGAGGAAGGCGAACACGTCGCCCTTCTCACCGCACCCGAAGCAGTGAAAGAACTGGCGGGTCTCGTGCACGTGAAACGACGGGGTCTTCTCGGCATGGAAGGGACACAGGCCCTTCCAGCTGCCGGTGCCCGCCCGCTTCAGCTCCACGTACCGCTTGACGACCTCCACGATGTTCGTCCGGTCGCGAACTTCATCAATCTGTTCTCGAGGCACCAGCGGCAAAGCCACATGATTGTCCCCCCACACCCGCGATTTCGCCAGCGGGGCGGCCGCCACGGCAGTTTCCCGCTCGTCTTGCGCCCAAACGCGACGGCGTGGAACGAGGACGGGCAAGTGGGCCCTCACCTCCGGTCCCGAAGCGTTCGTTCAAAGCGACAGGTCACGCCTCAGCCGAGGTTCGCTCACGCGGTGGATCGGAGGTTGGCTTTGCCAACCGGAGATGGCACCAGCAAAGCAGATCCGGGTGCGCCTCTCGTCGTCCGTGGGAGGGGCCCGCGGGGAGGGGTCCGCCCCTTCCCGCGTCCGGTCCGTGGGAGGGGCCCGCGGGGAGGGGTCCGCCCCTCCCCACGAGCGCCGAAGGCGCGTCTTTTACTGCCCTTCGCCGCCTTGCAGCTCGGCCTCGTCGGCGCGCTTGAGGATGATGAACTCGCTGCGACGGTTGCGGCTCCAGCAGTCCTCGTTGTGCTGGGTGCAGACCGGCTTGGTCTCGCCGTAGCCGTGGCTCTTGAGGCGCCCCGGCTCGACGTTGCGCTCGTAGAGCGCCCGCTTCACCGCGGCCGCGCGTCGCTCGGTCAGATCCAGGTTGTGCGCGTCGTCGCCGCGCTCGTCGGCGTGTCCCTGGATCTCGATCAGCTGGATCTGTGGGTTGCCCTTGATGGTGGCCGCGATCGCGTCGAGCAGCGGGAAGGAGACCGGCTTGATCTCGTCCTTGTCCGTCTCGAAGTAGATCTTGTCCAGGATCTCGAGCTTGCCCTTGCGCACGATCACCTTGCCCTTGTCGGGGCAGCCGTCTTCGTCCTCGAACCCGTTGTAGGTCTCGGGCTCGTTCGGGCACTTGTCGTTCACGTCCAGGATCCGGTCGTGATCGTTGTCCGGGTCGGGGCAGCCGTCGGTGTCCTCGAAGCCATCCTTGTCCTCGGGATCGTTCGGGCACAGATCGTTGATGTCGAGGATGCCATCCTTGTCGTTGTCCGGGTCGGGGCAGCCGTCGGTGTCCTCGAAGCCATCCTTGTCCTCGGGATCATCCGGGCACTTGTCGACGTTGTCGGGGATGCCATCGCCGTCGCGGTCATTGGTGGTGCTGTCGGGGCAGCCGTCCTCGTCCTGGAAGCCGTTCTTGGTCTCCGGATCGTTCGGGCACTTGTCGTCCACGTCGAGGATCCCGTCCTTGTCATTGTCGGGATCGGGGCAGCCGTCGGCGTCCTCGAAGTCGTCGAAGTCCTCGGGATCGTCCGGGCACTGATCGACGTCGTCCTTGTAGCCGTCGCCGTCGCGGTCGCCGATGTTGGGCTCGAAGATGAACCCCACGAACGCGCGCGGAGCCGCCGCCCCGTAGGTGTTGCTGGCCAGGCGCCAGCCCCCACCGAGCAGGAAGAACGAGTTGCGGGCCATGTAGAGCTTGATGCCGCCCACGGCCTCGATGATCGGGGGCAGGCTCACCTCGTTGGTGGCCTCGATGCGCTTGGCTCCGAGCCCGGCCTGGCCGTAGACCTCGCCCACCACGTCGAACTTCTGCGGGACGATCCCGAACGAGACGCCGACCCCACCCACGAGCTCGTTCTTGACCCGCAGGCCGTACTGCGTGTTGATGAGGGCAGCGCCGCCCATGTACGTCCGCGGCGCCGTGTCGGCCATGCCGTCGTCGACGAAGCGCGACTCGCTCGACCGGATGCGGGCCCCGGCATTGAGCGCGATCCGGAAGCGTCCGAGGTAGCCGAACTCCCCGTCGACCACGGCGGTGGGCTGGAAGATGAGCTTCCCCTCGCCGAGGAAGGCGTTCTTGTTGCCGGTGGGCAGCACCACGCTCGGGATCACTGCCAGGCCCAGCTTGTTGCGGGCGGCGTTCATCAAGCGAACCTTGGGGTGCACCATGATGTCGCCGATGCCCTGGGCCGAGAAGGTGAAGTCGCGGTTGTCATCCGGCGTCGGCAGCACGTTGGGATCGGTCGGGTAGGCGCGTCCGGACAGGATCGTGAACGGGATCACGACCCCCACCTCGACCCCGAAGTGCGCGAACTTGGTCAGGCCAATCGCCCCTTGCAGCGAAGGGGTGATGATGTTTCGGACCGCGAACCGGGAGCTCGAGCCGCCGTTCTGGATGGCGGGATTCGAGAAGTCGAGGACCTTCGAGCCCCAGGTGCTGACCAGACCGAACGAGAAGTCCCCCTGCCCGAGCACCTGCGAAGAATTCAGCGAGAAGTAGCCCTTCGAGTCCATCGCCGGACGGAACGCCTGCAGGTCGATGGCCGCGAGACGGAGCTCGTCTGCCTGTGCGCGACCGGGCAGCGCCGCGGTCAACGCGGCAGTCAGGGCCGCAAGAACGACGGCGCAGAATCGGAGGCCTGACCGAGGGCGAGCGAACATGGAGATCCTCCAATGAAGGGGGAGCCCAAAGTGGCAGGCCCCGAAAATTCGCACCAAGAAGCCGGAAAAAGACTTGAGAAACCGGGAACGACCGCAAAACGGCGACAAAAAACCCAGCAAAGGCGTGCATTTATATCAACGTCCCGATCGCTGTCAATGCGTGCCGACGGCTCGCCCCAAATACGAATCGGGCGCCGCGGGCGAGAACGTCGCCCGGAGCGCCCGATTAAGATCGAGGCTAGGTTTTAGGTTTCTTTGGGGGCTGGGGAGGCGGGGCAGGCTCGAGGGTCAGCTCTTCGGCGGAGGATTGCAGGCGCAGGTCGGACAACCCGAGGCATCCTTGACGTGGCCCCAGGTGCAGGCGATGGCGCAGACGGGGCCGCAGGTCGGCGGGGGCGGGGGCGGGGGCGTTGCGGTCACGCACGCGCAGACCTTGGGCGAGCTGTCGAAGGTCGCGCCCTTGATGCACGCGACATTCTGGACGCAGGTGCAGACCCCGCTGCAATCGGCGCCGCCCGCCTTCGGGTCGCAGGCATCGCTGGGATCGTCGGTGCACTTGCCGGAGCCCGGGCAGGCGATTCCAGCGAAGCCCCCGCAGGTGACCTTCGGCGCGTCCGCCACACACATGGCCTGCGGGGGGCAGGCTCCCGCGCCCGGGGCGCACGGCGGGGCGATCGCGGCGCAGTGGGTTCCGGCCGCGCACCGGACCGTCGCGCACGGATCGGTGACGGGCGGAGGGTTGCAAGCGCAGGTCGGGCAGCCGGCCGCATCGAGCACGTTGCCGTTCTCGCAGAAGATCTGGCAGACCGGCCCGCAGACCGGGGGAGGAGGCGGGGGCGGGGTCGGCGTCACGCAGGCACAGACCTTGGGCGAGCTGTCGAAGGTCGCGCCCTTGACGCAGAGGACGGTCTCGACGCATGTACACATGCCGCCGCAATCGGCGCCGCCCGACTTGGGGTCGCACCCGTCATTCGGGTTGTCGATGCACTGTCCGCGGCCCGGGCAGGCGATGCCGGCGATGCCGCCGCAGAAGACGGTGTCGGGCGCGTCTGCGACGCACATGGCCTGGGGCGGACAGCTCTTGGTCCCCGGGGCGCACGGTGGAATGACGGTCGTGCAGTGGGTACCGGCAGCGCATTTAACCGCGGCACAGGGGTCGGTGCTGGGGGGCGCATTGCAGGCGCACGTCTCGCAGCCGCTGGCGTCGAGGGCGTGCCCGTACTGGCAATAGATGTCGCAGACCGGGCCGCACACCGGTGGAGGGGGCGGCTCCGCCGGGACACAGGCGCAGACCTTGGGGGATGAATCGAACACGTCCCCCTTGATACAGGCCTGGTTCTCCACGCATTGACAGGTTCCGGCGCAGTCCGCGCCGCCCTTGTTGGGATCGCATGCGTCGTTCGGGTCGTCGACGCAGTGACCAGTGCCCGGACAGGTGAGGCCGGCGAGGCCGCCACAGGTGACGGCGGGGGGAGTGGTCGCGCCACCCGAGCCGGTCGTCCCGCCGGTGGCGCTGCCACCGCTCGAGGTGCCTCTACCAGCTTCGATGATGTCGCGGATTCGCGCGGGATCGCAGGCCGCAAGGCCGAGCATCACGACCACGAAGAGCCCGAGGCGGGTGGGCGCGCCGAGCGCGCGGCGGGATGGGGAGGGGTGGGAGACGACGGGTTCCAGGACAGGTACCATGTGACCTCCTCTGAGGAATTGGGGCTTGCGCAGCCCGAAGCAGCAATTTCCAAGCCATGGTCCGGCATCCGTTCGTCCACGCGTCGGGCCCGATCTTCCGCGGGTTGTCACGCCACGGAAGGCGGGCCGGACACTCAGATTCCCGAGCCGGCCATCGGAAAAGAGAGGCTGCCGACACAAACCAGTTGAATGTGGAGCGCCCGCGAGGCTTGCTTGCGGGCGATGCTGTGCGCCTCGGAGCTGCGATTCGCCTGGGGAAAGGGAGGCCTGGAGCTGGTTCGGCTGGCCGTCGACGCAGGATATGCGGGGCTCGCGGTCGGTCCGGGCTGCAGCCAGCGCGATCTCGCTCCGCTGGTGGCCGAGGCAGTCGGGGCCGGCCTACGCGTCCCATTGCTCGCGGCGCCGCTCGGTGACCGCATCCTGCCTCCCGGACGCCGCCTCCCCCACCTGGCTGGCCTCGACGATCGCGACGAGCGCCTGTCGGCGCTTCGGCTGGTCGAGGACACCTGGGCCGCCGCTTCGCCGCTCGGAGCCGCCTTCTTCACGCTCGAGTGCGGGGCGGTGGAGCTGCACGGCGATCCCCGGACCATCGCCTACCGTTTCGCGCGGCGCGAGCTCGACGAGGACGAGCCGGGTGAGCGGCAGTGGCGTGCCGTGCTGGCCCAGCGGCGCGCCCTGTCGCCGATGGTCGTCGACGCTTGCCGCGAATTCCTGGATCGGCTGCTGCCGCGGGCCGAGGCCGCCGGGCTCGAGCTCGGTCTCCAGCTCACGGGCCCCTGGGGGGTGCCAACCCCGCGGGAGGCGGACGCGCTGCTCGATGAATATCGGGGCGGTCCCCTCGGGCTCGTCTGGGACGAGGCACGGATGCAGGCCTTGGCGGCGGCCGGGGTCGGACCGAGCACCGAGCGGCGGCAGCGCCTGGCGAGGGCGACCCGGGTCCTGCGCTGCTCGGAGGCGGTGGGCCTCGAGACCGGCTTTGCGCCCGGGCTCGGGGATCCCGACGGAACGGGCACGCTCGACCTCGGGGCGTCCACCTCCACCTCCACGTCCACCTCAACGTCGGCCCTCGGACCCGCGTGGGCGGTCGTCGGAGGCCGGAGCGACACCACGCTCGAGGAGATCATCCGGGCCCGGACCGAGGTCGCTTCTCGTCTGCCAGGGTCTCTCTCTGGGCGGGCCCCGGGCTGAGCCGAGATCGGCTCGGCTCGCCGGGTGGCGGCTCAGGCGCTCGTGGTGGGGGGCGCCGCCATCAGGGCGGAGAGCTCCTTCGCCAGGCCGGACTTGATGGGCCCGGCCATCGGGGCGAGCAGGAAGGCCAGGTTGACCGTCACGTGGATGCGGGCGGGCTCGATGGCCACGACCGCGTCGAAGCCCTTGCGCGACACGGTGAGCTCGCGGTCGGTGGTCCAGCGGCAGGTGGCGCCGTAGGCGGCCTCGATCTTGGCGGTCGCGCCATCGATCCGGGTTCGCGCTTCCTCGGGCGGCAAGCCGTGGGGGATGTCGACGTCGAATTTCGGCATCAGGCCGGCGTGGCTCCGCCAGAGGGAACGGCCGCCGGCTGCACGACCGCCGCCGGAGCCGCGACCGCCACGCCCGTCGGCTGTTCGGGATCGAAGATCAGCTTGGCGACCTCGGTCTGGTTCAGCGTGAGCCGGATGATCTGCCCCGGCCCCTGCAGCAGGCCCTCCTTCTGGAACAGGTGGTACGTGCGCATCCCCTCGCGGGTCGGGGGAGCGCCGTGGGACTTCTTCCCCGGCACGCCGGAGGCGACCACGATCTTCTCGCCGGGCTGGAGCATGAACCCGGGATCGATCACCCCGAGCACCGAGCCGCGCTCGGCCCTCTGGCCTGGACGGGGGCCGCGGTTGCTGACCACCTGCAGGCGTGCGGTGCTGATGGCGGTCGCGCCACGATTCTCGAGCACGAAGTACTCCTCGTTGATCCGCTTCTTGTCGGGAGCGGCGTGCGCCTCGCAAAATATGAGTGCCATGGTTTATCGTCTTCCGTTGAGGGCAACAGGGCAGCGTGGGAGCTGAGTTGGGTGGTGGCGGATTCGGCCGATCAGACTTCGAGGATCTCGCTCTCCTTCTTGGCCAGGATCTCGTCGATCTTGGTGACGGCCTTGTCGGTCGTCTCCTGCACCTTCTTCAGGCCATTGCGTTCGTCGTCCTCGGTGATGTTGCCGTCCTTGAGCAGCTCCTTCAGCATCTCGTTGCTGTCCCGGCGCGCCGCGCGCAGCGCGACCTTCCCCTCCTCCGCCATCTTCTTCACCAGCTTGACCAGCTCCTGGCGCCGCTCCTGGGTCAGGGCGGGCATCGGCAGGCGAACCATCTCACCGTCGGAGTTGGGATTGAGGCCGAGCTGCGCCGCGCGGATGGCCTTCTCGATCTCCGGGATGAGCGAGCGCTCCCAGGGCTTGACGGTGATCAGGCGCGGGTCCGCCACGTTCATGGAGGCCACCTGGTTGAGGGGGGTCGGCGTCCCGTAGTAGTCGACCCGGACCCCGTCGAGGATGCCGAGGTTGGCCCGGCCGGTGCGGACCTTGGTGAGATCTCGCTTGAACGCCTCGATGCCCTTGTCCAGGCTGACCTGCAGATCCTTCAATACGTCGTTCAACATCTCGAGTCTCTCCTACGTGGGGAATGGGCGGACTCAGGATAGCGCAACCCCGGCCGCCGGCCCACCGTCACACCGGGAAACGCTGCTCGTTGCGTTCGTCGAGGACCAGGGTGCCGAGGGCTTCCCCCATCACGACGCGCCGAATGTTTCCGGGTCTTGTCATGTTGAACACCAGGATCGGCAGGCTGTTGTCCCGGCACAGCGAGATGGCCGTCGAGTCCATGACCGCCAGATCCCGGTTGAGGACATCGAGGTAGGTCAGCCGGCGGTACATCCGGGCGTCCTTGTGCTTCTGGGGATCCTTGTCGTAGACCCCGTCGACGCGGGTGGCCTTCATGACGATCTCGGCGCCGATCTCCATGGCCCGCAGGGAGGCGGCGGTGTCGGTCGTGAAGAACGGGTTTCCGGTGCCGGCGGCGAAGATCACGAGCCGACCCTTCTCGAGGTGGCGAATCGCGCGCCGGCGGATGTACGGCTCGGCCAGGCGTTCCATCTCCAGCGCCGAGAGCACCCGGGTCTTCGAGCCGCGGCTCTCGAGGGCGTCCTGGAGCGCCAGGGAGTTGATCACGGTGGCCAGCATGCCCATGTAGTCGGCGCTGGCCCGGTCCATGCCGCGGCTGCTGGCCGCCAGCCCCCGGAAGATGTTGCCGCCGCCGATCACGATCCCGACCTCGACGCCGAGGCTGTGGATGTCGATGAGCTCGTCGGCGATCTGCGACAGCGTGGCGTCCTCGATCCCGTACCCCTGGTTGCCCATCAGGGCCTCGCCCGAGAGCTTGAGCAGGATACGGCGGTACTTGACCCCGGGCGCGAGGGGGGGGTGATCCTGCGGCGACTCGTCGTCGGCCGGCGTGTCGTTGACCGGAGCGATCGTCCCCCCGGGCGGGGTGACGCCGGCGGGACGGACGGCCTTGACGACGGTCGACTTGCGAGCGCGGGGCTTTGCCATCGCCGCGCACTCTATTGCACCGGCGCGGAGATAGCACCAGGGATCCGCCGCGGATCCGTCGGTGCGGCGGACGCCCGGGCTCCTGGTGAGGGAGACGGGCCCTCTTCAATCCGAGGCGGGGACCGGCAAGTGCCTCGTTCACCTCCCGCTGATCAGGCGAGCCAGGGTTTTCCATCCCTGGCTTTCGAAAGCGATGACGACGTCCTACACTGCATCCCCAATTCGCGCCCTCGGCGCGGCCCTCTCGCGTCGCTCCCCAACGGCACTCTCATTCTGGACAGGACAAGATGGCCCTACCTTCAGCTCCCTGGTTCGAGAAGATCGCAAACCTGGTGTTCTTGCGCGACCGCGTCCGCGAGGCGCGGGCCAGCCAGCCCGTCGCGGATGCGGAACGGGTCCGCGCCGCCAACCAGGCGCGGTTGCTGGTGGAGGTCGCGCGTCGGGTCGGTGAGCCAGTGGAGGCGTTGCCGGTCGGAGCGCCGGCGCCCGTGCAGCTCGGGCTCTACGCCGAGGCCATCTTCTGGGCGCTGGTCGCCGGGGGCGCTGCGCCACAGGCGGGGATGCCGCTGGTGGCGGTCTGGGAGAATGCCCGCCCCGACAGCCTGCTCAAGGCCGCCGGTGGGGACGCGGAGGCGGTCGCCTCCCTCAAGGGCTTGCTGTGTGAGCGTCCGCCGGGAGGCGACCTCGGCACCCGGGAGCGCGACGTGGCGGCGGCGCGCAAGTTCGCCGAGGCGCTGGTGTGGGAGCTCGACGCTCCGGCCCGCCGCATCGAGCACCTGCTCGTGAACCGGTGGTTGCGGGTCGGCGCGGTCGCGGTGGTGGTGGTCGCGGCGGCGTTCGGGATCCGGGCGCTCCTGCTCGGGCCGAACCTGATCGCCGACCATCCCTTCCAGACCAGCACGACCCTGGAGCAGTGTGCCCACAAGGGGATGTGCGCGGACGTCATGTTCCACACCCTCCAGCAGGACAACCCCTGGGCCGAGTTCGACATCGGCAGCGTGAAGCCGGTGCATCGTGTGGAGCTGACCAATCGCAGCGACTGCTGCGCCGAGCGGATCGCGGGCGTGGTGGTCGAGCTCAGCACCGACCGGAAGACCTGGACCGAGGTGGCACACAACGACCAGATCTTCTCGAAGTGGTCGCCCACCTTTCCGAAGCGGCCGGCGCGCTATGTGCGGGTGCGGTTACCACGCCCGGCCGCCGTCCTCCACCTCGACGACTTCGCGGTGAGATAGGGAGGTTAACTCTCGTTCCACCGACGGGCGACGATCCGGGCCGCTGGCTGCGCCGCACCTGTGGTCCGCTCCTCACATACGCACAAGTATGCTCCGGTGCGGTCCTCGGTGCGGCTTCGCCATCGACCCGGCTTGTCGCCCGCCTTCTGAGCAGGCCGTCAAGCCGTGACCGTGATCGGACCCTTGATCGTGGCCGTGGCCGTGCACGGGGACGCCCCCGTGGGCGTGATCGCGGGCGGCTCGAGGAGGGGAGCTCTCTCCAAGGAGTCCCGGCGGGACGAGGTCGCCCATCCCGAAAGGTCGGGCCCCGCCTCCCCTCCGATCCCCTCGCCCGGGGAGTGCCTCCTAGCCGACGCCGGCTTGCTTCTGGACTTCGGCGACGAAGTCGTCGGCGCGCTTCTCCAGGCCCTCGCCGACCTCGTAGCGGATGAAGCGGCGCACCTTGATGTTCTCGCCGGTCTTGGCCACGAGGTCGGTGAGCAGCGAGCGGATGTCGCGCTTGCCTTCTGGATCCTTGACCCAGACCTGGTCGAGCAGGCAGATCTCCTTGGACCACTTGGCGAGCTGGCCGTCGACGATCTTCTGGATCACGGCGGCCGGCTTGTCCTTGGCCTGCTCCTGTCGAATGGCGCGTTCCTTCTCGATGAGCCCGGGCGGGATCTCGTCCTGCGAGACGTACTGGGCATTCATGGCGGCCACCTGCATGGCGCATTCCTTGGCGAAGGTCACGAAGTCGGGATTCCGGGCCACGAAGTCGGTCTCGCAGTTGACCTCGACCAGCACCCCGATGCGGCTGCCATGCAGGTAGCTGACGACGGTGCCCTCGGAGGCGATGCGGGTGGCCTTCTTGGCGGCCGAAGCGATCCCCTTCTTTCGCAGGTACTCGATGGCCTTCTCGATGTCGGCCGCGGTCTCGGTCAGAGCCTTCTTGCAGTCCGCCATCCCCGCGCCCGTTCGCTCGCGCAGATCCTTGATCATCTGGGTCGTCACATCAGCCATGTTTCAGTCCTTGCTCACAAAATCGGTAAAGTTCATTTTCCACGAAGCGATCTTCCGTGTGCGATCTTCCGTGAGGAGGATCGGAGGTGGGCTTTGCCCACCGGAGAAAGTGCTCGGAGAGCAGATCCGGGTCGGCCTCTCGTCGTCCGTCGGGAGGGGCCGCGGGGAGGGGGCCTCCCCTTCCCGCGAGCGCCGAAGGCGCGTCCGTCCTCCCCTTCCCGCAAGCGCCGAAGGCGCGTCCGTTAGCGCGATTCGTCCTGGGGCGTCGCGGCGGCCTCGGGCTCGGGACGATCCGCGGCGCCGCGCCGGCGCGACACCACCTCGACGCGGGGGCCTTCGCCGCCGGAGGAGACCCGGATGGTCTGGCTCTCGGCCGCCTCGGCTTCCACGTTGCGGCTGCGCGTCTGGTTGGCGCGCTCGCGTCCCACCCGCTGACCGAGGATGCAGGCCTCGGCCACCTTCGAGGTGAACAGCCGGATCGAGCGGATGGCGTCGTCGTTGCCCGGGATGGGGTAGTCGATGAGATCCGGGTTGCAGTTGGTATCGACCACCGCGACGATCGGGATCTCGAGCCGACGGGCCTCGGTGACGGCGATGTGCTCCTTGACGACGTCCACGATGAACACCGCCCCCGGGAGCTCGCCCATCTCCTTGATCCCGCCCAGGGCCTTCTCGAGCTTCTCGCGCTCGCGCGTGATCCCGAGGACCTCCTTCTTGGTCATCCGGTCGAAGGTGCCGTCGCCCGCCATCTTCTCGATGTTGTGCAGGCGGTCGATCGATCCCTTGACGGTGTGGAAGTTGGTCAGGGTTCCGCCGAGCCATCGGTTCGTGACGCAGAACTGACCGGCGCGGGCAGCCTCCTCGCGGATGATGTCCTGGGCTTGCTTCTTGGTGCCGACGAAGAGCACCGGGCGGCCAGCCGCCACGGTCGACACCAGGAAGTTGTAGGCCCGGGTGAAGGCCCGAACGGTCTGCTGCAGATCGATGATGTGGATGCCGTTGCGGGCGCCGAAGATGAACCCCTTCATCTTCGGATTCCATCGCTTGGTCTGATGCCCGAAGTGGACCCCACCTTGCATCATCTCACGGATGCTGATCGGGGCGTCGGAGGCGCTAGGGCCCTCCTGGGTGATGGGCGCTGCTGTGCTGGGAGTCTCGACGGTGGTTTCCATTTTTCCTCGCGTTTTTGGCCGCCGCTCGCGTCATCGAGAACCGCAACCAGACCCCAGGCCAATCGACCAGGATCCGGCACGCACGATTCTCTCGGCGGGCGTGTGGTGTTGAAAAGGGTGCGATTTCTACCACCTGCTTTGACAGGTGGCCACGCAAAATCCGCGGATCTTCGCGGATCTTGGCACCGGTGCGGAAGTGTAGCACCGGGCACCTGGATTGCATTCCCCAGTCGTCGCACCAACGGTCGCGCCGTCGCAAGCCTGAAGTGTCAGGACCCAGAAGTGTCAGGACCATAGAAGGAGCCGCCATGTCTCATCCCCTCCCCGGAGTTCCCGTCGACATTCGCCCCGCCAGCGGGAAGTTGGGCATCCTCTTGCCCGGAATGGGCGCCGTCGCCACGACGTTCATCGCCGGTGTGGAGGCCATCCGGCGCGGGATGTCGAAGCCCATCGGGTCGTTGACGCAGATGGGGACCATCCGGCTCGGAAAGCGCACCGAGGCGCGCTCTCCCCTGATCAAGGAGTTCGTCCCGCTGGCTCCGCTCGAGAACATCGTCTTCGGGGGCTGGGATCTGTTCCCGGACGACGCCTATCAGGCGGCGGCCAAGGCGGGCGTCCTGTCGAAGGAGCACCTCGGCGAGCTGAAGGACTTCCTGTCCACCGTCAAGCCCATGCCGGCCGTGTTCGATCAGGAGTACGTGAAGAAGCTGACCGCCACCCACGCGAAGACCGGCAAGTCCAAGCGCGATCTGGCCGACCAGGTGATCGCCGACATCAAGGACTTCAAGAAGAAGAACGCCTGCGACCGCCTGGTGATGGTGTGGTGCGGCTCGACCGAGGTCTACCGCAGCCCGAGCGCGGTGCACGCGTCGCTCGCCGCCTTCGAGAAGGGGCTCGACGAGAGCGCGCCCGAGATCGCCCCCTCCCAGATCTACGCCTATGCCGCGCTCAAGTCCGGCGTGCCTTACAGCAACGGTGCGCCGAACCTGACGGTCGACATCGACGCGCTTCAGGAGCTGGCCAAGAAGAACGGGGTTCCCATCGGGGGCAAGGACTTCAAGACCGGTCAGACGCTCATGAAGACCATCCTGGCGCCGGGCTTCAAGGCGCGGCTCCTGGGGGTCGAGGGCTGGTATTCCACCAACATCCTCGGAAACCGGGACGGCGAGGTGCTTGACGATCCCGAGTCGTTCAAGAGCAAGGAAGTCTCCAAGCTCGGTGTGCTCGAGCACATCCTGCAGCCCCACCTTTATCCCGACCTGTACGGCAAGATGCACCACGTGGTGCGCATCAACTACTACCCGCCGCGCGGAGACAACAAGGAGGGTTGGGACAACATCGATATCTTCGGCTGGATGGGGTATCCCATGCAGATCAAGATCGACTTCCTGTGCCGCGACTCGATCCTCGCGGCGCCGATCGTGCTCGATCTCGCCCTGTTCATGGATCTCGCCCAGCGGTGCAACATGAGCGGCATCCAGGAGTGGCTGTCGTTCTACTGGAAGAGCCCGATGTCCGCCAAGGGGCTCTATCCGGAGCACGATCTCTTCATCCAGCTCATGAAGCTCAAGAACACCCTGCGCTACCTCCGCGGCGAAGAGCTCATCACCCACCTCGGCGCCGAGTACTACGACTAGGGACGCGCCTACGGCGCTCGCGGGAAGGGGCGGACCCCTCCCCGCGGGCCCCTCCCGCGGAGCCCAAGCATCGGGCCCGGATCTGCTTTGCTGGTGCTGTCTCCGGTTGGCAAAGCCAACCTCCGATTTTCCGCCGGATCAGGGCTCTCTAGAAGGATCTGCGGCCCGCTTGCGGGCTCGCGCCTCTCCCCGCTTCGCGGGGCGAGGGGATGAGAAGTGGTGGGGACTCGCTTCTCCTCGTCAGCCTGGATCAGCCTCGTGAGGGCTTCTTTGAAGGCGGGCGACAAGCCGGGGCGAGCGAAGCCGCACCGAGGACCGGACCGGAGCATACTTGTGCGTATGTGGGGACCGGACCGGAGGTGCGGCGCAGCCAGCGGCCCGGATCGTCGCCCGTCCGTCGAGCGAGAAGGGGCCTACCTGTTTTCTCGGAGGCGGCGGAGCTCGTCGCTGACGTCGGTGGCTCCGGGGTCC
>Ga0265332_10000404_pt1 | contig 31220 bp, 28 predicted proteins | sample 41926metaG_FD_202084 | JGI IMG/M metagenome (GOLD analysis project Ga0265332, IMG submission 202084) | Rhizosphere microbial communities from Carex aquatilis grown in University of Washington, Seatle, WA, United States - 4-19-26 metaG | ecosystem: Host-associated > Plants > Roots > Rhizosphere...
TGGCGGTGAGTCCGGCTACATCGCGGCGAACCCGCTCAAGCCCGACATCATCTTCGCCGGGAGCTACGGCGGTCTCCTCACGCGCAAGGACATGCGCACCGGACTCACGAGCGACGTGAACCCGTGGCCCGACAATCCGATGGGCATCTCGTCGGAAGACATCAAGTACCGCTTCCAGTGGACATTCCCGATCGTCTTCTCGCCGCACGACGCGAACACGATGTACGTGGGCGGGAGCAACGTGTTCGTGACGCACGACGAAGGGCAGAGCTACCAGATCATCAGCCCGCCGCTCGCGCGCAACGATCCGAAGACGCTCGGCGCCTCGGGCGGCCCGATCACCAAGGACCAGACGGGCGTCGAGACGTACGGCGTGGTGTTCGCGATCGCCGAGTCGCCGGTGCTGAAGGGCGTCATCTGGGCCGGGTCGGACGACGGCCTCATCCACGTGACGAAGGATGCGGGCAAGACGTGGAAGAACGTGACGCCCAAGGACATCGGCGACTTCACGCGCATCTCGCTCCTCGAGGCGGGACACTTCGGCGCCGGCACGGCGTACGTCGCCGCGAACCGGTACCAGCAGGACGACTTCACGCCGATCCTCTACAAGACGAACGACTACGGCGTGACGTGGACGAAGATCGTGAAGGGGATCCCGTCGACGGAGTTCACGCGCGCGATCCGCGAGGACCCGGCGCGCAAGGGGCTCCTCTATGCGGGCACCGAGCGCGGCATGTGGGTGTCGTTCGACGACGGCGCCGACTGGCAGTCGCTGCGGCTCAACCTGCCGCCGGTGCCCGTGCACGACATGACCATCAAGGACGGCGACCTGATCATCGCCACGCACGGCCGTTCGTTCTACGTGATCGACGATCTCTCGCCGTTGCGGCAGGTGATGCCGGCGACGCTCGCGAAGGACGCGCACCTCTACAAGCCGCGTGACACGTACCGCATCGATTGGGGCGGCGGTCGCGGGGGCGGTGGCGGCCGCGGCGGCGCGGGCGGCAACCCGCCGAGCGGCGTGATCGTGTACTACACGCTCAAGTCGCCGGGGCAGGACGTGTCGCTCGAGTTCCTCGACGCGAAGGGGCAGGTGATCAAGTCGTTCACGTCGAAGGCCGATTCCGCGGCGCCGCCCGCGGCGCCGATGGATGAGGATGGTCCGCGCCTGCCGCCGCCGCCGCCGGCGGTGCCGAACAAGGCGGGGCTGAACACGTTCTCGTGGAATCTCCGCTACCCCGACGCCGTGACGTTCCCGGGGATGATCCTCTGGGCGGGCGACACGCGCGGCCCGATCGCGCCCGCCGGCAGCTACTCCGTGCGCATGCGCATCGGGGGTGGCGCGCCGCAGACGCAGACGTTCAAGCTCCTCAACGATCCCCGGTCGTCGGCCACGGCCGCCGACCAGCTCGCGCAGTTCGAGTTCCTCATCAAGCTGCGGGACAAGGTCAGCGAGGCGAACGAGGCCGTCATCTCGATGCGCCACGTGAAGAGCGAAGTGGACGACCGCATCAAGACGGCGCCGTCCGACGCCGCGAAGGGCGAGCTCTCGTCGGCCGGGGCGCCGATGAAGACGAACATCACGGGCGTCGAAGCCGAGGTGTACCAGATCAAGAACCAGAGCGGCCAGGACCCGCTCAACTATCCCATCAAGCTGAACAACAAGCTCGCCGCGCTGATGGGAAGCGTCGGCGCCGCGCCCGGCCGGCCGACCGCGCAGGCGAGGGCGGTCTACGCCGAACTCCTCGGCAAGCTCGACGCGCAGACGACGAAGATGAAGAAGATCTACGCCGGGGATCTCGCGAGGTACAACGAGATCCTCAAGAAGTACGGCATGCCCGCGATCGACACGAAGCCGAAGCCCAAGATCGCGGCGTGACCGGACGGACGCGCGACGCCGAGGCGCGCGATCACGCGGCGGTGCTGGCGCTGAACAACGGCGCCACGCCCCACGTGAACGCGCTCTCGGCGGAGCCGTTCGGATGGCTGGTGCATCACGCGGAATGGTTCCGCGTCTGGGAAGACGCCGCCGGCATCGGCGGCTTCGCGCTCGTGCTCCGGAGCGGCCTCGACTACTGGAGCGAGAACTACAAGTGGTTCGCCGCGCGCCACGCGTCGTTCCTCTATCTCGACCGCATCGTGGTGGCCGAACGCGCGAGAGGGCGCGGCGTGGGCCGCGCCCTCTACGATGACCTCGCCGCGTTCGCCGCGGGCCGATGGCCGCGGATCACCATCGAGGTGAACCTGCGGCCTCCCAACCCCGGATCCGTCGCCTTTCACGAGCGGATCGGCTTTCAGCGCGTCGGCGTGCGCGAAGAGCCGGAGCACGACTACGCCGTGCTGATGATGGAGCGCGCCGTGCCGCCGGCTACGGCTTTCCGGTCACCGACGGCTTGAACTCGTCCTTGAGGATCGTCCACTCCGTCGGCGGCGCGTGCACGTGCCAGGTCGTGATGTACTTCCCGCTCTCGACCGTGCGCGTCTTGCCGTCGCGCGACGCGTGGATCTCGTAGACGCCCGAGTCGGTGACCGTGGAGTCCTTCCACGACGCGTGGATGATGCGCGACCGGCGGTTGAACTCCGTCAACGACTGGCTCTTGGCCTGCTCGATGAGCGCCTTGGCGATCGCTTCCCGGCCGTGCTTCTGCGCGTTCGGCATGACGAGATCGGCGTCGGGATGGTACATCGTCACGAGCTGGCGCGCGTCACCGCGCGCGAGGAACGCGCCCATGAACGCGTAGTTGTTGATCGCCACGAACTGGAGCGAATCGTAGATCGCCCAGCCCGGCACGGGCACGGGCTTCTTCGCCGTGTCGCTCGGCAGGATCGGCGGGCCGAGGTTCACGACCGCGGGAAGGTTCGGGTCGACTTTTCGCCGGTCCTCGGAGTTCTTCGAGCAGCCGGCGGCTGTGATGCACAGGATGGTAAGAGCCACCCCGCGCAGGCGAGACGTGGAACGCATGACTCCTCTGCGGATGAAAGGGATGGCCGCCGGACACCTGGCGGCAGCGATAATTTAGCGCGCCGTCAAGCCGGGGACGGCCCCAGCGCGCCCGGGAAGCCGCGGTCGACCGCGATGCCCATGGCGTGGAATCCCTTGTCCACGTAGATCGTCGTGCCCGTGATGCCGCTCGCGAGGGGCGAGCAGAGGAACGTCGCCGCCGTCCCCACCTCCTCGGCGGTCAGCGCGACGCTGAGCGGCGAGTTGTCCCGGTAGTAGTTCACGAGGATCTCGACGATGCCCACGGCGCTCGCCGCGCGCGAGGCGTACGGGCCGGCGCTGATCGTGTTCACGCGCACGCCGAACCGCCGCCCGGCTTCGTACGAGAGGATCCTCGTGTCACCCTCGAGCGCGGCCTTCGCCGACGACATGCCGCCGCCGTAGCCCGGCACGGCGCGTTCCGCCGCGAGGTACGAGAGGGAGACGAACGCGCCGCCCGGGTTGGTGAGGGGCCCGAGCTTGTTCACCATCGCGACCATCGAATAGGCGCTCACGCTGATGGCGGCGAGATACCCCGCCCGGCTCACCTCGAACAGCGGTTTCTTCACCTCGGGGCCGTTGGCGAGCGAATGCACCACGATGTCGAGCGGCTTCTCGCCGAAATCCGCGACGAGCGCGTTGCGGAGCCCCTCGATCGTGAAATCGCCGAGGTCCTTGTACCGCTTGTTCTCGAGCACCTCCGGCGGGACGTCGGCCATCGTGTCGAACGCCGCGTCGAGCGGGTAGATCTTCTCGAACGTCAGCAGCGACCCGTCCGACATGCGTCGGGAATCGTCGATCTTCCCGCGGTCGATGAGGTTGCGGAAGATGTTCAGCGCCGGCGGCCAGGTACCGACACAGACCGAGGCCCCCGCCTCGGCGAGGTTCTTGGCGATGGCGAATCCGAATCCATGGTCGTCGCCGACGCCGGCGACGAGGGCGCGTTTGCCCCTGAGATCGATGTTCAGCATACCGTGATATGTCCGCGCGCCGCGTCTCAAGCAAGTGGTCGGGGGCCTTCCGCGCGGCATCGACGGGGGGCAATCTCCACAGGTGAGCGGACGCAAGAAACGCAGCCCGGCGGACGGTGGGGGGGCACGCTCGGCTCCCCCGCCCGCGCCGCCGGCCCTCCCCCCCGGGGGAGGCCCGTCATTCGCGCGCGCGCTCTGGCGCGTGACGTCGGCGCGCGTGACGGCGGGAAACCGCGTCACCCTCCTCGCGCACGGCGACCGCACCTTCGACGAGATGATCCATCTCATCGACGGCGCCAAGCGGTCGATCGACCTCGAGAGCTACATCTTCCGCGCCGACCGCACGGGCCAGCGCTTCCTCGGCGCGCTCGCCGCCGCCGCGGGGCGCGGCGTGCGCGTGCGTCTCCTGCTCGACTGGGTGGGGCGCCTCGGCACGTCGATGAAGGCCTTCCTCCCGCTGCACGCACGCGGGGCGACCGTGCGCGTCTTCAATCCCCCGGGCTGGCGCCCCTGGTTCGGGCTCCTGCCGCGCGATCACCGCAAGCTCCTCATCGTCGACGACCGCACCGGCGTCACGGGGGGCATCGGCATCGGCGACGAATGGCGCTATGGCCTGCTGCGCCGCCGCAAACAGCCGTGGCGGGACACCTGCGTGCGCATCGAGGGCCCGGCGTCGGACGACCTTTCCCTCGCGTTCAACAAGATGTGGGCGATGGCCGGCGGCGAAAGACGGCCGCCCCGCGCGGCGCGGAAGATCGCGCCGGGCACGAGCGGCGGCGAACTCGACCCGGCGACGGCGGCCGCGTCGCTCGTCGGCATCGTCGCCGGGGAGCCGGGGCGCCTGCGCGTCGGCCGCTCACTGCACCTGCAGGCCGCGGCGGCGCAGCGCTCCATCTGGATCGCGAGCGCCTATTTCATGCCGTCGTTCGCCGAAGTCGAAGCGCTCTCCGGGGCGGCGCGCGACGGCGTCGACGTGCGCCTGCTCGTGCCGAGCAAGTACGACCACCGCCTGCTGCACGGACTCACGCGCGGCTACTACGACCGCCTCCTCCGCAACGACGTGAAGATCTGGGAGTGGGGCGGCGAGATGATGCACGCGAAGACGGCCGTGGTCGACGGCCGGTGGGTACGCGTGGGCTCCACCGACTTCAACCCGCTCGGCGTCGCCATCAACTACGAACTCGACGCGATGATCGAGGACCCGCGCATCGGCGCCGAAGCCGAGGCGATGTTCCTCGACGACCTCGCGCGGTCGCGGCACATCGGCCGCCGGCGCCGCTGAGCGGCGCCGGCGTCAGCTCGCCAGCGTCTCGCCGGCCATCCGCGCGCACTGCGCGAGCACGGCCGCGCCGATGAACAACGCCTCCTCGTCGGGCTGGAATCGCGGCGAATGCGCGGCGATCACGTCGCCGCCCGGCTCGCGCGCGCCGACCCGCAGGAAGCACCCGGGCATGCGCTCGAGGTAAAAGGCGAAGTCCTCGCCGCCCATGTTCGTCGTGCCGAGCGGCACCACGGCGTCGTCACCGAGCACGCGCTTCGCGGCCGCGGCCGCGATCGCCGCGGCCCGCGCCTCGTTCACCACCGGCGGCGTGCCCTCGCTCAGCGTCACCGTCGCGCGCAGCCGGTGCGTGGCGGCGACGGCGTGCGCGATGCGCTCCATCTCGCCGTTGAGCAGCGCGCGCGACCCGGGGGTCGTCGCGCGGATGGTGCCGGTGAGTTCCGCCGATTCGGGGATCACGTTCGACGCGCGCCCCGCGTGCACCGCGCCGACCGTCACGACGCCGGGCTGCGCCGGGTCGAGCCGCCGCGAGACGATCGTCTGCAGCGCGAGGATCAGCGATGCCGCGCCCACGACCGGATCGGCCGACTCCTGCGGCCGCGCGCCGTGCGCCCCCGCGCCGTGCAGCGTGATCGTGAACGTGTCCGTGCTCGCCGCGAGCGGACCCGCCTGCGCGACCACCTCGCCGACGGGAAACCGCCGGTCGACGTGCGCGCCGAAGATCGCGCGCACCCCCTCGAGCGCCTTGCTCTCGAGCACCGCCAGCGCCCCCTCGCCCACCTCCTCGGCCGGCTGGAAGATCACGCGCACCTCCGACGGCGCCGGATCGCGCGCGAGGAGCAGTGCGGCCCCCGCGGCCCACGAGGCGTGCACGTCGTGCCCGCACGCGTGCATCACGCCCGGCGTCTCCGATGCGAACGGGAGTCCCGTCGCCTCGTCGATGGGGAGCGCGTCGATGTCGCCGCGCAACGCCACCGGCGGCGCCGTCGCGTCGCGCCCGGGGATGCGCGCCACGAGTCCCGTGCGCGCGATCGGTTCGACGTCGGTGATGCCGTGCCGCCGGAGGAAGCGTTCGAGCGTCTGCTGCGTGCGCGTCTCCTGCCACGAGAGTTCGGGATGCGCGTGCAGGTCGCGCCGCAGCGCGCGCAGCGCGTCGCGTTCCGCGTCGGTGAAGGGGAGCGGCCCCGTCATGCCGTGAGCACCTGCGTGCGCACGGTGAGGGCCGCGATGCGATCGACGTCGACATCGACGCCGAGGCCCGGCCGGTCGAGCGGCACGCGCACCATGCCGCGATCCATGGTCCACTCGGGCGTCACGACGTCCTGCGCCCAGTATCGCGCGCTCGGGCTCACGTCGCCGGGAAGCGTGAAGTTCGGGAGCGACGCGAGCGCGACGTTGTACGCCCTCCCCACGCCGCTCTCGAGCATGCCCCCGCACCAGACGGGGATGCCGTTCTGCTGGCAGTAATCGTGGATGGCGATGGCGCTCGCAAAACCGCCCACGCGCCCGGGCTTGATGTTGATGATGCGCCCGCTGCCGAGCGTCACCATGTCCTGCGCGCGGTCGAGCGAGGTGATCGATTCATCGAGGCACACCGGCGTGCGCAGCCGCTGCTGCAGCTCGGCGTGCCGCACGAGGTCGTCGTGCGCGAGCGGCTGCTCGATCATCATCAGGTGCAGTTCGTCGAGCGCCGCGAGCCGGTCGGCGTCGTCGAGCGTGTAGGCGTTGTTCGCGTCGGCCATGAGATGCGCGTCCGGGCCGACGGCGTCGCGCACGGCGCGGAGCCAGCTCACGTCATGCCCGGGCTCGATCTTGATCTTCACCTTCCGGTATCCCTCGGCGAGCGCGCCGCGCACCTTCGCGATGAGCGCGTCCGGGTTGGGCTGGATGCCGAGCGAGATGCCGGTGGCGATCTCCTCCCGCGTGCCGCCGATGAAGCGCGCGAGCGGTTCGCCGGCCATCGTCGCGGCGAGGCCCCAGAGGCCCATCTCGACGGCGGCCTTGGCCATCTGATGGCCGCGGAAATCCTTCTCCAACTCCTCGTACACCGCGCCGGGATGCGCGAACGCGCGCGCGAAGACGCGCGGCGCCACGCACTCGGCGATGGTGATCCAGGCCGAGTCGATGAACTCGCTCGAGTAGTTCGGGGCCTCGCCGGCGACGCATTCGCTCCAGGCGGTGGCGCCGCTGGCGTCGCGGAGTTCGAGGAGGAAGATGCGGCGTTCGTGGACGGCGCCGGAGGAGATCCGGAACGGTTCCTTCAGGGGGAGGCGGAGTTCTCGCAGCGTGATTGCTTCTAGGCGCATGAGTGGGAGGGCAAGGATGGAGGGATGAGATCGAGTGGGAGGGCAGGTGGGAGGGCAAGTGGGAGGGCGAGTGGGAGGGCGCCCTCCTTCCGTGCCTACCGCGCGCGCATCAGCACATAGTGCGCGGGGCCGGGGCCCCCCGGAATGAACGCCGAGACGCGATAGCCTCCCTTCAAGTAATGCTGGAACGCGCGGCGCGCCGAGAGGTGCCAGCGTTTGGCGCGCGGGAGATCGGACGCCACCAACGACGACAGGTCGTGCGGCACGGGGACCGCCACGACCTCGGCGGCCGGGAGCGCGAGGTCCCCGGCGCCGTCGCCGGCGACGATCGCGGCGCCCGCGAGGAGCAGGGGATCGGCGCTCATCGGCACCGGCGCCGACTGCACGGGCCAGGCCGCGACGAAGCGGTCGGTGCCGAGCGCGTGCACGTGGCTCCCCGTGTCGCCGTACATGTCGGGCACGAACTCGGCGATCGTGGCGCCGAGGCGATTGAGATTGAGGTGCGCGTTGCGGGCGACGAAGGGGTCGTACGTCCAGTACATCGTCACGACGCCGACGGCGCGGCAGCGTTCGCGCTGGTACTGCTTGAGCGCTTCGCCGAGATGGCGGCCACGGGCTTCGGGGCGCACGGCGAGCATGTCGCTCCAGTGCACGATGCGCCCGTCCTTCACGCCGGTGAGCCCGAAGACGAAGCCGAGGAGCGCGCCGCCGGGCTCGAAGGCCCCGGCGGCGATGCCGCCGATCTTCTCGGCGATCATGAGGATCGCGGCGGGGACGAGTTCGGAGAAGCCGTCGCCCCACGTCTCCTCCTGGAGGCGCACGGCGCGGGCGCGATCGTCATGGGTGACGAGCGGGCGGAGGATGGTGCCGTCGGCGAGGGTTGCGGACACGGTCGCGAGGGGGCAGATTTGTGTACGATTTTGTATACAAATCTGAGTCTGGAGGCCTCCCGTGCGCAAGTTCCCCCGATCCGTCGCGACTGCCGCCCTCGCGCTCGCCGCCTGCCGCTCCGGTATGCCACCGGCGGGCACGCCGGCACCCGGGGGCGGCTACGATCTCGTCATCACGAACGGGCGCATCGTCGACGGCGCGGGGAACGCCTGGTTCCGCGGCGATCTCGCCGTGCGCGGCGGGCGCATCGCGCGCATCACGCCGCCGGGCGCACTCTCCGCCGCCACCGCCGCCCGCCATATCGACGCGCACGGCATGGTCGTCGCCCCCGGATTCATCGACATCCAGGCGCAGTCGTACGACAACTTCATGCTCGGCGACGGCAAGGCCATCTCGATGGTCACGCAGGGCATCACCACCGCGATCCTCGGCGAGGGCGACACGCCGGCGCCGGCCAACGCGAAGATCCTCGCGAACGTCACCGACACCGCGCAGCGCCGTCTCCTGCAGGCGTTCACCGGCCCGCACGGCTTCGGCCAGTGGCTCGACTTCATGCAGCGGCGCGGCCTCTCCGAGAACGTCGGGTCGTTCGTGGGCAGCGGCACCGTCCGCAACTATGGGAAGGGCTACGCCACCGGAGAAGCCGACGCCGCCGAGCTCGACTCGATGCGCGCCATGGTGCGCCGCGCCATGGAGGACGGCGCCTTCGGCATCGGCAGCGCGCTCATCTACCCGCCCAACAGCTACTCGAGCACGCGCGAACTCATCGAGACGGCCAAGGCGATGGCGCCGTACGGCGGCGTCTACATCACGCACATGCGCAACGAGGGGGACGAGTTCCTCGAAGCGCTCGACGAGGCGATCCGCGTCGGGAAGGACGGCGGCGTGCCGGTGGAGGTGTACCACCTCAAGGCGGCGGGGCCCGCCAACTGGCCCAAGATGCGGCTCGCGATCGCGAAGATCGATTCGGCGCGCGCCGCCGGACAGGACGTGCAGGCCGACATGTACCTGTATGTCGCCGGCGCGAACGGCTTCAACGCCTGCATCCTCCCCAAGTACGCCGCCGACGGCAAACTCCTCCAGAATCTCGCGAACGCCACGACGCGCGAGCAGGTGAAGGCCGATCTCCATCGCAAGATCCCCGGGTTCGACAACCTCTGCCTCACCGGTGGCCCCGAGAACGTGATGGTCACGGGCTTCACGAAGCCCGAGTTGAAGCAGTACGAGGGCAAGCGGCTCGCCGAGATCGCCACCGCGATGCAGAAGGACTGGGCCGACGTCGTCATCGACCTCAACATCGCCGAGCAGGCGAGCCTCGGCGAGATCCTCTTCCTGATGAGCGAGGACAACCTGAAGCTGCAACTGCAGCAGTCGTGGATGAAGTTCGGCACCGATGCCGGCTCCACCGACCCGGCGACGGCGCAGGGGATGACGCATCCGCGCACCTACGGGAACTTCGCGCGCCTCCTCGGCAAGTACGTGCGCGACGAACGGGTGCTCACGCTCGAGGACGCGGTGCGCAAGGCGACCAGCGCCGTCGCGACGCGGCTGCAGTTGCACGACCGCGGGCTGCTCAAGGAAGGACTCAAAGCCGACATCGTGATCTTCGACCCGAACACGGTGCGCGACGTGGCGACGTTCGAGAAGCCGCACCAGCTCTCCACGGGCATGCAGTACGTGATCGTGAACGGCGTCGAGGTGATCCGCGACGGCGCGCACACGGGGGCGAAGCCGGGCGAGGTGGTGCGCGGCGCCGGCTGGACCGGGTGGGTGTCGCCCAAGTGACGGCGCCCGGGGGCACGGCGTGGGCGTGACGACCGCGACACCCCGCGCCACGCGCCGCGTGCCGCGCGCGCCGGCGCAGGACGTGTACGGGCGCCTGCGCGACCTCATCGTCGCCGGCCGGCTCGCGCCGGGCGCGCGTCTCGTCGAGCAGGAACTGGCGACGCACTTCGGTGTGAGCCGCACGCCGCTGCGCGAGGCGCTGCGGCGGCTCGAGCAGGAGGGGTACGTCGCGCGGCCGGCGGCCGCGCAGCAGGCGCGGCTCATCGTGGCGCCGATGACGCGCGACGACGCGCGCGAACTGTTCCAGATCGTGGGCGCGCTCGAAGGGCTCGCGGCGCGCGACGCGGCCGCGCTCGCGGAGACCGAGCGCCACCTGCTCGCCACGTCGCTGCGGAAGACGAACGAACGACTGGCCGCCGAGGCCACCGCGCGACGCCCGAACCACGACACGCTCTTCGAACTCGACGAGGAATTCCACAAGACGTACGTGCGCGCCGCGGCGGGCACGCGGCTCCGCGCGCTGCACGACGCGGTGAAACCGCAGGCGGAGCGTTACGAACGGCTGTACGTGAGCCTCCTCTCGAACGAACTCGAGACGTCGGTGAAGGAGCACGAGCGCATCTGGCGCGCCATCCGCGACGGCCGGGCGGGAGACGCGCAACGGGCCACGCAGGCGAACTGGCGCAACGCCGCCGACCGGCTCGCCGCGGTGATCGCGCGTTCGGGCGAACGCGGGGCGTGGGCCTGATGACGCCGTGCGTCGGTGGTTTCCTCTGCGAGGCCGACCGCGCCGTGCAGCAGTGGCTGCAGGCGCCGCCGCTGCAGGCGAGCGCCGCGTTGCAGGGATTCGCGGGCGTCTTCAATTCGTGGGGCGGCCCCGGCGTGATCTGGTTCGGCGCGCTCCTCTGGCTCACGGCGCGTGCGATGCGGCGGCGGAACCTCGCGGTCGTCGGGCTCCGTGGCGTCGAAGCGCTGGCCGTGGCCAGCGCCATCAGCGGTATCATCAAGGGATTCGCCGGACGTGAACGGCCCTTCGTCGCGCCCGGCGAGCCGTGGCATTTCAACGTGCTGCACGGCTGGACCGACGCGCGGTATTTCTCCCTGCCGTCGGGACACACGACGGCGACGGTCGCGTTCGCCGTCGCATCGTGCGTGGTCACGCGCGGCTGGCCGCGCGCGGCGCGCGTCTCGTACGGCGGCCTTCTCCTCCTATCGGCGTGCGGCGTGGCCTTCGCGCGCGCCTACACCGACCAGCACTGGGCCACCGACGTCCTCGCCGGCGCACTGCTCGGCGGAACGACGGGGTGGCTCCTCGCGCGCTGGCATCTGCGACGCGGCGATACCGCGTTCGACCGCGCGCTGACCGGACCAGAGGCCGCATCGTGACGTCGCCGCGCGTGCGCCGGGCGATCGCAACGGTGAGCGGCCCGCTCGTCGGGCGCCCTCGCGATCACATGCCGTGAACGGGATCTTCATCGTCGCAGAACTCGAGGGGCCGATCGCGGCGCGCATCCACGCGCTGCAGGAACGGTTCGACCCCAAGCTCGCCGCGGAGCTGCCGCCGCACGTGACGGTACTCGGCTCCTCGGGCGCCGGCCCGGTCGCGCCCGATACGCCGGTCGCCGAACTGCGCGCGGCGATCGAACCCATCGCGGCCGCCACGCCACCGCTCGCGCTCCGCTTCGGCGCGCCGATGCGCTTCCTGGGGCGTGAGATCGTCTCGCTCCCGCTCGATCCGCACGGGCCGCTCCGCGCCCTGCACGAAGCGCTCAAGGCGAGTGGACTCCGATGCGCCGTGGCGCGGTATCCGTTCACGCCGCACTGCACGCTGAACTTCTACAAGACGATCACGCCCGAATCGCTGCGCGAGATGCTCGCCGTGCGCGAAGGCGAGCCGTGGACGCTGCACCGGCTGCGCGTCTATCACTCCCGCGATCCGCAGCCGCCGCGGCACCTGTTCGACGCGGTGTTAGCGGGCTGAGCGACGCAGGTGAGACCGACCGTGTACGGTGTACCGTTCACCGTTCACGGTGAACGGCACACTGTACACGGTTCCAGTAGTTCACCGAGCCTGCGGCACCGGCGACTCTCCCTGCGGCCCCTGCGCCGCCGAAACTCTCTTCACGAACGCGCCGAACGATTCGAGGTACCGCGGGTCCAGACGGTACGCGTTCTCGTGCCCGCCGCCCGTCTCGACGAACTGCTTCGGCTCGCGCGCCTTCTCGTACAGCGCGCGACCCTGCGCGAACGGGATCACCGCGTCGTCGTTCGCGTGGAGGAACAGTTTCGGCATCGACACGCGGTCGATGCGGTCGATGCTCGGGAAGTGGTTCGCCATCATCGCGCGCACCGGGAGCATCGGATACCGCTCGGCGGCGACGCGATCGACGCCCGTGTACGCGCCTTCGACGATCAGACCGGCCGCGTCGGCGTGCGTCGCCAATTCGACCGCCACGCCGGAACCGAGCGAGTGGCCGAAGATGATGATGCGCTGCGGCGGCACGTGGAGCGTGTTGCGCAGGTAGTCGTACGCGCCCTGCGCGTCGGCGTAGAGGCCGGCCTCCGCGATGGGGCGCTTCTCGCTCGCGCCGAAGCCGCGGTAGTCGTAGGCGAAGAGGCCGACGCCGAGGTTCCGCAGGCGCGCGTAGAAATCCTGACGCTTCGTGAGCGTGATGTTGCCGGCGTTGCCGTGGTTGACGAGCACCCACATCGCGGCGGAGTCGGCGCGCGGCGGCATCACCCAGGCGGCGAGCGTCGCGCCGTCGGCGCTCGCGAACGTCACCGGCCTCGCGTCGAGCGAATCGGCGGGCGGATTGAGCCGGCCTCCTTCGTACGCCTCGACGGCCGGGTGATAGACGAGCGTCGTCTCGTTCGCCTTGAGGTAGCCGATCGCGCCGGCGTAGCCGAGCGCGGCGACGCCGAAGGCGCCGCCGGCCGCGCGCCGTACGATGGGCCGCATCAGAGGATCTTCTTGATCGCCGCGTCGAGGTCCTGCTTGCCGCCCACGCCGCCGTACCGCACGATCCCCTTCTTGTCGATCACCACGACGTAGCTCGTCGCGGGCACGTCGTACGCCTCGACGGCCTTGCCCTTGCGATCGTAGAACTGCGCGCCGGCGAGCTTGTGCTTCTCGACGTAGCGCTTCACGAGGTCGGGCGACTGGTTCACGCCCACCGCCACGCCGATGAACGTCACCTTGCCGGCGTACTTCTTCTGCACGGCGAGGAGCGTCGGCTCGAGTTCCTTGCAGTTCTCGCACCAGGTGGCCCAGAACTCGATCACGACGGGCACCTTGCCCACGTACAACGCGAGGTCGCCCGGAATGCCGGCGAGCGTCTCGACCTTCGGCGTCGGCGCGTGCGCGCCGATCTCGAGGCCCGTTTCCTGTGCGACCGCAGTGCCCGCGGTGGCCGCGGTCAGCGCCGCCGCGAACGCGCAGACGGCGAGACGGCGAATCGAACGAAGCGAGAGGTGTCTGGTCAGATCCATTGTTGTCCTGCCATCAACAGGTAGTACTCGGCGACGCCGAGCATGGTAATCGCGAAGAGCCGCTTGATCCAGAGCATCCAGGTGCCGGCGCGCGGGAGCTTCGCCACCGCCCCACTCGATACCCCGACGACCACCAGGAGGGTGCACATCCCGAGCGAGAACACGAACAGGTAGGAGAAGCCCAGCGCCGCCGACTTCGTGCTGGTGACCCAGGTGAGCACGGCCGCCATCACCGGCGCCGAGCACGGCGCCGCGACGAGCCCGCTCACCGCGCCCATCACGAACGCGCCGGCGAACCGCCCTCCTTCGCCCGCGGTCGCCGCCCGCTCCAGCAGGAACGACGGCACCCGCACCGGGATGACGTCGAGCATCGAGAGCGCCGCGACGATGAGGAGGTTGGCCATCCCGAAGAGGAGCCACGGGTTGCTGCTCACCGATCCGAACAGGGAACCGCTCAGTCCCGCGGCCAACCCGAGGGACGAGTAGACGAGCGAGAGCCCGAGCACGTAGGTGAGCGAGAGCGCGAGGGCCCGGCCGCGGCCGGGCCGGCCGACCGAGGTGCCCCCGACGATCGCCGCCGTGATGGGGATCATCGGATAGATGCAGGGCGTGAAGCTCGTGAGCACGCCCGCCAGAAAAAGAACCGGCAGGGCGGTTATCGGGCTTTCGCTCAGCCGTGCCGCGATATGGGAGAAATCCACTGTCTGGAATTGGGCCGAAGTCGTTGTCTGTTCATTATATGCGCGAACCCGGCCGATTTGTTTCCACTCAAGGCTTTCCGGTCGGCTGACGAAGCTAAGTCTGACACCCCTCGTCCGCGAGCATATCTGTGACCTCCGACACCCCGAACCCCGCGATGGACCCCGCGCCCAGCTTGCAGGCCAGCGTGAGCGCGATCGAGTCGTTGCCGGCCGTGCTCGCCGAGATGCGGCGGCAGATCACGGCGGTGCTGGAGCATCTCCGGGAGAGCAGCGGCGCGCTCCAGCACGAGTCCGTGAGCAAGCTGCAGCTCACGCTGGAGCAGCTCCAGAAGGCGTCGACGACCACGGAGTCGGCCGCGCACGGCATCCTCGACGGCATCGACCGGTCGCTGACCCTCGTCGGCGAACTCGACACGCTCGACGGCTCGGGGAACACCGTGGCGGCGGAGAAGCGCGCGCACCTCAAGGAGCACCTGTTCGACGCGATGCGCGGCGTCCAGTTCCAGGACGTCACGTCGCAGCAGCTGCGCCATGCGTCGTCGCTGATCAACGACATGGAGCAGCGCTTCGGTTCGCTCGTGAAGGCGCTCGACCCCGAGTCGATCCACCAGCTCACCGCCGACCTGGCGACGCGCGAGGCGCACTTCGACCCGGACGCCACCTTCAGCGACCGCGAACGCCGTCAGGCCGACGCTGACGGCGTGTTTCAGCGATAAGCCGGGCGCGGCGCGCCCGGCCGTGTCTCACGTGCCGTAGCGGAACGTCATCACGACGCGCGACGGCGCCGACGGAAGCACCGTCGACGGGAAGATGTTGGGATCGGTGCCGGCGCTGAAGCCGCCCGAGGGCGAATAGAGCAGCAGGTTGGTGAGGTTGAAGGCGTTGAGCTGCACCGTCCAGCGGCCGGTCGTGTACCCGAGCATCGCGTCGAGCGAGGTGCCGCCGGGGAGCGTCGTCTTGTTGGTGCTGTTCAGGAACGTCACGTCGCGGTAGAACGCGCCGGCGCCCACCGTCAGTCCCTTCACCGAGGCGCCGAGGTCGTACAGCGCCCAGACGCTCGCCGTGTTCTTGGGGAGCCCCGGGCGAGTCTTGCCGATGAGCGACGTGTCGCCCTTGGTGAACTTCATGTCCTGGTGCGCGAACGAGACGATCGTGCGCAGTTCCTTGGTGATGTTGCCGGCGAGATCGGCCTCGTATCCCGGCACGTGCTCCTCGCCGACGTTCTGGCCGTACTGGCCGACGATGACGATCGCGTCGGTCTTCTTCACGTCGAACACCGCTGCCGAGAACACGGCGCGGCCGTCGAAGAGGTCGGCCTTGACGCCGCCTTCATACTGCGCGCCGATCTCGGGGTTGAGCGTCTTCCCTTCCTTGGTGAGGAGGCCGGGGATCGGCGCCTCGAAGCTCGTGAGGTAGCTGCCGTACACCCGCACGCCCGGCGCGACCTCGGCGAGCACGCCGAAGCGGGGCGCGACGTGGCTCGTCGTGGACGTCGGCGGGCTCGAGGCCTCCGACGTGAACTGGCCGCCGAGGATCGCGTTCTGCGTGTAGCCGCCGGTGCGCACCGATTCGATCTTGTTCGATTCGTAGCGCAGGCCGACGAGCAGGTTCACCTTCGAGCCGACGGAGATGAGGTCCTGCAGGCTCGCGCCGACGTCGGTGTTCGTGCCGACGTTGTGCGTCGTCTCGTCCCACAGCTGCTTCTGGCCGAACGGCACGGCGAATCCGTACGGGGTGGGGAGCGACGTGACAGCGACGCCCGTCGTGTAGTTGAGGAGGTCGAAGTCGTTGTAGACGGCCGTGACGTCTTCCTTCTCCTGGCGCCAGTCGGCCATCACCATCAACTGGTGGCCGACCTTGACGTCGCCCATCGGATAGCCGAACGAGAAGACGTTCTCGAGGCGGCCGTTGGTGTACTGCCGGTTGCCGTTCTCGATCTCCTTGAGACGGTAGAGCGTGTTGGCCGGGAGGAGGCCGGCGAACCCGGTGGGCCCGGCGTCGATGAACGCCTCGAGCCGGGTGTAGCCGATCTCGCGCGGGCGCTCGTGCGTGAGCGACGCGCGCAGCTGCCAGTGGTCGTTGATCGCCGACTGGAGGCTCGCGTCGTAGCGTTCGTCCTCGAACTTCGACTTGGGCGCGCCCGCTTCGCCCATGAACGACGAGCGCGAGAAGTACGCGGGCACGATGCCCGACTGCGGCACGATCACGCCGGCGTCGCTCTTGGTCGCATAGCGGTCGATCTCCGCGCCGATGTCGAGCGTCGTGCGCGCGCCGAGCGAGAACGAGGCGGTCGGGTTCACGTAGAACTGATTGTTCGAGACGTTGTCGCGATAGCTCCCGTCGTCCCGGACGCCGGCGATGAAGCGGTAGGCGTTGCCGCCGCCCATCGGCCCGGTGAGGTCGAGGTCGAATTGCTTGCTGTCGTTGCTCCCGTACTGGAGCTGGAAGAGCTGCCGGTTCACGGGGAGGGGATGCTTCGAGACGAAGTTCACCATGCCGCCGGGCTCGCCGCGCCCATAGAGGATCGACGACGGGCCCTTGAGCACCTCGATCGACTCGATGGTCATCGCGTTGAGCGGCGGTTCGCCATCGACCATCATGCGCACGCCGTCGCGGTAGCTGAACGAATAGAAGCCGCGAAGGGCGAAGAAGTTCGGGCGGGTGAGCGTGTTCGTCTGCGGCGTGACGCCGGCGACGCTCTTCATGGCGTCGTTGAGCCCCGAGGCGGCCTGGTCGAGGAGCACGTCGTGGGGCACGACGGAGATGGAGAGCGGGATCTTGGTGAGCTCGGCGTCGACGCGCAGCGCCGAGAACGGCGCACGGCCCGCATAACTGTCCCGGTAACCGGTGACCCGCATGGAGTCGAGCGTGGCCGGGCGGCCGCGCAGCGCCGTGTCGGCCTGCGCGTGGAGGTGCCGGGTGCCCGTGGCTAGCAGGCCCAGCATCGGGAGGACGAAGCGAATTTTCACGAGAGGCTCAGGTGAAGGGGGTGGCGATACCGGCGGAACATTACGACACCGCACCTCCGGCTGCAAAGAGAAAAACCCCTGACGGGGGCGCTGGCTCGGCCCTGCGACGGTCGATAGGTTCGAGGCATGAATTTGGCCGTGCTGCTACGCAACGCCACCGAGGAACAACGGCGCCATCTGTTCGTGTACGCGCTCCTCTCGGGCGCCGCGAACGCGGGCATCCTCGCGGTCGTGAACAAGGGAACGGCGGCCGCCGCGGCCACCGAGGCCAGCACGCGCTACTTTTTCCTGTTCCTGATCGTCCTGGCGCTCTACGTCGTCACGCAGCGCTTCATCTTCGACCGCGCCACGACGATCTTCGAGTCCCTCGTCGAGGGACTCCGCCACCGCCTCTCGGCGCGCATCCGCGACACCGACCTGCTGGTGTTCGAGCGCCATACGCGCTCGGAGCTGTACACCCGGCTGACGCGCGAGACGCAGGTGATCGCCGACCAGCAGATGATGCTCGTGGGCGGCATCCAGGCGACGATGTTCGTGCTCTTCGCGATGGTGTACATCGCGTTCCTCTCGAAGGTCGCGCTCGTCCTCACGATCGTCTGCGCGGGCGTCGGCGTCTGGCTTCATTTCGGCCGTGAGGCGCAGCACGCGGCGGCGATCCAGGAGGCGACGCAGGAAGAGATCGCCTTCCTCGGCGCCGTGGGCGACCAGCTCGACGGTTTCACCGAATTGAAGATGGACCACCGCCGCGCGCAGGCCGTGGGCGAGTACGTCGACGGCCACGCGACGACGCTGCGCTGGGCGCGCGAGCGCATGGTGACGATCTTCAATCACCGCATCATCTTCGCGCAGACCTTCTTCTTCTCGATGGTCGGCGCCGTCGTCTTCATCCTCCCGAAGCTCGTGCACGCGTACGCCGACGTCGTGCAGCAGCTCGCCACGTCGGTGCTCTTCGTGGTGGGACCGCTCGGCATGGTGGTGAATTCCTTCCCCGCCTGGGCGCGCGCGAGCACGGCGGCGGCCAACATCCTCCGGCTCGAGGAGGAACTCCGCGCCGAGAGCGCGCCGAGCGCGAAGGAACCGCTTGCGCTCACCCGCACGCCGGCGCGCGTGGAATTGCGGGATGTCTCCTTCGCCTATCCGGCGTCGTCCGACGAAGCGTTCTCGGTGGGGCCGCTGAGCCTCACGCTCGACGCCGGCGAGGTGGTCTTTCTCGTGGGCGGGAACGGGAGCGGCAAGTCGACGCTCGTGCGCCTGCTCATCGGCCTGTATGGTCCGCGCTCCGGCGTGCTCATGGCCGACGGGCGCGTGATCGACGAGCGCACGGTGCAGAATTACCGCGAGCAGTTCGCGGCGATCCTTCCGGGTTTCCACCTGTTCAAGCGTCTCTTCGGCCTCGAACACGCCGACGCCGAGCGGATCGCCGCGCTGCTGGCCGAGACCAAACTCACCGACAAGACGGCGTTCGTCGACGGCGAGTTCACGACGCTCGACCTCTCGACGGGGCAGCGCAAGCGGCTCGCCCTCGTCGTGGCCCTCCTCTCGGACAAGCCCTTCTACGTCTTCGACGAGTGGGCGGCCGACCAGGACCCCGAATACCGCGAATACTTCTACCGGCACGTGATCGCCGACCTGAAGGCGGCGGGGCGCGGCGTGCTCGTCGTGACGCATGACGACCGCTACTTCAACATCGCCGATCGCGTACTGCGCATGGAGTACGGACAGTTGCGCACGATGACGCCGTCCCCCACCATCTCCGCCGGTTCGTTGCCGGCGGGAGCGCCGAGTTCCAATGCCTAGTCCTTCACAACGCATCCGCGCCTGGGTCTCGCGCGGCGGGACGACGCTCGTCGTCGCGACGCTCCTCGGGCTCGCGTTCGTCGCCTATTTCTGGGCGGACGTCTTCGTGACGATCCCGTCGGGCTACGTCGGCGTGCGCTGGAGTCCGCTCTTCGGCACCGACCGGACGCGCACGCTCTCCGACGGACTGAACGTCATCTGGCCGTGGGACAAGGTGACCCAGTACGACATGCGCCTGCAGGAACGCACCGACACGATCAAGGCGCTGACGAAGAGCGGGCTCGACGTGACGGTGATCACGTCGACGCGGTTCCGGCTGCGGGAGAACCTCGTCGGCGAACTGCAGGCGACGGTCGGGCCGGAGTACGAACGGAAGATCATCAAGCCCGAGGTCACGGGGGCGGTGCGGCGCGTCGTCGGCAACTACGACATGGAAGAGATCTATGCCCAGCAGGGCGGGACGCAGGCGCACAAGGAACTGCGCAACCAGGTGGCCGGAGAGTTCGACGACCGGGTGATCGACTTCGACCACTTCGTGGTGTTGCGCATCGCCATTCCCGACAGCATCCAGCACGCGATCCAGAACAAGCTCACGGCGCAGCAGGTGGAGCTGTCCCAGGAATACGTGATTCAGACGGCGGAGTTCGAGGCCAAGAAGAAGGCCGTCGAAGCGCAGGGCGTCGCCGATTTCTCGCGGATCTCGGGCGTGCCCGCGCTCCGCTGGAAGGAACTGCAGGTCGCCGAGGAGTTCGCCAAGTCGCCGAACGCGAAGACGATCGTGCTGGGTGGTTCCGGCAAGGGGCTCCCGTTCGTCATCTCACCGGACAAGCCGGACAAGTAGCAGTCGGCAGCAACCACTCGCATCAACGCCGCGGCCCGAGCGGACCGCCAGGAGGAAACGTGCCATTCGCATATGTGTTGCTCTCGGCCGCGGTCGGCGTCCTTGGACGTCGGCGCCTGATCGGCTTCTGGGGGTTCTTCCTCCTCTCGCTGGTGCTGACGCCGGTGGTCACCGTCATCGCTTTGGCGGTTACCACGCCCAAGTCCAAAGGGGCCGTGGTGAAGGCCTGACCGCGCGATTGGATTAATTGGCGCGCGAACCGTATCATAGGAATACGAGGGAGGAGTTTCTCCCGTACCATTTTCCGGAGGGCCAGATGGCCGCAACCGCAATTCCCGAATCGATCACCCAGAGCACGGAAGAGCAGTCCAAGGCGCTCGTGAAGCGCTACATGTACTGGGCGATGGGGTTCGGCGTCATCCCGGCGCCGGGCGTGGACGTTCTGCTCATCGGCGGCACGCAGCTGAACATGCTGCGCAACATGTCGCACATCTACAACATCGAGTTCCATGAGAACCGCGGCAAGTCGATCATCACGGCGCTGGTCGGCGGCCTCGGCACGCCGACGATCGCGTTCGGCGGCATCGGCTCGCTGCTCAAGATGGTGCCGATCGTCGGCCCGATCTTCGGCGCCGTCGCGATGCCTTCGGTGGCCGCCGCGACGACGTACGCGATCGGCAAGGTGTTCATCCAGCACTTCGAGTCGGGCGGCACGTTCCTCGATTTCGAGCCGGAGAAGGTGAAGGCGTACTTCGCCGAGAAGTACAGCGAAGGGCGCAAGGTCGTCGACGAAGTCGTCGGATCGAAGAAGGCCGCGACGGTCAAGTAAGGCGATCGTTCTGCTTCGTCTCCGCACGTTCGTCGTTCTCGTCGTCTCCTGCGCGTCCGCGGCAATTGCGGGCGCGCAGTCGCAGGCGCCCCAATCGTCTTCGGCGAGCGGGGCGGTCACGACGTTGCGACTCGCCAACGGTACGGTCCTCGTCGGCCGCATCGTCTCCGAAGTGAACGGTGTCATCCGCATCGCGGTCGAGCACGCCGGTGACGTCTCGGTCGAATCCTCGGCGGTGGTCTCGCGCACGGCCGGCGTACCGCCCGCACCGCCCGCACCGCCCGCGCCTCCCGCACCGCCGCCGCCGCAATCCTGGCACGGCGCCGTCTCGATCGGCGGCACCTATGCGTCGGGGCTCATTCCCGGCGTGAACGGCACGACGATCGGCGCGCAGGTCGGCGCCAACGTCACCGACAGTCTCAAGGGCGGGATCTTCTCGGTCGACGCGTCGCTCGCCTACCAGCGCACCGAGCCTGCCGATCCGGCCGCGAACCAGTGGTCGGTGACGGCGGCCTGGCGGCACCAACTGACGGAGCGGACGAGTCTCATCGCGCGCTCGACGTACGACGTGAACAAGGTGATGAACATCGCCTGGCGTTCGACGACGCACCTCGGCGTGGCGTACATGCTCGTGTCGACGCCGTCGGTGAAGCTGCTCGCGGCGCCGGGCGTCGCGTACGTGCAGAGCCATGAGACCGCGCAGGGACGGCAGATGTCGTTCGCCGTCGGGCAGCCCGCCGGAACGGAAGGGGTCGCCGCCGGCGCCTATGAATTCCTCCTCGTGGAGCTCGCGCCAGGACTCACGTTCCAGCAGACGCTGCTGCATCTGCGCGGACTCGATTCGACGCCCGACACGCAGCGCACGTTCGACTTCCGTCTCACGGGCATGGTCACCGCGCGCCTCGGCCTTTCGATCGCGTACGTGAACCAGTACGACTCGAACATCCCGCCGCCGGTGAAGAGCACGCTCCAGACGCTGAACTCCGGCATCCAAGTCCGGTTCTGAGCCACGGTCCGCCGCGCGGCGGACCGTGGTCCCCCCACCCGCCGACCCCGTGACGTCCGACGTCCTGCCCGCCGCCGCTCCACGGAGCGCCTTCCGCACGAACAAGTTCGCGCTGCTGTTCCTGCTGTACATCGCGCAGGTCATCCCCGCGAACTTCTTCGTCTCCGCGTTCCCCGTGCTCCTGCGCGAGGGGGGCGCGTCGCTGCAGAACATCGGCCTGATGAACCTGCTGTTCCTGCCGACGGTGCTCCGCCCGTTGTGGGCGCCGACGGTGGACCGGTGGGGGTCGTACAAGGGCTGGATCATGGCGATGCAGGTGGCGTGCATGGCCTTCATGTGGCAGTTGCACGACATCGATTTCGTGAAACAATTCGCGATCATGTACGCGATCGCGATGGGGTATTCGATCGCGAGCGCGACGCAGGACGTGGCCGTCGACGGCCTGACGGTGCGCGTGCTCAAGCCGGACGAGCGGGCGACCGGCGGCGGCATCCGCACGGCCGGGATGTACATGGGCACGATCGTCGGCGCCGGCGGCTTGCTGATCCTCTTCGGCCGCATCGGCATCGGTCCCGTGGTGGGGATCAACGTCGCGATCCTCGCGCTGCCGATGCTGGCGCTCGCGTTCTTCCCCTCGCCCCGCGTGCAGGCGCACGAAGTGGCGACGCTGAAGAGTCTCGGCCACTTCTTCAAGCGCCCCGGCATCCCCAAGTGGTGCCTCCTGCTGGCGTTCTTCAACGTCGGCACGACGCTCGCGGGGGGCATGACGCGCCCGCTGCTCGTCGATCACGGCGTGACGCTCGACCAGATGGGCCTGCTCTTCGGCTTCGTGAACCCCGTGCTCTCGATGCTCGGCTGCGTCGCGGCGCCGCCGGTGATCCGCAAGCTCGGCCGGTGGCGGAGCCTCGTCGCGTTCAGCACGCTGATGGCGATCGAGAATGCGATGTACCTCATCCTCCTGCCGAAATCGGCGGGCGTGATGCTCGTGTTCGGCGTCTTCGGGCTCGTGGCGCTGACGCAGGGTTTCCCCGGCGTGCTCCTCTTCACGATCCTGCAGGACAAGTGCGCGCCCGGCACCGAGGGCACCGATTTCAGCTTGCAGATCTCGATGAACCTCCTCGGCATCATGCTCGCCGGCACGACGAGCGGGTTCATCGCATCGGCGCTCGGCTACAAGGGGCTCTTCTTCATCGCGTTCGGCGTGCAACTCGCGCTCGCGGCGGCGGTGTTCTTCATCGTGCCGCCGAAGATGCTCGAGGCTTCGCCCGCCGTGCTGCCGGAGCCGGCCGCGGCGTAGGCGCCGCGCGCGCCGCCCTTCACGGCGGCGCGCGGCGGCGGTATATCCGTTCGCAGTCTCGCGTGCGTGTGCGGGCTCCCCTCGTCCCGTCTCATGTCCCGTCCGGTCCGGCTGCGCGTCAACCCGTGGGTCGCGTGCTTCTTCGTGGCGTTGCTGGCCACGGGGCTCGCGCTGTTCCGCGACTACGGCATCTCGTGGGACGAGCTGCCGACGCGCGAGTACGGCGTGACGTACGCGATCCATGCCGTGCCGGACCTGCCGGCACTCGAGGAGATCCGCGCGCGCTCGGGCTATGGGTGGGAACGTCACGGGCCAGCGTTCGAGCTGGGCCTCGTGGCGATGGAGCGCGCCGCGCGCTTCGACGACCTCCGCACGGTGTTCTTCGCCCGGCATCTCGCGACATTCCTCGTCTTCTATGCGGCGGTGGCGCTCTTCTACGCCTTCGCGCGCCGCCGCTTCGGCGCCTGGCTCTCGCTCGCCGGCACCGCGTGTCTCGTGTGCACGCCCACGCTCTTCGCGCACGCGTTCTACAATGCCAAGGACATCCCCTTCCTCGCGCTCTTCAGCGCGACGATGCTCGGGCTCGCGGCATGGCTCGAGCGCCCCACGTGGCGCATGGCGGCGGTGCAGGCGATCCTCACCGCGCTCCTCGTGAGCACGCGCGTGCTCGGACTCCTCGCGCTGGCGATGACCGTGGCGCTCATGCTGCTGCGCCGTCGCGACCGCGCGACGTGCCTCAAGCTCGCGGCGTATGTCGCGCTCGTGGCGATCGCGCTCCCGGTGTTCTGGCCGGTGCTGCGCATCGACTACTGGCACGTCCTGTCGCGGACCGTCGCGAACGCGAGCAACAACGCGCTGAGCCCGCGCGTGGTGCGCTTCTGGGGCGACGAACTCGCGCCCGGCGAACTTCCGTGGTACTACGCGCCGTCGTGGATGCTCGTGACCATCCCCATCCCGTACCTCGTGGCGTTCGTGGCGGGCGCGATCGCCTTCGCGCGCGACGCGTCGTCGCGGTGGCGGCACTGGCTCGCGGCGCCGGGCGTGGACGTCGTCGCGCTCGGCTGGGGCATCGCGCCACTCGCGTCGACGATGCTCCTGCGTCCCGCGCTGTACGACGGATGGCGGCACCTCTTCTTCGTGTACCCGGCGGTGCTCTACGTGGCGATGCGTGGCGTGGAGGCGGCGTGGACGTGGAGCACGCGATGGACGGCGCACTGGCCCAAGCTCGCGCGTCCGATCGTCGCGGCGACGGCGCTGCTCGTCGCGATCACGCCCGGGGGCGTGTTCATGGCGGCGAGCCATCCCTTCGAGCACCTGTACTTCAACCGCTTCGCCGGCCCCGACCTCGCGACGGCGCGCGCGCGGTTCGACTTCGACTATTGGGGCCTCTCGTATCGCCCGATGCTCGAGGAACTCGTGCGCGCCGACCCCGCGCCGGTGCTCCGCGTGGCGGTGGAGAACTTTCCCGGCGCGGCGAACGCGATCATGCTCGACCCCGGGGACCGCCGTCGGCTGCGGTACGTCGCGTCGCTCGATTCGGCCGACTACTTCGTCACGAATTTCCGTTTCAGCGATGATCCCGACCCGCGCACGGGCCTGCTGTACTCGCTGCGGCTCGGGAACGCGACCATCGGATCGATCTTCCGGCTGCGCGCGCCCTGACGCCGGTCCGCGCGCGGGAGAATTCGCCGCGCTCGGTAGCCCCTGCCCCGGTGCGTCGCTAATTTCAGGCTCGGCGCCGCGCAGCGGCGCAACGCATTGCCCCACCGCACGATACACAGGATCCTGGCATGGCCCCGCAGTTCATTTACGTGATGAAAGGCTTGCGCAAGGTGATTCCGCCCTCGCGCATCATCCTCGACGACATCTGGCTCTCGTTCTATCCCGGCGCGAAGATCGGCGTGCTCGGCCCGAACGGGTCGGGCAAGTCGTCGCTGCTGAAGATCATGGCCGGCATCGACCAGGAGTTTCAGGGCGAGGCCTGGGCGCACAAGGGGACGAAGATCGGCTACCTCTCGCAGGAGCCGGAACTCGATCCCACGCTCGACGTGCGCGGCAACGTGGAGGTCGCGCTCAAGGAGCAGCGCGCCGCGCTCGACGAGTTCAACGCGATCGCGATGAAGTTCGCCGAGCCGATGGACGACGACGCGATGAACGCCCTGCTCGAGAAGCAGGGGCGGCTGCAGGAGTACATCGACCACCACGACCTCTGGAACCTCGACAACAAGATCGAGGTGGCGATGGACGCGCTGCGCCTCCCGCCGCCGGACGCCGACGTGACCGTGCTCTCCGGCGGCGAGAAGCGCCGCGTGGCGCTCTGCCGCGTGCTGCTCGAGGAGCCCGACATGCTCCTCCTCGACGAACCGACGAACCATCTCGACGCCGAGTCGGTGGCCTGGCTCGAGCACCATCTCGAGAGCTTCCCGGGCACGGTCGTCGCGATCACCCACGACCGGTACTTCCTCGACAACGTCGCGAAGTGGATCCTCGAACTCGACCGCGGGCGCGGCGTGCCGTACGAGGGGAACTACAGCGGCTGGCTCGAGCAGAAGGCGGCGCGTCTCGCGCTCGAAGAGAAGCAGGCGAGCGTGCGGCAGAAGACGCTCGACCGCGAACTCGAGTGGGTGCGCATGGCGCCGCGCGCGCGGCAGGCGAAGAACAAGGCGCGCCTGCAGAACTACGAGCAGCTCGCGAGCGAGGCCCAGCAGGAGAAGGTGGTGCAGAACGAGATCGTGATCCCGCCGGCGCCGCGGCTCGGCAACGACGTGGTGATCGCCGAGAAGGTGAAGAAGGCGTACGGCGACAAGCTGCTCTGCGAGAATCTCTCGTTCTCGCTCCCGCGCGCGGGGATCGTCGGCATCATCGGCCCGAACGGCGCCGGCAAGACGACGCTGTTCAGGATGATCAACGGCCTCGAGACGCCCGACGGCGGCACGCTCAAGCTCGGCGAGACGGTGCAGATCTCCTATCAGGACCAGAACCGCACGCTCGAAGGGAAGCGGACGGTGTGGGAGGAGATCAGCGGCGGGCTCGAGCTGCTGCCGGTGGGGAAGAAGGAGATGAACTCGCGCGCCTATGCGTCGAGCTTCGGCTTCAAGGGCTCCGACCAGCAGAAGCTCGTGGCGACGCTCTCGGGCGGCGAACGGAACCGGCTGCATCTCGCGAAGACGCTGATGCAGGGGGGCAACCTGCTGCTGCTCGACGAACCGACGAACGACCTCGACGTCGACACGCTGCGCGCGCTGGAAGAGGCGGTGCTCGATTTCAGCGGCTGCGCGGTGATCATCTCGCACGATCGCTGGTTCCTCGACCGCGTGGCCACGCACATCCTCGCGTTCGAGGGCGATTCGGAGACGGTCTGGTTCGAGGGGAACTTCCAGGCGTACATCGAAGATCTGAAGAAGCGGAAGGGTCCCGACGCCGACCAGCCGCACCGCATCAAGTACAAGAAGCTCGTGCGCACGTGACCGGCCGCCCGGAGTGGCGGACGCTCCGGGCGCCCACCACACGGGGGCAACGATGACGATCAGCCACATCTCCGACACGGCCCGCTGGGTCGCGCACTATCGCGCGATGGAGACGGCCCGCCCCGACGCGATCTTCCGCGACCCGTTCGCCGCGAAGCTCGCCGGTGAGCGCGGCGAGCAGATCATGAACTCCATGCGCGGCGGCAAGCAGGCGGCATGGGCGATGATCGTGCGCACCAAGGCGTTCGACGAGATGATCCTCGAGGTGATCCGCGCGCACGGCGTCGACATGGTGGTGAACCTCGCCGCCGGCCTCGACGCGCGGCCGTGGCGCCTCGAACTCCCGGCGACGCTGCGCTGGGTGGACGTGGACTTTCCCGACATCCTCGCGTACAAGGCCGGCATCATCGGCGACGCCGCGCCGCGCTGCCGCTACGAGCAACAGCCCACGGACCTCACCGACGACGCGGCGCGCACGGCGCTCTTCACGCGACTCGGCGCCGAGTCGAAGCGCGCGCTCGTCGTGACCGAGGGGCTCATCATCTACCTGACGGCCGAGCATGTCGCCGCGCTCGCGCGCGGCCTGCACGACACACCGAGCTTCGGCTGGTGGATCACCGATCTCGCGAACCCGCGGCTGCTCACGTACATGAACCGGTCGTGGCAGAAGGGCGTGTCGACGGGCGGGGCGAAGTTCCAGTTCGCCCCCGCCGAGGGCACGGATTGGTTCCTGCCGCACGGGTGGCGTGAGCGCGAGTTCCGCAGCTCGGGGGAGGAGGCGCGTCGATTCGACCGCGAGATGCGCGGGGCGTGGTTCTGGCGGGTGGTCGGGCGGCTCTGGCCGAAGCGTGTACAGGAGGAGTTCCGGCGCCTGGCAGGGTACGTCCTCTTCGAGCGGGCGTAACTGGTTAAGGAAGTTACCTGACACGCCGGACTGGGTAACTCCCACAAAGGTTCAAGAGAACACCGACGGAAGGTGCATCGGACCCGAACGAATTTCCCTTCGTTCCCGGTGCAACGGCCCTCACGGGCCCCTTCCTATGGATGTTCTCATGCGTGCTCGCGCCCTCACTTCCACGATCTGGTCCGTCGCGGCGACCGCCTTCGTCGCCGCGGCGCTCATGGCGGCCCGCCGTCACCCCGTGGTGGAGCGCACCGACTTCGCGACCGTCGTCCGCGCCACCGCGCCCGCGTACGATGCGCGCCTCGCGCCGGCGTCCGACGCCGAAGTCAAGGAATTCCGCATCCCGATCAAGGACGCCACGATCGAGATCGCGAAGGGCGTCACCTACAGCGGCTGGACCTTCGGCGGCACGGTGCCCGGACCGGTGATCCGCGTGCGCGTGGGTGACCATGTGCGCGTGACCGTCACGAACGAGTCGCCGATGCCGCACTCGATCGACTTCCACGCCGCGCGCATCCCGGCGAACGTCGCCTACCGGATGATCATGCCGCGCGACTCGGTGCAGTTCGAGTTCACGGCGCGCGACGCCGGCGCGTTCATGGTGCACTGCGGCACGCCGCCGGTGTCGATGCACATCATGCAGGGGATGTACCTGCCGATCATCGTCGATCCGCGCGACGGCTGGCCGACGCTCGCCGACAAGGAGTTCGTGCTCGTGCAGAGCGAGTTCTACGCGAAGGCGGCGGAGATGCCGGCAGGCGCCGCGCACGGTGCGGCGCATGGCCAAGCGCAAGGCGAAGCGCCTGGCGCGATGGCCGGGATGCCCGCGATGCCGATGCAACCCGACTGGCCGAAGGAGCAGGAGAAGCACGCGAGCTATGTCGTCTTCAACGGCCGCGCGAACCAGTACAAGGACGCGCCGCTCCAGGTGAGCGTCGGCGACCGCGTGCGGATCTTCGTCGTGAACGCGGGGCCGAATTTCACGAGCGACTTCCACATCGTCGGCGCGGTGTTCGATCGCGTCTATCCCGACGGTGACGCGCGGCACGTGCTCGAGGGCGTGCAGACGTACGGCATCCCGGCCGGCGGCGGCGCGGTGTTCGAGACCGTGTTCGACAAGAAGGCGAGCGGCGAAGGGCTCTATCCGTTCGTGACGCACGCCTTCGCCGACGCCGAGAAGGGCGCGGTGGGCATCATCCAGGTGGGGACGCCCAAACAGTTCGCCAAGATGGATCACTGATGGAACGCATCGGGGAGTCCCTCGCCGCTTCGCCGAGCGCCGCGACCGTCGCGACGATGGACGCCGTGCGCCGGCTCGTGCGCGCGCTGCGGGCGGCCACCGTGGAGAGCGAGGCCGCGCAGCAGGTGAGCGCGGCGCAGCTCTTCGTGCTGCGGCTCATCGGGGAGCACGGCGTGCCGACGATCGGCGAGCTGTCTGAGCGCACGGCGACGGTGCAGAGTTCGGTCTCCGAGGTGGTGACGCGCCTCGTGGCGCGCGGACTCGTGGCGCGCGTGCCATCGACGAGCGACCGGCGCCGAGTGGCGCTGACGCTCACCGCGGCGGGGCGGAAGCTCGTCGCCGCGGCGCCGGAGACGGTGCAGGAACGGCTGATCGACGCATTCATGACCCTGCCCGGCGAGACGCAGCGCGTGCTGGCCGAGTCGCTCACGGCGTGGGTCGACGCCGCCGGCCTCTCGCACGTCGCGGCGACGATGTTCTTCGAACCGGGCGGCGACGGCAGCGCCTGAGGGGCGGCGCGGGTAACCGGGGTTCGCGCCATCGCATTAACATTCGCGATGCGAATTCCCCAACTGACGCGGCTCGTGCCCGGCATCGCGCTCTGCGTGGCCGTGGCGATCGCGTCGATCGGCGTCGCGGCGGCGGAGACCCGCCTGTTGGGGCATCCGGTGATCGAAGGGCTCGTCGTCGCGATCCTGCTCGGGGTCGCGGTGCGCGCGGTGTGGACGCCCGGCGCGGCGGTCGAGGCCGGCATCCAGTTCACGGCGCGTGAGGTGCTCGAGGTCGCGGTGTTCCTGCTGGGCGCGTCGGTGGATCTTCCGCTGCTGCTGCGCGCGGGACCGGCGCTGGCGATCGGCATCGTGCTGCTCGTCGTGCTCGGCCTCGCGGCGAGCTATGCCATCTCGCGCGCGCTCGGCCTTCCGAAGCCGCTGGCGATCCTCGTGGCATGCGGCAACTCGATCTGCGGCAACAGCGCGATCGCGGCGGTGGCGCCGGTGATCCGCGCGAACCGCGAGCATGTCGCGTCGGCGATCGCGTTCACGGCGATCCTCGGCGTGGTCGTCGTGCTCGGCCTGCCGTTCCTCATCACGCCGCTCGCGCTGAGTCACTATCAGTACGGCGTGCTCGCGGGGCTCACGGTGTACGCGGTGCCGCAGGTGCTCGCGGCGGCGTTCCCGGTGAGCCAGCTCTCGGGGCAGGTGGGGACGCTGGTGAAGCTGGTGCGCGTGCTGATGCTCGGGCCGGTGGTGCTCTTCTTCGCCGTCACGCACCGTGAACGCGGCGAGGAGCGCGGCGCGGCGCACGTCGAACTCGCGCGCATGCTGCCGTGGTTCATCGTCGGATTCCTCGTGCTCGCGGGGCTAAGGTCGGCGGGGATGATCCCGCCGGCGTGGGTGGACCCGACGCGCACGCTCTCGGGCTGGTTGACGGTCGCGGCGATGGCCGGACTCGGGCTCGGCGTGGACGTGCGGGCGTTGGGCCGGGTGGGGCGGCCGGTGGTGCTCGCGGTGAGCGGTTCGCTGGTGGTGCTGGTGGGTCTCGCCGTCACCTTGATCCGGGTGCTGGCCATTCGCTGACGGGCGCGCGAATCGCCACATTTCCGTGGCGTTTTTCTCACCCGGAGCCAGGTCATGTCCCAGCGAATCCTCCGCCGCGCCGCGCTCGGCGCCGCGGTCCTCACGCTCGCCGCCGCGCAAGCCGCGGCGCAGCAGATCCCCACGCCCGAGTCGGTGCTCGGCTTTCCCGTCGGCGCGGACTTCAAGCTCGCGACGTACGCGCAGTCGATCACCTATTTCCAGCGGCTCGCCGCGTCGAGCAACCGCATCAAGCTCATGGAGGTGGGGAAGACCTCCGAGGGGCGCACCTTCACCATCGCGGTGATCTCGTCGCCGGAGAACCTGGCGAAACTCGACACCTACAAGGCGATCGCGCAGCGCATCGCGCACCCGGCCGGCCTGAGCGACGACTCGGCGCATGCACTGGCGCGCGCGGGCAAGGCGTTCGTCGACATCAGCGGCGGTCTGCACGCGAGCGAGATCGCGGGGTCGCAGCACACGATCCAGCTCGCGTATGAACTCATCGCGCAAGCGAACGAGCCGAAGATGAAAGCGATCCTCGACCAGACGGTGCTGTTCCTCTGGCCGAGCATCAATCCCGACGGGCAGGACATCGTCGTGAACTGGTATCGCGAGGTGGTGGGGACGCCATACGAGGTGAGCCCGCTGCACGAGCTGTACCAGAAGTACATCGGGCACGACAACAACCGTGACGCGTACATGCTCAACGTGCCCGAGTCGCGCGTCATCGCGCGCACGTGGCGCGAGTGGGAACCGGACATCATCTATGTGCAGCACCAGACGGCGCCGTTTCCGACGCGCATCTGGTTGCCGCCGTTCGCCGAGCCGATCGCCAATCGCGTGCCAGGGTTGATGTCGCGCGAGGTGAACACCATCGGCATGACGATCGCG
>Ga0265332_10000421_pt1 | contig 30087 bp, 26 predicted proteins | sample 41926metaG_FD_202084 | JGI IMG/M metagenome (GOLD analysis project Ga0265332, IMG submission 202084) | Rhizosphere microbial communities from Carex aquatilis grown in University of Washington, Seatle, WA, United States - 4-19-26 metaG | ecosystem: Host-associated > Plants > Roots > Rhizosphere...
CCGCGGGAATCCGAATGTGGCCGGCCAAGGCGTTTCAGGCGCATGCCCAATCCGAGGCGGTGGCACTGGGTGGCTATGTAGGCCTATTCGCGGCATTTACCGCGCTGCAGCTCTTCCTTTGGGTGATGCAACGCAACGGACTCAATGGCTGGTATTTGCTCTATATCCTGATCGTGACCTCAGGCGCGCTACTTGGCACAGGTTATCTCCGTAACACGCTTGGCATTGCGCCCGCACTGTGGAAAGTCCTGATCGGCTTGCATGTGTGCTTTACTCCCGTGGCAACTGCCATGTTGACCACGACATGGTTGGATCTGAAGCACAACGCACCACGCGTGGGTCGTTGGTATCCGTTCGCCGTCTTGGGGGTAGCGGTATGCGCGGGCCTTACTGTCATCTTTGGGAACTACCGCCTCGGCTTACAGATCAGCCAATCCCTGACCCTTGTCTGGCTGTTGACGGCGCTGGGGCTGGCGTTTTGGCTGTGGCGCAAGGGAAGCGCATCGGCCGGTTTCTACCTGTTGATTTTTGGTGTCATGGATGTGGGAATCTTCGTTCGCTACCTCAAAAACCTCAGTCCCGTTTCAGTGAATTTTTTCCCCAACTATGCCATCCTGATCGTCGTTGCTTTGCATCTGCTCTTCATGAGCCTGTATTTGATTTTTCGCCACAGTGCCTTACAACAGGCGCTGAAAATTGCCGAGCGGACCCGTGAAGAACAACGTGATTTTGTGAACATGGTGTCCCATGAATTTCGCACGCCGCTGGCCATCATCAGTACCTCTATCCAACAACTGGCATCCAACCTGTCGGCCCCCGTGGAAAAGACCGCCCAACGGTGCCTGAATATTCGCAACGCGACCCTGCGCATGGGTCGCCTTCTGGACGACTACCTCTCTCTGGACCGGATGGACACCACACGCAAACCTTTGCGACTTCAGACATGCAGGATCTTGGATACCTTGGAGGACGTCACCTCCGACTGGTCCACCGGACGCGTTCGCCTGGAAATTCACAATGTCCCGCCCTCCTGGACTTGCGACCCGGACCTGATGCGCGTGGTGCTTCGCAACCTGCTGGCCAACGCCGATCGTCACTCCCCCGCGGATACACCCATCACACTGACCACGGAAGGGTTGCCGGACGGCAAGTTGCAGTTCACCATCAATGACCAAGGCTGCGGAATTGACGCCGACGAGCGACCCAAGCTCTTCCAGAAATACTTCCGGGGCCGGGCTTCACAAGACTCCCCCGGATCCGGTCTGGGCCTCTACCTGGTATCCCAGATCGTGAAGGCACACCAAGGGACGGTGGACGTACAAAGCAGCAGGCAGGGAACCACGTTTACTTTGCGATTCCCGCGGCTTTGATTTTGGCCATCGCGTCGGGCGTCAATTGCTATCAATTTAGGAGCTTTTTACGCAGTAACCACGGGGGCTAGAGTTCTTATTTATCTCAAGCATCGGGCGCAAAGTCAGCATCCAGAACCACCCGGTAGCGCGCCTTACCGGATCGCAAATGGTCCAGCGCCCCATTCATGCGGCTCATCGGAAAATGCTCGACCTGCGGCGCAATGCCATGGCGTGCGCAGAACTCCATCATTTTGGTCAGCACCACCGGCGACGGCGTGGGCGAGGCCGAGATGCTGCGCTGCCAGGACAGGAGACCACCGGTCTTGAGCTTCATCGCCTCGGTCACCACACCGACCATGTGCAGGCGGCCCTTGGGCGCCAGCGTGCCAATCAGCGCGTCCCACTCCAGGCTGGCGCCGACGGTGACCAGCAGGAAGTCCAGCGTGCCGGCAATCGCCTTGAGTTCCTTCACGTCCACGCTGCTCACCGTGTGGTGTGCGCCCAGTTGCAGGGCCTCTTCGCGCTTGGAAGGTGTGGAGGTGAAGGCGGTGACCTCACAGCCCCAGGCACGGGCAAACTTGACCCCCAGATGGCCCAGGCCGCCGATGCCGACCACGCCGACCTTGTCGGTGGGTTTGATGCCGTGGATCACGAATGGCAGAAAGGCCGTGCCGCCGCCGCACATCAGCGGCCCGGCGCTGGACGGCTCCAGCCCGTCGGGAATCGGCAGTGCCCAGCCCCAGTGCGCGCGCACGCGGTCGGCAAAACCGCCGTGGCGTCCGATGATGGTGGGCTGGCGCTTGGCACACAGGTTCTGCTCGCCGCCCATGCAGAAGTTGCAGTGGCAGCAGCTCTGGCTGTGCCAGCCCAGGCCCACGCGCTGGCCAATTGCACGGCCCTTGACCTGGTCGCCCACGGCGACGATGGTGCCGATCACCTCGTGGCCGGGCACCAGCGGGTAGGTGGCGGGAAACCACTCGCTGTCGACCATGGCCAAATCCGAATGGCAAACGCCACAGTATTCGACGGCAATCTCCACGTCCTCGGGCTTGAGGGTACCGGGGTCATAATCCATCCGCTCCAGCGGGCCGCCAGACTGCTTGGCAGCCCAGGCACGAAACATTGCCATGACGTGTCTCCTTGAAAGCTGCGAAGCGTACCGCCTTTCGGGTCACCCTGCCCTGGTCGCGTGTAACGGGGGCGACGCCCGAGGCGGCGCATAATCCAGCGCGGCATTTGGTTTGCCCACCCAACAACCTACACGAAGAGTTTTCACCATGCATCGCGTCGCCATCAGTAGCACAGGCCTGTTCACACCGCCCGAAGTCATCACCAACGAAGAGCTGGTCGCCGCCTTCAACGCCTACGCCCAACAGGAAAACGCCAAGTACGCCGACGAGATCGCCGCCGGAACCCGCGCCGCCATCACCGACTCCAGCGTCGAGTTCATCGAGAAGGCCTCCGGCATCAAGCGCCGCTATGTGATGAACAAGTCCGGCGTGCTGGACCCGCGTCGCATGCGCCCCGAATTCAAACCGCGCCCGGATACCGAGCTGTCGCTGATGGCCGAGATCGCCGTCAAGGCCGCACAGGACGCCCTGGCCGCCGCCGGCAAGACCGCCGCCGATGTGGATGGCGTGATCTGCGCTTGCGCCAACATGCAGCGCGCCTACCCCGCCATGGGCGTGGAAATCCAGACCGCTCTGGGCATCAATGGCTACGCCTTTGATATGAACGTGGCCTGCTCCTCGGCGACCTTTGGTCTGGAGATGGCGGTCAACGCGGTGCGCACCGGCACGGTCCGCGCAATCCTGGTCGTCAACCCCGAAATCACCTCCTGCCACCTGGCCTGGAAGGACCGCGACTGCCACTTCATCTTTGGCGACGTCTGCACCGCCATCTTGGTGGAGCGGCTGGACCTGGCGCCCGCTGGCGCCTTCGAGATTGTGGGCACGCGCCTGCAGACCACGTTCTCCAACGCCATCCGCAACAACGCCGGCTTCATGTCGCGCGCGGAGGACCGTGACCCCGAGGACCGTGACCAGTTGTTTCGCCAGGAAGGCCGGCGCGTATTCAAGGAAGTCTGCCCGATGGCTGCCGAGCACATTGCCGGCCACCTCGCCTCCCACGAACTGGCTCCGACCGACGTGCGCCGCTTCTGGCTGCACCAGGCCAACCTATCGATGAACCAGTTTGTGATGCGCAAGCTGCTGGGCCGCGATGTCAACCCCGAAGAAGCGCCGATCATCCTGGACGAGTTTGCCAACACCGCGTCGGCCGGCTCCATCGTTGCCTTCCACCGCAACAAGGCCGACTTCCAGAGCGGCCAACTGGGCGTGATCTGCTCGTTTGGCGCGGGCTATTCGATTGGCAGCGTCATCGTCAGAAAGACCTGACCAGGATCGATGCGGTGGCAAGCAGCGCCGCAAACCAGAATTCCAGACGGAAAACCCGGAAGAGAATCGCGTTGTACGCCAGGCCGCCCGGGCATTGCCTGAAGTCATTCAGCAACGGCCATACGACCGGCAGCAACACCAGAGGCGCCATCAGAACGGGCTGCAGATAGACCCACGCCAGTGCCAAACACATCAACAACGGGAACACCAGCAGGCCACCGAACAAAACCACGGATGCGCTACGTCCAAAGAGAACGACAAAGGTCTTGCGCCCCACGAGTTGATCGTGCTGGGCATCCCGGTGGTTGTTGACTGCCAGGGCCGCTGCGGCAAGGCTTCCCACGGCTGCACCCGCCATGGCACTGGTTGCACCCACCGTGTTGGTAAGCAGCCAATCGGTGCCCATCACGGCAACCAGGCCGAAGAACACGAACACCGTCAGCTCCCCGAAGGGCGTGTAGGCGATGGGCTTGGGGCCACCCATATAGGCAAGCGCTGCCACCAGCGAGCAGATGCCAATCGCCAACACCGGCCAACCGCGGTAGTACACCAGAGCCAGGCCCAGCGCCGTCGCGAGCAGACACAAGACGACGATGGCCCGGCGGACGGCGCGGCGGCTCAACCATCCCTGCGCGGTGGCCCGCGGCAAGCCGACGCGGGCACCGACCTTTTCGCAACCACGCACCGTGAAACCAATGTCGTTTTGCAGATTGGTGATGGCCTGCATCAACAGCGCACACAGCGCAGCCATGCCGGCCAATGCGAGGGGTATATCGCCGGTGCGCAGGTAGGCAACCGCGGCGCCCACCAGCACGGGACCCAGCGCCAGGGGCAAGCTGGCCGGTCGCAAGGCAACCGCCCAGGCCCGCAGCGACCCGGCCCTGACAGGCGTATCGCCAGGAATCAGAGCCACACTCCGCTGCGCGGCATTTCAATGGTGGTCGCCGCGTCGCCGCCCAGTACAAAGGCCCCCAAAAGAAAACTCAGTACCGACACAAAGACGCTGACCCACAGTGCCGTCCAGAACCCCGAAACGGTAAACCCCTTGACCAGGCGAGCCACCAGCAGAACCATCAGCGCATTGATGACCAGAAGGAACAGGCCAAAGGTCACAAACGTCAGTGGCAAGGTCAAGATGATCAGCAGGGGTTTGACAATGGCGTTGGCAAAACCCAGCAGCAGGGCCGACACAACCAGCGACGACGTGCTGGCAAACTGCATGCCCTGGAAGACATGACTGGCCACCCACAGCGAGATCGCCGTGATGGCCCAGTGGACCAGGAAAGGACTCAGTGAATGGAGCATGCGAGGCCGGTTTGTCGTGCTAGTTCAACGGGCGCTTCAGGCGGATTTCTTCCACCCGGGCGGTGCCCAGCGGCACTGTCTTGGCGCTGCTGGGTTCGCGCTTGAAGCCAGCCAGTTCGTGGAAGCGCAGCGCACGGTCGTTGGACAGGGCGATCCAGATGGTCACATGGGTGCAACCCTCTTCCTGAAGACCTTCGCGGGCGGCATCCCACAGCGCCAGGCCCACGCCTTGGCCCAGGTGGCTTTGCGCGACATAAATGGCCCATATCTCGCCCATGGTCTGCGGTGTGCCCTTGTCGCGCGAACGGTCAAAGCCGACAAAACCAACGATCTTGTCGCCGTCCAGTGCGACATGCACCTGGGGTTCTGCGTATTCGATGGCTTCACGCCAGTAGGCCTGCGGTTTTTCCAGGGCCGATACGGGGACCGGCGCATTGGGCACGGCAGACTTGAATGCTTCGCACACGGTGGCGTTGTGGAGTTCGGCGATGGCCTTGGCATCGCGCAGGGTGGCGGGGCGAACCGTGATGGTAGTCGTGGTAGACATGTCTGAACGTGATCTCGAAGCGAAAAATGAAAAGGGCTCAATTGTCGCTGCAAACGCCCTTGCCTGTTGCAGCGCAATATCCGCGGTGCCGCCAGCGCACAAACCCGGGGTTCAGCTTTCACGTCACCTAGGGTCAGCACCATTGCCAGTGCCGGGGCGCAACTTGAGAATGGCCGCCACGCTTTGTTCCTCCCGAATCTCAGGACCTTCCATGCCCGCAGCCATCTCCGTAGCCCCAAGCGACCTGCCCCTGCAATGCCTGTGCCGTTGGGAGCGAGAGCGTTCTGACCGGGTCTACCTGACCCAGCCGCAAGGTGGGGGCACGGTGCACGACATCACCTGGAGGGAAGCCGCCGACCAGGTGCGGCGCATGGCCACCTGGCTGACCGCCCAGCGCTGGCCCGCGGGGAGTTGTGTGGCGATCATCGGCAAGAACAGTGCCCACTGGATTCTGGCCGATCTGGCGATCCAGATGGCGGGGCATATTTCGGTGCCGATCTACCCCACCTTCAACGGTGAAGCCATTGCCTACATCCTGGCGCACAGCGAGTCGCGCGCCTGCTTTGTCGGCAAGATGGACGACACCACCAACCTGCAGACCGGTCTGCCGGCCGGACTCCCCGTCATTGCCCTGCCGCTGGCGCCCAGCCTGAAAACCCTAGAGTGGAATGACCTGCTGGCCACCAGCGCGCCCCTACCGGGCACCCCGGCGCCGGACCTGGACGCCATCTGCACCATCATCTACACCTCGGGCACCACGGGCAAACCGAAGGGCGTGGTCCACACCTACCGCTCCATGGCCTGGGGTGTGACCAGCGCCACGCGGCGCGTGCAGATGGGCAGCGACGAGCGTTTCCTCTCATACCTGCCGCTGGCGCATGTGGCTGAACGCATGCTGATCGAGCAGGCCTCGCTGCGTTATGGCGGCCACATCTTCTTCGCCGAAGCGCTGGACACCTTTGTGCAGGACCTGCAACGCGCGCGGCCCACCATCTTCTTTTCGGTGCCACGCCTGTGGGTCAAGTTCCAGCACGGGGTGCACGCCAAGATGCCGGCGAAGAAGCTCAACCTGCTGATGGATCTGCCGCTGATCGGGCGTCTGGTGCGCCGCAAGATCCTCAAGGGTCTGGGTCTGGACCAGTGCCGCATCGCCGCCGGTGGCGCAGCACCCATGCCGGCCGATGTGCTGCAGTGGTACCGCAAGCTGGGCCTGGACCTGATCGAGGTCTACGGTATGACCGAGAACTGCGGCGTGTCCCACTCCACGCTGCCGGGCTCGCGCCTGATCGGCTCGGTGGGCCTGACCTATGACGAGGTGGAAAGCCGTATCGACCCCACCAACGGCGAGATCCAGATGCGCAGTGCTGCCCTGATGCAGGGCTACTACAAGGAGCCGGCCGCCACGGCGGATTGCATGACCGCCGACGGCTGGCTGCGCACCGGCGACAAGGGCACCATCGACGAGCGGGGCTACCTGCGCATCACCGGCCGGGTCAAGGACATCTTCAAGACCAGCAAGGGCAAATACGTGGCACCCGCACCGATCGAAGACCGGCTGGTGCTGCACCCCGACATTGAGGCCTGTGCCGTCGCTGGCGCCCATCTGACACAGCCCATCGGCCTGGTCATGCTGTCGCAGGACGCCATTGCCCGCAGCGCCAGCCCCGAGGCAAAGCAGGCGCTGACGCAGTCACTGGCCGCGCACCTGGCCGCCGTCAACGCCAAGCTAGAGCCGCACGAGCGCATGGAGTGTCTGGCGGTCATCTCCACCACCTGGACCCCGGAGAACGGCTTTGTGACCCCCACGCTCAAGGTCAAGCGCATGCGCATCGAGGAGGCCTACGCCAGCCACTACGACGCCTGGCTGGCCCAGCACCAGCCGGTGGTGTGGAGCGAAGTCTGAGCAAATGCTATCTTTTTAGTAGCTTCTCACGCATATTCCACGATGGCTAGCGGCTATTTTTCCTCGAAACCCGGGTGCCAATCCGGTGGTCGGATAATGGAACCCCATGCGCACCCTCCAATTCGCTCTCGCCACCAGCCTGGTGGCATTGGCCCTGTCGGCCTGCACCAGCCTGGCGCCCAGCGGCCCGGCCCCGGATCGCACCACCGCCATCACCATCCTGCACACCAACGACCACCATGGCCGCTTCTGGCAGAACGGCGATGGCGAGTACGGCATGGCGGCGCGCAAGACCGTGGTGGACGCCATCCGCGCCGAGGTCGCCGCGGCCGGCGGCTACAGCCTGCTGCTCGATGGGGGTGACGTCAACACCGGCGTGCCGGAGTCCGACCTGCAGGACGCCGTGCCCGACTTCAAGGGCATGAACCTGCTGGGCTACGACGCCATGGCCGTGGGCAACCATGAATTCGACAAATCGTCCGCCGTACTGGCCATGCAGCGCAAGCTGGCCGCTTTTCCGATGCTGTCGGCCAACATCTACCGCAAGGGCGAGCGGGCCTTCGACGCCTTCAAGCTGTTCAACCTGGGTGGTGTGCGGGTGGCCGTGATGGGCCTGACCACCGAAGACACACAGCGATTGGGCAACCCCGACAACATGCAGGACCTGGAGTTCCGCAACCCCATCCAGGAGGCCGCCCGGCTGGTGCCCGAGCTGCGCAGCCAGGCCGACGTGGTGATTGCCGCCACCCACATGGGCCATTACGCCAACGGCCGGCACGGCATCCAGGCGCCGGGGGATGTGGAGATGGCCCGCGCCGTGAAAGGCCTGGACCTGGTGGTGGGCGGCCACACGCAGAACCCGGCCTGCATGAAGGCCGAGAACGTGCTGGACACCGCCTACGTGCCCGGCACGGCCTGCCAGCCCGACCGGCAAAACGGCACCTGGATCGTGCAGGCGCACGAGTGGGGCAAATACGTGGGCCGGGCCGACTTCCAGTACCGCAACGGCACATTCACGCTGGTGAAATACGCCCTGATCCCGATCAACCTGATGAAGCCTGCCACCGATGGCAGCGCACGCCAGACCTACACCGCACCCATTGCCGAGAACGCGGAGATGCTGGCCCTGCTCAAGCCCTACCAGGAGTTTGGCCAGCAGAAGCTGCTGGTCTCCATTGGCAGCGCCGATGCCCGCTTTGAAGGCCACCATTCGATTGCACGCAGACAGCCCACGCCACTGGGCATGCTGATTGGCCAGGCCATGATGGACAAGACCCATGCCGACTTTGCCGTCGTCAACTCCGGCGGCCTGCGCGAGTCCCTGCCCGCGGGCCCCATCACCTACAAGGATGTACTCAAGGTCCAACCCTTTGGCAACACGCTGATCACCGTGAACCTGAGCGGACGCGAGGTGCTGGACTATCTGCAGGTGGCCGCCAAAATGAGCCCCGGCGCCGGCGGCTTTCCACACTACTCGGGCATTGCGCCGATCCTGGCAGGCAACACCGTCGTGCAGGCCCGCATTGCGGGCGCCTTGGTGAACCCCACGCAGACCTACCGGATGGTCATCAACAACTTCATGGCCGTCGGCGGTGATGGTTACCCCAGGATGACCAGCCACCCCGGCTACGTGAACACCGGCTTTGTGGACGCCGAGGTGCTGCGCGCCTATATCGCCAGCCACAGCCCGCTGCAGGCTGCCCGGTTCGCGCCGCCCAAGCCCATGACCTGTGTGGAGAAACACTGCGAATGACCGCCCCGTCCCGCCGTAGAAAGCTGCGCGTGCTGCCGCGCCCGGTGCCACGCCCCAACACCGTTGGACGCACGACGCAGGACCTGATCGTCGACGGTTATGCGCCGGCTCAAATGATCGAAGACCTGCGCAAGTACCAGGCCGAACTGGAAATCCAGAACAAGGCCCTGCGCTACAGCCAGCAGGAGGCCGAGGGCGCCTCCGAGCGCTTTGCAACGCTGTTCTCCAACGTGCCACTGGCCTTGATGGTGGTGGACGAGGAAGGCCTGGTCATGGCCAGCAACGCCATGGCGCTGCGCCTGTTCCAGCCGCTGGAAAGTGACCCGCCCCTGCACTTTCTGCTGCCGTTTGTCGGCGCCCAGCACACCGACGAGGTGGCCGTGGCCTTCATCAGCGCCAAGACCACGGGCACCAGCGAGGTCAGCGAGGTCGTGTTCCTGGCCGGCTCGCAGGGCACCTTCACCGGCGACCTGCACATTGCCCGCATCGAGAATCCGCAGGATGAACTGGCACACTTCATCTGCGCCATCATCGACCAGGGGCCGCTGCTGGCCCAACGCCATGCGCTGCAAAAGAGCGCGGCGGTGCTGCAGCAGCGCAACGAGGACCTGCTGCTCAGCGAGAACCGCATGGCGGCCATCATCAACTCCTCGCTGGATGCGATTTTGTGTGTGGATGATCAGCATTGCATCACCGTGTTCAACCCGGCGGCCACGGCCCTGTTCGAGTGTGCCGAAAGCCAGGCACTGGGCAGCAAGCTGGAGCGCTTTCTGCCGCAGGTGGCGCTGGCGCTGGCGGCCCGCAAGGTGCCCACGCAAACCACGCTGGGCGAGTTCCAGGCCACCACGCTGCAGGGGCGTGAGATCTTTGTCGAGATCAGCGTCTCGCTGGAGCGGCGCCTGACCTCGCGTGCCCCTCTGCACCAGTCCGGCGCACAGGCCGTGGCACGCCGCGGCGTGCAGGGTCAGCATGGCGAAATCACCACCATCTTTGCCCGCGACCTGACGGCGGCCAAGCTGGCCGAGGCGCGCCGTGTGGCCCTGGAAACCCAGTTGCGCGAGTCTCAGAAGATGCAGGCCATGGGCACGATGGCCGGTGGCATTGCCCATGACTTCAACAATATCCTCTCCGCCATCCTTGGCAATGTGGACCTGGCCAAACAGGACACGCCCGAGACGTCCCCTGCCTTGACCAGCCTGCAGGAAATTGAGAAGGCCGGCCGGCGTGCGCGCGATCTGGTGCGCCAGATCCTGACCTTCAGCCGCAACGAGGTGCCCAAGCGCATTCCCATCCAGTTGGACGACGTGGTGCGCGAAGCCGCCCGCCTGATCAAGGTGGCGCTGCCCCCGCTGGTGGACATTCAGGTGGTGGTGGCCACCGGCACAGCCACCATACTGGCCGACACCACCCAGGTGGAGCAGGCCCTGCTGAACCTGGGTACCAACGGCATGCTGGCCATTGGTAGCAAGAAGGGCTCGCTCACCATCACGCTGGGCAGCACCGAGCTGGTCCAGCCCGACAGCGGGCGCCTGGGTCTGCCCAACGGGCCTTACGTCACGGTCTCCGTGCGCGACACCGGCAACGGCATGTCTGCCGAGACGCTGGGGCGCATCTTCGAGCCCTTTTTCACCACCCGCGAAGTCGGTCAGGGAACGGGCCTGGGGCTGTCCGTGGTGCACGGCATCATGCAGACGCACCAGGGCGCCATCGATGTGCAGAGCACGCTCGGTGTTGGCAGTGTGTTCACGCTGTATTTCCCGCCCACGCAAGAGCGCGCCGTGGCAGCGGCAGCCGAGCCGATCTTCGCCGAACCGATTCGCGGCAAGGGCCGCCATGTGATGTATGTGGATGATGACCAGGCGCTGATCTTCCTGATTGCGCGGGTGCTCAAGCGCAAGGGCTTCACGGTGACCACCTTCACCGACCCGCATGAGGCCCAGGCGGCGCTGCAGGCTGACCCACGTGCCTTTGACATCCTGGTGACCGACTACAACATGCCGGGCTACAGCGGCCTGGACCTGCTGCGCCAGGTCAAGCTGATCCGCGCCGACCTGCCGGTGGCACTAGCCTCCGGCTACGTCACGCCGGAGCTGGAACTCAGTGCCATGCGCGAGGGCGCCAGCGCGCTGATCTACAAGCCCAATGACGTCAACGAGTTCTGCGAAACCGTGCAGCGCCTGATTGCGGACAGCGATGCGGGCTGAGGCCACCACGACTGCCTATGCGGGCATCCAGGTGCTGTTTGTGGACGACGCCATCGTGGTGTTGGACAAGCCTTCCAGCCTGCTGTCGGTACCGGGGCGCGGCCCCGACAAGCAGGATTGCCTGAGCGCCCGGGTGCAGCAGCAATTTGCCGATGCGCTGGTGGTGCACCGCCTGGACATGGCCACATCCGGCCTGATTGTCATGGCGCGCGGCGCGGCGGCACAGCGCACGCTCAGCGACGCCTTCGCCAACCGCATGGTGGCCAAGCGCTATGAGGCCGTCGTCCACGGCCAGGTTCTGGGCGAGCCGGATGGCTGGCAGACCATTGATTTGCCCATTGCCGTGGACTGGCCCAACCGGCCCCGGCGCATCATCGACCAGGTGAAGGGCAAGGCCAGCATGACGCGCCTGCAGGTCAGCCACTACGACGCCCAACGCCAGGTGACACATGTGACGCTGGAGCCGCTCACCGGCCGCACCCACCAGTTGCGGGTGCACCTGCAGGCCATCGGGCACCCGATACTGGGCGACAGCCTGTATGCACCGCCGGACGTGGTGGCAATGTCCGAACGCCTGCTGCTGCACGCCAGTAACCTCACATTCGCCCACCCCGTCACGGGCCGCACCATGCGTTTTAGCTGCCAGCGCCTAAAATGACCGGGTGAACCCCATACAGAACGCTGACCTGCACTGCCACTCCACCGTTTCCGACGGCACGCTGACGCCCGAGGAACTGGCCGCGCGCGCCAGCGCCAACGGCGTGGAACTGTGGGCCCTGACCGACCATGACGAAATTGGCGGCCAGCACCGCGCAGCGGCAGCGGCCAAGGCGCATGGCATGCATTACCTGACGGGCACGGAAATCTCGGTCACCTTTGTCGGTCAGACCGTGCACATCGTCGGCCTGGGATTCGATGCCGATGACGCCAACCTGCGCGAGGGCCTGCGCCGCACGCGTGGCGGGCGGGAGGAGCGCGCCATGGAAATGTCCGAAGGGCTGGCCAAGGTGGGCATCAAGAACGCTTACCAAGGTGCACTGAAGTTTGTTGGCAACCCCGAACTCATTTCACGCACCCACTTTGCACGCTTTCTGGTGGAAAGCGGTGTCTGCAAGGAAACCAATGAGGTGTTCCGCAAGTACCTGACCGAAGGCAAGCCCGGTTTTGTGCCGCACCGCTGGGCTTCGCTGAAGGACGCCGTGAGCTGGATCAACGGCGCGGGTGGCATGGCCGTCATTGCGCACCCGGCGCGCTACAAGTTCACGCCCAACGAAGAGTTCGCCCTGTTCACGGAATTCAAGGCCCATGGCGGCCAGGGTGTCGAAGTCGTCACCGGCAGCCACACGGTGGCCGAATACGCCACCTATGCCGATACCGCGCGCGAATTCGGTCTGGCGGCCTCGCGCGGCAGCGATTTTCACAGCCCGGACGAGAGCCATACCGAACTCGGCACCCTGCCTTTCCTGCCTGCCAATCTGACCCCCGTGTGGGAACTGCTGGCATCCCGCATCCAATAGGCGCTTGCGCGCGCATCTGAGACTGATTCAAACGGCATGGCCCAATATTTCGAAGTACACCCCGACAACCCCCAGGCACGTTTGCTCAAACAGGCCGTGGCCCTGCTGGAGCAGGGTGGCGTGCTGGCGGTGCCCACCGACTCCAGCTACGCCCTGGTCTGCCACCTGGATGACAAGGCTGCGGTCGACAGTCTGCGCCGCATCCGCGGCGTCGACGACAAACACCACCTGACCCTGCTATGCCGTGACCTGAGCGAACTGGCCAGCTACGCACGCGTCGACAACGCGCAATACCGCCTGCTGAAGGCTGCCACGCCCGGACCCTACACCTTCATCCTGGAGGCCAGCAAGGAAGTGCCACGCCGCGTCAGCCACCCGTCGCGCAAGACGATTGGCCTGCGCGTACCGGACCACACCGTGCTGCAGGAGCTGCTAGCCCTCCACGGATCTGCGCTGTTAGCTACAACTTTGATAGCGCCCGGCGACACCCATCCACTGAATGACGCCGCCGATATTCGCGCCCGCTTCGAGAAGCTGATTGCCGGTGTCATTGATGCCGGTGCCTGCCCGCAGGAGCCCACCACCGTGATCGACCTCACTGGGGCAGAGCCCCAGCTCATTCGCCAGGGGCGCGGCGACCTGGCCCGCCTGGGCCTGTAAGACACCAACGGAACCACTGCCTGTGAACCTTGCACAACTGATTCAGACGGTCGCCATCTACGCGCTGCCGGTGCTCTTTGCCATTACCGTGCACGAAGCGGCCCACGGTTACGCGGCACGGCATTTCGGCGACAACACGGCCTGGATGATGGGGCGCGTCACGCTGAACCCCGTCTCCCACATCGACCCCATGGGGACGATCCTGATGCCGCTGCTGCTGTACTTCGCCACCTCCGGCGCCTTCCTGTTTGGCTATGCCAAACCGGTGCCGGTGCGCTTTGGCAATCTGCGCCATCCCAAGCGCGACATGATCTGGGTGGCGTTGGCGGGGCCCGGCGCCAATCTGATCATGGCCGTGCTGTGGGGAGCGGCCTTTTACCTACTGCGCGGCGCCGGTGTGGATGAGGCCTTCTTCCTGGGCATGTGCCGGGCGGGTCTGAGCATCAACATTGCCCTGTTCGTGTTCAACCTGTTTCCGCTGCCGCCGCTCGACGGTGGCCGCATCCTGGTTGGCCTGCTGCCGATGCGCCAGGCCATGGCGGTCTCCCGGCTGGAGCCCTACGGTTTCTTCATCATGATCGCCTTGATCTACTTCCAGGTGCTCAACACCCTGTGGATGCAACCGCTATCGGCCTTGACAGAGTTTGTGATCGTCAAGTTGCTGTCCCCCTTGGCCATGCTTGTTCTCTAAGCTTTAATTCCCCACACCATGAGTTCCACGCGCTTTCTCACCGGCATCACCACCTCGGGCACACCCCATCTGGGCAACTACGTCGGCTCCATCCGCCCCTCCGTGCGCGCCAGCCTGACGGCCGGCGTGGAAAGTTATTACTTTCTGGCCGACTACCATGCACTGATCAAGATCGACGAACCGGCCCGTATCCAGCGCTCCACGCTGGAAATTGCGGCGAGCTGGCTGGCAGCAGGGCTGGACCCGGAGCGTGTTACGTTCTACCGCCAGTCCGACATCCCCGAGATTCCCGAACTGACCTGGCTGCTCACCTGCGTCACCGGCAAGGGCGTACTCAACCGCGCCCACGCCTACAAGGCAGCGGTTGACAAGAACACCGCATCCAGCCAGGACCCTGACATGGATGTGACGGCGGGCCTGTTCATGTACCCGGTGCTGATGGGTGCCGACATCCTGATGTTCAATGCCCACCTGGTTCCAGTGGGTCGCGACCAGATCCAGCACATCGAGATGGCACGCGACATGGCCAACAGCTTCAATCACCGCTACGGCGAACACTTTGTGCCACCACAGGCCGTGATCGAAGAGTCGGTCGCCACGCTACCCGGGCTGGATGGCCGCAAGATGAGCAAGAGCTACGACAACACCATCCCGCTGTTTGCCCCGCGCGAACAGCTCAAGAAGCTGATTGCCGGCATCAAGACCGACTCGCGCGCGCCGGGTGAGCCCAAGGACACGGAAGGCTCCGCGCTGTACCAGATCTACCAGGCCTTTGCCAGCGATGACGAGGCGCAGGCCCTGCGCCAGGCCTATGCCGATGGCATTGCCTGGGGCGACGCCAAGCAGATGCTGTTCGAGCGCATCGACCGCGAGATTGCGCCCATGCGCGAGGCCTATCTGGACCTGATCAACCACCCGGCCAAGATTGAATCCATCCTGCTGGCCGGTGCCACCAAGGCGCGCCAGCGGGCCACTCCCTTCATGGCCGAATTGCGCCATGCCGTGGGCCTGCGCCGCTTGAGCGACCAGGCCGGCACCACCAAGCAGAAGGTGGCCAAGGCGGCGCTACCGAGTTTCAAACAGTACCGAGAGGCCGACGGCCAGTTCCGCTTCAAGCTGGTGGATGCCCAGGGCCGTGTGCTGCTGCAGAGCCGGGGATTTGCGTCACCCAAGGACGCAGGGCTTGCCATTGGCCTGCTGCAAAAGGAAGGCGCCGCTGCGCTGGCCGGTATGGCGACCCAACTGGAGGCACTGCCGGTGGAAGCCAGTGAAGTGGGAGCCGCCCTAGCGCTGCTGGCCGCGGGAACTTAAATGAGCCAACGGAGTCACACTCGCGCTTTGATGCACTGCACTTTTGTCTTTAACCATCCATTTTTGAATTCGCCTGCCATGACACAACGCTCCCTCTGGATTCCCCTTACCCTTGCATTGGTCGCCTGTGGCGCCACCGCTGTTGCAGCCGAAACCGAAACACTGCCCTCCGGTGTCAAGATCGTGCACACGGTAGTGGGTACCGGTGCCAGCCCCAATGCCACCGACCGCGTCAAGGTGCACTACCGCGGAACGCTGGTGGACGGCAAGGAGTTTGACAGCTCCTACAAGCGCAACGAGCCTGCCGTGTTCCCGCTGAACCGCGTCGTGCCGTGCTGGACCCAGGGTTTGCAGAAAATCAAGGTGGGCGGCAAGGCCACGCTGACCTGCCCGCCGGCGACCGCCTATGGCGATCGTGGTGCCGGCGCGGCCGTGCCACCCAATGCCACACTGACCTTTGAAGTCGAGTTGCTGGCGATCGAAAAGTAGAAGAGAAGCGCGCAGCTCAGTGCGTGCCGTAGCTGGCGAGGCGGCGCACGTCCAGGATGCGCACCTCCCGCTTGTCGATTTCAATCAGTTGCTCTGACTCCAGCTGGTGCAGGACGCGGGAGAAGTACTCCGGTGTCAACGACAGGCGCGAGGCAATGGTTGCCTTGCTGACCGGGAACGAGACCGTGACGACGCCAAAGTCCTCGTCACTTTCCAGTTCCACGTCGCGCAGCAGGTAGCCGATCAGGCGCTGCATGCCGCTGTGCAGGGTGTACCCCTCCACATCAAGCAGCAGACGGTGCAACCCATGCGATATGCCTGACAGCATGTGCATGGAGAAGCGCGGGTCGCGCTCGATCTCGTTGAACACGGCCTGTTTGCTGACCGTCATGATCAGCGTATCGGTCAGCGTTTGGGCATTGAGCATGTAGGGCTTGGACAGGAACATCATCGCCTCGGCAAAGCTCTGTCCGGGGCCAATCAGTTCGATGACCTTTTCCACACCGGTTGGCGAAGCGACGTACAGCCGGACCTGGCCGGACACCACAAAGTGGAAGGCCTCGCACTGTTCGCCCGCCCTGAACACCATGTCACCGCGTGAAAAACGCCGCAGTCTGCAGCCCCGTGCAACGTTCTGGCGCTCCGGTTCGGTGAGTCCACTGAACATGGGGAGTGCCCGCAGGTGCCGTGGCATATCAAAATGGTCGACGCGCATTTTTCCTGATTTCTTCGATAAAGTTGACTTGAGTTAACTTTAGGGACCGATTTACGCCGCCGGTATCCCCCTAAGGAAGGAGGTGTCGACTCATAAGAACTAGGTTCTCGCACGCACACTAGTTCCGAAGAACTAGCCATTCCAACAACTGGAATTTGCTTGATTTGCATCAAATCAAGCCGGAGATTTATTCCCTCAGGAAAGCCCGATTTCCGTGGCGATGACGGCCGCGTGAACACGGGTGCTGACATGCAGTTTGCGCAGCACGTTTTGCACATGGACCTTGACCGTGGTCTCGGCAATCCCAAGTTCGCGCCCGATTTCCTTGTTGCTGGCACCCTGGGCGATACCGCGCAGGATTTCGCGCTCGCGCGACGACAGCGCGGCCAGTGGCGAGGGTGGCACTGGTGCCGCAGCGACGCCATTGGGTGCTGCCGTACCAAGGTAAGCGGAAATCATCTTGCCGGTCATCTCGGTGGCAATCACACTTTCACCGCGCACGGCCCGCTCAATGGCGCTGATGAGTGCATCGCCTTCAATCGTCTTCAGCAGGTAGCCGGCCGCACCACTGCGCAGCGCAGCGGCCAGGTCAGTCTCGTCTTCGCTCACCGTGAGCATGACGATACGGGCATGGGGAACGGCATCCTGTAACGCAGTCAACGCATCCACACCCCGCACGCCCGGGAGGTGGTTGTCCAGCAGAATCAAATCAGGTTGCAGCTCCTGGGCGCGGCGCTGGGCCTCGCCCGCATCGGCCGCATCTCCCACCACCTGCACCCGGGCGTCCCGGGACAGCAAGGCCGTCAAACCGCGCCGAAACAGGGTGTGGTCATCCACCACCAATACACGAATAGGGCTCGTAGTCAAGTCGCTCATAGGTTGTCCGCTGGGTTGGTTGAGCTGGAGAAAGCCGTTGCCGGCTCGGCGCCGGGTTGCCCCGCGTGGCTGGTGCTGGCCAATTTGAGACACACGGTACAGCCCTGCCCCGGTGCCGACGATACCTGGAACGCCGCACCGATGCGCTGAGCCCGTTCAGACATGATGTGCAAGCCCACATGGGTTTCGTCCATGCCGCCACCGTCCGATGCAAAACCCACCCCATCGTCGCGCACCTCAAACTGCCAGACGGGCTGCTGCTGCACATTCAGCCACACTTGGGAGGCCCGCGCATGCTTGCGCACATTGGACAAAGCCTCCTGCACAATGTGCAGAACCTGAATCTGAACTTCCCCGGACAGCGGCAGGCCGTGCCCGGTGATCTCCAGCACGGTTTGCAACCCGGTCTGCAGTTCAAACTTGCGCAGGGTGGTGGCCAGGGCGGGTTCGATGTCTTCGGCATTGGTCCGGGTGCGGAAATGCACCAGCAGTTCGCGCACGTCGCCGTAGCACTCGCGCACGCCGGTATCAATTTCCTCCAGCACCTTCTGGATCACGGCCTGGTCCTGGCTGCGCAAGGCATCGCGCATCAGTTGCACCTGAATCTTCAAGAAGGCCAGTGACTGGGCAATCGAGTCATGCAGTTCGCGGGACAGGTGGTGGCGCTCCCCCGAAACGGCCGCGGCCCGCTCCAGCGCATTGAGGCGCAGATTTTCCATGGCGCTGGCCAGGTGGCTGTTGAGCGCCTCCAGCAAGGAGCGCTCCGCCGGCGTCGGAGACACCGGGCTGCGGTAAAAAAGATTCATCTCTCCCATCAGGCGATCGTGCACGCGGATGGGAACGTTGACAATGGTCTCAAAGTCGGCCTTCGCGCAGTGCTTGCGGGATGGCTGGGACATGGAATAAATGGGGACAACCACCAGATCCTTGTGGGGGGCGGGCAGACCGCACAAGCAGCCGCCGACCGTCAGGCATTGTTCATCATCGACCATTTCCCGCGGCAGGCCGTTGGCGGCAAGCATCAGGTAGCGTTGCTGGCTTTGATCAGACCAGCGCAGTGCCACGCCGTCGGCCCTGGCAATGGACATCACGCGCCTGGAGAAGTCCTGCGCCAGATTTTCCAGTGACGTGGCCCGCGCCACCAGCGCCGTGACCTCATACAGCGACTCCAGCCGCTCCCGCTTTTCCTCCAGCTCGGCGGTCTTCTCCACCACCTTGCTCTCCAGGGTTCCATACAGTGACTGGAGGTGGGCCGCCATGCCGTTGAAGCCATCTGCCAGGGCGCCGAACTCGTCATTGCCTATGCGGTCCACCCGGAAACCGAAATCACCGCCCTGGATTTTCTGAATGGCGTGCTTTAACTGGTTCACCGGCTCCAGCACGAACAGGTAGCCGGCCACCAGCAGGATGCCGGCGCCCAGCAACGCCAGCATCAGCAGGCATATCTGCAGCAGGTGCAAGGTCGCCGTCCAGCCCGACATGTGCGACTCGATACTGTTGACGAAGGTGTCGATATCCGTGACAAAGCCCTCGGTGTCGGAATTCAGGCGATCAAGATTTTTCGGAGGGCGCGTCAGCCAGTTCGCGTGGAATTGGCTCCAGTCGTTCTCCACGGTTGCAAAGTGCTGACGCACCTTGCCGTCCCATGGCACCTGCAATGGGCGCTGTGGATCGCCATTGCGCAGCAAGGCCAGGCTTTCATCGAATTTGCTGACGTGTGCCGGTAGTTCCTGCGCACCGCTGAAACCGGAGCTGCCGACCGTCAGCGCCATGCGGTAGGCCTGCATGCGCATGCGGCCGGCCTCGTTGACGGCCGCGGCACCACCGTCGAGTTGCCAGGAAATCCACAACGTTGCACCGGTGGAAAGCAAGGCCATCAGCAGGAACGGCGCGCCCACCAAGGCCAGCTTGGCGCTCAGACTCCAGTGAGATTGTTTGACGGCCATGGACCAAATCTTACTTCCCAGCAAGGGTCCACGGCGATGGCATCAACCGTCGCAGACGGAGCTGGCGTTCATCGCAGCCGCCCAGGTGAACACGCTGTTGGCGCGCACCTTGGATGCATGGCTTTGTCCCTGCGCACGCATGCCGGCGCAGTCCTTGCCGTACTGCGTGATGACATAGTGGGTGCAGGTCACCTGCTTGCCGGGGCCAAGGGTGGCGATGGCGCGCACAGCGCGCACCGTGCCCTGCGCTTCGAGCTTGGCCAGGCGGTTGCGGGTGGATATTTCGGGTGCACTGACGTCGCGGGCCACTTCCTTGATCGGACGCGGTGCGGTCTGTGCTGCGAGGTGACGCAAAATCTCCAGCGATTCGGGCCACTGCTCGACTGGAATGCTGCGGTTGGAGTGCTTGGTCATAAAGTCGCCTTTAAATTGAGTCAACAAATAAAGGGCGACGCATACATCGAAATACCGGTGGCTCTTCGATGGCAACCCCGCTGGCAAATGACTTGCGTCATGTAGCCCGGAAGCTTTGCGTCCTTGACTTTCGTCAAGTTTGCCCTTACCAGATTCGCTCCAAGGAGCCGCCTTGCTGGCTGCGAACAGGAAAATCCGTCCCAAATGGAAACGCTAATTCTCGTTAGCACAAGTATTACACAAATTGAGACTTTTTTGCAAGTAAATGCAACCAACAGGTAACTCCGATGTGAAAAACAGGGTATAGAGCCCTGGACCCTGGCGAAACTGCAAAATCACCCAAAGCCGGTTCCCCCCTGCGGTGTCCTGAGCAGCTTCACCGGCGTGGTTCAGGGCGCTGGATTCTGAAAACGGCCCAGGCCTACTTCAGGACCTCAGCCCCGGACTCCATCAGCAAATCACGCAGAATCGAACGATGGCAGTGCGACTCATCCTGGCAGTAGCAGCCCACCGAAAAGTTACTGTGCCGGGAGAGTTTGGCCAATAGTTCAATGGTGCGCGCTGCGTCGGGCTGCCTCATCTCGCTGCGGTAACGCCTGGCAAAGGCGTTCCATTGGGCCTCGCTGTCGGCCAGTTGCCCCTCCTTCATCGCTTCGGCGCTGGGGGCCAGGTTGGGATACCAGACGTCGTACCAGTTCTGGCTGGAAAATTCGGCCTTGGGAACGCCGCGCGGCGGACGCCTAACGGTACCAATCCGGGTGCCCTCATCCGGAGCGCGGTCTGTGCCGAGTCTGACTATTCGAATACCCATTTCACATTCTCCTGCCTGGAGTTCAAGTAGCAGTAGCTCTTACCGATGCCACAACCCAGCACTCACGCTGAGGTGCCGGGCGAGCGGAATTGGTCCATCCATGGCAAAAACTCCTCCGCTGGCATCGGCCGCGCAATGAAGTAACCCTGTGCAAAGTCGCACCCGAATGCCGCCAACTGATCCCAGTGGGCCTGGGTTTCAACACCCTCAGCCACTACCTTGTGGCCCAGATCATGGGCCAGGTCAATGGTGGAGCGCACGATGACTGCCGAATCCTTGCTGACCGACATGTCGCGCACAAAGGACTGGTCGATCTTGATGTATTCCACCGGCAGCTTTTGCAGGTAGCTCAGCGAGGAGTAACCTGTGCCAAAGTCGTCAATGTACAAGGGGATGCCTTGCGCGCGCAACTCCTGCAGCACACGCAAGGCAAACTCGGCGTCCTCCATCACCGTGCTTTCGGTGATCTCCAGTTCCAGCAAGCCGGGTGCCACGCCCCAGTGGCTCTGCAGGAGCCGGATTTTTCCCAGCAATTCGTCGTCCCGCAGATTGCGGGCCGACAGATTGACCGCGATAGGCAGGGAGCGCCCGATGCGGCTCCACGCATGGTTGAGACGCAGGCCGGTCTCGATCACCCACTCTGTCAGCGGCTTGATCAGGCCGGTCTGCTCGGCCACGCCAATGAACTCGCCCGGCATGATGAGGCCGCGCTGTGCGTGGCGCCAGCGCACCAGTCCTTCGGCTCCACACACCCGGCCGGTACGCATCTCCAGCTTGGGTTGCAGATAGAGCGACAACTCGCCGCCCTCGATCGCTCGTCGCAGTTCACCGGCCATATTCAGCCTGCGCGATTGGTCCTGGTTCTGCGCCGGGTCGAACACCATGTGTCCCATACCCCGTCGTTTCGCCAGGTGCAGGGCAATGTCCATGTGCCGGTACAGGTCGTGTGGTGTCACACCATGCTCGGGAAAGAGGACGACACCGATCTTGGCCGACACGTCCAGCGAGATATCGGCCACCGGAAATGGCTGCGCAAGCGCGTTCTCCAAACGCTGCACCATGGCAACAGCAGTGATGGCCGCACTGTTTGGCAGCAGTATGGCGAACTCGTCACCGCGCAAGCGGGCCACGATGGCGGGCGCGGGCGCTACCGCACTCAGCCGTGCGCCAAACATACGCAGCAATTCATCACCATGGCCAAAACCCAGCGCATCATTGATCTCGCTGAGTCGTTCAACATTCATCTGCAGGGCCGAAAACCGGTGGTCATGCTGCTGGCTGCCCGCAATGGTGGCGGTGAGCATTTCCGTGAACAGTGTTTCGTTGGGCAGCCCGGTGAGCACGTCGTAGCGGCTCATGCGGTACATGGCCTCCTGCGTCTTTTCCTGCTCCGCACGCGCACGCAGTGTGGCAATGCCAAATGCCAGGTCGTCCGACGACTCGGAAAGTAAGGTCAACTCTTCATCACCAAAGGAATCCGGCTCCGCCGAATAAATAGCCAGACCACCAATGATGTCCCCGTTGACGATCAGGGGGCAGGCCGCCGCGCAGGCACAACCTGGCAAATGGGCACGCCAGGGTTCGTAGCGCGGGTTGGTCAGAATGTCATGAACCACATTGCTCCTGCCCGAGCGAATGGCTGTGGCCACAGCTCCGCGCCCATGCCCGTTGTCCGCCCAGCTTCCCTTCATCACCCGCAGGGCGTCCATACCGCCGGGATGCCCACACTGGGCCATGACCTGGAGCGATCGGTCGGCATCATCGATACGGAACCACACGGAGGCCATGCGATAGCCACCCGCCTCCACGAGAGCCTTGCACATGGTATCCAGCAATTCCTGTTCCTCGGTAGCACGCAACATGGCGCGGTTGCCGGCACTCAGGGTTTTCAGCGCGCGGCTGACCCGCTCCAGATCGTGCACATGCCGCCCAAGGTCCGTGTTGAGCACCGCGATTTCTTCCTCGGTCTGTTTACGGGACGTGATGTCGGACCCCAGCACGTAGTAGCCAAGAACCTGTCCCTGATCGCTGCGTTTTGGCATGTAGTTGATGGCATGCCACACACCTGGGAATGGCTGCCAGTCATAGCTCTGTGGCTCACCTTGCAGCGCCTTGTCAATCAATGGGGACGCTATCGCGTAACGCTCATTCCCCAAAATCTCATGCACCGTGCGCCCCGCAATACTGGACTGACCGGGCGCAAACCGTTCCAGATAGTGCCGGTTCACATACACGTAGCGCTGCTGGGCGTCGACGTAGGCGATCATTGCCGGCACATTGCTGATCACGCTACGCAAGTGGCCCTCGCTCTCGTGCAATTGCGCGGTGCGCTCGTTGACACGGCGCTCCAGCATTTCATTTTGCTCATGGATCAGGCGCGCAGCCATTCGCTCGGAAGCCACATTACGAAACACCAGAACCACACCGACCACTTCGCCGCGCGAATTGCGTATCGGTGCCGCACTGTCCGAAATCGGATGTTCGCGACCATCGCGCGAGATCAGCATGGTGTGATTGGCAATCTCCTGGACTTCACCGGTCTCCAGCACCTTGACCACCGGCACCACGGCCGGTGCACGCGTGTACTCGTGAACGATGCGAAACACCTCTTCCACCGTCTTCCCCTGTGCCTGTGCGGCCAACCAGCCGGTCAGCGCCTCTGCCACCGGGTTCATGCGGGTAATGTGACCATGGGCATCGGTAGCCATGACAGCATCGCCAATGGAATACAAGGTGGTGGACAGGCTCTCCTCACTGTCGGCCAATGCGCGGCGACTGGCTTCCGTCACACTTAACTGGCGCCGAATCAGCATGTAGGTTGCCGTCAGCAAAATCAACAACGCCATCGCGACCAAAGTTCCGGCGGCCACCATGGTCTGGCGCGCCCGCGCCTGCTCGGCGCTGCGGTCGTCCAGCAGCCGTCGCTCGACCGCATCCATCTCGCTCAACAAACGGTATGTGCGCTCGCGCGTTTCCTTCAGCGGCGCGGTGGCCACAAATGCCGAGGCGGCCTCCTGGCCCTGGGTCTTGCGCAATACCTCGACCTTGCGCGCAATCTCCAACCGCTCATTGATGACGGCTCGCAGGCGTGACCAGAGGTCCTGCTGGGACGCGTTGTCCGCAGTGAGAAGCTGAATTCTGCTCAACGCGGCTTCCCGCGTCGCAATCGTGGCATCGCGTTCCGCGAGGCGGGCCGGATCGCCGGAAATCCGATAACTCTGGGTGCTGAATTCAATTTGCAGCGTATCGACCCGCGTTCGGGCTAGGTTGTCCAGCACCTCATGCGTATGGGCAATCCACTGGGTCGCTTCCGCGGCATTCCGCTCCATCTTCCAGGTGGTGGTGGCCAAACCGCTCACCACGATCACAGCCGCGGCAAAAGCGGCTAGCACCTTGGCTTCAAACCCGGAATACAGTTTCAAGAAATCCTCCTCTACCCACATCCCCAACCCTAGGCGCATTGTCATGTGCCATATGAGGATGGAGAACCTTGCCCCTCCCAGCTAAGGGGGCACTTCCTGTTTCTTATTGTGTGTGGGACATGCTAGCACCGGCGGACACGCCTGTCCACGCATGAAGAGAAAGACCGCAAGGGAAAGTGTGTGGCTCCTAAACCCCAAAAAGCCCATGCAGGCCATGCACTAGTGCTGGTGTACGCGTCACCTTGGCCAAACCATACGTCACTGGGGAACCAGGTTTCCAGTTGCGAAAACGATCAGAGTATTTTCATTCGCTTGGCCTGCGCCGTTAGTTCAGCGCGGAAATTGGGATGCGCAATCCCAATCAGCTCACGGGTGCGCTGTTGCATCGACTTTCCGCGAAGCTGGGCCACGCCAAATTCGGTGACGACGTAATTGATGTCGTTTTTGCTGGTCGTCACGTGGGTGCCCGGAGTCAACGTCGGAACGATGCGCGAGATGGTGTCGTTCTTGGCCGTTGATGGAAGCACGATGAACGCTTTTCCTCCCTTCGAGCGATTGGCTGCACGAACAAAGTCCACCTGGCCACCAGTACCGGAATAGGGTGAGAATCCCAGACTTTCCGATCCGCATTGGCCCTGAAAGTCGATCTGCAAGGTCGCGTTGATGGCAATCAGGTTGTCGTTCTGCCCGGCAAGGTAAGGATCATTTGTAAAGTCAACCGGGTGAATCTCCAGGCCGGGATTTCGGTGCATGAAGCGATACAGCTTTTCAGACCCCAGAGCAAAGGTGGCGATCATCTTCCCGGGCAGATAGTTCTTGCAACGGTTGGTGACGGCGCCGCTTTCGACCAGCGTCAGAATTCCATCACCGATCATTTCGGTGTGAATGCCCAGATCATGCTTATTCGTGAGTTGCATGACTACCGCATCCGGGATACCGCCATAACCAATTTGAAGGGTCGACCCATCATCAATCATGTCAGCAACATACTTGCCAATGGCTTCCTGCACTGGACCAATCTTGGGAAGTCCCACCTCCATCACAGGCTGATCACTTTCGACCAGCGCTGCAACCTGGGAGACATGAATGTGGCAATCCCCGAATGCAAATGGCACATTGGGGTTGACTTCAAGCACCACCGCGCGGGCTTTCGCGATTGCGGCCATGGTGTAGTCAGCACCCAGGCTGATCGAGAAATAGCCATGCTCGTCCATGGGCGATGCCATGGTGAAGACAACATCGGCAGGAATCAGACCGCGCGCGATTTGCTGCGGTAGTTCCGAGAAGTAATTGGGGATGAAGTCGATCCACCCTTCCTGGCCACCCGATCGGGATGCTCCGCCGAAGAAGAACGCGACATGACGAACATGTTCCGCAGTCGCCGGATCAATGTACCCGTATTTGCGCATTGCCAGAATCTGCGACACCTTCACATCTATGAAATCCCGACGCGCATCAGACAGTGCGGACAACAGCGTTGGAGGCTCACCAACACCGGTGGGAACAACGATGGTGTCGCCATTGTGAATCTGCCGTATCGCATCTGAAGTGGGCATTCGCTTGCTCTTGTAGATATCTTGAGGAGTCATGTTGGGTTTTCCGTGTTGAACAATTTGTGCTTGATAGGTAGTGATGTGGGTGCAATGGCCCGCCCGCACGGACTTAAGGCAACGACCACGTTATCACTCGACTATTGTTTCCAATTATTCGGAGCTGGATTTGCGTCCGGTCAATGCTTGTCACGAAGTTGTGCCGAACCTCGGCATGTCGTTGATGCGAGGGCGCCCGGCCGGACGTCTCATTCAACGGCACAACGTATCAAGCCGAACGATCGGCTTGCCGGAGTCTGATGTGCATCAAACAATCGAGCAGCGGTGTGCACACAGTGGATGGGCTGCTATATTTTTTGTGTGGTCATCAGGCACGCGACTCCTTGCCGACCAGAATTTCTACGCACTGGTCAACGTGCTTGTCTACGGCTTGGACATTGGGACGTTGCGCTATCATGCCCAATTGGACAGGATCAAAAACCAGCATGCTGTGAAACAGGTCAGCGCACTTTGCGGTGTCCTGCAACTTGCATTCTTCAGACGCTTTCTTCTTTTCAAGAAACGCGGCAATGAAATCCCTGGAGCGCTGTGGCCCAGCTTGCCACCAGGCGTGGGCCAGTGCCGGGTAACGCCCTGATTCGGCTGTGATCAGTCTCTGGAAAGCAATGTGTTCTTCCTGGAGCAGGATTCGAAGCAAGGTCCTCCCGATGAGCTTTAAGCCGTTGTAGACACTCAAGCCGTCCAGGTTGAGTTCAAGGAGGTCGTGTTGGAAGCGCTCGCAGAGATCAGTTACAACCGCGGCAAACAGGCCTTCCTTATTTCCAAATTGGCTGTACACGTTAGTCTTGGAGCCCCCGACGTTGTTGACAACGGCATCGACACTGACCCCCGCATAACCGTGCTCCAGAAACAGGTGGGATGCAGTCGCAAGAATTTGTGCACGTCGGGCAACGCCGCGGTAGGTGGTGCGAACAGTCTTCGGTGTCGATGACTCAGCTTGCGCAGTGCGTGTCATGGTGCTCTTACTTAGTGTGTACCGCTTTCGGGTGTTGGTGATGAGCTGTCTTGGATTTTGACCGACTCCTGGGTGTCCATTGGCTCAGCAGCAGGCCAGCAATAACAATCACGACGCCCATGAGTTGGAGACCGTGGGTATGAAACCTTTGATGAGTACCAAAGCTCCGCCCAATGCCCGCACGGCCCCGATTAACAAGGGGTTATGCGGAAGCAACATCGTTGAGATGATGTACGTGAAGCCCCACAGAATGGTTGCGCCGGCAGCAGAGAGTTTTGGATTTATAGGGAATCAATATGATGTTTAAATGATACCATATAGTATCAATATTGCACCAATTGATCAACTACTTGGTGTTTGCCACGCGTTTGAATTCATTCATTGCGACCGCAATGCACACCATGCCCCAGAACACCGGATATTCGTAACCACCGGTATTCCATGTCCAGCCAAATCCTTTCACCATATGCAGGGCATAGACGGCAACCGCCAGCGCCCCAGCGGCACCCAATGCCGCAAAACGCGTGCACAAGCCAAGAACGAGGGCAACACCCGTTCCAGCTTCAACCAGTGCGGCCAGGATCATCCAGGCCTCGGGCGGAGCAAAGCCAGCTTTTGCAAAAAAGCCAATCACGCCAGGATTGAGTGCGCCACCAACAAATTTGCTTGCTGCGTGGGGAAACATGAACGCACCGCAAATGAAGCGAAGGATGTTCCAGGGGTTTGTCAGGTAGAAGTTCTCTGCGCGGATGATGAAGTCTTCTCTGGTGATTCCAAGCATGGTGTGCTCCTGCTAAAAAACGATACCGTATAGTATTTTTTAGAAGTCACAAATTCAAGCGAAGCGAGCCATCTATTTGATGCATGTCAAACCGACTGTTCATCGCACCAACTGACTCCGTTCATCGCCTTCGCCAGAAAATCGATCATGGCTCTGACTTTGGGGGAAACGTGCTGGCGCGTGGGGTAGACGGCGTAGATGCCGAATTCCAGTGAGCGGTATTCGGGCATCAGCTCCACCAAGGTGCCGTTGCGCAAATCAGAGCTCACCATGAAGGAGGGCTGGAGGACGATTCCCTTGTTTTTGCGGGCTGCCGCAATGCAGGTGTCGCCGCTGTTGGTTCGCATGAGCGGCTTCACCGTGACCATGACTTTGCCTTCGGGGCTATCGAATTCCCACTGATCCCCGGTAGCCAACAGGCTGTAAGACAGCACAGCATGGCCTGCAAGCTCTGACGGGTGCTTGGGCTTTCCATGCTTTTTGAGATAGCCGGGTGATGCGCACAGCATCATTCTGGTGGACGCCAGCTTGCGGCTGACCAGTGACGAGTTTGGCAAGCGGGCAATGCGCACGACCAAGTCGTACCCTTCTTCCACCAAGTCCACCAAACGGTCGGTCAGAGTGATGTCCAACTCAACGCCGGGGTATTTGGCCATGAAATCGGGCCACAGTGGAGCCAGCTCCAACAGTCCAAACGACACCGGCACATTCACCTTGATCAGCCCCTTTACGGCGACGGATTTGGACGTGATCTCTTCCTCCGCAACCTCCACATCGGCAAGAACCGTTTTGCATCGCCCGTAAAAGGCCCGTCCTTCCTCGGTGAGTGACAGCTTGCGGGTGGTTCGCTGCAGCAGGCGCACACCCAGGCGTTGCTCCAGGTCGGCTACGTAACGCGACACGGTGGGCTTGGACATGTCCAGCGCATCAGCCGCATGCACAAAGCTGCCACCGTCGACCACGGCGGCAAACGTCTTCATTTCCAGAAATTTATCCATTTGTTTTGAATTTCAAAATAGTTAATGTCATTCATTCATATTTATTTTACATATAAAAACAAATACAGTTCATCCATGCCTTCCAGCAACGGTGTGAAGGCAATGAAGTTACCTACCAACCATTGAAAGGAAATCGTATGAAAGTTCTCGTTATCGGTGCCGGCAACATGGGTTCGGCCTTCGTCAAACAAATCAGCGCCGCAGGCCATGAAGTCAGCGTCACTGCGCGCGACGCAGCCAAGGTCGCCGCTTTGGCGGCCCAGTATCCCGGCGTGAAGGCAGTTGCATCCGCTTCCGCCGCAGACGGCAAAGATGTGATTGTTGTGGCGACCGGATACGCCGATGCGGTGAGCGCATTGCAATCGGTCGGCAACCTGCAAGGCAAGACGGTAGTCGACATCACCAACCCGCTGACGGCGGACTACATGGGATTGACTGTGGGCCACAGCACATCGGCCTCCGAAGAGATTGCCAAAGCCGTTCCCGGTGCCAATGTGGTCAAGGCATTCAATACCTTGTTTGCCCAAGTGTTGGCGCAGGGCGCAACTTTGGGTGATGGCACCAAGGCCACGGTTTTCTACGCTTCAGACTCAGAAGTTGCCAAACAGTCCGTCAAGGCATTGGCCGAAAGCATGGGTTTTGCCACTACCGACGCTGGTGGTCTGAAAAACGCGCGCTACCTCGAACCCCTGGCTGGTTTGAACATTTACTTCGGTTACGGCGCGGGACGCGGCACCGGTATCGCACCGACGTGGGTGGGTGCTCAGTAATCGCAAAGTCTTAAAGGAACCATCATGAACAGCATATTCATCAAATCTCTTGTTGCCGCTACGGCAGTTGCCACTTTGGGCTTTGCTTCAGCGCAAACTCCTGCTGAGAATCCCGCTACGCCCGCTCCCAAGCATGAGAAGCAGACGCCCAAGGTGGAGCGCAATCTCAAGGTATTTGACAACCTGGACTTTGACGTCTTCAGCAACCAGAAATGGGACCGTCTGAAAGAGAGCCATTCGCCCGACATCGTGGTGACCTGGCCCGACGGCCACGAGACCAAGGGTCTGGAGCGCCATACGGAAGACTTGAAGGCCATGTTTGTGTTTGCCCCGGACATCACCATCAAGGAACACCCCATTCGCTTCGGTTCCGGAACTTGGACCTCGGTGACAGGTGTCATGACAGGCACCTTCACCAAGCCCATGCCGATTGGCGAAGGCAAGTTCATTCAACCCACGGGAAAACGATTTGCCATTGGCATGGCTACCATCGGTCACTGGAGCGGCAAGATCATGGACCACGAATGGCTGTTCTGGGACAACCAGGACTTCATGAAGCAACTTGGCATGGGCAACTAAGCAAAGCGAACGTCGCGCGCACAGCAGTGACGGCACTACGTTGCGGAAATGCTTGAATTTTGAGGACTTTGCATAAAAGAAA
>Ga0265332_10000425_pt1 | contig 29812 bp, 22 predicted proteins | sample 41926metaG_FD_202084 | JGI IMG/M metagenome (GOLD analysis project Ga0265332, IMG submission 202084) | Rhizosphere microbial communities from Carex aquatilis grown in University of Washington, Seatle, WA, United States - 4-19-26 metaG | ecosystem: Host-associated > Plants > Roots > Rhizosphere...
TCATCAAGGCCAATGCCCGTGGGTTTCGTAACTTCACCAACTACCGTGCAAGGATTCTGTTTCATTGTGGGAAGTTGGATTTGGCAATGGGCTAGGAAAAACTCACAGTGAATTCAACGAAGCTCCAAACAATTGATCTTGCCGTGTCTTGCCGATCCAAACGCATTTGGTATTACAGAAGGACAATTTCCTTGATTGACTGAACGACCGCAGTTGGCCAACGACGGGTGTACCTGAAGTCAATCGCCGTGCCGGATTCCAGACGTTCGTGGTTTTGTAAAAACAGCCCGCCGGAATGCAGTCACTGATGGGCGCGAACTTGGTGCCCATTGCGGTCATACACCGCTGGATTGTCGAAGCCAAAAGTCAACCATATTTGCCCGCATGCGAACGACCGCTTTGGGTATTTATGTATAGGCCCCATTTCCCACGTTTACCTATTGCCATTACATTGGATTTTGCTCCCGCCATGCGAAAGAGCTTCTGCCCCTTACGAGTTTCACTTGAGCAACCCCCTCGAACTCATCAATCGGAAGTGGATTGCTTAACAAACAGTCTTGGTAGATGTGGCAATCAAGACGTTCAAGGAATTGACGCTGTGTTTCTGCTCTCACACTCTTGGCGATCACGTCCGATTCAAGGTTTCGTGCCATGGAAATGATGGTTCGCGCAACAACGGCATCGTTGTGGCTGTCAGGTAGCTTGTTGAATAGGCAGCCGCAAGCTGAAACGGGTCCCCGTGGCACCGGATTCCCAATCCACACTGGCGCCGAGGGCCTGGGCCCGGCGCTGCTGGTTGGACAGGCCCTTGCCGCCGCCGTGAAGGGCCTGCTCCACCGCGAAGCCCTGGCCGTTGTCGGTGATGCGCACCACCACCCACTCGCCCTCCACGGCGGTGCTGAGGTGGATCTCGGTGGCCTGCGTGTGCTTGATGATGTTGGTGAACGCCTCTTGCAGGATGCGCAGGATGTGCAGCGCATGCTTGGGGTCCAGCCAGTCCAGTGGCGGTACCTTTTGCACCTCCCAGTGCAGCGCAATGCCGGTGGCCTCCAGCCGTGGCCCCAGGCGAAAACGAAGCGTGGCCAGCAACAGCAGCAGGTCGGACTCCACCGGCTCCATGGAATCGATGGCCAGCTTGAGGTCGTCGATGCAGCCTTTGAGCACCTGGGCCACGTCGGCCTCGCCCAGACGGCCCTTCTCCACCACACGCAGTGCGCTGGCCAGCGACGAGCCCAAGCCGTCGTGCATGTCCTGCATCAGGCGCTGGCGCTCCTGCGCCAGGGTTTGGCGCTGCTCGATTTCGCGCAGGCGCTGGTGGCTCTGCGTCAGTTCCGCCTCGCGCGCCTGCAGGCGCTCCGCTAGCGTGGTATTGGCCTTCTTCACTTCGTTCACGGCACCCACATAGCGGCGGAACATGATGGCGGTGAACACCAGAAAGGCCAGCACGGTTGCATACGGCCCCAGATACAGGCCCTCGATGCCCACGTAGTTGTTTTGCATCAGCCAGTCATACACGCCGAACAGCATGCCCAGCAGCCCCCACGCCGCCAGCATGGCGCCTTCGCGGGATTGGGCGCCCAGCGCCTTGTACAAGCCCACTGAGGCGGTCCCCAGGCCCAGGGCCAGCAGAATCAGGTAGGCGAATGCCGATAGCACATACAGACTGGGCAAGGCCGTGAAGAATGGCAGCGAGGTGACGCTCATGGTCACGGTGATGGCCAGCACGGTGCGGTTGAGCCAGCGCACGGGGCGGCGGTGCAGGTGGTTCAAGAAGAAGTGCATCAGGGTGACCAGCCAGAACATGGAGTTCACGGTCAACCAGCTGAACCAAGCGTCCGGGATCGGCAGGCGCTCGGCGCCCACATAGAAGTGCATGCCGCGCAGATACGAGGTCGCCGACACGCCAAAGAACAACAGGTACAGCAGTTGATCGCGCTGGCGCAGCCACACGAACAGCGCGAACAGGCCCACCGCCAGGAACGCGGCGCTGCTCAGGAAGAGCAGTCGCGCCTGCAGCACATCGCGCAGCCAGTAACGCCAGTGCAGGCTGCTTTCCTCGCCCAACCACATGGACGACAGGCCCGCACCCGCATGCACCGGGTGCTCCATGCGCAATAGGATGATCCGTGGCGCCACCGCATCCGCCGTTTCGTCCAGGGCAATCCACAGTGGCAGATTCCAGCTGTTCCATTCCATGCTGGCGTGCGACTGGTACAGCAGGCGACTGTCGCCATACACGGTCAGTTGCCCATCGGACTTCCAGCGTGGAATGTAGAGATAGCGGGGCTGCGTGGTGGGCGCCAGCGGCGGCACCTGCAGGCGGTACCAGCTCACCACCGTGTGGGGTTCACCGGCGCGGTCTTCCAGCGCGGCCTCCACGCGCTGCGGCGCCACGGCATGGGGCAGGGCAACCGCCTGCCAGGTGCCTGGCAAGGTGCTGGCATCCGTGGAGTAGGGCGGCGGCGAATAGCCACGCCCCTCGATGTTCAGCAGGTCCGCCGTCGTGAAATGGAGCGGCTCGGCCGCCTGTGCCGTGACACAGCACAGCACCCAGCCCAGTGCCAGCAACCACCGCAGGGTGGTCCGTGAGAGGCTAGTCTTCCAACAATCCCCGGTTGCGTGCTTCAAAAATAGCCTCGGCTTTAGAGTTGACTTCCAGCTTGGCGTAAATGCGCCGCACAAAGGTTAGCACCGTGTGGCGCGACACCGCCATCAGCCCCGCAATCTCATCCGATGTAAAGCCCTTGGTAATGAGGTCCAACACCTCTTTTTCGCGCAGCGACAGGGCCGCGCGCGGCTTGTTGGCGACTGGCTGTTCCTGTGGCGTGACGGGGCGGCCGTCGTCGTGAAAGCGCGTCAGGATCTTGCGCGCGATCAACGGGCTGATGGGGCTGCCGCCGGCGTACATGCTGCGTATTTCGACCACCATTTTGTGGGGCTCGCTGTCCTTGAGCAGGTAGCCAGCGGCGCCCGCTTCCAGTGACTGCATCACATTCGTCTCGTCGCCAAAGGTGGTGCTCACCATGATGTTGCAGTGGGGTTGCAGCGTATGCGCCGCACGGATCACGTCAATGCCCGAACCATCGGGCAAACCCAGGTCCACCAGCAGCACATCGACGTGCATCCGTTCCAGCATCTGCAAGCCCTGTGCCCGCGTGTCGGCCACGCCCTGCAGCGCCATGTCCGGCGCCGCCTGGATGGCCTCCATCAGTGCATTCTGAAAATTCACGTCGTCCTCGACCAGCGCGACGCGAATGAGGGGACTTTCTGGGGTGTGCTGCATAGGGAAATCAGGCTATGGGTAAGGGTGCCACACCGTTGCCCAGGAAGGCCCTGGAGCAACGCAATGGGTGGCAATGGTGCCACATTGCCGCGCAATCCTTGTCACTAGTTCTAGGGACAGACAAACCGCGCGCGCCTGCCTAGCATCACCCCCCATTGTCTTGAATCATCCAGGGAACCCCATGAAACACCGCACCTTTTTGTCGGCTCTTGTCGCACCTTTTGCCGTGCTGCTCTGCGCGGGCGCGGCCCAGGCGGCATCCCCGATTACCGTGTCGGCCAGCACCACCACGCCAGCCTACGGCACTACGGTCACGCTCAGCACCACGGGCGGCGGCACGGGCGCGGTCACCTATGAATCCGACAGCGCCAATTGCACCATCAGCGGCAGCACCCTGACGGCGGCGGCGGTTGGTAGCTGCATCATCACTGCCACCAAGGCAGCCGACGGCGTCTTCCCCGTGTCCACCGGCAAGCTCTCCATCACCGTGGTGCCGGCGGCGGTGACCCCGCCGCCAACGGTGACAGCCCCCACCATCACCCCGCTGGCCGTGCCACCCAGTTGCGGGTTGGCCACCGCGCCCGACATCCTCAACCTCGGCACCGACCTGGGCCCGGCCTTCACGGCTGACATGGTCACGCTGCTGTCCGCTGCTGTTGGTCAACCCCTGACCTTTGTGGAGCAAGGTGTGTGCGGCGCCGTCACCCTGAGCGGCTACAACGGCGGCAAGTTGGTCTTTATCCCGTTGCAGTTCCAAGTCGGTGATGCGCGCACCAACGGCATCTACAGCATGCCTGGCCCGCAGGCCAACGGGCAGTACCAAGTGGTGCGCAACGGCCAGTCCATCCTGTTGGCCCCGGCGCTGGCGCATGTGGAGCAGTTCATTGCACTCTTGCCAGGCGTGGTGGCAAGGCAGGCCGACAACGGCGTGCTCACGGCCACCTACAACGGCGTGACCTACGTCGTGCAACCCGGCGTGCAGGTGCAGGTGGACCCGGCAACGGGCAACGCACGGCTGGTGCTGGGCGCAGACGGCAACTGGCACTTCATCGACGCGCTGGGCAACCACCAAGTGCTGTCCCCCGCCTTTGCCGACCCGGTGGCGCTGCGCAACGCGCTGCTAGGCCTTGACGGCAGCGGCACATCGGCCATCCAGTTGGACGGCACGGCCGCCATCGTGTTTCAGGGCCAGCGCTACACGCTGGTGCCGGATCTCACGCTCACCGGCGTGCCCACCGAGCGGGTAGGGCTGATGGTGTGGCCGGAGGGTGCGGCGCCAGGGGGTGCTGTGCGTTACCGCGTGGTCAACAACCAGCCGCTGGGCACGGCCCAAGGGCTGACGGTGAAGCCCTGACAGAGAATGATTTGCTACTAAAACAATAGCTATCTACGCAGATATGACGGGGGCTGATGACCCGTTTGGCTGCTAACCATCGCTACCCACTAGCACAGGCGCCGCCGGGCGCTTGTCACTAGTTCTAGGGACAGACAGGCGCGGCGCAAGTCCCTACCATCCAGCGCCAACCCCTTGCTTGCTCCCTCCAAAGGCTTTTCATGAAACGTGTTGCTCCGCTCTCTTTGCTGCTGGCCGTGCTGACGGCGCTTCTGTTCTTTGCGCGGCCAGCGGCAGCGGCGGACTGGGCGCTGAGCTTCGGTATGTCCTCACAGTACGCCAGGATCAACGCCACGACGGTCGATAGCACCGGCAACACCTACATCGCCGGCTATTTCACCAACTACTCGCAGCCGCTGGGCTCCACCACCCTCATCCGCATTGGTGGTGGGCCAAATGCCTTCGTTGCCAAGATCAACGACGCCGGCACGGTGCTGTGGGCCAGAAACTATGGTGGAAGCACATCATCGTATGGGAGCGCCGGGGCGACATCCCAAGCTATCGCCGTCGATGCCTCGGACAACGTATATCTGAGCGGTGACACCGATGTTCCCCTCACCACCCCGTCCGTGCCTGGGGCCGCCGGTCCCTTTGTCATCAAACTCGATGACACCGGCACGACCCTCTGGGCGAAAGTCCTGGGCGGCACGTCCGTTCAAAACACCAAAACCACCGGTATCGCCGTCGATGGCACGGGCGGAGTCTACTTGAGCGGGTATTCCGGTAATGGAACCAATCCCTCCGTCCTGGGGGAGACCGTGCGCGGCGTTCAGGATGCCTTCGCCCTCAAGCTTGACGCCAGCGGCACCATCCTCTGGGCCAAAAACTACGGTGGCAGCGGGGCGACAACGCGAGCCAACGCCATCGCCGTCGATGCCTGGGGCGACGTTTATTTGGGCGGCTATTTCCACAGCGCCAACCTCACCTACCCGGCCTTGACCAGGATCGGCGGCGCGGATGCCTTCGCCCTTAAGCTCGACCCGAGCAATGGCTCTCCCGCCTGGGCCAGAAACTACGGCGGCAGCGGGGCGGGTGCCTATGCCAAAGCCATCGCCGTCGATGCCTCGGGCAACGTTTATCTGGGCGGGAATTTCGATTCTGCCAACCTCACCACCCCGGCCTTGAGTCTGATCGGCGTTGGAGATGTCTTTGCCTTCAAGCTCGACACGAGCGGCGCCATTTCGGGCACCGGTGCCTGGGCCCGGAACTACGGCGGCAGCGGGGCAATTGCCGCAGCGACCGGCATCGCCGTCGATGCCTCGGGCAACGTCTATCTGGCCGGGGATTTCAGCAGCGACAACCTCACCACCCCGGCTTTGACCAAGATCGGCAGCACAGATGCCTTCGCCCTCAAGCTCGACTCCCTTGGCGCTACCACCTGGGCCAGGAACTACGGCGGTGGCGGGGTAGATCCTTGGGGCTATAGAGTGAGTGCCAACGCTTTCGCCATTGCCGTCGATGCCTCGGGCAACGTTCATCTGGGCGGGTCTTTCGACAACGGCAACCTCACCAGCCCTGCCTTGACCTTTACCCCGAATGGCAGGACGGATGCCCTCATCCTCAAGCAAACGACCGTGTTGCCGGTTGTCAATAGCCTCAGCACCGCCAGTGGCGGTGTCTCCGGCGGCACGGTCGTGACCCTCAGCGGTTACAGCCTCAGCGGAGCCACCGCGGTGAACTTCGGTGCCAATCCCGGCACGTTCTTGACCGTCAACTCCGCCACCTCCATCACCGTCACCGTGCCCGCCAGCACCACGAGCTTCGGTGCGGTGGATGTCACCGTCACCACGCCGTCGGGCACTGGCGGCACGGGCAATGGCTTGTTCACCTATGCCGGTGCGCCGTCGCAACTGGCGGCGCCCACCGTCACGCTCACCGGCAACGTCGCCACCGTCAGCTTCACCGCCCCGGCGGACAACGGCTCGGCGATCACCGGCTACTCGGTGACCACCAGCCCGGCGGGCGGGGTGGATGTGGATGCCGGCAGCACCGCCACCACCCACCATATCGTCGGCCTGGCGCTGGGCACGGCCTACACCTTCCGCGTGACGGCGGCCAACGCTGGCGGCAACAGCAGCCCCTCCAGCGCTTCGGCCAGCGTCACCACGCCCAGCAGCTTTACCGCCAGCAGCTTTGGCAGCAGCGGGGCCTTCACCAGCATCAATGCCACGGCGGTCGATGCGGCGGGCAACACCTATATCGCCGGCTCTTTCGCTGGCGCCAGCCTGACTCTAGGCGGTACCACCCTGACCCGCATCGGCGCACTGGATGCCTTCGCCGCCAAGATCAACGCCGCCGGCAGCGTGTTGTGGGCGAAGAATTTTGGCGACAGCGGGCTGACGTATGCCTACGATCCCGTGAGTGCGCTTGCCAGAGCCATCGCAGTCGATGGCGCCGGCAATGTTTATCTGACTGGGGATACCTCTGGCAGTCTCACCACCCCGGCCTTGGGCCCGCTTAGCGCCTGGGGGGCTTCTTTCGCCCTCAAGCTCGATGCCAGCGGCGCTACCGTCTGGGCGCAGGGTTTCGGCGGCGCGGCGACTATCCATGCGCGAAGCATCGCTGTGGATGCTTCCGGCAAGGTCTATTTGGGCGGGGATTTTGGCAACAGCGGAAATTTCAACGGCGGTGTCTTCGGCACGCCAGCGCTGACCAGCTTCGGCAACAGCGATGCCTTTGCTTTCAAACTCAATGCCGACGGCAGCATCGCCTGGGCCAAGAACTTCGGCGGCAGCGGGGCAAAGGCCTACGGCTATGGCATCGCGGTGGATGGCAGCGGCAATGTCTATCTGGACGGGAATTTCAAATCCGCCAACCTGACCACCCCGGCGCTGGCGAAAATCGGCGTGGGGGACGCCTTCGCCCTCAAACTCGACTCCAGCGGCGCCACCCTCTGGGCCAAGAACTTCGGCGGCGCCGGGGCGTTTGCGGAGGCCTTCGGCATCGCGGTGGATGGCCGTGGTAATGTCTATCTGGGCGGATATTTCGAGTCTGGCGACCTCACCACCCCGGCGCTGAGCAAAATCGGCTTGGGAGACGCCTTCGCCTTCAAGCTCGATAACACCGGCGCCACCGTCTGGGCCAAGAATTTTGGCGGCAGCGGGTTGATTGCCTCGGTGAATGCCATCGCGGTCGGTGCGGCTGGCAATATCGCCCTGGGCGGGGTGTTTTCCACAGGGCAGGCCAGCAGCGCGACCAACCTCACCACCCCGGCGCTGACGCTCATCGGCAACAGAGACGTGTTCGCCTTCAAGCTCGACGCCAACGGCGCCATTGGCTTGGCGAAGAACTACGGCGGTAGCGGGGCAAGTGCCAACGCCAATGCCATCGCCATGGATGCTGCCGGCAATATCACCCTGGGCGGGAGTTTTGGTGGCAATCTCACCACCCCGGTGCTGACGGCGGTCGGTCAACAGGATGGCTTCATCCTCAAGCAAGCCATCCCCCCGGTGCAGGTCCCGGTGAGCACGCCCACCCTGCCTGTCATTCCCCCATTGCCCGTCACCATCCCCGGCACAACCCTGCTACCGTCCATCGTCAACATGGCCGCTGGCGAAGGCCCGGCCTTCATGGCGGAACTGGTGGCCATGCTCTCCAACGCGCTGGGCCAGCCTTTGCAACTCATAGGCCAAAACGCGCTGGGCACCGTGACCCTGAGCGGCTTCAACGGTGGCAAGCTGGCCTTTGTGCCCAGCAACTACCAAGGCAGTGGCGACCCGCGCGCCAACGGCATCTATCCGCTGGGTGACGGGCGCTACCAGGTCGTGCGTAACGGGCAGTCGCTGGTCATCACCCCGGCCCTGGTGAGCCCGGACCAACTGCTGGCGCTCTTGCCCGGCGTGAGTCTGCGCCAAGCCGAAAACGGTGTGCTGATAGCCACGTTCAACGGCGTGATCTACGCTGTGCAACCCGGCGTGCAGGTACAACCGGACACGGCAACGGGCAACGCCCGGCTGGTGATGGGTGCAGATGGTTACTGGCACTTCATCGACGCCCAAGGGAACCACCAGATACTGTTCCCCGCCTTTGCCGACCCGGTGGCGCTGCGCAACGCGCTCCTGGCCCTGGATGCCAGCGGCACATCAGCCATCCAGTTGGATGGCACCGCCGCCATCGTGTTCCAAGGCCAACGCTACACGCTGGTGCCCGACCTCACGCTCACCGGCGTGCCCACTGAGCGGGTGGGGCAGATGGCGTGGTCAGAGGGCGCGGCGCGTTTCTGGGTGGTCAACAACCAGCCGCTGGGCACGGCGCAGGGGCTGACGGTGAAACCATGAGGCGAGTGGTTGGCTACTGAAATCGCAGCTATCCACGCAGGTATTACGAGGGCTAGCGGCCAATTTGGTTGCTAGTCCTTGGCCGGCGCTAGCACAGTTGGCGCTTGGCACTTGTCACTAGTTCTAGGGACAGACAGGCGCGCTCGATGTCCCTACCATGCGCGTGCCCACCCCGCCTCTTTTGCCATTGGAGTTGCCCTTTATGTCCGCCACGGATCATTTTTCGCACCGGTTTTTCGCTTGCCGCCGGCTGGCGCTGGTTTCGGCCTTGTTGTTGTGCGGCGGGGCCGCACAGGCCACGGTACCGGTGCGGCAGATTTCCTACCAGGGCAAGCTGACCCAGGCCGGCCAGGCAGTCAATAGCACCCTGAGCATCACCTTCAGGCTGTACGACACCGCCACCGGCGGCGCGGCGCTGTGGAGCGAAACCCAGTCGGTGGCAGTGGGTAACGGGCTCTACGCGGTGCAACTGGGTGGCGTTACGCCGATCAATCTTGCCTTCGACGCGCCCTATTACCTGGGCGTGCAGATCGGCAGCGGGGCCGAGATGACGCCGCGCCAGGCGCTCACCTCGGTGCCCTATGCGATGCTCGCCAACACCGTGGCCAACGGAGCGATCACCGCCGCCAGTCTTGGCGAACCTTGCGCCACCGGCCAGACCTTGGTCAAAGGCGCCGGCGGCTGGGCCTGCGGCACGATCAGTGGGCCTGCCGGGTCCACCGGGGCCACCGGTCCTGCGGGCGCTACCGGAGCGATCGGCGCAACCGGACCGAGCGGGCCGGCAGGAGCCACGGGGCCTGCAGGGACGACCGGCAGCGCTGGCCCAGTCGGCGCAGTTGGCGCGACTGGAGCGACTGGTCCGGCGGGGGCCACTGGAGCAGCCGGCGCCACTGGTCCAAGCGGTGCGACCGGGCTGGGGATGCTTACGGGAACGGTGGACCCTGCCGCCGGCGATGGCAACAACGGCGATTTCTATTACAACAGCACCACCCGCGCGATCTTCGGTCCCAAGGCTACTGGCTCCTGGCCGGCGGGCGTCAGCCTGGCCGGAGCGACTGGTGCCACCGGCGCGACCGGACCGAGCGGGCCGGCAGGAGCCACAGGGCCCGCCGGAGTGACCGGCAACGCTGGCCCAGCCGGTGTCGCCGGCACGGCGGGAGCCGCCGGCGCGACTGGAGCGACTGGCCCGGCGGGGGCCACTGGAGCAGCTGGCGCCACGGGTCCAAGCGGCGCCACCGGGCCGGGGATGCTCACAGGAACGGTTGACCCGACCGCCGGCGATGGCAACAACGGTGATTTCTATTACAACAGCACCACCCGCGCGATCTTTGGTCCCAAGGCCAGTGGCACGTGGCCGGCGGGCGTCAGCCTGGCCGGAGCGACTGGTGCCACCGGCGCGACCGGACTGGCAGGTGCTACGGGGCCTGCCGGGGCGACCGGCAGCGCTGGCCCAGCCGGTGCCGCTGGCGCGACGGGTGCGACCGGTCCAGCGGGTTCCGCAGGGGTGCCCGGGCCTACGGGAGCCACCGGCCCAGCGGGTACCGCGGCGCTGTTCGGAACGGGCACATCCAATGCCGTCGCGGGAACCCAGCCAGACGCGATCGGTTGCGTGCTCGGCGAGGTGATATTGATAGCCGGTCGCCATTCCGCAGATTGGACAACGGCGATGGGACAGATATTGTCCATCGCCCAGAACTCAGCGCTGTACGCGCTTATGGGGGCCACCTACGGTGGCGACAATACGCTCACCTTCGCCTTGCCGGATCTGCGTGCCGCCGCCCCGAACGGCCTTACCTATGTGATCTGCACACGAGGCTTTTACCCGTCTTAGGCACGCCATGACGCTCTGCCTCAACATGATCGTGCGCGACGAAGCGGCGGTGATAGCGCGCTGTCTGGCCTCGGTGCGGCCCTTCATCGACCACTGGCTAATTGTCGATACCGGCTCGACGGACGATACCCCGGCACGGGTGCGGGCGGCTCTCGACGGCATCCCTGGCACCCTGGCCCACCGGCCCTGGCGCAATTTCGGCCACAACCGCAACGAAGCGCTGGAACTGGCGCGGGGCTGTGCCGACTACCTGCTGTTCATCGACGCCGACGAAACCCTGAACGTTGCTTCTGGCACTCAGCGGCCCCGGCTGGACAGTTCAGCCTATTCGCTGGAAGCCCGCTACGGCAGCATGCGCTACGACCGGGTCGGCCTGGTGTCCACCGCGTTGCCCTGGCGATGGCAAGGGGTGGTGCACGAATTCCTGGATGCCGGGCAGCCAGTGGCGCAGCCGCGTTTGCCTGGCTGGGCCATCGAGGTGCGGTCCGAGGGCGCCCGCTCGCGCGACCCCGACAAATACCTCAAGGATGCGGCACTCCTCGAAGCGGCGCTGCGCGATGATCCCAACGATCCGCGCCACGTCTTCTACCTGGCCCAAAGCTACCGCGACGCTGGTCGGCTTGAAGAGGCACTGGCGCAGTATGAGCGGCGGGTCACCCTCGGCGGCTGGGAGGAAGAAGCCTGGTATGCCGCCTGGCAATGCGCGGTGTTGATCGAACGGCTGGGCTATGCGCATGGGCAGATCGTTGCCGCCTATCTGTCCACCTGGGAACGTCGCCCAAGCCGCGCCGAGCCGCTGGTCGAGCTGGCCCGCTATTTCCGCCAACGCGATGAATGGCACAACGCCGAGCTGTTTGCCGGCAAGGCGGCAGCCATTTCCATGCCGCTTGATCGGCTGTTTGTCGATGTCGCCACCTACATCTGGCGGGCCAGGGATGAACTGGCGCTGACCGCGTTTTATACCGGTCGAGTGAGCGAAGCCCGGCAACTTTGGCAAGCGCTGCTCGATGGCGGTGAACTGCCGCCGGGTGAGCGCTTGCGGATCGTCGCCAATCTGGGCTTTGCCGCAAAACCAAGGACAAACGAATGAAGCGCATGCGCCAAACACCCTTCTGCCGCTTGCCGCGACGCTGCTTATGGCTGCCTCTTCTGGCGCTTGCCCTGGGGGCCGCGTCGACTTCGGCCTCGGCGATGAATGATGGCAATTACAGCATTGACAGCACACTGATCGGCGCTGGCGCGGGCATCATGGGGGATGGTGGCTTCCTCCTTGTCGGGGGTCTTGGCGAAGCCATTGTCGGCGGCACCGGTAACGGCAACCAGCAGCTTGCTGCCGGCTTCATGGCCGGCGTATCCGCCGCTGTGACGGGTGGCTCGGTCACGCCCACCATTCCCACTCCCGTCATTCCCCCGCTGATCGAGACCATCCCCGGCACAACCCTGCTACCGTCCATCGTCAACATGGCCGCTGGTGAACGCCCGGCCTTCATGGCGGACCTGGTGGCCATGCTCTCCAGCGCGCTGGGCCAGCCGCTGCAAACCATCGGCCAGAACGCGCTGGGCACCGTGACCCTGAGCGGCTTCAACGGTGGCAAGCTGGCCTTTGTGCCCAGCAACTACCAAGGCAGTGGCGACCCGCGCGCCAACGGCATCTATCCGCTGGGTGACGGGCGCTACCAAGTGGTGCGCAACGGCCAGTCGCTGACCATCACCCCGGCTCTGGTGAGCCTGGACCAACTGCTGGCGCTCTTGCCCGGTGTGGTGGTCACGCAGGCCGACAACGGTGTGCTGATTGCCACGTTCAACAGCGTGATCTACGCGGTGCAACCCGGTGTGCAGGTGCAAACGGACAGCACCACGGGCGGCGCCCGGCTGGTGATGGGCGCCGACGGCTATTGGCACTTCATCGACGCCCAAGGCAACCACCAAATCCTGTACCCGGCCTTTGCCGATGTGACGGCGCTGCACAACGCACTGCTGGGCCTGGACGGTAGCGCCACACTGAGCATTCAGTTGGACGGCACCGCCACCATCGTGTTCCAGGGCCAGCGCTACACGCTGGTGCCAGACCTCACGCTCAGTGGCGTGCACACCGAGCGGGTGGGGCAGAGCGTGTGGCAAGAGCGCGCCTTGCGTTTCTGGGTGGTCAACAACCAGCCGCTGGGCACGGCCCAGGGGCTGACGGTGAAGCCGTGATTGGGAGCTTGCCAAATGCCATTGTTTTTTCGCACACTCATACTGATTGCCGTCGCCCTGGCCGTGGTGGCGTGCGCGGGTCTTGGCGCAAACGCCCCCGGTAAGACGCACCCTGAATTCGCCCGCCTCTGCTTCAATGGCGAGGCGCAGGGCGAAGGTGCCTATTTCCCCAGAACCCTACGGGACTGGTATTGGACCCGCGACACCTACGCGTCGTTCGGCAGTAGCGCGCCGATCCTGGTCTACGGCGGCGGAGACACCCTGTCCCACAGCGTGCCGGGTTCTTACTACGTTCGGCTTGTGAGGAGCGCACCATGACGATCTGGCGCTGCTGCCTCTTGCTGTTGGTGCTGGGCCTGGCCCTGACCCGGCCCGTCTGGGCCGATCTCATCGTCAATGCGAGCAACGGCACGGTGACCGACCGCACCACCCACCTGGTGTGGGATCGGTGCCCCTATGGTGCGAGCGGTGTCAACTGCGAACTGGGTTGGGCGACGCGACTCAGTTGGGCGGACGGGATGAACGAAGCAGCGGCAGCCAATGCGGCCAGCTACAAAGGCTTTGCGGATTGGCGTGTTCCCAGTAAGGATGAGTTGGAGTCGATAGCCTGGATTGACGCGACAGCCTTTCCGGGCACGCCGAAGTCCTGGTTTTGGACCTCTACGACCTATGAGCCTGACCCGTGGCTCGCTTGGACAGTCGACTTCAGCAAAGGCGCCCCTGTCGCTATGGAGAGGGACTTTGTTATGCCCTCTCTTCGTATTGTGCGGGGCGGACAGTCGTTGTTCTCTCCTGTGCGCTTGACCCAAACCATTCGCTTTGCCAACCCTGGCGCGCAAACCGTGGGTGCCACCTTCGCGTTGACGGCCACGGCGTCATCGGGTTTGGCGCCTACCTTCAGCGCATCCACGACCGGGGTTTGCACCACCACTCCCGGTGGGACACTGAGCGTGGTCGCGGTTGGCATCTGCACCATCATTGCCAGACAGGCGGGCAGCGGCAGTCACTACGCTGCGGCGCCGGTCAGACAGAGCTTCAGCGTGGTCTCCGCCGCCAGCCCCACCATTCCCCCATTGCCGGTGGACTTACCCGGTCTGCGTGCGCAGCCGGCCATCGTCAACATGGCCGCTGGCGAAGGCCCGGCTTACATGGCGGACCTGGTGACCATGCTCTCCAGCGCGCTGGGCCAGCCCCTGCGTCTCATAGGGCAAGACGCCCAGGGCACCGTGACCCTGAGCGGCTACCTCGGTGGCAAGTTGGCATTCGTTCCCATCGACTACCAGGGCGGCGACCCGCGTGTCAACGGCATCTACCCGTTGGGTGATGGCCGCTACCAGGTGGTGCGCAATGGTCCGTCCGGAGGGCAGTCGCTGGTCATCGCCCCGGCCCTGGTGAGCCTGGACCAACTGCTGGCCCTGCTGCCTGGCGTGCGCGTGCGCCAGGCCGACAACGGCGTGCTGACGGCGACCGTGAATGGTCTGACCTATGTGGTGCAACCCGGCGTGGGCGTGCAAGCGGATAGCGCCACGGGCAGCGCGCGCCTGAGTAGGGGCACTGACGGCAACTGGCACTTCATCGACGCGCAGGGCAACCACCACATCCTGTACCCCGTCTTTGCCGACCCGGCGCAGGGGGTGACGGTGAAGCTGTGATGATAAGTGGCTTGCTACTAAAAAAATAGCTGCCCACGCAGGTATGACGAGGGCTGGTGGCCTATTTGACTGCAAGCCCGATTTGCTCCAACCGCTCCACGATGTGTGGCATTGCGTCGGGCTCCGCGCACAGGTGAATGGCCAGCAGGTCTGCGGCGTCCTGCATCGCGTCGTCCAGCACGCGGCGCAGCGCCACTTCCAGTCGCTTCGCGGTGAGCTTCTTGTAGGGCAGGTGCACGGCCACGCCCAGGCGCTCCAGGCGGTCGCCCCAGAACGACTGGTCATCGCTTACCGAGCACACCACGGTGGGCAGGCCCGCCGCAGCGACCGCATGCACGGTGTTGGCATCGCCATGGTGAACCGCAGCGTGGCATTGCGGCAGCAGCCAAGACAGATCCACCGAGTCCACCACGCGAATGTGGGGAGCGAGTAACTCAAAGCCTTTCCGGTGCGACCAATCGGCCACCACCAGTGCGCGTTGGCCGAGCTGGTGGGTCACCTGTGACACCAGGTGCAAGAAGTCCAGCGGATCCTTCTCGGGCATGCTGTCCAGGCCGAAGTAGACGGGCTTGTTGTCCGCATGCAGCCAGCTAGCCAGATGGGCGGTCGCAGCCGCGTCGTCTGCGCGTTGACGCGGTGTGGCGGGCAAGCGAATGCGGCCCAGCACCGGAAGCGTCGGCCCCCAATCGCGGGGCGACGTAACCAGGGTTGGACTGAATGCATGCAGGGTGTGTGCTCCCCGCTGGGCGAGCTGCCGCGCGGTGGACTGCCTGGCCTTCGGCAGGCCCAGTTGAGCGCGCACGGTGTTGACGTCCTCGCGCACGCCTTTCCACCACAGGCCATCGGCCCAGTAGTGGGTCAGTGTGTTGAGTTGTGCAAAGGGCAGCGCGCGGGTGGTGACCCGGGCATTGGGGAAGTCTGCCGTGGCGCGAAAGGGTGCCAAGTGCAGCGACACCAGGGGCGTGTTCCACTTCTCCGCGAAGGGCAGGGCGAAGTCTTCGGACGACCGGGCGCAGACGATCAGCTCGGCCGGTAGCAGCAGGCGCCGGTAGGCGTGGAGCATGTCTTCGCGGTGCTGGTGGGTCGGAACGGCATCGGCCCGCACGCCACAACGCTGCGCGAAGGCCAGCAGATTGGCCGGCACACAAAGCCAGACGGTGTGCCCCCGCGCGATCAGGGCTTGGGCCAGCCCGACAAAGGGGTGGACATCGTCACGCGTGCCATGGGTGATCAGCGCAATTCGCATGGATGGCGGCGTGCCGCGGTCAGTCGGAAAACACAATGGGCTCGTCCAGGTCGTCGCAGAAGTCCATCTTGGCCGTCTTGACTTCGCTGCCATCGGCAAACACCGCCTTGACGTATTGCTTGCAATCCTGGTTGTTGGTCGATGCGTTCCAGATCAGCTTGACCTTCTTGCCCGGTGCGATGCCGGAGCCCAGGTTGAAGCGCCCCCACTTGCCACCGTTCTCCGATGTGTACAAACCGACGATGGCTTGGCTGGAGTCGTTCTGGACATAGAAGTACCACTGTTGGGCGCTGGCCGTAATGCTGCCGCCCAGTAGGGCAAGTGCCAGTAGACCGGTAGCGGCCAGACCGCGGCGCGAAGTGGTGCGTGGGGCGTGTTGCATGGTAATGGCTTTCTCGACGGGTTGAGGAAAAGGGGTGCATGGTGCCGCAATGTGGCGGGTCAGTCTGTCGCTAGTTTGGGGGACAGACGGCAGGGGTTGGGTTGGCTATAGGCATGCCGTTTGTGCCGGGTTGCAGGGGTAGATGGAGGTGGAAGCAAGTCCCCGTGGCACCGGATTCCCAATCCACACTGGCGCCGATGGCCTGGGCGCGGCGCTGCTGGTTGGACAGGCCCTTGCCACCACCGTGAAGGGCCTGCTCCACCGCGAATCCCTGGCCGTTGTCGGTGATGCGCACCACCACCCACTCGCCCTCCACGGCGGTGCTGAGGTGGATCTCGGTGGCCTGGGTGTGCTTGAGGATGTTGGTGAACGCCTCCTGCAGGATGCGCAGGATGTGCAGCGCATGCTTGGGGTCCAGCCAGTCCAGTGGCGGCATCTTTTGCACCTCCCAGTGCAGCGCAATGCCGGTGGCCTCCAGCCGTGGCCCCAGGCGAAAGCGCAGCGTGGCCAGTAACAGCAGCAGGTCGGACTCCACCGGCTCCATGGAATCGATGGCCAGCTTGAGGTCATCGATGCAGCCCTTGAGCACCTGGGCCACGTCGGCCTCGCCCAGGCGGCCCTTCTCCACCACGCGCAGCGCGCTGGCCAGCGACGAGCCCAGGCCGTCGTGCATGTCCTGCATCAGACGCTGGCGCTCCTGGGCCAACAGATCGCGCTGCTCAATCTCACGCAAGCGCTGGTGGCTCAGCGTCAGCTCTTGCTCGCGCGCCTGCAGGCGGCTCTCCAGGCTGGCGTTAACCTGCTCCGCCTCGGCGATGGCTGCCAGGTATCGGCGGAACATGGCATAGGAGAACAGGATGAATGCGCCCATGTTGGAGTAGCTGCCGAGAAACGCTCCCTCGATGTCGCGCAGGTTGTTTTGCAGCAGCCAGTCATAGATGCCCAGCGGGATGAAAATCAGGCTCCAGCCGGCCAGCAGCATGCCGTCTTGCGAGCGGCTGCGCCGCGCGTCGCGCCAGTCCAGCGCAAATGCCGCGCCGCCGACCAGCAGAAGCGCGATATAGAGGAAGGCGGCCAGCAGGGTTGCGTCGGGCATGCCGGGCAGTGGCAGGGTGACGAGCGTGCTGGCTGCTGCGACCAGCAATACCAGTCTCGCCAACCAGGGCCGCGCGCGGCCATGCAACTGGGCCAGGAACAGGTGGGAGAGGGCGAGCAGCCAGAACAGGGCATTGACGGTCAGCCAGCCAAACCACGCGTCGTTGATGGGCAGGCGCTCCACGCCGGCGTGCTCGTGCAGCGTGCGGACGAAGGCCGCCAGCGACATCAGGAAGAACAGCAGATACAGCTTTTTGTGGCGATGCTTGCGCCAGACCAGAAAGGCGAAGACGCCGATGGCCAGAAAGGCCGCGCTGCACATGAAGGGCAATTGGGTTTGCAGCCACTCGCGCGCGGTGTAGCGCCAGGCCAGATCGGCATGCTGCCCAACCCACAGAGATGACAGCGCGCCACCGATGCCACGCAAGTGCTGCAGGCGGATCAGCAGCTCGCGCGGCGGCTGCGCGTCGGCGGTGGTGTCCAGCGCGATGAACAGCGGGTGGTTGGAGCCGTTCCACTGCAGGTTGGCCTTGGACTGGTAGAGCAGCCGGCCATTGCCATACACGGCGATGGAGCCGTCCGTCTTCCAGCGCGGGATGTAGAGGTACAGCGGCGTGCGCGCGCCACGGGGGGCGGAAGCGTCGGCGGTGTTCGCGGGAGCCACAAGACGCGCGCGGTACCAGGTGGTCCGGGTCGGCGCCTCGCTTTCCTCGGGCATGCGGCCCAGCGCGTGGCGTGGACGTGGCGCGCGGGGCAAGGGCACGGACGCCCAGGTTCCGGCAGGCCCCTCGGGCGCGATGGCGTAGGGCGGGTGCGTATAGCCCTGGCCATCTACTACCAGCACGTCCGCACGGGTGATGTGCTGCGGCTCGCTGGCGTGGGCGGCCACCAGCCCGAAGGCCATGAGGAGGGCCATCAATAGAGCCGTCAGAAATATGCGCTTGCTCATCGTCCGTTGCGGGGGGGGTGGTCTGGCGCGGTCTGCGGCAGGTTTGGGGGCGCAGTGTGCCGCAAGGCGGCGGTCGTGTCTGTCCCTAGAACTGGGGACAGACACGGTGGCGAGGCGGCGTTGCACGACCGCCCAGTAGTGCGGCAACCAAAGTCCGCAGTTGGCCAACGGCGGGTGTAGCCTGCTTGCAATTCAGAACCATATTGCAGCTGTTCGCTTTGAGGCAACGAGTGACTGCTTTGTGGCATTTCAATTCGCATCAGGATTGCGGCCGGTCTGGTTAAACCGCATGGTGCTCAAACCGGTCAGCCGCGAGTGTAAAAAGCGGTCATCCGAGCGGCCGCATATAGATTCACGGTGCTTCCTCTCTTCCCCACCAGTCGGCAGAGTACCTATGCATCACTCGCGACATTGATACTAATTCGACCTCACGTTCCCAAAATGCATCGATAGATAAGCACCCGCCCCGATCGCTCCCAGAAGGACGGCAATGAAGTCAACCTTGATCCCGATGGAAAGCCCTGAGTTTGAAATCAGGCTCATGCCAATGACAAGGTTAAAAAAGCCCCACAGAAAATTGACCAGTGGAGATGACTTGCCGACTCCATGCGGCGTCCCAAATGGAGTTGGAAAACGTATTCCCTGCAGGCAATTGCACATGAAAGCTCCGGCAAGAAAATCAAAAAAGTATTGCATGGTCGTTTGATAAGTCTGAACGGTGTTTCAAAGAGGCCAACTGTTCGCCAAATCCCTTTGCGCGTGCAATTACAGCCCGACTACTGCGGTATCGGCCGAATTGACCCGCGGACTGCCATAGACAGCCTGATCATATGTAATGATGGCGCATGAAAGGAATCTCCCGCTGGTTAGAGTTACTGCGGCCGTATCGGTGGCACCTTGTATTCGTTTTGGCTTGTCAGTGTGGGCAGACCTTGTCGGCCTTGCTATTGCCACACCTTAGCGCCGAGTTGTTGGACCACGGAGTCGCACTGCACGACTCAAATTTGATTGCGCGACTGGGCTCTTGGATGCTACTGGCTGCGATGGTGCAACTAGGCCTTTCGCTTGTCGCGTTGGCGCTTGGCGCACGCGTCGCAATGGACGTCGGGCGCGACCTTCGCAACACCGTGTTCGCTCATGTGCACTCGTTATCGCTTACCGAAATACAGCGCCTGGGCGTGCCTTCATTGATTATTCGGTGCACCAATGATGTGCTGCAGTTGCAGACATTGCTGACCGTGTTCCTGACTGTGATCATGTTAGCCCCGCTGATGGGCTTAGGCGGCGTGGCCATGGCCATGCGACAGGATGTCCGTTTGTCAGGTCTGCTACTGGTGGCCGTGCCCCTACTGGCGTTGTTAGTGACTTCGCTTATGGCACGCGCAATGCCTCTCTTCGGCCGCATGCAGGCACAACTCGACCGCGTAAACAGCGTCCTGCGTGAACAGGTCAGTGGTTTGCGCGTAATTCGTGCTTTTGTACGCGACGACGCCGAACAAGCTCGCTTTGCAGGCGCTAACGACGAGCTAACCGCAACCGCTCTTCGTGCCAGCCGTTTAATGGCGCTGAACATGCCGGCCGTTATGGCCGTACTGCATCTGACTGGAGTAGCAGTTGTTTGGGTCGCCGCTGGGCGTATCCACACTGGCACACTATCTGTCGGAACGGTGGTCGCTTTCCTGGCCTATAACGCGCAGATCCTGATCGCGGTGATGATGGCCGCGATGCTATTTCTGATGGCACCACGCGCGGCCGTTAGTGCGCGACGGATTGCCGAAGTGTTGGACACATCTACCAGCGTTTTGCCCGACATTCGGCATCTGCAACTGCCGACCTCGCTGCAATTGCTCGCGCGGTTGCGTTTTGATGACGTGAGTTTTGGCTATCCGGGCGCGCAGGCGCCGGTGCTGCGCGACATCAACTTAGAGGTCGGGCCTGGCGAACTACTGGGCGTGATTGGTGCCACGGGCTCTGGCAAATCGACACTGTTGAGCCTGGCCATTCGCTTACACGACCCCAGCGGGGGGCGTATCACCGTGGGAGGAGTGGACCTGCGTCATCTTGATCAGGAGGCATTGTGGGCTGCAGTCGCCATCGTGCCGCAAGCGTCCTTCTTGTTTATGGGCACGATTGCTACAAATTTACGCTACGGACGAGAAGACGCCAGCGAAGCTGACCTTTGGCACGCGCTGGAAGTCGCCCAGGCGCGCGACTTCGTAACTACGCTGCCCGACGGCTTGGATGCCCCAGTAGCTCAGGGCGGGGGGAATTTCTCAGGCGGCCAACGCCAGCGTCTGGCCATTGCACGCGCCTTGGTGCGCCAACCAGCAGTATTGCTCTTGGACGACAGTTTTTCAGCATTGGACGCGACCACCGACGCCCGATTGCGAGCGGCACTAAAGATCGAACGGCGTGAGGGCGCCACCATGGTTGTAAGTCAGCGTGTAGCCAGCCTGCGTCAGGCTGATCGCATCATCGTGCTTGATCAGGGACAAGTGGTTGGCAATGGCCGCCACGAAGAGCTGCTATATACCTGTGCGGCTTACGCCGAAATCGTGGCCTCCCAATCCTCGCAAGACGAAGAAGCTGCACCATGAGTCGACCAGCCATGCACCTGGCACGAGGTGGCGGAATGCTGCCGGGTAGCGTTGCCCGCCCGCGTGACCTGCGTGGTGCGCTGCGCCGTATGGGCCGCTTTCTGCTAGCCGACCACAGGAAACTGGCCTTGACCCTCATCTTCACGACCGCCAGCGTAGTGCTTGGCGCGTTGGGACCTTGGCAATTAGGAGTCGCCACGGATCAGCTGGTAGCGTCCATCGGTCAGCCTGGGCTCCCATCCGGTTTCATGCGGCAATTGGGTCTGGTTGCAATACTCTACGCAGGGGCCTCAGCTCTTCAATGGGCGCAGGCCTGGCTGACAACCGCCTTGGTGCAGGCGCTAAGCAAGCGCCTGCGGCGTGATGCCGAGGCCAAACTCGCACGACTGCCCCTTGCTTGGTTTGATGCGCGGCCCCTTGGCGAAGTACTTAGCCGGGTCACCAATGACATCGATAATGTCACTCAAAGCCTGCAACAACTGATGAGTCAGCTTCTGTTGTCATTGCTCACGCTGCTGGCGATTTTTTCGATGATGGGGATGCTCTCTCCGTTATTGCTCGCTGTGGCCGTGGTGGCGCTCGCCTTGTCGGCCGCAGGGAGCCGTGTAGTCGCTGCCCGCTCAAAGCGGCACTTCGAGGCTCAGTGGCGACTGACGGGGGAGCTCAACGCCCAAGTTGAGCAGACTTTTACCGGTCATGTGCTGGTCAAGGCATTCGGTCACCGGCAGCGCACTTTGGCCGAATTCGCGCAAGTAAACAAGGCGCTCGCGGATAGCGCTTGGCGAGCCCAGTTGCTGGGTGGCAGCGCACAACCGCTGACAATGTTTGTTGGACAGTTGGCCTTCATCACCGTGGTTGCCGGGGGGGCATGGCGCGTGCTGAGCGGGAACCTCAGCATTGGGCAGTTGCAGGCCTTTATTCAATACATCCGCCAAACCGGCCAGCCTATGTCGCAGGTGTCGGCCATGGTTGCTGTCGTGCAGTCGGGTCTGGCTTCGGCCGAGCGCGTGTTTGAACTACTTGACGCTGACGAACTGATCCCCGATGCGGATGAGCCAAGCAAGCTCCCAACTCCGCGCGGCCATGTTGTGTTCGAACATGTGCGCTTCGGCTATCGACCGGGCCAACCCTTGTTGCAGGATGTGAACCTGGAAGCCCATCCCGGCCAGACTGTTGCCATCGTGGGACCCACTGGTGCAGGCAAGACCACAGTGGTGAACCTTTTGATGCGCTTCTACGAAATCGATGCCGGCATCATCCGGCTTGACGGCACGGACATCCGCACTCTGCGCCGCGACGATTTGCGGCGTCACTTCGGCATGGTGCTGCAGGACAGCTGGCTGTTCACGGGAACCATTCGCGAAAACCTGGTGTATGGCCGCCCGGAGGCTAGCGAAGCTGAATGGCGTGAGGCCGCAGTGGCTTGCCTCGTAGACGATTTCGTGCGTACCTTGCCGCAAGGCTACGACACAATGCTAGAGGACGGAGGTTCGACACTGAGTACTGGCCAGCGCCAGTTGCTGACGATAGCGCGCGCTTTTCTGATGCGCCCGGCGGTGTTGATACTCGATGAGGCTACCAGCTCGGTGGATACGCGCACGGAACTTTTGGTGCAAAAAGCCATGTCACGACTGCGTCAGGGCCGGACCAGCTTCGTAATCGCACACCGGCTCTCGACCATACGGAGCGCCGATCTAATCATTTACATGGATGGCGGTCATGTTGTAGAACAAGGCTCTCACTCACAACTGATTAAACTCCGTGGCGCCTATTGGCGATTGCACGATGCCCAATTCGGTGAAGCACGTAACGGATTAGTTGCCTGACGACGCGCTCAATGTGCTAGCCCTAGATTTTCCGATGTTTAACATGTGACTCTGTAAATGCTCAAACAGCCCAATCCTGACTCAATATTTGGGAAGTGATCACAGAATTTTCGACTGATTGGTTGGCTGTACCAACTGGTTTTCAGGAGTAACGACGGTTGTTGGCAGATGACGGAATTCAGGGAGTCCATTGCGTCCTTTGTCAGTTGCTTTCCGCAAACTGCAATTCTGAGAGTGAAGGCGATCAGTCGATCGAGGTTGTTGTCAGCGGCAAACTACTTTGTTGCGACCTGATCGTTTGGCCTCGTACAACGCGTAATCGGCTGTTTGGATACACCGTTCACGGTTGCCGTGAAAGCGTTCTGAGAAAGCCAGCCACCCAAATGGTTGCGACCAGATGTGTTTTTCCGGCGCAGGGGACCACCAATGAGCACAGCGTTTTGCGCCGTGCCGGTGAAATCCAGCGTGGCCGGTTGCGTGACCAATTTTTGATTCACCTTGGCAGCATCAAAGTAGAACCCCGCCAGTCCCGGTGTAGCAGGACCTTGGCCGCTTTAATTTGATGGCGAACTGAGGCAACCGCGCGTTGTACGTGCTCGGTTTGCAGTCACTGTTCGAGCAGCCAACGCGATTTTTCTATGTCCACATCGGTTGGCTTGTCTGGTTGCGAACGGATAGTTTGAGCCGGACCTTCCTGCTCAATTATCCAAATCCTGACCGTGCTTTTCTTTCGCAAAAGACACCGAGATCAGCGAGATCACGCCACATACCATGATAAAGAGACCTACCGGGACATAGCTACCATTGTACTCATGCAGCAACCAGGTGCCGATCAAGGGCGCCGGACCGCCCACCAAGGCGGCACCGATCTGATAGCCCAGTGACACGCCGGTATACCGCACGTCAGCGCTATAGCTTTCGGCAAACAGCGTGCCCAAGACCGCGCCATACATCGACCAGATCACGCCAAAGCCCAGCACGACCGCCACAATCAGCAGAGGCAACGATTTCTGATTCAACAGCCAGAAATAAGGAAGGATGTAGAGCATCACCAAAACGCCGCCAATCATGTACATCTTTTTGCGGCCAATGCGGTCAGACAGGGCACCGACCGCGAGCATCACCGGAATGGCGACAATGGCCGCGATCAAGATGGCGTTTAGTGCTTCGCCGCGGGTGAAGCCGAGGCTGATGGCGTAGGTCAGCGAGAAAGTTGCAAAGATGAAGAAGGTCGACGTTTCCAGAAATTTCGCACCAATCGTCACCAGAACGGCGCGCCAATGGTTCTTCAGCGTCTCCATCAATGGAACGCGCGCGGTCGTTTTCTCTGCCTGGACTTTCTGGAATGAAGGCGTCTCGGCAACCGCATTGCGAATCCACAGACCTAAACCCACCAGCAAAACTGACATCAGAAACGGAATGCGCCAGCCATAGGCAAGGAACTCCTCATTGGTGAAGATGGCATTGGCGCCGGAAGCCGTCAGATTGCCCATGGCCAGCCCGAACAAGGCGCCGGTCTGAGGAATGGCGCCATAAAAGCCGCGCTTATTCTTTGGGGCGTATTCAACGGCCATCAGCAAGCCGCCGCCCCATTCGCCGCCCAGAGCCAATCCCTGCAACAGACGCAACAGGGTCAGCAGCACGGGCGCCCACATGCCGATTGACGCATAGGTCGGCATAAGGCCAATACCGGCGGTCGCGAGTCCCATGATAGTTAAGGTCATGATCAAGGTCTTCTTACGCCCGACGCGGTCTCCGATGTGCGCAAATATCACGCCACCGACCGGGCGAATCAGAAACGCCAGCGCAAACGAAGCCAGCGCCAGCATCTGGCTGGAAACCGGGTCCGCAGCCGGAAAGAACAAGGGCGCGAAGACCAGACTGGCCATGGTGCCGTAAAGAAAATAGTCATACCATTCGACCGCACTGCCGACGGCACTTCCTAACATCGCCCGGCGTCGGGTCCTTCCGTCGATCATCTCGACCTTCGATACGGCGGACACTGCCGTAGTTTGACTGGACATCAAATTCTCCTGTTTTGTTATGTGAAATGTGAGAGAGGAAATCAGGCGCAAGCCTGGGGCGACCCCGCTGATAAAGTGGCACGGGCTTTGGCCAGCGTCATGGCGGTGTCTTCAATCATGTCTTCTTGGCCGCCGACCATGCCGCGTCTGCCCATCTCGACCAGAATGTCGCGGGCACTGACCCCATACTTCTTCTCGGCGCGCTTGGCAAACAGCAGGAAGCTGCCATAAACACCGGCATAACCCAAGGTCAGCGCATCGCGGTCAATGCGAATCGGGAAGTCCATGATCGGCACCACGAGATCTTCGGCCACGTCCTGGATCTTGTACACATCCACGCCAGTGACAACCCCCATCAGGTCGAGCACCGATACCAGCACTTCCATCGGTGTGTTGCCGGCACCGGCACCTAGGCCGGCGGCGGCAGCGTCAATGCGGTTGGCACCCACTTCCATCGCGGCAATCGAGTTGGCCACACCCATGGCCAGGTTGTGGTGGCCGTGAAAGCCGAGCTCGGTCTCAGGCTTCAGCGCGGCGCGCACGGCGCTCAGGCGCGCCTTGACACCCTCGGGCAACAAATGACCAGCGGAATCGGTGACGTAGATGCAGTTGGCACCGTAACCTTCCATCAGCAGCGCCTGGCTGACCAGTTTTTCCGGGCTGGCCATGTGCGCCATCATCAAGAAGCCCACGGTGTCCAAACCCAGCGCGCGCGACTTGGTGATGTGCTGCTCCGACACATCGGCCTCTGTGCAATGGGTGGCCACGCGGATCGTGCTCACGCCCAGATCTTTGGCCATCAGCAAATGCTCGACGGTGCCAATGCCGGGCAAAAGAAGCGCCGAAATTTTTGCCTGCTTCATCAGCGGGATCACCGCGCCCAGATACTCCTCGTCGGTGTGCGCCGGGAACCCGTAGTTGACCGAGCTACCACCGAGACCGTCACCATGGGTGACTTCAATCAGGGGAATACCGGCGGCATCCAGACCGCACGCGATGCTTTTCATCTGGTCCAACGTCATCAGGTGGCGTTTGGGGTGCATCCCATCACGCAGGGTCATGTCGTGCAGGGTGATTTTTCTAGTTTGCGAATACATGGAGTTCTCCTTTTGGTTCAAGCCTGCGTGGCTTTGAGCGTTAGCCGGCCGGCGAGGATTTCCTCGGCAAACATCTCAGCCGTGCGGGCCGCAGCTGCCGTCATGATGTCGAGGTTGCCAGCGTATTTGGGCAAGTAGTCGCCTAGGCCCTCGACTTCCAGAAAGACCGAGACGCGGTTGCCGTCGAACACCGGGCCGTTGACCAGGTGGTAGCCGGGTACGTACTTTTGCACTTCGGCCAGCATCTGGTGAATCGAGGCGGTAATTTTTTCCTGGTCGGGCGCGGTTTCTGTGAGGCAGTGCACGGTGTCACGCATGATCAGCGGCGGTTCCGCCGGGTTCAAGATGATGATGGCCTTGCCCTTCTTGGCGCCGCCTACTTTTTCCACGGCGCTAGCGGTGGTGCGGGTGAATTCGTCGATGTTCTTGCGGGTGCCGGGGCCTGCCGATTTGCTTGACACGGTCGCCACAATTTCGCCATACGCCACCGGCTGCACGCGGCTCACTGCCGCCACTATCGGGATCGTAGCCTGCCCGCCGCAGGTCACCATGTTGACGTTCATCTCGCCCTTGCCAATGTGTTCGACCAGGTTGACCGGTGGCACGCAAAACGGGCCGATGGCCGCGGGCGTGAGGTCGATCATCAGCGCACCGAGGGCGTTGACCTTGCGCGAATTTTCGGCGTGCACATAGGCGCTCGTGGCGTCAAAGACGATCTGCACGCCGTCGGCCACCACGTGCGGCAGCAGGCCATCCACTCCGTCAGCGGTGGTTTTGATGCCCATCTCGCGAGCGCGCTTAAGGCCGTCGGAGTCGGGGTCGATGCCCACCATCCAGACGGGTTCTAGGACCGGGCTGCGCTGCAGCTTGGCTAGCAGGTCGGTGCCGATGTTGCCGGGCCCGATCAGGGCGCATTTGATTTTTTCCATTCAATGGTCTCCTTCTTGACAATGACGCCTGCGCTATCCAAACGGATGTCGATCCGGCATGATTTGCGGGTTCAGTTTAGGAATGAGTAAGGCAAGCTGTAATTGCAGCTGCCCCTAACTAGGGTCGGTCCTTACTAGGGAAAACACTCATTTACAAGCGTCCGGCGTATTTTTCCTGTCGATGAAAATGGAAGCTTGTTACTTTTTACCGCCTTGCCGACCATGCCCCATGCTTCCATTTTTCGACGGTTTCCCGGTCTGCTACGTGGCATCCGGCTGCGCCTGCTGTTGGTCGCTCTGGTCAGTCTGCTGGGCTTTGCGGTATTGACAGGGCTGGCAATGCGTTCGGTGCGCCAGCAGATGATTGAAGATCGTGTCACTAAGATCCGTCACCTGACCGAACTCGGGCAGGGCATCCTGCAATGGCACTACCAACGCTTCCAAAGTGGCACCGTCGACGAAGCGCAGGCCAAGCAAAGGGCGCTGGACGAGTTGCGCATACTGCGCTACGGCAACCACGAGTATTTCTTTGTCGATGATTTCGACTGCATTTCCATACTGCTGCCCAACATCCCGGCTTGGGAAGGGCGCAACTTTACCCAGGAACAAGACGGCGACGGGCGCTACTTCGTCCAGATGCAACGCGACACGGCCCGGGCCGGGGGGGGCACGGTTTACTACAAGTTCCCAAAGGAAGACGGTCAAAAAAGTATCGCCAAGGCCTCTTATGTGCTCCCGTTTCAACCGTGGCAATGGTTTATCGGCACAGGAATCTACCTCGACGACGTGGACCAGGAAATTCATGACATCCTGCTCAGATTCTTACTTCAATGCGCCAGTGTTGGCTTGATGGCCGGCCTGCTCATTACCCAGATATCACGCGGCATCACGGTGCCCTTGATACGCCTCACGGGCGTTATTCATCGGCTGACCAGTAGGGACTACGATGTTCGCATCGAAGGCATGGATCGCACCGATGAAATTGGTGACATTGCCCGCGCGCTGGCCATCTTTCAGAGAACCGGACGTGAATTCGAGGCCTTGCAACGGGAATTGCGCCAGCAGGAAACCGCCGCCAACGTCGAGCGAGCTACCTGGCTGGCACTGCAGCGCGAGAACGCGATTCGTCTGGAGCAGACCTCGCGCCTGATCACGGTCGGCGAATTGGCGACCAGCCTGGCACATGAACTCAACCAGCCATTGGCCACCATCACCAACTATTGCCGTGGCTGCGTAATGCTGCTGGAGCAAGGCAAGGCGACCCCGCAGGACCTGCTGGACGCCATGCGCAAAGCGACAGAGCAGGCCTTGCGTGCGACCCAGATCATCACCCGTATCCGCACCTATTTGCGCCGCAGCGAACCAACTCTGGATTCGCAGGACCTGCAGGCCATCGTTGCCGAGACGGTGGAACTGGCCGAACTCGACGCCCAAAGCCAGGGCATGGCCATCCTGCAAGAGCCTTGCGCCGATCTGCCCCCGATCAGGGCTGACCGCATCATGCTGCAGCAAGTCGTGCTAAACCTGATCCGCAATGGCATCGCCTCCATGCAAGGCCACGCCATCCCAAGCCAGCCGCTGATCATCTGCAGCACCCGGATGGGGGAATTCGTTGAAACTCGGGTTCTTGACCGAGGTCCAGGTATCACACCGGCGCATGAGGAAAAAATCTTCACCCCGTTCTTCACGACCAAGCCGGACGGCATGGGGATGGGTCTCAATATTTGCCGCTCAATCATCGAGTTTCATGGTGGCCGCCTGTGGGCCAGCGCCAACCCCGCAGGGGGCGCGATTTTTCACTTCACGCTGCCAATTGCGGGAGAAGCCAAATGATCAACCTGGACACCGTTAAGTACACCTTGTATGTCGTCGACGATGACGACGCCTTTCGCGAGTCCTTGGTTTGGTTGCTGTCCGCGCAAGGCTATCAGGTTCAAAGCTTTGCCTCTGCTGAAGATTTCCTGCTCATTTTCGATCAGGTGCTGTTTGGCTGCCTGCTGGTGGATGTGCGCATGCCCGGCGCCAGCGGCCTGGAACTGCATGAGCGCCTGGTCAATGGGGGCATCGAGATTCCCACCTTGGTCATGAGCGGCCACGGCGACATCCACATGGCGATCTCTGCCTTCCGCAAAGGCGTAGTCGATTTTTTTGAAAAACCCCTTGATGACCGATACCTGCTGTCGCGTATCGACCATTGCATTGCCACTGACAGGGAAAAGAAGCGCCTTCTGCAAAGCAATGAGAGCGTGGCGCGCAAGCTGGCCAGCCTTACGCCGCGGGAAAAAGAAGTCTTCGATTGCATCCTGGCAGGTCTTCTCAACAAGCAGATTGCGGACAAACTGGGCATCAGTATCAAGACTGTTGAAGTCTATCGGGGTCGGATGATGGAGAAAATCGGTGCCACATCGGTCATCGAACTGGTCAAGTTCAGCTTGTCATTACAAAACGGCCCGCAACCCAAGCCGGGGTAGGGGCGCGTTCTTTTTGAGCTACTTCAGGCGCTTGGCATCGGACACTTTCATGCTACCAAACTTGCTGCGCCAGAGGTAATATCTGCTCACGCAGAAGCCGTGCCTTCGGCACAACTCGGCGACCGCCTGTCCCGTTTCAGCTTCCCTCAGGAGGCCAATGATCTCTTCTACACGCCCAATCTCCTGTCGTATGGTGTTGGACTCCAAGCTCCTGCTACTCAAATCCGGAGGAACGTCGAATGTGCTTGTTTCAACAAAGTGCCACTGATAGCGCCCCAAATACTCGGCGAATCTGCTGACCTACTTTGATGTAGGTCTACTGCCTTTTGGTCGCGATTTCGCGCATACGCATATCCTCCAGCATGCGTTGGCGCAGCGGAGATACCGTATGACTTGACGTTTTCATGGCTTTGCTCTTGTAGTGAACGAGGCAAATTGCCTGGCGGTTTCAAGACCCAAGCGCAACACTTGGTTAATTTATTTGGTTGTGTGCCCGTTGGGCTAGTTCCAGCATGGCTGCGAAGACGGCCAGCGGGGTATTGAATTCATGTGTTGCCCGAGGGC
>Ga0265332_10000432_pt1 | contig 29580 bp, 24 predicted proteins | sample 41926metaG_FD_202084 | JGI IMG/M metagenome (GOLD analysis project Ga0265332, IMG submission 202084) | Rhizosphere microbial communities from Carex aquatilis grown in University of Washington, Seatle, WA, United States - 4-19-26 metaG | ecosystem: Host-associated > Plants > Roots > Rhizosphere...
GACATCGGCGTCGACGCGCTGACGTGGACGATCAGCCAGGGTGGCGACCGTGTCGCGCTGACCTTCGGTCCGGGCCCGCTCTCATTCGCCCGGACCCCTTCCCAGCTCGAAGTGGGCTATTCGACCGATAGGCACGGCGCGAGCACGCCGCTGGCGTGGCACCTCGGCCTTCCCCTGGATCGCGATCGCGCCGACCTCGTTATGACGGTCGAGGGCGGGCCCGTCTCTTTATCGCTCCTCGGTGTCAAGGAGGGAGCCGCCGGCCTCGCCGACGTGGACCGAGCGACGGTGACCGGGAGCGGACGGGTCGTGCTCGCCGGCGACGCCACCGCGCTGACGTTCGATGGGGACGTGGGCATGCGCTCGATGTCGCTCGATCTTCCCCGGCTTGCACCCGAACCCGTGCGGGGCTTCGACGTCACGCTTCGGGCGCGTGGGGCGATCACGGCTGCCGGAGTCGTGCGCCTCGACGACTTCGCCGCGACCCTCGGCGCTCTGCGCATCGACGGCAGCGGTGTGTTGGAGCAGAAGCCCGACCACGTGGCCGCGTCCGCGCGCTTCGAAATCCCCTCCGCCGCGTGCCAATCGCTGCTCGACAGCATACCGAGCGCCCTCCTGCCCGAGCTCCGCGAGACCAAAATTGGCGGCACGTTCGGTGCGCGCGGCCGCTTCGCGTTCGACACGCGATCGCTCGACGACCTCGAGCTCAGCTACGACACCAAAGACCAGTGCAGCGTGGGCGAGGCGCCCGCGGCGTTGGATCACGACCGCTTCACGCGCCCGTTCGCGCACCGTATCTACCTGCCCGACGGCTCCACCGCCGAAGAAACCACCGGCCCTGGCACGGACAACTGGACGCCGCTCGAGCAGATCAGCCCATACATGCCGATCGCGGTCCTCACGACCGAAGACGGCGCCTTCCCGAAGCACCACGGCTACAACCACGCGGCCATTCGCGCCTCCATCATCGCCAACCTCAAGGCGCGGCGGTTCGTTCGAGGCGCGAGCACCATCACCATGCAGCTCGCGAAAAACCTCTTTCTCTCCCGCGACAAGACGCTGTCGCGCAAGCTCGAAGAGGTGGTGCTCACCGACTACCTGGAGCAAACGTTCTCGAAAGACGAGATCATGGAGCTTTACCTCAACGTCATCGAGTTCGGCCCGGCGGTGTACGGGATAACGGCGGCAGCCGAGTACTACTTCGGGCGCACGCCCGCGGAGCTCGACCTCGCGGAGTGCCTCTTTCTCTCGACCCTCCTTCCCGCGCCGCTCCGCTACGCGCCGATGCGCGAGGGTGAGCGGCCGTCCGAAGGCTGGCTTCGCACCCTTCGCTCGCTCATGGAGGTCGAGCGAAAGCGGGGGCTCATCACCGACGCCGAGCTGTCGGAAGGCGAGAGCGAAGAGGTTCTCTTCTGGCACGGGGGAGCTCGCCCGCCGCCGCGAGCGGCGGTGCGCGCTCGAACGCCCGTGGTCGGGACCGAAGCCGACGTCGGCGATCCATTCGAAGAACCTTGACGCTCAAGCAAGCAGCCGCACGTTCGACGGCACCGGCATCAGGCACGAAGCGCGGCGAAGAACCTTCGAAGGCGATCGGCGCATTCTTCGCCGCGAACCCCCGCGGTGACTTCGAAGCGATGGTTCAGGCGCGGATCGCGTCCGATCCCGAACATCGTATCAACGGCGCCCCCCTTGGGATCGGCGCATCCGTACACGACCCGCGCCACTCGCGCGTGGACGAGCGCTCCCGCGCACATCGCGCACGGCTCGAGAGTCACATAGGCCGTCACTCCCTCGAGCCGCCACCCGAGGATTCGCGCGGCGGCCTCGCGGATCGCGACCATCTCGGCGTGCGCCGTCGGGTCCGCCCATGCCTCGCGGGCATTTCGCCCCCGAGCCACTTCACGTCCCATTGCGTCAACCAGGACGGCTCCGACCGGAACTTCGCCTTTCGTAGCCGCAATATCCGCCTCTTCGAGGGCGACTCCCATCCAGCGTTGATCGTCCGTCGTCGGGGTCATGCGCGGCTCGAGCTCATTCTCTGACCCGCTTCGGACCCTCTGAAACCTCTTTTAGCCGAGGAATGCCCTGGGGAGAAAAGCGACGACGCGCCAAGTCGCCAAGGCAAGCTGCCAAGCTGCCAAGCAAAAAAGGAGAAGGGCCGTGTATGTGGATGAAGACATGGCGCAGCGGGCGACCCCCATGTCTCGGATGTCATGTGTGCCAGTCTCCTCCCGAAGCGCGGCACAACATTGTTATTTTGCAGGAACGGTGCGACTATGGCCGCCGATCGCAGTATCCCGACGGTTCCTGGCGCTCGCGAGGGCATTGGCAAACGTAGTGCATACCTAGTGCAAACGCGGCGTGCGGGCCGGAAGCTCGGCAGGAACGCGGCGCGAATGGCGCGACGAAAGTGATTCCCATTCCGCGCGCCGCTCTGGGGACCCGGGGGCTGTGAGTTCGGAAGACAGAGACAGACAAGAGAATTGGGGCGACGGGGGTTTAGAGAGTGATTCGGGCTGTCGTAACTACGGGCATCCGCGTTCAAGCGCTCAAACACTCTGGGGCTTGACACGGGCCGACAATCTGAGATCGTGGCGCAATCGCGCTCTGTGGGCTTGAAGTAAAGCCGGCTCGCTGCGCCCTGCGGGAGTAGAGACCGTGAACCTAACAAAAAGGAGTACGTGAGATGACGCTCAGACTTGGGGGTAGTGGGAGGACGAGCTTGGCGGCGCTCGCGTCGCTCACGCTGGCGGCGGCGCTGGCGTGTGGCGTAGCGATGACCGGCTGCGGAGGGGACAGCAACCCGACGCCTGCGCCGACGGCCGATTCTGGTCCGGACGCGACGGGCATCGATGCCGCGCCGGATGCGCCGAACATGATGATGCCGGATGCGGGCCATGAAGCCGCGCCCGGCCAGTGCGCGACTCCGAGCTTCATGCCCGGAGCAGGCACCGTGGCCGCGGGAACGGCGGTGGCCATCACTTCGGCGAATCTGCCAGCAGGCGGATTCATCTTCTATACGACCGACGGGACGCTGCCCACGCACGCCAGCCCCGCGCTGACGTCGGGCATGTCGATCACGATCACGCAGAGCGAAACGGTCCGCGCCGTCGCGTTCGCGTCGACGTGCGTCGACTCGAGCGTTGCTTCGGCCGCCTACACCGTGACTCCGGTCACGCCCGACGCGGGTGACGCGGGCTTGCCGCCGCCCCCGCCGGCATGTCCCACGCCGACGTTCGCGCCAGGCGCTGGAGCCATCCAGGCGGGATCGAACGTGGCCATTACCGCCACCGGGCTGCCGACGAGCGGGTTCATCTACTACACGACCGACGGAACGAACCCGACGCATGGGAGCCAGGTCTACAGCGGGCCAATCCAGGTCAACGGGAACGAGACCATTCGCGCGCTCTCGGCGGCGTCCACCTGTACAGACTCCTCGATCGCCAGTGCGGTCTACACGACCCTGCTGCCGGACGGCGGTCTGCCGCTGCCGGTCTTTACGCCGACGGCCCAGACGGAGAACAACGACTTTCTCTTGGCGCTCTCGGAAGCCACGCCGGGCACCCTGATTTGCTACACGCTCGACGGGGTCACCACCCCGACGTGCAGCACGACGGCGACCGCGGCGACGTGCACGGGAACGTCGGCTGCGTACAACGCAGCGACTCGCGTCAACATCAGCGGCGCCGTCACCGACTCCGCGACTGGCAAGGTCACGGTCCAGGCGATCGCGTGTGGGGTCGGCTACACGACGACTCTGCCCGCGAAGCAGACGTACACGTTGCAGGTGGCGCCTCCCACGATGGTGAACCCGGCGCCGGGCAACACTCTGTTCAACGACAACGGTACGATGACCGCGGTCTGGCCGACCCCGAGCATCTCGACCGTGACCACCGGCGCGACGATTCAGGTCACGACCGACGGAACGTCGATGCCTACCTGCGGCGTCGCTTCCCCTGGTACGCCGGCCGGCGCGACGATCACCATCAACAAGAACACGGTGATCAACGCGATCGGCTGCAAGACCGGGTATGCGCCCTCGACGGTGCCCGACACGCTGACCTACACGATTCAGCTCAACCCGCCGGTCCTGCCGGCGAACACGACGCCGTTCTACAGCGCTGCAGCTGCGACCATCACGCCGGACGACACGACCAACGCGGGCTCCACCGACTGGCTGTGCTCCACCAGTGACGGCACCACGCCGGGTTGCGGCACGACGGCGATGTCCTGCACGGGCACCGGCGCCACCGGGGCAACTTCGCCGACGACCAACAACACCACTGTCAAGACGATCGCCTGCAAGCTCGGGCTGACGCCTTCGACGGTAGTCACGGGCGGACCGTACGTTCTCCAGCTCTCGCCACCCGGTCTCAGCGTGCCCGGATTCGACATGGCGTCGGGCGCTCCGCTGACCTCCTACCGCATTCCCGTCGCTGGCATCGCGGCTCCCAACGCGGCGCAGGGTCAGCCGATCACCACCCCCGCGACGCCGGCAGTTCTGGCGTACGGGTTCACGTGCGTCATCGACAACGGCACGCCGGCTTGCGGTGTCAACGCTTGCACGACGGGGACCCAGGTCGCCGTCGGCGGCGCGATTCCCGCGGTGCCGGTCGCGACGGACGTCTGGTCGATCATCGGGTGCCCCGCGGCAACCGGTGCGAGCGCCAATTTTGCTCCGTCGGTCGTGACCTCCGTTGCCTTCTCGGCGGCGAACGGTGCGCTTGCGCCGAGCATCACGCCGGCCTCCGCTGGGCCGTTCACGAGCCAGCTCAAACCGCAGATCGCCAACACCGACCCCACCGCCGTCAAGATTTGCTACACGACGGACGGATCGACCCCCACCTGCACCAACAACGCCTGCGGCGTCGGCACTTCGTTCGCCGCGGACGGTGCTGGCGCGGCCACCCTGGCGTTCACGGTGACCGCTGGCGGATCCGGTTATAACGCAGGCACGCCTCCCATCGTGTCCGTCTCGGGCGGTGGTGGAACGTGCACGGGGCTCACCCCCACTATCGCCGCCGGTGCCGTGACCGCGGTCACCGGTACGTGCAGCGGGTACACTTCGGCCCCGACCGTGAGCTTCACGGGCGGCGGTGGAAGTGGTGCGACGGCGACCGCGCTTCCGTCGGACGTCGTCGTCCTCGGCGCGCTCTCTACCGACAACACGAAGGTGCAAGCCGTCGCGTGCAGCGGAACGCTGACCTCGACGGCCGCAACTGCGCGAACGTACAACTTCGCGCTCGCCCAGCCGGACTTCACGCTCGTCCAGACGACGGAGGTCACCGGCGATCAGAACGGCGGCGGCGCCAGCGGCGCTGGGCAGCAAATCCAGCTCTCAACGGCGTCGAACTTCGCCGGCGAGACGATCCACTACACGACCGGCGGCGCAACGGCGACGTGCGCAACGGGCACCACGGTCACCTGGAACGGGACGTCGTGGGCCACCTCGGTCGGGTCGGTGATCACCGTCCCCTCGTCCAGTCCGTTCACCCTGAGCGCGATTGCGTGCGGCACGGCTCAGCAGCCTTCAGCGGCTCGGTCGGCGTCCTTCACCGTCGGCACGGCGCCGGTCGTCATCGCCCCAGGCACGGAAGTCTGGGAGAACACCGTCGCCCCGACCCTCACGTCGGCGACCGCCGGCGCGCAAGTCTGCTACACGACCGACGGGTCGAACCCTGGTTGCTCCGCCGGCGCTTGCACCGGCGCGACCACCACGCCAATCGCCAACGCTGGAATGCTCCCGGCAATTGGGACGACCGGCACCACGGTGAAGGCAGTCGCCTGCACCGCGACGCTCGCGGCCTCCGCGCCTACGCAGGCCACGTACACGCTGAACATCTCGAACGTTGTGGTGAACATCGCCACCCAAGTCGCCAACGTCTGCCCGGCGCCGTCCTCGTTCACCCTCGGGCTGGACCAGACGACGGTGAGCACCGACGTCGGCGGACCGACATTCAACGCAACGGTCTGCTACACGCTCGACGGCACGACGCCGCCGGCGAACTGCTCGCCGTTGGTCGCCGTTTCTCCGGCGACTTACGTCTGCTTCAGCACGGGCGCGGGCGGCGCGGGCCTCTCGGCCGTGATCCCGATCAGGGCGACGCAGGCGCTCAGCGTCGTGACCTGCAAGACAGGCTTCAACGCCGCCACCACCGTACCTACGACCGTCCCCATCACGGCCTACTCCCACACGATCACGGTCGACGGCAATCTTGCCGAATGGACCGGGGCGACGGAGCAGCTCAGCAACGGTGCGGCCAACGTCGGTCACTTCACCCACGACGGTACGAATCTGTACTTCGGCGTCTCGGGTGGGTACACGGCGGTGGCTGGGACCGACATCACGATCTACGTCGGCGATGCGACGTCGACCGCCACGGGTCCCTGGACGGGTCCTAATGCGTTCGGCGCTCCCTCGCTGCCGTTCGCGCCTTCCTACGTGTTCAGCTGGGACACGGCCGGCGGCAGTGCACCTGTCGCGCTGGCCTATCCCGGCTGGACCGCGGCGGGCTTCACGCCGGCGGTAGGCTTCCAGAGCGGGACCAACGTGGAGTTCAGCGTGCCCATCGGCGCACTGAAGTCCGTGAACGTCCTCGGCGCCGTGGTGAGCGGCGTCGGAACGGCGCCAGCTCTCGTCGAGGAGTGGCCGGGCGGAACTTACGCCAACTACCTCTCGGATGCCCTGAACTCGTGCCAGGCGCCGAACGCCAACCTGCACTGATCCGCTAGCGACGGGGCTCGCTCCGAGCCCCTGACGCTTCGAAAAGCGAGGCGGTCTCTCTCGAGAGGCCGCCTCGCCGCTTTTGTGCTTCATGAGCTTATGCGCGGCCGAAGCTTCCCTCCCTCGTTCACGTCGGACGTCCAGCCGCGCACGTCGCTCGTGCGCTCGTTGCCGTGGCTCGTGCCCTCGTTGACGTCGGAAGTCCAGGCGCGCACCTGGCTCGCGCGCTCGTTCACGTCGCTCGCGCCCTCGCTGACGTCGGCCATCCAGGCGCGCACCTGGCTCGTGCGCTCGTTGCCGTGGCTCGTGCCCTCGTTGACGTCGGAAGTCCAGGCGCGCACCTGGCTCGCGCGCTCGTTCACGTCGCTCGCGCCCTCGCTGACGTCGGCCGTCCAGGCGTGGACGTCGCTCGTGCGCTTGTAGCCGCGGCTCGTGCCCTCGCGAACGTCGGACGTCCAGGCGCCCACGTCGCTCGTGCGCTCGTAGCCGTGGCTCGTGCCCTCGCGAACGTCGGACGTCCAGGCGCCCATGTCGCTCGTAGCCGTGCCTCGTGCCTTCGTTGACGTCGGCCGTCCTCGGTTATTTATTGGCGGCGAGCGGGAAGCTCTGATCTGACGCGAGGGTCGTTGCCGGGCCAACGCCTGTCGTTGGCGCCTGGAGCCTTGCCTACGGTGGGAGTTTCCGAGTCGTTCGTCCAACAGACGTTCATGCCGTCCGTGGCGACGGCAATGGCGCATTTCCCTGAGGCGATCGTCGTCACCATTCCGCCGGATTTGGGCACCGAGACGACGCTGTTGCCGAGTTGGTTCGCCCAATCTCTCCCCCTCTCACAGCTCGGCCTCGCTCCCTTTGGGCAAGTTCTCCAGAATCACCGAATCCGCGGTCGCTACTCTCATCGCGTCGCCGTGTCGATTGTCCCGCTTCAGGGCGACCGCGACAAAGGCAACTCGTGTCGACGAAGACGGTCAGACGCCAGCCCCGTACAACACGTGCTCGGCCTTCGACGGGTAGATCTGGGTCTTTTTCTCCGCCTGCATGACATGATGTCTAGCAACACCGCAAGAAGGCTGGCCCTTCAGCGCGCCCAGGAAGATTCGAACTTCCGACACCTGGTTCCGTAGACCAGTGCTCTATCCAGCTGAGCTATGGGCGCTCGCCCCTTCTCGGGGGCTGGCGACGATACTCGCCGCGGGCGCCCTGTCAACGCCGTGCTCGGCCGCGTCTTTACGGCTCACACTCCGCAAACTTTTTACCCCTCCCCCTCGACCGTGACCCAAGCGCCCCCCCCCGGCGACCACGGCGGCCTCGTGTCTACGTCAAAACGTCATCATCTCGGGCAGTTATGACTGCTCCCGCCCCCTCGCCGAGCCCTGGCACGCACGCTGCTCAAGGTGCCCCCGACTCGAGCACGTCGCCGCCGGGGCCGCGGCGTCTGGCGTGGCTGCCCGGCTTTCTCTCCCTTCCGAAAGCCCGGTCGCAACCCTCGAACCTTGCCTTTGCCCTGCGTGCTTTCTTTCTTCGATGGCTTCCTTCGTTTTACGCACGGCACTTTCACCCTTGCTTTGCTTGGCTCGACGCACCTCCGTGAGGAGCATGATGCGAGGCCGTTAATTGGCTGTCCGGCGGAGGACGGCCTCGGACTTGAGTAGGCCGGCCTCCGGCCTCCACGCGGCGCGCACCTCGCTTCTGGCGGGGGCGCGCTGCCGCGTTTAAGGGCCTTGCCCCGGTCCGCGCCCGTCTGCCTCCTCGCGACTTGTGGGAAGACCCCGTGCGGCCCATGCTAGTCGTGTGACAATCGGCATGGGAACGCGACTATGGCGCGCTGCGCTCGCGGGGACGGTCGTGGCAGCGACTGTCGGCTCCGCCGCCCTCTTGGCGACGGACGCGTGGGCCCAGTCCGCCTACGCCCACCCTTGGCTCGGGGTGGCGATGGACTCGGACGCGGTCGGCCCGGGCGTACGCGTCGGTCATGTCGTGCGTCGCTCGCCGGCCGATCTCGCGGGCCTCCGCCAGGGCGATCGCCTCGTGCGCGTCGCGGGCACGGCGGTCGCCCGGGGAGCCGAGGTCGTGCACGCCGTCGCGGCCTACGCCGTCGGGGAGACCGTGGACGTGGCCTTTCTTCGCGAGGGCGCCGAGCAAACCGCTCACGTCACCCTGGCCGCGTACCCGTCGCAAGACGACATGATGCGCATGGACCTCGTAGGCACCCAGGCGCCGGCGTGGCGTGACGTCGAAGGGGTCAGCGGGGCGTTCCCCGCGTCGATCGGCGCGCTCCGCGGCCGCGTCGTCGTTCTCGACTTCTGGGCGACCTGGTGCGCTCCGTGCCGCATCGTCGCCCCCAAGCTCGGCGCCCTGCAGGCGCGTTACGGCGCGCAGGGGCTCAGCGTGCTCGGCGTGTCGACCGAAGAGGCCCAAGACGTCGCCCTCTTCGCCCAGCGCCTGCCCGTGCGGTACGCCGTCGCGGTCGACAAGCACGCCGAAACGACGCGGTCGTACGGCGTCGCGAGCTTGCCGACCCTCGTCGTCATCGACAAGCGCGGGATCGTTCGCGATGTCTCCATCGGCTACGACCCGATGGCCGACGCGCGCCTCGAGAGCACGGTGCGCGGGCTCCTCGCCGAGGCGGCGCCATGACGGGAGACGAGCATGGCCGATCCGCGGGCCTTGCTGCGTGTCTTCGACGAGCTGCTGTGGGCGCTTCGCCGCCAAGGGTTCGACATCTCGACCGCGCAGGCGATTGACGCTGCGCGCGTTGTGGCGGCGGTCGGGCTCGAGAGTCGGTCCAACGTTCGCGACGCGCTGGGCGCGGTGATCGTGCAGCGTGCCGGCGACCGCGGCCGATTCGACGCCGCGTTCGACGCCTATTTCGCGCCCGACGCCGCGAGGGACCGCGCGACCTCCCTGTGGGACCGGCTGTCCGCGCGCGGCTTCGACGACGGCGAGATCGAGACGTTGCGCGGCCTCCTGGCGGAGCTCGCCGCCAAGGGCGGTCTCGGCGTCGGCCCGCTCGGCACGTTGCTCGGTCGAGGCGCCGACCTCGATCGCGCGCTCGCGGTCGCTGGAGTCCTCCGGAACCTCGACGCGGACAGCGGACCGCAGCTCGGCTTTCTCACGCACCGCCTCCTCTCCCGCATCGGTTCGGGCGCGGCGCGGCGCGCGCTAGGGTCGTTGCGAACGCTCCTCGTGGACGCGATCGGCTCGCGCGGCGACGCGCTGGCCGACGCCCTGGCGCAAGAGCTCGATCGGGCCGAGCAAGACGTTCGCGCGTACGTCCGGCAAAGGCACGACGCTCGCGTGATGGAGCTCGACCGGCAGCGGGCCGAGCACCGTTTGGAAGCGACCCCCTTCGCGGCGCTGACGGAAGCGGAGATCGAAGACGTTCGCCGCGCCGTGCGGCGATTCGGCGAGCGGCTCCGTGGAGGAGTGCGCCTGCGGGCCAGGCGGCGTTCGCGCCGGGGCCGCATCGACCCGCATCGCACGCTCCGTCGGGCGCTCCGCACGGGCGGCGTTCCGTTCGACCTCGCGCGCCGGGAGCTCCGCCGCGACCGCCCCCGGGTCGTTCTGCTGTGCGACGTGAGCGACTCGGTGCGGGCCGCCGCGTGCTTCCTGCTCGAGCTCACCTACGCGGTGCAAGACCTGTTCGACCGCGCCCGGACGTTCGTCTTCGTGAGCGACCTCGGAGAGACGACGCAGCTCTTCGCCCGCGAGCCCGTTCGGGTCGCCATCGCCCGCGCGTGGGCCGGAGGCGTCGTGGCCGCCGGCGACAACTCCAACTACGGCCGGGTGCTGCGCGCGTTCGAAACGCAATACGCGCGGGAGCTCGACCGCCGCACCACGGTCGTCATTCTCGGCGACGGACGCAGCAACTTCCACGACCCCGCGGCCGACGTGCTCGACCGCGTCCGCGAGCGGTCGCGCGCCTTGCTGTGGCTATGCCCCGAATCGCGCGGAACGTGGGGACAGGGAGACAGCGCGATGGCCGTCTACGCCCCCAAGTGCTCTGCCGTCTACGAAGTGGGCTGCGCCGCCGACCTGGAACGGGCCGCCCGGAGGCTGATTGCGCGGGGGTGACTGGAGCGAGAAGGTCAGAAAGAATCCGTCGGCGGGTGCACCCCGTGGACTTTTCCTTCGAGTCGCTTGCTTGTCCAGACCCGGTTGCGCGCATCGACGATGACCGCCCCGACGCCGTCGAGCGACTCGACGAGCGCGAGCCCTTTTTCGGGCCCGAGGATGAACACCGCGTCGTCGATCTCGTCCGCGAGGAGCGCGGTCGGCGCCCAGATCGTCACGCTGCGCGACGCCGTGGCCGGGTAACCGGTGTGCGGATCGATGATGTGGTGATAGCGCTTGCCGCCGACGATGTATGCGCGCTCGTAGTCGCCCGCCGTGCTGAAGGCGTGATCGCTCACGCTCATCGTGGCGAAATAGTCCCCCTCGTCGCTGCGCGGGTCGCGAATGCCCGCGAGCCACGGTGACCCGTCGGGCTTGTTCCCGTGGGCGTAGAGGTCGCCGCCGGCCTGCACGAAGAACGAAGACAGCCCCGCGTCGAGCAACACCTGCGATGCGTGGTCGACCGCGTAGCCCTTCGCGATCCCGCCGAGCCCGATCCGCACGTGCGACTCGTCGAGCATCACCGTGTGCAGCGCCTCGTCGAGCTTGACGTGCTTGTAGCCCAGGTACTTCTGGCGCGCGCGCACGTCCTGCGCCGAGGGTGGATGCGGGTCCAGGTCCTCGTCGAACTTCCAGAGGCCGTGCAGCGTTTCGAACGTCACGTCGAACGCGCCTCCACTCATTTCGCTCGCGTGGAGCGACTCGCGGATCACGTCGAACGTCTCCTGCGACACTTCGACGGGCGCCCTCCCGGCGGCCTCGTTGATCCGGGAAACTTCGCTGTTCGGGTCCCACGTCGTCATGAGCTTCTCGAGGCGCTTGATCTCCGTCGTGGCGGCGTCGAACGCCGCGCGCACGCGGGTCGCGTCCACCTCGGGCGTCGTGAACGCGGCGTACGCGAGGTGAGTCCCCATCGCCCGCGCTTCACCGGTCACCCGCTCCGCCGCGAACGGCACGGGCGGGGCCGCGGCTTCGGCCTGGACGGGTTCCCGAGTCGCGGCGGGCGCCGGCACAGGCGCGGTCGGCGGGGCGGACGCAGTGGGCGCTTGTGCCTGATCGTGGCAGCCGGCCCCGACGGCGATAAGGATGGCGGCGGCGAGCGACGGTCTCATCGGATTCGATGAAGGGTAGGGGGCCACCGGCGATGCGAAAAGCCCCCCGCGTGTGTTCCCCTCCGCCCCCGTGCCCGGGCCCGTGCCCGCGCAGCGAAAGTGATTGGACGAACTACACCTGACCGCTCCCGGTACTGAACCCGGCGGCTGCGCCGCCGGCTTGATGACGCAGCAGCACAACAAGGGACTCATCGTCCGCCGGGCACGGTCCCGTGGAAGAGAGCAGCACAACAGGGGACCCATCGTCCGCCGGGCACGGTCCCGTGGAAGAGAGCAGCACAACAGGGGACCCATCGTCCGCCGGGCACGGCCCCGTGGAAGAGAGCAGCACAAGAGGGGACCCATCGTTCGCCGGGCACGGTCCCGTGGAAGAGAGCGGCCACAAGCTCTACAACCATCCCGATGGCGCTCTCCCCTGAAATCGAATCGACGATCGATCGCGCAGTGGACGACTGCGCGGACGACCTTCTCGCCCTTGCCCGTCGCATCCACGACAACCCCGAGCTGCGCTTCGAGGAGCACAAGGCAAGCGCCTGGATTGGCGAGTTTCTCGCCGCCCGAGGGCACGCGGTCGAGCGCGGGGTCGCCGGCATGCCCACGGCGCTCCGGGCTCGCGCCGGCCACGGGAAGGGACCGCGCGTCGCGATCCTTGCCGAGTACGACGCGCTTCCGGGCGTGGGCCACGCCTGCGGGCACAACCTCATCGCCGCCGGCGCGGTGGGTGCGTTTGTCGGCGCCGCGGTCGCGGCCGGCTCGCAGGGAGGCGAGGTCGTCTTTCTCGGAACACCCGCCGAAGAAGGAGGAGGCGGGAAGATCGAGATGATCAAGGCGGGAGCGTTCGAGGGCGTTGACGCCGCGATGATGTTCCACCCATTCGACCGCGACCTTCTCGCACACACGGCGCTCGCCTCGGTCTGGCTCACGCTCGACTTCCACGGAACGCCCTCCCATGCGGCCCTCGCCCCGCAGGCCGGGCACAGCGCGCTGACCGCGTGCCTCGACACGTTCCGGCTCATCGACGGGCAGCGCGTCCACTTCCGGGACGGCGTTCGCGTGCACGGGTTCGTCACCGACGGCGGCCAGGCGGTCAACATCATCCCCGAGCGCGCGGCGTGCGAGATCAGCGTGCGGGCGCTCGACGGGCGCGAGCTCGAGCGCGTGCGCGGCATCGTCGAGCGGTGCGCCCGCGCGGCGGCGATGGCAAGCGACGTGGCAGTCGAAATCAACACCCGGCAGGGTTACCGCGACATGGTCAACAACATGGCCCTCGCGCGCCGTTTCGGCGGGCACCTGCAGACCCTCGGTCGCGCGGCCCGCGAACGCGACGACCGCATCGGCGCGGGCAGCACCGACATGGGCGACGTCTCGCATGTGGTCCCGTCGATTCATCCCTGGCTCGCCATCGTCGAGGAAGGGGCGGCGCTCTGCCACGAGCATCGCTTCGCGGAGGCGGCCCGCACCGATACGGCGGGACGCACGGCCGTTCTTGCGGCCAAGGCGATGGCGCGCACCGCCGTCGACCTGATCGCCGATGCGGCGCTGCGGACGGCGGTCAGCGCCGAGTGGCGCGATCGAGCGCGGTGACGTCGATCCGGCGCCGCTGCGCCTGCCGGACCACGAGCTGCACGAGGTCGCGCGCGCGGGCGACGTCGGGAAGCCGCTCGAAGCTCCCGTCCCAGAGCTCGAGCGCGATCCGCGTGTCGTCCACGACGACGCGGAGCACCTGCGCCCATCCCCAGCGGCGCGCCTTCGGGATGCCGAGGGGCAAGAGGTAGCGCGCTTCGATCCATTCTTCGCTCACGAGCACGCCGCGCATGTGGGTTCGCAAGACCGTGGCGAGGGCGCTGACGAGAACGACCGCGGCGAGGACACTCGCGGGGACGGGGCGGTCGCGGTCGCCCTCGACGGCCCACACGAAGAGTCGCGAGCTCGATGGCGCGGCCGTGTACGCGTAAAGGACCGCGGCGCCAAGCCCCATCGCGGCGAGCAGATAGAGAGCGGAAGGCACCCGCGTTCGCAGGGGCGGGCCGAACTTGGTGCGCGCCGCGCTGGGCGGCGAGTACGACATCTCGAATCGCGCCACGCTCCCGTTCACGTCCGTGACGCTCTCGCGGTCGCCGTCGTCGTTGCCTGTGGACAGGGAAGGCGCGCTCTCCTCGGGTGCCGGCGGTGCCGGCGAGCGAGGGGACGCGGGAGTCACGCACAGACTATATGCCATGTGCAGGGCCTCGCCGAGCACCGTGGGGCCCGCGTTCGGGGGCGACGTGCCGCGTCACGAGGGTGGAGCGGTGGCAAGGCGCGGGCGTGTAGCCCCGTTCCGGCAGGAGGTACTGGGCCGGCGTTGTAGCCTCCTTCCGACGGACCTACGCTGCTTTCCTGATGGGCCTCGTGCGCTGCGCTGCCATCGTCATTTGCCTGCCCTTTGGCGTCGCATGCGGTTCCGATTCTTCGGGGCCGGCCGAGCCCGACGCCTCCGGCCCAGACGGAGCCACGGCTCCGAGCGACGCCCGACCGACCGACGAGCGTCCCTCGGATTCGGCCGCGCCTTCGGACGGCTCCTCGTCGGATCGCTCGTCGCTGTAGGGCCGACTCGGCAGCCGGGCCATCGCGCGGTCGATGCGTTGCCGGACCTTTGTTCCGAGCTTCGGCGAATCCTCCGCGAGCCTCACGAAGATGTGAGTGTCGAGGAGGATCATCGGGCAGAGGGGCGAAGCGGAGGCTGCACGTGACATGCTACCGTCGGCGCCCCATGACGACTCCCGCGGCCATCCCCTTTCCCTCCGCCGAGTGGTGCACAGCCTTCGCGCAGGCCATCAACGACAACCCGGGCTACCGCGCCGCGGCCAAGGACTGGACGCACGGCGCGGTCGCCATGGTCGTCACCGCCGAGCCCGCGATCGGGATCGCGGAAGACATGGCGATGTGGCTCGACGTCGACCGCGGCCAGTGCAGGTCGGGCCGCCTGGTTTCGCGCCAGGAAGCCGATGCGGCAGCCTTCGTCATCGTCGCCAGCCACGCGCGCTGGAAAGAAGTGATCAAGAAGCAGCTCGATCCGACCAAGGGCATGATGCAGAACAAGTTGAAGCTGACGAAGGGCCACATGCCGACGATCGTCAAGTACGTCACCGCCAACAAAGAGCTCGTCGAGTCGACCACGCGGGTGCCCACCCGGTTCGTCGATGAGTGATCGATCCGAAACAGAACTTGACCAAAGCCCACGAGTTCTTCGATCATCATGATCGTGAATGCGCACGCAGCGCCTGCCGTGGTGCTGGTCGCGGATGACGAGCCGACCATGCTGGAGCTCGTTGTCCGACACCTGCGGTCGGTCGAGCAGCCGAAGTTGGAAGTGATCGAGGCGTCCGATGGGGACGAGGCCTGGAAGCTCGCTCGCGAGCGGCTGCCGGACCTCGTCGTCCTCGACGTGATGATGCCCGGCATGAGCGGCTGGGAGGTGTGTCGCAAGATCCGCCAGGATGCGGGGCTGGCTCACACGGGCGTGCTCATGCTCACCGGAATCGGCGAGAACCTGAACGAAGCGACCAGTCCGCTCTTCGGCGCCGACGCCTACATCGACAAGCCGTTCGACTTCGACAAGCTCGACGAACAGGTCAAGAGCGTCCTCCGCAGGCGCGCGGCCCAGCGCGCGGCGGTCCCTCGGCCGCGGGCTGGCGAGCGACGCGCGAAGTCGGCGAGCAGCAATGGCCTGGCGCCGCACCGGCCCGAGTCCGAGCGGACACCGGCAAGGGTGGCGTCCGCGCCGGCCAAAAAGACCAATCCCAAGTGGAAAGCGGATGGACCCGCCAAGGCGGAGAAAGGAAAGTGGAAGATGGCTGCGAAGAAAGGCGCCAAAAAGGCGGCGAAGAAGACTGCAAAGAAGGGGGCCAAGAAGGCCGCAAAGAAGGGGGCCAAGAAGGCCGCAAAGAAGGGGCGCGGCTAGCGAGCGCACCCGTCCGCGGTGCGCCCCAGGGGGGGACCGCTCGATCGGGTGCACCGGCGCGCACGCGCGGGGGGGATGCACGCTCGCTTGCTTCGAGCGGGGGCTCGGCTATGGCCTGAGAGGTCATGCCTAGCCCATTCGCGGAAGAGCATCAGCACTTCCGCAGCACCGTGCGCCAGTTCTGCGAGCGCGAGCTGGCTCCCCACGCCATCGAGTGGGAAAGAGACGAGCTCTTTCCCAACTGGGTGTTCAAGCGCGCGGGCGAGCTTGGCATCCTTGGCGCACACTACCCACCCGAGGTGGGCGGTGCGGGCGGGGACTTCTGGTTCAGCGTCGCCAAGAGCGAAGAGCTCCCGCGAAGTCGCATGGCCGGCCTCGCGATGGGGCTTCTCGTGCAATCCGACATGGCCACGCCCGTCATCAACGACCTGGGCACGAAAGACCAAAAAGCGGAGTTTCTCACACCTGCGATCCACGGCGAGAAGATCGCCGCGTTGGCCGTGAGTGAGCCGAACGCCGGCAGCGACGTCGCAGCCATCGAGACCGTCGCCAAACGTGACGGCGACGACTACGTGATCGACGGCGCCAAGACGTTCATCACGAACGGAACGCGCGCCGACTTCGTGACCCTCCTCGCGAAGACCGATCCCGCGGCCGGTGCTCACGGGTGCACCTTTTTTCTGGTGCCGACCCGCACCAAGGGGTTCCTCGTCACCAAGAAGCTGAAGAAGATCGGCAACCACTCGAGCGACACCGCGGAGCTCCACTTCGAGCAGATGCGCATTCCCTCGCGGTACCGGCTCGGCGAGGAAAACATGGGGTTTATGTACCTCATGCAAAACTTCCAGAGCGAGCGCATCATCGCGTGCACGAGCGCCGTGGCGAGCGGGGACCGGATGCTCGAGGACGCCATTGGATACGGGCGCAACCGCGTCGCGTTCGGCAAGCCGATCATCAAGCGCGAGTACTGGCAGCACAAGGTGGTCGACCTCACGGCGAAGCTCGAGGCGGCGCGGGCGCTGTCGTACCGGGGCGCCGACGGGTACAACGAAGACAAGTACGTCAAGCGCGGCGAGGTCTCGCTCGAGACGGTGAAGGTCATCAGCCTCGCGAAGGTCTTCGTCGGTGACGCGATGACCGAGGTCGCCGACCAGTGCCTGCAGCTTCACGGCGGCTGGGGATACATCGAAGAGTTTCCGATCGCGCGGGCGTGGCGCGACCAGCGCCTCTTTCGCATCGGCGGCGGGACGACCGAGACGATGCGCTACTACCTTGCCAAGCTGATGGGGCTGTGAGAACGACGCCGCCCGGAAAGGGCGCGGGAAAGGGCAGGCTGCGCAGGACTCTCGGACGCGTGACACGGGTCCGGGGGTGTGTCGTCTGCTGAGCGCGCCGCCGAGATCCCGGCGGTGCTATGCTTCGAAGCGTTGAAACGGCGCGCGTGGGAGGGAGGCAAGGTCGGCAGCCACGCGGAGCTCGACGCGGCCGATCAGGCATTCTGGGAGCGGGCAGGGCCCGAAGAGCGCTTGCTCGCGTCGATCGAGCTCGCGTTCCAGTCCTGGAGGCTCGCACATCCGAATGATCTTCCCCCCCGATTTGGTCGCGATGCTTTCGGCGTTCGGCGACGCAAAAGTTAGGTACCTGATCGTCGGCGGACACGCCGTGGGGGTGCACGCTCGACCACGGACGACAAAAGATCTGGACGTGTGGCTCGACCCGGGACGCGAAAACATCTTGCGGGCGTGCCGCGGGCTTCGGTCGTTCGGGGCGCCGCAGTCGATTGTCGACGACTTGCGAACTGCCGCGCCCGACGAAATCGTATGGATGGGTCGCGTGCCAGCCCGTGTGGATCTCCTCCTCAGCATTCCAGGCGTCGAGTTCGACGCGGCGTGGCCCCGCCGGGTGGAAATCGAGGTCGAGGGGTTGCGCCTGCCGGTCATCGGTCGAAAGGACTTGATCGCCAACAAGCTCGCTACCGGACGCCCTCAAGACCGGAGAGACGTCCGTGCGATCGAGCGCTCCGGTCGGCCGCGTCGGGGATGAAGGGGAGGCGGGCACCTGGGAGAGCATGCCCCCGCGCATCGATTCCGCATCAATGCGGTGGGAACGCCGCGCGGAAGCTTCGTATCGTCGCGAGCTCGTCGTAGGCGTGCGCGAAGCCGGTCGCCTCTCGGAACGCCCGCGCGTCGACGACGACCGCGTACTTCACATGCGACAGCGCTCCTGTGGGCAGCTTGGGCAACCCGAACCGCCCGAGCAAGCCCGCGATGACGAGCTCCGGCAGATGCACGGGAATACGGCCCGCCTCCCGCACGACGCACGAGAGGGGGAGGGGCTGCGGCCCGGCCACGTTGAAAACGCCGCGCGGTCGCTTCGAAAGCGTCGCCACGAGCGCCGCGACGACATCGTCCTCGTGCATGAACTGAAAGAGCGGGTCGAAGCCGAGGCTGATCGGCACACGCTTGCCCCGCATGAACCGCGCGAGCGTCCCGTCGCCCGACGGTCCGAGCGTGTAGCAGACGCGCAGGACCGTCGTCGCCACCTGGGGCGATCGCCAGAGCGCAGTCGCGGCGTAAAGGTCGGCGGCGACGAGATCGGCGAGCTCGGGAAACCGATTGAGCTCCATCGGCGGCTCGTCTTCGGTGTGAAACAGCGGCGAGTCGGGGCCGGCGCCGTAGAACGTGTGCCGGCTGACGAAGATGCAGTGCTCGACGCCGTAGTCGCGCGAGTAGCCAAAGACCGCCCGCGTTCCTCCGAGGTTGATGCGGTGGCGCTCCTCGCCGGGAACCGCGAGTGACGTCACGGTCGCCATGTGCACGACGGCGTGGGGGCGCGTCCGGCGAAAGACTTCCTCGGCCGCGCGCTTCCTCACGTCGACGTCGTGAAACTCGATCGGCGCGCCGTCCCAGGGGCGGCGGTCGATGCCCACGACCTCGTGCCCCTCGGCCACGAGGCGCAGGGCGAGCTTGCGCCCCATCGCGCCCGAGACCCCCGCAATGAGCACCCTCACCGCGCGCCGCCGTTCTCACCGCGGCGGGATCGCTCCGCCGCAGTGAGCATGCGCGCGATCGTCGCCTTCACCTTGCGGACATGATCGAACACGATTTCGTCGTCTTCGTTCCCGGTGCCCTGGAACCATATCGGGGGCGCGTACTCGATCTCGATCTTCGCCGGTAGGGGAAGCGGAACGCCGTAGGCGACGATCGGCAGGTACGGGAGACCGAACGCCCGCCCGATCTTGTACGCGTTGAGCACGGTCGGAAAGGCTTCGCCGCCGCCGAGCACCGCGAACGGCACGATGGGGGTCTTGGTCTTGAGCGCGAGGCGCACGAAACCGGTCCCGAAGTCGACGAGCGAATAGCGCTCGTGGAATAGCTTCGCGGTTCCGCGCGCGCCCTCGGGGAACACCAGCAGCAGGCGGTCGTCTTCGAGCAGGCGCTCGGCGTGCTCCGGAAGGCCGGGGAGCTGGCCCCCGCGGGTCGCCCACTCGCCCAGGAAGGGGAGCCGGGCGATGAACTTCTCTGCCATTCCCTGCGCGAGGCGCGGGGGGTTCATCTCGAGCAAACACGAAACGATGACCATCGCCGCGTCGATCGCGATCCCGCCGGAGTGGTTGCCGACGAGCATCGCTCGGCCGCGAGCGGGCACATGCTCGATTCCGCGCGTTTCGACCGAGAAATAGTGGCGGTAGAGCGCGGCGAGCGCGGTGAGGGCCACGCGAATGTGCGGCTTGGAGGCCCCGTACGGGTCGACGCCCAGGGCGTCGAACGGGATCTCCAGACGGTCGACGACGTCGCGTGCCAGCACCTGGGATCTCAACGAGCTCGTCTTATCCCAAACGGAGAGAGTCCCGTACTCCCTCTCTCACTCTCACGCGGCGCGGCCGAGGCGCAGCTTCTCTTCTTGCCCGACCTGGAAGAACCGCCGCAGCTCCGCGCGAAGGTCGCCGTAGCGCTCGCGGTCCACGTACTCGCGCTCCAGGCGCCGCACGAAGCGGTTCGCCGCGTCGTTCGCCAGGCGGTAGCGCTCGCCCAATTCGCCCTCGTGCTCGAAGACGACGCGCTCGTAGAGCTGGGCTCGGAGCGCCGCGCTGCGGACCGCGTCGAACGCGCGGATCGACGCGCCGAGCACCACCCACTTGTCGACCTCGGCTTGCAGCTCGAGCTCGAGCTGGGTCGTCTCTCGATTGGTTCGAGCCCGCTCGACGACGTAGACGAAGTGGCTGACGCCCTCGATGATCTGACAGAGGGCGTCGAGGCCCGCGTCGCCTTCCTCGAGCTGCGGCAATCGCAAGGTCACTTCGAGGTCGCCGCCGTCGGCTTCGCGCAGGAGGAGGGCCTCGCGCTCCCCCGCCTCCGCCCCGTGCAGAAAGTCGCCGACGTCGGCCACCCGCTCCAGCCCGTAGACACGCTCGAGCCCTCCCTGCACGCGCTTGGCGAGTGCGCGCTCTCGAACCAGCTCGACCCCGTTGCCGTCGAGGCGCCGCGTCGCGTTCACTGAATGGAGCCCTTGGTCCCGCGTGTCGGCATGACGCCGCGCGACGTGAGCGCATTGGCCAGGCGCTCGCTGCCCGTCCGAAGCCAGCGCTCGTAGACCTTGAGCAGCCCGCGCGAATTCTCCATGCCCATCGTGATCGTCGTGTCGGCCACGTCGGTGAGAACGCCGACGAAGAGGCCGAAGTTGCGCGCGAGCTCTTCGAACAGATCGGGACCGCCGTCGTCGGGGCTCGTTCGGAGCATCGAGCTCGCCGCGCCGTACGCCCGCGTTCCGAGGCCGTGCAGGTACTTCGGGTCGACCCCTCGCGCCTCGAAGTGATCTCCGAAGAAACCGCAACCGTAGAGGACGCCGTCGCCGATCGTCCGCAGACGTTCAAAGCGCTCGGCAGGATCCGGAACGCGAAGGGCCTCGTCGAGCAGCAGCGTGAGCGGTCGCTCGAGCGCTTCGCCAGCGCGGCTATCGGGGTGTGCGTAGTCCGCAAGCAGACCCACGAGGTAGCGCGTTGCGCCGCCGGTCGCGTCGACCCGACGCGCCCGAAGCGCATCTTCGACGACTTCGCCGAAGAAGTTGGAGACCGACTGGGCTGCCACTATCGCCATCATCTCCGCTCATCTCCTCAGTTCTTTGCTGCGCCCGCGCGCAGCCACGGACGCGGCTGTTTCCCGATCCGTTGTACGCTCAGCTCTTTTCGTGAATGAGTCCTGTGGACCTCGCAAATTCGCGGCCACCGCCTCACGTGCGGCTGCTACAAGGTGCGCTGGCAAGCGAGGGGCCTGAGTGCGCATCGGGCGAGCAGTGGTGGCCCAGCGACCCCAACCGCCGGAATTTCGCGCACTTGTCCCATTGCGCACGCGCCCCTTGACGGCCGACGCCCCGGGGTTACGTTGCGCGCCGACAGTTGGCACTCGCCTGACGTGAGTGCCAGCAATCGACACCTGGTCGGACCCGCAAGGGTTCGCACCGCAACCGGGTTTCTCACTCAAGAGGAGACGTACATGGCCAACATCCGTCCACTCCACGACCGCATTCTTCTCAAGCGCGTCAAGGAAGAGGAAAAAACCAAAGGCGGAATCATCATTCCCGACACGGCCAAGGAGAAGCCGATCGAGGGCGAAGTCGTCGCCGTCGGCAACGGCAAAATCCTGGAGGACGGGACCGTCCGCAAGCTCGACGTGAAGGTCGGTGACCGCGTTCTTTTCGGCAAGTACAGCGGGACCGAAGTGAAGGTTGAGGGGGAGGATCGGCTCATCCTCCGCGAGGACGACATCTTGGGCGTCCTCGAAAAGTAGTCCAGCCGCCACCAAAGCTTCAGAGAGAGGTAGATCCAGCCATGGCTGCAAAGGAAATCGTTTACACGGAAAATGCGAGAAACCTGATCCTCGCCGGCGTCAACGCGCTGGCGGACGCCGTCAAGGTGACGTTGGGCCCCAAGGGGCGAAACGTGGTCATCGAGAAGAGCTTCGGCTCGCCGACGGTGACCAAGGACGGCGTCACGGTCGCGAAGGAGATCGAGCTCGAGAACCGCTTCGAGAACATGGGCGCGCAGATGGTGCGCGAAGTGGCCTCGAAGACCAGCGATGTGGCCGGTGACGGCACAACGACCGCGACGGTGCTCGCGCAGGCGATCTACCGCGAGGGCAGCAAGCTCGTCGCGGCGGGCCACAACCCGATGGAGATCAAGCGCGGGATCGACAAGGCGGTCGAGACGGTCATCGAGTCGCTGAAGAAGCTCTCGAAGCAGACCAAGGACCCGAAAGAGATCGAGAACGTCGGGACCATCAGCGCCAACGGCGACAAAGAAATCGGCAAGAAGCTCGCCGAGGCGATGCAGAAGGTCGGCAAGGAAGGGGTCATCACCGTCGAAGAGAGCAAGACGGCGGAGACCACGCTCGAGGTCGTCGAAGGCATGCAGTTCGACCGCGGGTACCTCAGCCCCTACTTCGTCACGGATCCGGAGCGGATGGAGGTCGTGCTCGAAGACGCCTTCATTCTCATCAGCGAAAAGAAGATCTCGAACATGAAGGATCTTCTCCCGGTGCTCGAGGCGATCGCGCGCAGCCAGAAGCCGCTGCTCATCATCGCCGAGGACATCGAGGGCGAGGCCCTGGCGACGCTCGTCGTCAACAAGCTGCGTGGCACCCTGCACTGCGCGGCCGCGAAGGCGCCGGGCTTCGGTGACCGCCGCAAGGAGATGCTCAAAGACATCGCCGTCCTCACGGGCGGACAGGTGATCGCCGAGGAGCTCGGTCTCAAGCTCGAGAACGTGACGATCACCGACCTCGGTCGGGCCAAGCGCCTCACGCTCGACAAGGACAACACCACCATCGTCGACGGCGCTGGCGAGAAGGCCAAGATCAAGGGGCGTATCGAAGAGATCCGCAAGCAGATCGAGGCCACGAGCAGCGACTACGATCGAGAGAAGCTCCAGGAGCGGCTCGCCAAGCTCGTCGGAGGCGTCGCGGTGGTCAAGGTGGGTGCGGCGACCGAGACCGAGATGAAGGAGAAGAAGGCCCGCGTCGAAGACGCGCTCCACGCGACGCGTGCGGCGGTCGAAGAAGGGGTCGTTGCGGGCGGCGGCGTCGCGCTGCTGCGCGGACAGGCGGCGCTCGACGGCCTCAAGGTCGACGAGGAGCAGCGCTTCGGTGTGCAGATCATTCGCCGCGCGCTCGAGGAGCCGCTGCGCCTAATCTCGCAGAACGCGGGTCTCGAAGGGTCGATCGTCGTCAACAAGGTCCGCGAGGGCAAAGACGACTTCGGCTACAACGCGGCCACCGACACCTACGGCAACCTCCTGCAAATGGGGGTCATCGATCCGGTGAAGGTCGTGCGCACGGCGCTGCAAAACGCGGCGAGCGTCGCGGGCCTCATGCTCACGACGGAGTGTCTCGTCGCGGAGCGTCCGAAAGAAGAGAAGAACGGCGGCGGCGGCGGTCACGCGGGCCACGGGCACGGCGGCGGCGGCGACTTCTAACCGGTCGGGAGCACGTTTCCGGCTCCCCGCGTCATAGTCGAAGGCCCCGGAGGCAACGCGCCTCCGGGGTCTTTTCGTTTTCTTCGTCACCCTCTTTTGCCCGCCACGGAGTCGCGCGCTCTACTGCCCAGGCCAATGCCGCACTTCGCGCCGACCGGGGCCATCCTTGCGCTGGGTCTCCTCGCCACGTCGTCCACGGCGTTTGCGGCCGACAGCGATCCTTGGATCGCGCGCGACAAGGCGCTGCACTTCGACGCATCGGCCGGCATCGCCGCGCTCACGTACGCGGTGAGCGCCGGGTGGATCGTCGACGCGCGCTGGAAGGCGCTGGCGGCGGGCGGCGGGGTGGCGCTGGCGGTGGGGGCGGGCAAAGAGCTCGTGGACGCCACGGGAGCGTTCGGCGGCGATCCGTCGTGGAAGGACTTGGCGTGGGACGTGGCCGGAACGATCGCGGGACTGGCGCTCGCGTGGGGCGTGGACTTGCTGATGGGCGGCGTCAGTGCGGAGCGACCCGCGCTCGCCTCGCCGAGGGCTTCGACGGGCACCGCCGGCTTCGTTCTCCGCTTCTAGGAGTGCGCGGACAGCGCGTCTCAAGAATTCCGCCGCGAACGGACACTCCAGATGCGTGGACTACATCCGGCGACTCCGTCTCCCAGGCCCTGCGCACATGCAACGTCGGGTTCCATAGTTGGATTGGCGGCGACTGCTCTCTCGGCTACATTTGCATCGACACGATGACGGTCGCTCCACAGACGGGCTGGCCGCCGACTGTCGGGCGGTATCTTCTTTACGGGGAGATCGCGTCCGGCGGAATGGCGACAGTGCATTTCGGGCGCCTGCAAGGCGCGGCCGGATTTGCGCGCTCCGTCGCCATAAAGCGTTTGCATCCGCAGTACGCGAAGGACCCCGACTTCGTCGGCATGTTCCTCGACGAGGCGCGTTTGGCGGCGCGCATCGCGCATCCCAACGTGGTGCCCACCCTCGATATCGTTTCGCAAGGCGACGAGCTCCTGCTCGTGATGGAGTACGTACGCGGCTCGTCGCTCTCGCGCCTGCTTCGCACGCTCACCCAAAAGGGGGAGCGCATGCCGACCCGGATCGCCTCCTCGATCATCGCCGGAGCTCTGCGCGGCCTTCACGCGGCGCACGAGGCGAAGAGCGAGGCCGGCGAGCGACTCGAGATCGTGCACCGCGACGTGTCGCCGCAGAACGTTCTGGTGGGCACGGACGGTATCGCGCGCGTGCTCGACTTCGGGGTCGCGAAGGCGGCCGGCCGCGTGCAAACGACGCGCGAGGGGCAGCTCAAAGGCAAGCTCGCGTACATGGCGCCCGAGCAAATCACGACGGGCTCGGTCACCCGCAAGACCGACGTGTACGCGGCGGCTGTGGTGCTCTGGGAGATGCTGACCGGGCGGCGCCTGTTTCGCGCGGACAACGAGGCCAAGCTCCTCGCGCTCGTACTGGACAGCGAAGTGGTGCCACCGAGCTCGCTCGTCGAGGGGCTGCCGGGTGCGTTCGATCAAGTCGTGATGCGGGGTCTCGACCGGGATCCGGCCAAGCGCTACGCGACCGCCCGCGAAATGGCGATCGACGTCGAGGCGGTCGTCGGCATCGAGCCGCCCACGGAAGTGGGCGAGTGGGTCGAGATCGTCGCCGCCGACGAGCTGCGCGAACGGGCGAACCGCATCGAAGAGATCGAACGAAGCGTGATCGGCTCGTCGCCGAGTGGTGTCTCGCACTCATGGTCGGACGCAGTGCCGGCCGGTGCCGCGACCAAGCGGCCCGACGAACCGTCGACCGTGCAGCATGGCGGGCGCGCGGCGTCGTTGCCTCCGGTGCCCCGCCCGCCGAAGTTGCCTGCGGCGCTGAAAGTACCCCCGCCGAGCAGCGCACCGGGCGCGCCGTCCCCTCGGCCGGTGTCCGTCTCGCAAGTCTCGAATCTCGCGGTGGCGCACACCGACGCGCCCGAAAAGTTGCGTCGGAAGCCAACGGGGATCATCGTGGCCGCCGCGCTTGCGGCCTGCGCCGTCGGCGCGACCCTCATGGCACTCCGGCCGCTGCATTCGAATGCGGCGACATCGGTTCCCCCGGCCGCTGCGTCGTCGCCGCCCGCGAGCTTTGCGCCCCCGAAAACAGCCGAGCCGTCCGCTGCGGGAGGCGGCGTCGCGCCGACTCCATCGCCGCCCTCGCCGCTGGGCGTCATCGTTGCCGCGCCGTCGGCAAGCCCCACCCCGGCCCGCGCCGAGGGGCCGCCCGTCCCCTTCCGAGTTGCGCCCAGGCCCGGGGGCCCTGCGTCGCCGCCGCCGCCCTTGGGCGGGGGCGCAGCGGGCGCGCCGCCTTCGCCGAGACCCGGGTTGGGATCGAGGCCCGCTCCGCCGTCGTCGCCGGGCGGGGGCGCGGGCGGGGCGGCAGCCTCGTCCGAATGCAATCCCCCGTATACGACGGACGACAAGGGCCACATCCATTTCAAGCCCAACTGCGTGAACTGAAAACTCGGACCAATCTCGGCGAGGAACAAGTTCTCGGCCAGAAACAGGCAAAAGGGAGCCGCGAACGGGCGGTCAAGAGGCTCTCGCCTCCACGCGGGCGTCAGGGTATCGTTGTCTGTATTGGCCTGATGCACCTTCGAAGAGCGGTCGCTTTGCCTGCGGTCTTGTCTTTTGTTGTGATCTTGAGCGCACCGCGTCGCGTGCTCGGCGCCGACGAAAAGGAAGTGTGCCTCTCGGCTGCCGACCAGGGCCAGTCTCTGCGCGACGAGGGCAAGTACGCGGGCGCTCGCGATCAGTTCGTCGTCTGCTCGCGGGTCGTTTGCCCGAAGCTCGTGCACGACCAGTGCACCGAATGGCTTCGCGCGCTCGACGAATCGACGCCGACCGTCGTCTTCACCCTGAAGGACGACAAGGGCAACGAGGTGCCGGGAGCGCACGTGATCGCCGACGGCCAGCCGGTACCCGGCGGTCTCGATGGAAAGCCCGTACCGCTGGACCCGGGTCCCCACGATCTTCGGTTCGAGCGCGACAACCCGACCCAGTCGGTCAGCGCCCACATCGTCCTGCGTGCCGGGGAGAAGGACCGCGCCGTGAGCGTCGCCTTCCCCGCGGCCGAGGAGCCGCCCGAGTCGCCGCCCGAACCGCCGACCGCGCCCGCGGCGCCCCCTCCTCCGGTTGCCGAGACGCCGGCCGCGCCGGAGCGTTCGCCTTCGCCGTGGAACGGGCGGAGCATCACGTCGGTGTCGCTCTTGGCGGCCGGCGCGGTAAGCGTCGGGTTGGGGGTGTACTTCGGGCTCCAGTCACAGAGCGAAGCCAGCCAGGCGGACAGCACCGCGAAGGCGTTGGGTGATGGGGGATGTGGCCGGGCCGGGAATCCGGCGGACCCGCGCTGCAAGACGCTGGGCGATGCGCGCGACGCGCAGGACCGCGACGCCGTTCTCGACATCGTTCTTTACGCGAGCGGCGGTGTCCTTGCCGCTGCCGCTGCCGCGACGTGGTTTCTCTGGCCGAAACCAGCCGGCGAGTCGAAGACCAGCACCGCCTGGATCGTGCCGATCGTCGGAGCGAACCAGGCGGGCGTGGGCGCAGGCGGTACGTTTTGATGCAGCGGTCCGCGCGTGCCCTCGTGACCGCCGTCGCCGCGTGCCTCGCGGTGGCGTTCGCGGCGCAGAGCTGCGGAACCTTGTCTTCGTCCGACTGCGCCGAACGGGCGACGTGCTTCGACGCGGGGCGTGGCGGAAGCGGCAGCAGCGGCGGGACCGACGACTCGGGCGGAACCGGAGCGGAAGCAAGCGACGACGGAACGGCTGCCGACGACGGGACAGCCGATGACGGCGCGAGCGGCAACGAAGAGAGCGCTGACGTCACCGGTGCGGACGTAGTCGGCGACGTCACGATCGACGGCCCAACGGCTGCAGACGTTGCGAGCGAGCGCGACGCGACCCCAGATGCCTCGAGTGACGCCATGATGCGGGACGTGGTGACCGAGAAGCCGCCGGGCGACGTATGCGTCGCCACGGAGAACTGCACCAACGGGATCGACGACAATTGCGACGGCAAGACCGATTGCGCGGATCCGATGTGCTCTGCCTATGCGTGCACCGCGGTAGCGCCCACGGGATGGATGGGCCCGGCGCTGCTCTGGACCGGGACATTCGGCTCTGCAGCGCCGAGCTGTCCCGCCGGGTACACGATGGCGATCGATGCGTTCGCGGGTCCAACCGGGGCGGCCGACACGTGCAGCTGTACGTGCAGCGCATCGGGACAGGTTTGCTCGACCACGCAAAACATCTTCTCTGACCAAGCGTGCGCCACCGCATGCTCAAGCGCCGGCGCGTCGAACGCCACGTGCGCGCCGTCGAGCGGCAACTGCGGCCAAAACGGATCGCTGAAGGCGACCGCCCCCGCCTTGTCGGGAGGCACCTGCATGCCCCAAGTGACGACGACGAAGGGTCCGGCCGCGAGCTGGACAACCGCCGCGCGCGTGTGCTCCTGGGGCGGGCCTGTCGACAACCCCGGTGGCTGCGCGGCGGCGGGCAACCAATGCGTGCTCGCGCCCCCCGCCGGCTTCGCGACGAAGCTCTGCGTCTACCAAAGCGGCGCCGGCACCTGCCCTGCCGCCTACCCAAACAGCAACGTCTTTTTTGCCACAGCAAGCGACACGCGACGGTGCACGGGCTGCACGTGCAGCGGGCCGGCCGGAGGCAGCTGCTCGGGAAGCATCAACGTCTATGCGGGAGCCACGTGCGGAACTCCCGGGGCGACCTACAGCAACTGGGATTCATGCCAGACGTACAGCGGCCTGGGTCCGACCCCGGCGCTCGTTCAAGGCGACTTCACAGTCACCCCGGGCACGTGTACGCCGACGGCCCAGCCGACTCCGACCGGTAGCGTCACGGGGACAGGGCCTACGACCGTGTGCTGCAAGTAGACAAATCCGGCCCTCAACCCTGGAATAGGTGCGGGCACGCCGCGAACGCGGCGGAAAAGCGCGTGGCAATCGCGCCCGCGCGCAACGGCCTCGCGTGCGGATGCGCGGCAATCGCATCTGAGCCGAATGCGTCGACCGGCATCACTGTGCCCTTCGGCAGCCCAGAATGTCCGCATTCGGTCGACCCCAGCTGCATGACCCGCCGGCCCGGGCGAAAAAGTACCCCGAGGATCACGAGCTGGCCGAGGCGCTCATCGCCGGCGAGCCGTGGGCGGCGGCGACCACCTACCGAAAGCACGGGCGCATGGTCTTTCGCTTCTTGCACCGCGCTCTCGGCGTGAGCGGAGAGGCCGAAGATCTGACCCAAGAAGTGTTTCTTCAGGTGTTCTCCAAAGTGCACGATCTGCGCAAACCCGATGCGCTCAAGAGCTTCGTCTTTTCGGTCGCGGTTCGCGTGCTCAAGTGGGAGCTCCGGGGCCGTCGCACGCGGCGTTTTTTTCTCGTCTCCGGGTTCGACCAGTTTCCGGAGCCCTCCGTCGCGGCGCTCGATGCGGAGTCGCGTCAAGCGGTCAAGCGTCTCTACGCCATCCTCGATCGCTTGCGCGTTCAGGAGCGAGTCGCGTTCGTCCTCCGGCACATCGAGCAGCTGAAGCTCGACGAGATCAGTGAAGCGCTGGGCGTGTCGCTGGCTACGGTCAAGCGACGCCTCGACCGCGCGACGCGGATCGTTTCGCACGAGATGCAGCAGGACCCAAGCCTCGCGCAGTACAGCAAGAGGCCTCCCGAGTCCGTCGAGAAAGAAGACGGACCCGCCACCGAGGCGTACTGAGCGGCGCGGCGAGCCGCATCAGCGAGCGCTCCCGGAAAGCGGCCCATCGCAAAATTGAAGGGCGAGCGGCCAATTGTCGGGAGAGGTCCCACGCTTTCGTGGGTGCGCCTGATGAACGAGGCTCCACGGAATCACATCCATTCGACAGGCATGAGGAGTCCCGTCTTCCGCGCTCTTCCCCCTCCGGTTGTTCGCTGCCAGCGTTTGCCCGTGTTCGCCCGCCGGCTTCGGGACGCGGGGGCAAGGCGCCTCTTTTCATCGACGGCACCTATTTGCACGAGCCCGGGACGTCGCGCGGAAGGCGTCGATGATTGGTCTTCAAAGTCATGTACTCTAAGCGGCGCCCTGTTCCTCAGTCGGGCAGTGCGCGCGCAAGATCGCTTACCGATACATCCACGGAGAGAAACAAGATGAAGTTGCACCTTGGTCGGGCTCGGGCAGCGCAGGGCGCCATGCTGGCGGGTCTCGCCGCCTTGG
>Ga0265332_10000435_pt1 | contig 29466 bp, 20 predicted proteins | sample 41926metaG_FD_202084 | JGI IMG/M metagenome (GOLD analysis project Ga0265332, IMG submission 202084) | Rhizosphere microbial communities from Carex aquatilis grown in University of Washington, Seatle, WA, United States - 4-19-26 metaG | ecosystem: Host-associated > Plants > Roots > Rhizosphere...
CCGCATTGGTGAGATGGAAGCTGCGGACCACGACGCGCGGGCCCTCCTCGAGCCCGAGCGGCCGGTCGAGCATGCGCGGGATCGACAGCAGTGGCGCTGCCGGCGCGGATGGCAACGGCGCGGCAGGCGCCTGTGGCTGCACGGCGGCCGGCGAGGCCTGGGGCACGCTCGCGGGGCCCACCTGGGGCGCCGCCTGTGCCAGGCCCAGCGCGGGTGCGCCACCGATGGCCACGCACGCGACGGCCGCCCAACGCAGGCGGCCAGGAATTCTCAGCATTGACTCACGCACCGTCCGTATCTCCCCTGCGGGTACGCTGCTGCTTTAGCTTTAAGTTGAATAGGGCTGAATCCGCAGCAGATTCCCGATTTCGAGCACCGGAGACTAGCCAACCATCGCGCCAAACTCAAGGCGCCGCACCAAACTCAAGGCGCAAGCTCGCGCACCAGCCGGATTCCGGTAAATGCGTCGCGCGTCTGCGCGTCCAGCTTGTCGCGCGCCGCCGAGCGCAGCTTCGGCAGCGCGTCATGGTAGGAACCGCCGCGCACGACGCGCAGCGTGCCCGCGTCCGTGCGTGCGCTGCCGTCCGTGGGCGCCGAGTCGTAAGTCGGAGCCCATGCGTCCGCGACCCACTCGCGCACGTTCCCCGCGACATGCAGCAGTCCCCACGGGTTGGCGCTATAGCCGCCCTGGCTCAGTTCGGCCGGCGCCTCGGGTGCGGCCGCCGCGCTGGCGAAGTCGGCCTGGCTCAAGTCCAGCGGCTTGTCACTCCAGTAATCGCCCTTGGTGCCGGCGCGCGCGAAGTACTCCCACTCCGCCTCGGAGGGCAGCCGATAGTGTTGCCCGGTTGCCTGCGACAGCCATTTCGCATAATCCACCGCGTCACCCCAGCTGACGTTGACCACCGGACGCCGCTCGCCGTCCCATGGCTGCTTCGGGCACTCGTGGCCGGGCTGCGTGCAGAAGGCACGGTACTCGGCATCGCTGATCTCGTTGATCGTGACGGCAAAGGACCGGGCGATCGTGACCTGGTGCACTGGCTGCTCTTCCGGGTGCGCAGTGCTGCCCATCGCGAACGAGCCGGCCGCGACCACGATGAGCTTCGGAGCCTCGACTCCACCCGGCAACGTGTCGTGACAGAGCCCGCGACGCGCGCTGCGACAGGGATCGGCCGTCGCCTGCGGTGCAGTGGCGGCGGCCGTGATGCTGGTCGATCCGACGGCGGCCGCCGTCGCAGTGGCAGCAGGCGCAGGCTTAGGCACCGTGGCTACGGCCGTTGAGTTACGGGCTGCTGAGCCCGTCGTCGATTCCGCGGCCGGAGCACTGGTGCTCGAGGACTTTGCGGGGGAGTTCGTCGGTGCGCCGGAGCCCTCGGTCGTGCCGGCCGCGTTCTTGCGGGTCTCGGCCGTGTAGCCGCTGACCGCGCCGGCAGGAATCTCGACGTTCAGGTTGTGCGCGAGCAGCACGATCGGGGCACTCGGATCCAGCGCGGCTCGATCGCGCAGCAGCGCGGCGATCGCATCGCGCATCGGCTGCGTGCCCGGCGCGGTCAGGATCGTCGCGACCTGCGCATCCGATAAGCGCCACCAGCTGGCGTTGAAGCGCGACAGCGCCGCGTCGGACCAGTCGTTCTGCGCCAGAAATCCGGCGACCAGCGTCGCCGGATCGACCGCGGTGTCGGACGCAGCGCCCGCTGCCGCGTGGCCGCCCGCTGATGCCGCGCCAGCGCCTGGAGTTGCGCGCGAGAACCACCACAGGCCAAGCCCGCCCCCGACTACGACGAGCAACGCGACCCCGATGAGGAGTCCTGATCGGCCGCCGCCCTCCGGGCCGGCCACTGTTGCCGCCGCAGGTGTCGGCGCTGGAACGGCCGGCGATGCCTTGGCGGCCGGGAGCGACTTCGCCGCGGCAGGCGCGATCACCCGCGGACGCGTCGATTCCAGAGAATCGCTGAGGGGAGGCAGACCGACCAGCTCATCGAGCAGGTGCGCACGCCGAGCGCGGTAGGCGCTCTGGTGCAGCTCGCCCGCCGCGTACGCGGTGGCGAGCTGATGCAGTTGCTGTTGGACCGCCTCGCTCATCGTGTCGTCTCAGCGCATCTCACGGACCAGCCTGAAGCCAGTACGTCCATCGGGGGCTCCAGTATGCGGTCGCGACAGCTGTGGCGAACACAGATCGAGTGCATCGCCGATCGCCCCACCGAGCGCCTTCCACGACCCGCCGCTCGACTTGGCCCATTCCTGCGCATTGCCGATGACATGCCGCAGGCCGAGAGTACTGAGGTCACCGACGTCGGCCGGCCGCAGCGAGGAGCCGCGGATGATCTGGCCATTGACCGTCACCAGGCAATTGGCCTTCGGATCCGGGGCGCTGCCGGCAGCGCGATGCCACTCCTGTTCGGTCGGCAGTCGATACTCCATTCCGGTCTGCGCACTGAGCCACGCGGCGTACTTCTCCGCATCGAGCACGGACACCGAGGTGATCGGAATCTCCGGCGTCGCACCGACCGGTGCGGCGCAGCCGGTCGCGCTGCAGTACGCCGCGTAGTCGGCAACCGTGGCCTCATCGCGCATGATCGCGAACATGCCGACACCCTCCCCGGCCGGAATGACGACGAGCTCCGGCCCGCGGCCGCCAGTCGGCAGCGCGTCGCGGCAGCTCGCGCGCGGGTTCTGGCCGAGGCCAGCCAACGTGGCCGTGCAGGGGCGCAGCGCCGGCCCTGGCCCCGCAACGGCGACGGCCGTCGGCGCTGCGGGAGCCGCGGCCGGAGCCGGGGCTGGCGCCGCAGTGCTGGACGCGCTCGCCGTCACCGCAGCTTCCGGGGGCGCGCTCGGCGGCGCAGGCCCGGCGACGCTCTGCGGTGCCGGAGCGGATTCGCGCGCAGGCGGCGGGGCGGCGCGGACCGGAGGTGCCGCCTGCGGCGCGAAGCTCGGCAGGCTTAAGCCCGGGAACAGCGGGCTGGCGTTCGCGCGCAACTGCATCGCGGCTGCCGGATCGCGGGCGCCGAGGCGGCTGAGGCGATCGATCAGCTGGCGGCCGAGCGCCGCATCGATCGGCGCATAGTCGGCGCGATCGCCACTGCGCAGCCGATCCAGCTGCGGCTTGAGGACCACCAGGTCGGTCGCGCTGGCAAGGCTTGCGGAGAGCTCGCGACCGAGCTGCAGGCGCTGCAGTGCCGCCTGGAATTGCGCCTCGCGCGGTGCCGCGCGCGCCGCGGCCGCCGCGGACTGCAGCGCATCGTCGAAGCGCTGCTGCGTGGCCAGTCGCATCGCCCGCGCGATATAGGCGGTACCGATCGCGCGTGGACCATCGGTCATCACGAAAGTGTCGGTCGCCGGCAGCTTCTTCTGCAGGTCGGCGAGCTGCGCTTCGGCGGCATCGATGCGATCGGCCAAGGCCTGGTCGAGCACGCGCTGCTTGCCGGCGGCGATCTGGGCAGTGGCTTCGCGCTCGCGATTCTCGGTCTCCAATTGCGCCCGCGCCTGCGTGAGTGCACCGGCCACCATGCTGTACTGCTCGGTCGAAAGCCCGAAATCGCGCGCGAGATCCAGCACGCGCTGCGCCTCCGTCAGGCGACGATCGGCCAGCAACCCCTGTGCCTGCGCGAGGAATGCCTGGCTGCTGCGGCTGCGCGCATCGCGCGCCGCCGTATCGTTCTTGCCGACCAGCGCCTCCAGGCCATCCAGATCGCGCCGCGCCTCCGCGACCCAGGCATCGGTGCTCTGCGGCGAGGCGGTGAGTCGGCCGAGTGCGGCGCGCAGCTGCTGTGCTTCCGTGTCGCGCGCCTGGGCCTCGCCGACGACACGCGCGATCGCGCTGCGCTGCGTGGTGATGAACGGTGCCGGCAGCAGATCGGCGAACTCCCCGACCAAGGATTGCGCGTCGGCCACCTGGCGCTGCGCCACCGCAGCGGTCACGAGCGCGCCAACCAGGCTCGCGAGCTGGTTCTGCGCGGCCACCAGCGCCCGGCTCGCCGGTGCCGCGCGCCGCAGCTGATCGAGCGCGTCGCGGTGCGCGCGAAAATCCTGCAGCGTCGCCGCCGGCAGCCCGAGCGAAGCGATCTGGCCTTCGAGCTGACCGATCTGTGCGGCGAGCTGCGCGCTGCTGCGCTGGCGGTCGACCCGATCCTGCAGGTCACGCAGATTCGCATCCTGCGGCGCGAGCCGCAGACCCGCCGTGAGCAACTGGCCGGCGAGCGTGACGTTGCCGCCATCGAGTGCCGCTCGGGTCTGCGTCGCAAAGGCGATCGGCAGGCGCCGGTCATTGAGCAGCGGATGGGCCGGATCGAGCTGCGCGATGGTGTCCAGGGCGGCCTGGGCATTGTCCGGCCCCTGCGCCGCGATCAGCACGCCGTCCTTCAGGCGCGCCTCGAAGCGATCTGCCTGGCGCAGGATCTCGGCCTTGCGTGCGCTCTCGAGTTGATCGACGTAGTCGGTGAGCTGGCGCGAATCCTCGTAGACCTTGCTCAGGGACTGGGCTTCCTTGAGGCCCGCGAGCGCGCCGCGGTAGTCATAGTGACCGCTGGCCGGGTCGAACGCGGCGTGCGAACGCTGGTTGAAGTAGGCGAACAGCGCAGTCTGGACTGCGTCGCTCACCAGCACCGAGGCGCGCGCATCGGGCGAGAAGTCGTGCAGCGACTTCAACGCCGCCGCGACGGTCGCCGGATCGGAGGATTGCAGGCGCTCGCTGAGCGCGGCGAGTCTGGAGCGCTGGATATAGGAGGGCACGACGACGATGGCGAGCACCAGCAGCAGCACGAGCGCGGCGCCGACGCCGATCAGCGTGCCGAGCGGCATGCGGCGCGGCGCGAGCGACTCGACGAATGCGAGCGCGTTGCGCGGCCGGTCGCGGCGCTCGAAGGCCAGCCCGCTCTGCAGCGCGCGCCACTGGCTGCGCGAGAGGCCGCTGACGGGCTTCGGGGTCAGCCGCGCCGTACGCGCCGTGACCGCGTCGCATCGCTCGACCTGGCCGGGCTTGTCGGGCAGGGAACGCTCGAACGGATGCTTCCCGGTCAGCAGCTCGTAGCTGACCACCGCGAGCGCGTACACGTCATCGGACGGATCGGGGTCCTTGCCTTCGATCTGCTCGCAGCTCGCGTAGGGCATCGTGAGTGCCCCGAGCGTGCCGGCATCGAACAGCGTCTTGTCGCCGCCGCCGGCTCCGCCGACCTTGGCGGCGCGCGCGATCCCGAAATCCAGCACCTTGACGGTACCCTCATGCGTCAGGAACGCATTGCTCGGCTTGAAGTCCGAATGCACGATGCCCTTGGCGTGCGCGTGCCCGAGGGCGCGACCGAGGCTGTCGATCATGCGCAGCGCCTCGCGCGGCGGCAGACCGCCCTGCTCGCGCGCGGTGCGGATCACGTCGTTGAGCGGGCTGCCTTCAAGCAGCTCCATCGCCATGAAGACATTGCCGCCGTCGCGGTCGAAGTCATGCACGTTGATGATGTTCGGGTGCGACAGCGTCTGGGCCTTGCGTGACTCGCGCTGCAGTGCCTTCATCGAATCCGGATGGCGCTTGAAGTCCTCGTTGAGCACCTTGATGGCGACGAAGGGATTGCGGTCCTGCGCCTCTTCCTTGATGAGGTCGCGCGCCTTGTAGACCACGCCCATGCCGCCCTTGTCGCCGCCCGCCACGATGCTCTCGAGCACGAAGCGACCCTTCAGCACGCTGCCGAGGGACAGCTGCGCCGCCGGAGTACCGGCAAGGCGGTTGAAGTCGGTCCAAGAGGCCGCCGTTCCGCTGGTCGAGCCGGTGGCCGCACCCAGTCCGGTGATCGGCACCGAGCGCGAAGTCGGCGGACCAGCCGCCAAGGCACCCAACGGATCCACCGGCTCACTGCCGGTCGGGGGTGCCGCGGGTGCGCCGCGCGGCCGGAACTGGGTGCGATCGGCAGCTGCAGCGGGGGGCGAAGCAGCCGCGGGCGTGGGCGCCGGCGCGCCGGTATGCGTGGCCTGCGGCCGAAACTGCGTCCGATCGCCAGCGGGAAGCGATGGCGCTGGCGCCGCACCCGGGGCGGCCGGCCGGAATTGCGTGCGATCGGCGCCGCCGGCAGGACGAAACTGGGTGCGGTCGGCTGACGGTGCGGGCGGCGTCGGCGCGGGTACGGGTGGTGCCGGCGCGGCGGCAGCACCCGCCTTGGCGTTCGCCTGCACCAGCGTGCGCAGCATCGCGCCCAGTTCCGGGCTGACACGGCCGCTGCGTTCGTAGGCTTCGAGCGTCGCGAGCATTGCCGAACTGAGCTGGGGGGCCGCGCGCGCCGCGGCGGCGAGCTGCTGCTGGGCGAGTCCGGGTTCCAGTTCCCCCGCAATCAGCCGGTCCAATGCCGCGCGAAATTCCTTCATGGCTGCGAGCTTGAAGTCAGGCGCCGGCGCGGAACTGCACCGCGACCACGGTCACGTTGTCGATGCAGGCACCGGACGAGGCCTGCTCGATCATCGCCTTGCACGCGGCACGCGGTTCGTAGCGGCCGAGATAGGCCGCGATCTGCGCATCGCTGACTTCCTTCATCAAGCCGTCGCTGCACAGCAGGTAGTGATCCCCATCGCGCAGCTCGCGCATTTCCAGATCCAGGTAGAGCCGCTCGGTGCCGCCGACCGCACGCGTGATCACGTTGGAGGGCGGTTCGACTCCCTTCACGCCGGCGTCGGCCGCTTCGCGCGCCTCGCTGTGATCGCGCGTGACCTGCTCGAGCGAGGTGCCGTTGCAGCGATAGATACGGCTGTCGCCGGCCCACAGGCACACGGCGTAGCGGTCAAAGGCGAGCAGCACGCAGACCGTGCTGCCGCTCAAGCCCGCGCCCGGCTCATCGATCGAGCGCCGGTACAGCCGCGTGTTCACGCCGATCAGGCGGTCCTCGACCTCGTCGACCAGCACGCTCGGCCGCTCGTGCGGACGTACCGCGGCGAGCGCCTCGGCAATCATGCGGCTCGCGACGTCGCCGGCGTTGTGACCGCCCATGCCGTCGGCAACCACCCAGAGTCCCGAGGCCGGCATGTCGAGGCAAGAGTCTTCATTGACCTCGCGCACGTTGCCTGGGATCGACAGGCTCGCGGAATTCCAGCGGAAGGGTGTGGAGCTTGCCATCTCAGCCGCGACGCGAATTCGCGTCCTGGAGCTTGCGGATCTGGTCGTCATAGGCGCGCACGAAGGCTTCGCCGAAGATCTGCTGGAAATTGGCCTCCGAATCGCGGGTCAGCTTCTCGTAGTGCTGACGGTAGAAGTCCCAGTAGGCGGCCTTGCCGCCGCCGAACAGCCCGCCGCCCTTCTTGCCAGCCGCATTCTGGGCCGCGACGGCGAGCGCTCCGGGCTCGAACCGTGTCAGCGTCGCGAAAAACGCCGCCCGCATGCCGGCGAGTACCGCGAGCTGGTGGAAGGACAGGTCCTGGAACGCTTCGCGAAACGCCTCGACCGGACCCAAGTATCCCGGATTGCGCTTCACGAACAGCGTATAGAGCGCCTCCTCCGCGCTCGGTGCGAACTTCAGAGGATTGTTCTCGACCGGCCGGATGATCGTCATCGCCATCCGGAAGTGGTCCTTGACCTGCTTGCGCGCTACCAGCACGTCCATCAAGCCCTGCACCATGCCGCGCAGGATCTGCCCGAGCTGGCTCAAGGTGTCCGGTGGCACCTGCTGGGGCTGCAGACCTAAGCTGGCGAGCAGGCTCGTAACATCCGCGCCGACGGCGGCGGGCGCCGCGCCATAACCCGGCGGCGCGCCATAGGCCGATGGGGGCATCGCCATCGGACTCATAGGGGCCATTGGCGCAATGGGCGCAATGGGCGCTACCGGCGCGGCCAGAGGTGGCGCCGGCGGCGGCGGCACTGCCGGCGGAATCGGCATCGCAGGGATCGGCGCCGGCGCGGCAACGGCGGCACGCGGGGCTGCGAAGCCTGTCAGGTCCCAATGTTCCGGCAGTGCCCCGGCTGCAGGGGCTGCGGCGGGTGCCGCGTACGGTGGTTCGGCGGAGCCGGCGCCACTGAGCAGATCCTCCAGCGTGCCGCCAACCGCAGCCGACGGCATCGGCACCGAGGGCGCCATTGGTATTGGCGCCGGGGCAGGCGCCGCAACCGGCATCGGCGGTGCCAGTGGAGTGGCCGGGATAGGCATCGGGCTCGCATACGGGTTCGCGCTTGGGTACGGCGCTGGCGCCGGAACCGCGGCCGGCATCGGTGACGGCGCCGCCGCCTCGGCCAGGATCTGGACCAGCACCTCGAAATCGCCGATGAACAACCGGTCGCCGTCGTTGAGCAGCTGCAGCTGCCCGCGCGGAATCACGGCCTGCGGTGCGTTCAGCCCGGTACCATTGGTACTGACATCTTCCAGGTAGAAACGCGAATCGACGCAGCGCACGACCGCATGCCGGCTCGATACCAGGCGTTCGGTATCGGGCAGGATCCAGTCGTTGCCGTCGATGCGACCGATCGTGCCGCCGCGCGCATCGAATACCTTGTAGCTCGCCGCACCGAGCGAGGCACCCTGCGCGCTGATCACACTCAGGGCTAGGAGCACGCGGCACCACCCTGCGCCATCGCGGCCACCTCGCAGCGCAGCGTATTGGCAACGCGCGCCGCGGGGGCCTCCGGGGAGCCTTCGAACATCAGGACCAGCGCCGGCGCCGCGCTCTCGATGCGCACGCCGGCCGCCTCGCGCAAGCGCTCGGCAGCGAATTCGGGGGCTGATTCCTCGAGCGCCGACACGAGCTGGCCCCAGGACAGGGACGCGTAGGTGGCATCGGCACAGAGCAGGTAGCGGTCCTGCAGCTGCGTCACTGCAACGCGCGCCACCTTGAGCTGCTGCGTCTGGTCCTCGCTGACACTCTCGCCAGTGGGCTGCAGCAGATCGAGCAGCGATCCGGCTTCCAGCGGTGCCTCCGGCACGTCATCGGGGACGAGTCGCTCGAGCTTGCGGGCCCGCAGGCGGAACACCGATCCGCCACCGGACCACACGAAGACGTGCCCGCCGCCCTGCGGCAGGCACGCGGCCAGGTGGATCGCACCTTCCTGCGGCGATCGGAGCAGCGCTTCGAGGCCTTCGATCATTCCATCGCCGGTGTCAGTCGACCACTGGCGCAGCAATGCGCCGACGCGCCCGAGCTGGTCATTCACGCGCGCATCGGTGTCCCCGGCGATCGCGGCGACGGCGAGCGCCGCCCCCGGTGCCGCTCCGGCCATCACCGCATGCTGCCAGCGGCTCGACGGCGCCTCGGGTATCAGGCTGCTCAGCAGTCCCGAGGACGGTGGCGACAGCGCAGCCGCTCGCGTACTGATCGGAGCGGTCGCGGCTGCGGGCGGCGCCACCGCGGCTGCCACCGGTGCGGCGGCCATCAGCGCGCTGGCCGCGACGCGCGGCAGGCGCAGCCATTCGGCCCACAGCAACGGCGCCGGCAGGCCGCGGCTCGCATACAGCGTCGGCTCCGCGGTGGTCGATTCGCACCAGAAGGCGGCCAAGGGTGGTGCAAATCGCGCGAGCTGCGCCGCGCACATGCCATTGAGGGCAGCCCCGAATCCGCCTGGCGTCAGCGGCAGCCGGAAGGCGCCATGGGCACGCAGGTACTGCGCGCAGGCCTCCAGGTCCGCGGCCGGGGCGAAGGCCAGCGCGGTGGCCTCAAGCACCCCGGCAAGGGAGGCGACCTCGGCATCGAACTGGTCGGCCGCGAGCTGGCCGCCGACGCCGTCGGCAGCGAGCGCCTCCGCGGCGGCGAACCAGGCGTCCGCGGCTGTCGCGGTCTCGAGCGCGCCGCGCTCGCTGGGCAGCGCGCACGCGATGGTCAGTGGAAATTGCCGGCCGACGCGATCGCTGCCGGCCATCCACACGCCGATCACGGCCTGGGGCCCGCAGGCGCCGGCTTCGAGTGCGAAGCGCCACGGCGCCGAGCTCTGGTAGTACTGCGTCCAGGCCGCACCGAGCTGCGTGCGCGCGGCGGTCATGCCGTGCTGCAGCCACAGGTCCCACGGCGTCAGGAAATCGCTGCCGAGCCGTCGGGTCAGGAAATCCCCGAGTACCGGCAGCTTGCCGAAGAAGCCCACCTGCAGCGCACTGCTCATCGGGGCCCTCATCCGCAGCGGAATTTCAGCAGATCGACGCGCGCGAATGGGTTGCGGATGCTGGCCGCGTCCAGAATGATCCGCGCGCTCTTGCCGCCCGCCGAAAAGCTGATCTGATAGCGCACATCCGACTGCGGCTGCAGCTGACTGCGTCCGAGCAGCCGGAACCACGCCCACGGTCCCTGGAACGCGACATTGGCGCCGACGTCGGTGCCCGACTCGAAACTCACGGAACCCTGCCCACCGGGTGCGCCCGGCCAGCTCATCGCGACGGCGCGCGAGGGCCCATGGCGGTATTCGAAGATCTGACCGTCGAGGTTCAGCACGAAGCGCGTGACGTCCTGGTCCAGGTAATCCGGTGTCAGCGTGAAGTGCAGCTCGGGCTGCTGGCTGCCGGCCTTGAAGAAGGTGTCGCGGATCTGTGCCGCGGCCTGGAAGCGCTCGAGCGCCCCCGGGATCGCGGCGGCAGACCCGGCGCCTTCGCGCCAGTGCCACGGCGAACTGGAGGTATCGACCAGCGGCTCGAGCGTGCTGTGAAAGAATCCGTCATAGACCCCGCCGAAGCCGAACAGGCGACCGAAGTCGGCCAGAGGCACATCGACTGCGCTGGTGGGTTCGAATGGATAGCGGCCCTGCACGACCTCGCGGCAGGCACTGACCACCTGCTGCTCGTAGCGGCGACCAAGCTCGCTCTTGGCCTGGTCGGTCACCACAGTCGCGGTGCGCTGGCCCATCTGGCCGACCAGATCGCCGATCGCGGGGGGCAGCAGCGAGGCCTCGGTGCCGAGCTGGCGGAACACGTCGGCCTGGCTCGCGTTGGCCAGATCACCGACCGAGCCGGCGCCGCCCTGCGCCGCGCGGTCGAGCTGCTGCTGCGCCGAGCCCAGCGCGCCGAGCAGCCGGTCGATCGGGGCTGCACCCGCTGAGGCATCCACGAGCTTGTGGTACGCATCGAAGTGCGCCGTCACCTTGGCGCCCGGCTGGTCCGCCGGGTCGGTGGAGGGCTGCGCGCCGCCAAACAGCTGCGAGAGGCGTGCGGCTCCGGAGGCCAGCGCTCCGGCAGCGGCCTCGGCCTTGGCCAGCGCCGGGTTGTCGTCCTTCTTCAGCAGGTTGGTTTGCTTGTCGACCAGCTGGTAGAAGCCTTTGAGCGGCGAGGCGGGACTCGCGAGCAGCAGCAGCAGGTCGGCGAGGTCACGGCTGCCGCTGGTCGGGCGCACGCGCACGTCCGCGAGCACGGCATCCCAGGCGCGGATGTAGTCCGCCTCATACAGCGTGTTGACCTGATCGGTCATCCCCGACATCTGCGCCAGTGAGGGCGCCGCATCGCCGAGCACCCAGCGGTCATCGGCGAACTGCTTGACGAGCTCGAGCCGCCCGGTGCGCTGGTATTCATCGAATACCGCCTTGGTGTAGAGCGCCGGCAGCGGATCGGACAGCGCCGCGCCGCTGCGGCGTACGAACACCTTGTCGCTGCCGAGCCCGGCGGCCACGTCCAGGTGCAGCGCGCGCTTGGTATCGCTCGCATAACCGAGCTTCAGCCGGCTGTACATCAGCAACGGCAGCGAGGCCGCCCGCAGCGATTCGCGCACGCGCGCGACCAGGTCGGCATCGGCCGTCAGCGGATGCAGACGCTCCGGCTCCTGCAGCAGCGCCGTGAAATGCTGTTGCAGCTGCGAGCGCACGCTGGGCTGCGTCGGGTACAGACGCTGCCATTCGATGCTCGCGAGGTAGCCGATCTGGTCCGCATCCAGATGTTTTGGCTCGGCGAGCATCAGGTAGGCCTTCAGCAGCTCATACAGCCGCTCGGGGTCCGCGCTGGCATTGACGAGCTGCGCGCGCAGCTGATCGCCGAGCGCCGGCAGCAGCGAACCGCTCAGCTCGCGCACGTAGGCGTCGCGCGCAGCCTCACCGACCGCCCTGCCCTGGTACAAGCCCCAGCTCATGCTCCACGGGTGGTGCTCGCGGTACTGCTCGGCCGTGTCGACGACGTCGCGCAGCGCACCCAGGCGCGGCAGCGTATCGGCGAGGCCCGTCGCGGTGACGGCGACCGGCGGCGCCGGTGTCTGCTGGAAGGCCTGCACGCTCGCAGCAACCTGATCGAGGTAGGCGCGATTCGCGAACTCGCTGCGCACCAGCGCCACGAGTCCGAGGACAACCAGCAGTGCGCACGCGACGTAGCCGCCGTACTGCAACGCCAGCAGGCGCAGTTCCAGGCGCCGGTTGACCCCGGCCAGTCCGGCCTCGGGGATGATGACGTCCTTGAGCAGCCGTTCGATGAAGTAAGCACGGCCGGTCGCGCTCGGCGCCGCGACGGACTGCACGTCGATGCCGAAGGTACGGGCGATCGCGCCCATCATGCGGTCGATCGGCGTGGATTCCTGGGTGCCGCTGGTGAAGTACACGCCGCGCAGCAGCACCGGCGTGTCGTAGCCGGTCGACGTGAACGTGTCGCTGACGAATCCGGCCAGCGCCGGCTTGAGCGCGGCGAACTGCTGCGGAAAGGCCAGCATCGCGGCGCGCCGGCGCGGATCACGGTCGGCCTCGAGCCGCGTGAACAGGCCCGCCTGCAGCCGTGCCACCAGGGCGTCGAATGCGGGGCCGAAGGCGGCCGGTCCCCCACCCTCCTCGCTGGCTTCGATCGGAAAGCTCGTGCCCCAGACCTGCGCGCGGCCGTCCTGCGCCAGATCATCAAAGAACTCGCTGAAGCCCGCGATCAGGTCGCTCTTGGTGATCAGCAGGTAGACCGGAAGTCGGATGCGCAGGTGCCGGTTGAGCTCATCGATACGGGCGCGCACCGCCGAGACGTGCGCGAGGCGCGCTCGCTCATCCAGCAGCATCAGGTCCGAGGCGCTCATCGCGACCAGCACGCCATTGATCGGCCGGCGGCCGCGGTAGCGGCGCAGCAGGCGCAGGAATTCGCTCCAGCCGGCGCCGTCCGCGACCGCATCGGAGTCCTGGGTGGTGTAGCGTCCGGCGGTGTCGAGCAGCACCGCCTCGTCCGTGAACCACCAGTCGCAGTTGCGCGTGCCGCCGACCCCGCGCAGGGCTCCGGCACCGAACTTCTGCGACAGCGGAAAGTGCAGTCCGGAATTCACCAGCGCGGTGGTCTTGCCCGAACCCGGCGGCCCGATGATCACGTACCACGGCAGGTCGTACAGTCCACCTTTGCCGCGCCGGGACTTGCGCAGTGCCTCCATCGCCTCGGTGAAGCGCTCACGCAGCGCGCGGCTGTCCTGGGAATCCCCGGCCGCGCCCCGGCTGGCGACCGCGGGTGCATCGGCTTGGGCCGACACCGCACCGGCGAACTCCTTGTTCGCACGTTGCGCGCGTACCGAGCGCAGCAGCAGCCACAGGCCCCAGATCAGCACCAGCACCAGCACGCCGATCAGCCTTCCGACCAGCGAGTCGAACGGCCGCGCGTCGCCGAACGCGACATAGGGTCCGAGGAACCACAGGATCAGGCAGCCGAGCAGCAGCACGACGAGCGACAGGAACCATTTCTGCTTCAGGACAGCGAACATCGCGCGCGCCTCAGGAGCGGAGCCACTGGATGATCTCGACGCGCCGGTTGCGTGCCCGATTTTCCGGTCGGTCAGGCGGCAGGAAGCGCGGCTGATCAGAACCGCGACCGACCGCTTCCAGCCGACCGGGACTCTCGAGTTGGGCGCGCAGCAGCGCCAGCACCGAGAGCGCACGGGCGCGCGAGAGATCGTTGTTGTTCGCGAAACTCAGCGAATGCACCGGCTGGTCATCCGTATGCCCGATGACGGTCACGCGTCCGGGAACCTTGTTGAGCGCGACACCGATCGCCGTGATCACCGGTTCGTAGCGCGCTGTCAGCGATGCGCTGCCGGAGGCGAACAGGTCCCCGGCCGGCAGCGTCACGGTGGTTCGGTCGCCGAGCTCCTCGATCTGCACCGCTCCGGCCAGTTCCTGCGGCGCCAGCAGCGCCTTGAGCCGCGGCGCGTTGCTCGGTATGGCGTTGCCCGCGTACATCGGCTCGATGCCGATACCGGCCAGCGCGCCCATGACCGGTTCGGAACGATGGCCGAGGCTCGCATACAGCGCGATGAAAGTGACTGTCAGGATCACGAGCGCTCCCAGCGCCACGATCCACAGCGGTACGTAGCGCGCGACCCGATTGCGAGCATCGGGCACGCCGGCCCAGGCCGGCGATAGCGCGGCCGGTACCGGCCCGCGCGCGGCGCGGATGCGCTGGTAGAGATCCCGCTGCACCTCGAGCAGCCGGGCCGCACCGCGCTCTTCGAGCCGGTAGCGTCCCTCGAAGCCGAGCGCGAGGCAGGCGTACAGCAGCTCCATCAGATCGATGTAGCGCCGGGAATCGGCCATGATGCGCTCGAGGATCTGGAAGAACTTCTCGCCGCCGAAGGCTTCGCGGTGGAACGCCACCAGCAGCGTCTGGGCCGCCCATTCGCTCTGTGCGCCCCACGGCGTATTGAGCACGGCCTCATCGAGCGCCGTGCACAGTGCATAGCGTGCCGCGAGCACGTCTTCGGCCGCTGCACCGGCGGCGCGGGCGCGGTTCTCGAACGAGCGGACCTCCTCGAACACCTGGCGCCGCAGGCCGCCGACGTCCGGTACGCTCACCGTTCCGCGCAGGCGCAACGCGAGCACGAGCAGCGGTGTCGCGGCCTGCAGCAGCGCGTTCGAGCCGCCCGAAAGGAAATCGCTCAACGCGCCGGGCAGCGCACTGGGCGCCAGGCCCGGTGGCGGCGAGCTTGCCGGACGTGGCGGCGGCGCGGCCTGAGGCGCGGCGGGCGGTGGCGGTGGCGCGCCCGCCGGCAGCGGCTGCGGCGCGCGGCGCGCGCCGGCGCCTCCCGGGCGCAGGATCGTGCGATCGCCACCCCCCATCGGGTCATCGGTTGGCGCGGCCATGGTGCTTTACTGCCCTCTCACGGCCCAGAGCTCCATCGCAAGCCCGGGGAAGCTGCCCGACACGTGTACCGCAATGCCGCCCGAGGCCCGCAGCTGCGTCCACAGCTCGGCGCTCTGGTCCAGTCCGAAATAGGCGAATCCGGTGTGGTAGGGAATCTGCCGTGGTGCGACCGGCAGCGCGCGCAGCGCGATGCCGGGCAGCTGCAGATTGACCAGGTCCTTGATCTTCTCCACCGGTCCGATCTTGCTCTGCATCGGAAACATGCGCCGCACGTCCTCGGCGGCGATCTCGGCGCGCACGGCAAGCACGAATTCGGAGCCCTGGAACAGGGACTTGTCCGCGACGGTCGCGACGCTGACCCCGAACTTCTTCTGCAGCAGCGGAATCGCGATCGCACTCTGCTCCAGCACCGCGCTCAAGGAGGCGCGTAGCGCCGTGAACAGCGGCTCAAAGCTCTGGCGCAGATTGTCGTGGCGGTAGGTGCCGAAGGATGGCGGACGGCGGGTCGCCGTGGTCAGCGTCGACAGATCCCCCGCGATCTGGGCGAGCAGCGCGAAGGCGTCCTCGGGATGCAGCGTACCGCCCCCAGCCAGATGGGCGACCAGCGGCTCGTAGCGATTCACCGACTGCAGCAGCAGGAAGTCGGCGATCTCGGCCGATGCGGCCCGTCCGGTGGCCACCGCCCGTTGCGCGAGCGCCTCGCCGCGCTGGTGCAGCAGCCCCTGCAGCTCGGTCAGGAAGGAAGCCAGTCGTGGCGCGGCCCGTGCCACCAGCGCCGTCGGGATGAAGCGGTCGTCGAGCACGACCTGGCCGTCCGCGCGCCGCTCGGTGACGTGCGCGAGCGGGATGCTCGCATAGCCCTCCGAGGGCTGACTCTGCGGCACCAGGCGCGCTCGCAGCGTTCCGATCTCGAGCGCGGCGTCGGCCTCGGAGCCTGCGATCACGTCGCGCACGTTCTCGATCCGCACGCCGTAGCGCGCGAGGGAATCAGGGCGCTCCGCCCGATCGGTCTCGATCGCCCCGGGGCGGCGGATCGGCAGCGCCAGACAGACGATCTCGTCCCGCAGCTCGTTGGCGATCTCCAGCGGCATCGGCAGCGGATCGTCCTCGGGCATCGTGAAGGGTGTGCCATCGGGCCACACGCCACGGGCGCGCCGTAGCGAGAGCTTGCCGGTCGCGAGCAGGTCGCGTTCGATCTCCAGTTCGAGAAATCCCCAGCCGTGGCTGCGCAGACCTAAGCTGCGGGCCTCGATATAGCGCTCCAGGTAGCGCTCCTGCTGCTGGAAATGCTGCGGTCGCAGGAACAGCCCCTCCGACCAGACGACCTTGTTGTGGATACCCATCGGATCAGTGGCCCGCAGCAGGGGCGGCCGCAGCAATCGCGATCGCCGTGTGCGCGAGCTTGAGCTCGACGCCCGGGGGTACCTTGCGAGGCTTCTTCGCAGCCGGCGGCAGCGCCCAGCTGGCGCGCCACTGGGAGACCGCCAGGTCGCGGAATGCGGCCAGGAAGCCCAAGGCCTTCACGTTCGGATCGGGTTGCAGCTCTATATCGCGGGTCTCTCCCGGTCGCAGCACGTACTCCGCGCTGCCGACCAGGTCCGCGCCAAGCGATTCCTTCTCGTGATCGTACAGCGCGAAGAAATCCGCATTGCCGAAGTTCGCCGCGTCGTGCAGCTGGAATACGCGCACGACCACCGGCGAGGCGCGTCCGGTGGTGTCAGGGTTGATGTCATCGCTCGCCGTCAGGCGCACGTGCAGCGTCACCGGCGGTGCCGGTTTGGGCGTCGAGGTGCACGCCGCCAGCAGCAGCATGCCCAGCGCCGCCAGCGCGCCCACGCGCATCCCTCTCCACAGTGACTGCTGCATGCTGCGCTCCCCTCAATATTCAGCCGGTGACCCGATGACGCGCCAGCGTCCGCAGGCGTTCGAGGGCCTGCTCGTAGGCGCTGGCGAAGGTGGCGCCGAACAGGCGCTGGAACGCCTCTTCGCGATCATTACCCACCTGCGCGCGGAAAAACTCGAGGTATTCCTCAAATCGCCGGGACCGCCCGAGCCCGATCATCGCCGGGCGCCGGCCGGTCGCTTCGGTACGCTCGCCCGCGGCTTCCGGATCCAGCCGTGCGAGCAACGCGTCGAACGCGGTCCGCATCGCCTCGAGCACCGCCTGCTGGTGCAGCCTGGCCTCCTCGAACGCATCGGCGACCGCCACGTCGACCGGATAGGCGCCCGGACGCCGGCGGCTGAAAAACTCGTGCAGCGCGTCCTCCACATTGGCGGCGCCGCGCAGCGGATTGGGTTCAGTGGCGCCCGTTCGGCCCTGCTTCACGCGAAAGCGCGTGCGGATCTCGGCCCGCTGCTGCATCAGCGCGACGCTGCCGGCGAGCGCGTGGCGCAGCGCGCGCCCGATCGGCTCCAGATCCGGGGCACCCAGCTCTCCGGGGTGCAGCCCGAGCGGAGTGCTCATCGCGGTGATCGCGGCCGGCAGCCCGATGGCACCGCCCGGCATCGGCGGCGGCGCTGCCGGCGCCGGCATCGATGGCGGCGATGGGCGCGGCGCAAGGTACGCGGGGGCGGGCGGGGCTTGAGGTGGCGGCGGCGGTGCAGGTGGCGGCGGCGGCGCGGCCGCCGGCCGCTGGCTGGCGCGCGCCATGCTGGTGCGCTCCCAGTCGTCGGGAATGAACGAGCCGCCGCCCGGGGCGCTCACGGGTGCGGGGGGCCGGAAATGATCATTCAGCACCGAGCCCTGTGTGAGCACGGATGACTGCATCGGCCCGGGATCGAAACGCGGCGGTGGAGCCCGGCCCAGGTGGTCCAGCGGATCCAGGTCTTGCGGGTCCAGATCCATCAGCGGCGATACGGGTGCGCGATCGCGTGGACCGGTGATCGGGTCCAGCGCGGCGAGATCCACGCTCGGGGGCGGTGCCGGCGCGATCGAGGGCGGCGTGCGCGACACGCGAACCGACAGCTCATAGTCATCGAGGTACAGCTTGTCCCCGTCCTTGAGCGGAAAGGGCTCGTTCAGCGGCAGGTCGATGTCGGGCCGGTTCACCGCGACGCGGTTCTGGCCACGCTTCTCGATGAAGAACAGCCCGCTCATGAAGCGCACCACGGCGTGCAGGCTGTGGATGTACTGATCGGGGATCACCCACTGGTTGTCGGCCGCGCGTCCGATGCGCCCGCCCTCGACGCCGAAGGTATGGACGCGCTGCGAGCCGAAGCGGGCCGCGTCCGCGCCGGTGATTTCAAGGGTCAGATACATGGCTCGTTGCTGATTAGCATGCTCATCGATGACATGACAATAGCGTCCGGAATCTTCAAGCGCCGGCGCCGGCAAACACGCCGATCGCGCGCTCGAGCCAGCCACGCAGGCGCGGCGCGAAGGCCGCCGGTTCCCGCGCGGCAAGCAGGCACAGCGCCGCAAAACACGCGTCCCCGGTCAGCGCCTCGCTTGGCGGCACGACCGTGAATCCGGGAGGCGCCAGGCTGCCTCCGCTCCACGCCGCGGCAGCTGCGAGCCAGCCGGTCGCGGTGTCGTAGTTGCTGGCCTCGGCGCAGGCATTGGCGGCCGCACGGGCCTCCTCGCTGCCCTCCGCGATCCAGCGCTCCACGACCCGGATCGCCTCGCCGTCGGGCCCGTCGAACGGCGCGCGCTCCGCATCCTTGCGGAAGCATTCGCACACCCAGGCGACGGCGTAACGCTTCGGCAGCGCGCGCAGCAGCAGCCTGGCCGCATCGACGTGCAGACCGGAAGCGTTCAGCTTGCCCAGCAGCGCATGCAGGTTGGGAGCGCCCTCGACCTGCGCGCGCGCAGCCTCGCTGAGCGCGAGTGGCTGGGCCAGCGCGGCCGGTGAGGAGGTCGAGGCGGGATCGAGTATCGGCAGCATGGCTGATGCGTGGCTAGCCGATCATCGTCATGCCGCCCTTGAGCTTCGCCATCGCGTCGCCACTGAGCTCGAGCATGGTTCCCTGTACCGTGGTCTTCATGCCCTTGAGGCTCGTCTGGCCATTGGAGGAGAGCTCCAGGCCGGTCGTCCCGCTGAAGGACACCTTCATCGCGCTGCCCTCGATCTTCGAAGTGCCCGAGAGCGTGATCTTGTCGGCAGTGATGGTGACCTCGCCGCTGCTCTTGATCACGATCGAGGCGCTGCCGGCCTGCAGCGTGATCTTGTCCGCCTTCACCAGGTAGTTCTGGGTGACGGTATTGCTGTCGTCCTTGGACACCGTCGTCGTGCGGTTGCCCTCCAGCGTGCGCGTCTCGTCCTTGCTGACCTTGGTGGTCAGGTTGCCCTTGATCGTGGTCTGCTGGTCCTTGCCGACCGTCATCGTGCCGTCCTGCTCGACTTCGATCAGCAGGTCCTTCTCGGCATGCAGCAGCACCTGCTCGCTGCCCTTCTTGTCCTCGAAACGCAGCTCGTTGGCATTGTCCGTGCTGCCCCCCTTGCTGCTGCGCGACTTGATGCCCGACTGCGTGGCATTGTCGGGCAGCTTGTAGGGAGGCATGTTGGAGGCGTTGTAGACGCGACCGGTCACGAGCGGTCGGTCCGGATCGCCTTCCAGGAATTCGACCACGACTTCCTGGCCGACACGCGGGAGGTGCATCGCTCCGAACTGGTCACCGGCCCAGATCTGGGATACGCGCACCATGCACGATTGGGACTCGTGGGGCGCGCCGGCGCCGCCCGGGCGGATCCAGTGGAACTTGACCTTGATGCGGCCGTACTCGTCGGTATAGATCTCATCGCTGGAATTCGCGCCGACGACCAGCGCGGTCTGCGCACCGTGCACCACCGGCTTAGGGCTAACGCGCGGCGGTCGGTACTTCGTGCGCGCATCGATCGCCTCGATCGCGACCAGAAACCCCTCGTCGTCCCCGATCTGGGCGCCGCCGCTGCCGCCGCCCGGCGCGGCCGCGGCGACGGGACCAGCGCGGAAGCCCCCGACACTGACGGTGTACTGTGCGCCGAGTATCAGGTACTCGATGTTCAGGTCCGCGCGCGGGTGGTCCTTGAGCTTGAACTTGCAGCCGGGAGCCAGGCCCGCGGCGTCGCCCTGGCCGCTGGCGAGCAGCTGCGTGGACTGCAGTTCCTCGATGCGCAGCTTCGCGATGCGGTTCGCATCTCCGGCCGAGAATTTGTCGAGTGGCGCCGGGTAGTCGAACACCTCGAAACTGGCGTGGGCGTACTGGCGCGCGATCGTCGCATTGGCCAGCAGCGAGTTGCTCGGCGCCTTGAAATCGAAGTCCGTGGTCGCGAAGGTCACGGGATCGACCCGTTGCACCATTGACCACTCGGACAGGTGCTCCTTCGGCTTCACGCCCATGGCGTGCCCTTCCGCGAGATAGGGCACGCTGTCGTAACCGGGGAACGGCTGGTGCGCCCCGGAATCATCGGCCAGCACCAGCACATGGCGCCCGTCGTGGTGCTCGAAGTAGTAATGGATCCCTTCGTGCTCGAGCAACCGGCTCACGAAGTTGAAGTCGGTCTCGCGGTACTGCACGCAGTACTCGAGCGGCTCGTAGGTGCCCTTCAGTTTTCCGAGGCTGTAGTCCGAGAAACCGTAGGACTTGATGACGGCCTCGACGATATCGGGCACGCTCTTCTTCTCGAAGATGCGGCAATCGGCGGTGCGGGTCAGGAACCACAGCCACGGCCGCACCACGGCGCGATACAGGTAAACCTTGTCGATGTCGCCAAATCCGGTCTGGGAGAATTCCGATACCACGCCGTGCAGGTAGCGCTTCCCGCCACCGGGCAGCTCAGCCGTGAGCGTGAGTCCCAGCCCTAAGATCTTGTCGGCCTTGAGATCCGCGCTCTGGCTGAGCAGCGAGTAGTGGAACTCGAATAGCGTACTGATCCGCTCCGAGCCGGACATGCGCTGCAGCTTCAGCGCGTCCTTGCCCAGCGGGCTGCTGACCGTGAAGCGGACCTTGTTCGGGGATTCAGCCATGGTGGCTAGCAGGGCCGCGGCTACTCAAGCGGTACCAGGCGCAGGCAACCTTCCTCGTTGGTCGAGTAGAAATACAGCCCGTCGCTGTCCCTGCCTTCGGCAAGGATCACCGGCACGGCAGACTCGAATTTCTGGCGCGCGATGGCCGTCGCCGCCACTTCGTTGATACCCTGTGCCTGGACGGTCTGCTTCCAGCGGCTATCGGCCTTGTCGATGCGCTTTCCGGCATCGGTTGCGCGGCGAAGCAGATTGATGAACTGGTAGTAGTCGACTTCCACTACCTTCGATCGAGCCATGCTCAGGACCCCGGTTGGTTGACTGCCCGCGCGGAAGCCAAATAATTGTGATGGCTTCGACACTTGCCGTACTTTTACCCTATAACTTCTGATCTTACACTGACGTGGATCATATCCCTAGTGCCCGACCTGCAAGCGCCCGCCGGGCGGGTTGTGCCGAACGCGCGAAGCGGCTAGATTTTCTGCTCCACTGTCCTCGAGGAAACCCCCGTCGAGGGGCGCACTGTAGATGGCGAATGAGAGGTCTGGTCAGGTCTCCCTGGTGATCGGCAGCCGCCGCTACACGGGCCATTATGTCCTCGACGGCGATGAGCTGCGCGTCTCCAACGAGATCGGCACCCTGGTCAAGCGCTACCACGGCAACTCCGTCGCCCAGGCGGCCGAGCAGCTGCTGGCGCGGCTGGTCCGCGAGGAACTCCGCAACGCCTGAGGCGCTGCTGCTGGGCTAGTCGAACCCGTAGGCGAACTCCCCCTGCGCGGCCGACACGTGCACCCGTTCGATGGCCTGTCCGGCGATCATGCGCTTCAGGAACTCTTCGCTGATCTTCGGCAGGATGGTATTGGTCAGGATCGCATCGATCATGCGCCCGCCGCTCTCGGTCTCGGTGCAGCGGCTGGCGATCAGCTTGACGACCTCATCGTCATAGGTGAAGGGCAGCTTGTGATTCTCGCGGATGCGCCGGGTGATCCGCCCCAGCTGCAGACGCACGATGGCACCGATCATCGCATCGTTGAGCGGGTAGTACGGGATCACGACCAGCCGCCCGAGCAGCGCGGGCGGAAACACCTTGAGCAGCGGCTCGCGCAGCGCCTTGGCGATCCCCTCGGGCTCGGGCATCAGCTCCGGATCCTTGCACAGGTTCGCGATCAGGTCGGTACCGGCGTTGGTCGTCAGCAGGATCAGCGTGTTCTTGAAATCGATCAACCTTCCCTCGCCGTCCTCCATCCAGCCCTTGTCAAACACCTGGAAGAACATCTCGTGCACGTCCGGGTGCGCCTTCTCGACCTCATCGAGCAGCACTACGCTGTACGGGCGGCGCCGCACCGCCTCGGTGAGTACGCCGCCCTCGCCGTATCCAACGTAACCGGGCGGAGCGCCCTTGAGCGTGGAGACCGTGTGAGCCTCCTGGAATTCGCTCATGTTGATCGTGATGACGTTCTGTTCTCCGCCGTAGAGCACCTCGGCGAGCGCGAGCGCGGTCTCGGTCTTGCCGACCCCGGACGTGCCGGCGAGCATGAACACGCCGATCGGCTTGTTCGGGTTGTCCAGCTTCGCGCGTGAGGTCTGGATGCGCCGCGCGATCATGTCCAGGGCGTGGCGCTGGCCGATGATGCGCTGCTCGAGTGTGTCGGCGAGCTTCAGGATGGACTCGAGCTCGTTCTTGACCATACGGCCGACGGGAATCCCGGTCCAGCCCTCCACGACCGCGGCGACCGCCTGCTGGTCCACGGTCGGCAGGATCAGCGGCCGGTCGCCCTGCAGCGCGTGCAGCTGGGCCTGCAGCCCGTGCAGTTCCTCCAGCAGCTTCGCGCGCTCGGCATCGCTGAGCGCTGGTGCCGCGGCAGTTCCAGCCGCCGCGTCCGCCGCCGCCTCGAGGGCGGTGGCGGTACCTTCCACCTTGCCGGCGCCGGTACGCAGACGGCCGCGTATCGCGAGGATCTGCTCGACCAGCGCCTTCTCGGAGCCCCAGCGGCCTTCGAGCTCCTTCAATTTCGCGCGGTCCGCTTCGAGGCGCTCGGTCGCCGCTCGCAGCCGCTCCCGGGTGTCGATGCCGACCGCACTCTCGCGACCGATGATCTCCAGTTCGGTCTCGAGCGCCGCGATCCGCTGGCGGCAGTCGTCGACTTCCGGCGGCACGGCGTGCTGGCTGATCGCGACGCGCGCGCAGGCGGTATCGAGCAGACTCACGGACTTGTCCGGTAGCTGGCGCGACGGGATATAGCGGTGCGAGAGCCGGACCGCAGCCTCAATGGCCTCGTCGAGCAACTGCACGCGATGGTGCTTCTCCATCGTGGAGGCGACTCCACGCATCATCAGGATCGCCTTCTCCTCGCTCGGCTCCCCGACCTGCACCACCTGGAAGCGACGGGTCAGGGCCGGGTCTTTTTCGATGTGCTTCTTGTACTCGGCCCAGGTGGTCGCCGCGACGGTGCGCAGCGTGCCGCGCGCTAGCGCCGGCTTGAGCAGGTTCGCGGCATCGCCGGTACCGGCCGCACCACCGGCTCCGACCAGCGTGTGAGCCTCGTCGATGAACAGGATGATCGGTTTGGGCGACGCCTGCACCTCCTCGATGACGGAGCGCAGCCGCTGCTCGAACTCGCCCTTCATGCTGGCTCCAGCCTGCAGCAGGCCGACATCGAGGCTCAGCAGCCTGACCTCCTTGAGCGGTGGGGGCACATCCCCGCTCGCAATCTTGAGCGCGAAGCCCTCGACCACCGCGGTCTTGCCGACACCCGCCTCACCGGTGAGCAGCGGGTTGTTCTGCCGCCGGCGCATCAGGATATCGATGATCTGGCGGATCTCCTCATCGCGACCGACGATCGGGTCGAGCTTGCCGGTTCGGGCCTGCTCGGTGAGATCCACGGTAAAGCGCTTGAGTGCCTCCTGCTTGCCCATCTGCGCGGGCGGCATCGCCTCGCTGAACTCGCCCGGTGCGCCCTGCGCCGTGGCGCTCGAGCCGTCGCTGGCGCTGAGCGAGGATTCGGGTGAGGAGGCGACAATCTTCTCGAACTCATCGGCGAGCTGGTCGGGACGGATCTTCTCGAACTCACGCGACATCGCCAGCAGCGCGTTGCGCAGCCCCGAGGTCTTGAGCAGTGCGAGCATCACGTGGCCGGTGCGCACGCGGCTGTCGCCGTACTTGAGCGTGGACCAGACCCACGCGCGTTCGACTGCATCCTCCAGGTGCGAGGACAGGTCCGAGATCGAACTGGCGCCGCGCGGCAGGCGGTCGAGCGCTTCAGTCAGGTCACGCGCAAGCCGACTCGCATCGAGGCTGAATGCGCGCACGATCAGGTGCAGGTCGGAGTTCTGCAGCTGCAGGATCTGGTGGAACCAGTGCACGAGCTCCACGTAAGGGTTGCCGCGCAGCTTGCAGAATACCGTCGCGCCCTCGATGGCCTTGTATCCCAGCGAATCGAGCTTGCCGAACAGTGCGACCCGGCTGATATCGCTCATAGTGCTAGATCCCCTATCTTGCCGCTGGTTATGGACTCGCGTTGGCTGACGGCAGCGGCCTGCTCGCAGCCGAGTACGACATCATTGGCCGTGGAGCGCCGGCCGCCAGTCCAACTGGTCCAGCCAAGCCTAGCCGTGCCATCGAGCCTCGCGGCCGGGATTTCTTCCGCCCGCAGCAGCAACCGCACGCGCCAGCTCCATTCATCCGTAGTGTACAGCCGCACCAGATCGTACAGCGCCGCGAGCGCGGGTCCGCCCGGCAGAAAGTCGAGGAACTCGCGCAAACTCAGCGGGCCGACGATGATCTCGAATTTGTGCTGGACCTGCCAGCAGCTCGCTCCGAGCGAAGCCCCGATGCCGAGGCTGGCCGTGGCATCGCGCGCGCCGAGCCGACAGCGCACTTCGGATGGAATTTCGAGCCACTCGCCGACGAACTGGCGGATCGCGATGCGGTGAGCGAAATAGCCTGACAGCACCGCCTCGAGGCCGCCGGCGCTGCGCGCGTGCGGCCCGAAGTGGCCTGCCCGGGTGAGTTTGGCGTAGTCGCGGACATGATCACGACCGAGCGCAGCCGGTTCGCCGAGTCCGATCAGCGCACCGACGTATCCGCGGATGCGATCGCTGTCTGGGCGGTCGAAATTAGTCGCCGGATCGGCGTCCGCCCAGGCGCGGTAGAACAGCCCGATCAGCCGGTGCTGGAACAGGTTGACGAAGTCACTCAGGGTAGGGTCATTGAACTGCTGGCGGCGCTCGAACGCATACTCGGTCAGATGCAGCGGCAATGCCCCATTGGGTCCGAACACCCCATTCGAGTACTGCTCGAGCACCGGACGGCGCCGTCCCGCGTCCGTCAAGCGGATGACGTCCGAAGGCGCGAAGCTCAGGTGCGGCGGCTGCTGCAGGCGAACCCTGTCGTCGGCCGCGCGACGCGAGTGCCCGAAACGTGGCCGGTCGGCGTAGGCCTGCTCGAGCAGGCGCAGCGCCGCGAACAACGTGAAGCGATGCGGCTCGCGCTCGAGCGCGCTCACATCAATGGGCGGGTTCCCAGTCTCGCTGGCCATTCCTTGATCTCGCCGCGGGTCGAGGACACGACCCGCGTCTGGGTGAATGAGTTGATCGAGACGTAAGCGGCAAAGAAACGCTCCAGCACCGAGGCGAGCAGCAGCACGCCGGTGCCTTCGAAGGCTGCCTCCTCCACGGTAAGCGAGATGCGCAGGCCCCGGCCGTGACTGATCGGCCCCGGAAGGGGCAGGCGGCGCACCACCGCCTCGTGCGCGATGCCTCGCAACCCCTCTATCTGCCGAACCACCGCCGGGTTCGCTGGGTCAGCATATAAAGAGAGCATGTCGCGCAGTAGTCCCGCCCCCTCGGACACGCCGTCATCCAGCAGCGACAGGTAGTTCAGCGACAGGTGGCTGATGAGCTTCCAGGCAGTGTCGCCGAACGCGCTGGAGGGCCGGGGATAGGTCGGGCCAGTGATGCAGCGTACCGACTCGACCGGGGCGCCGCCCTCGACCAGAAAATCGCTGCGCGCCGAGCCCAATGCGATCTGAATCGGCAGGTCGCGGTTGGTGCACAGCGCGTGCGCATCGAGCTGCCGCAGCTGCTGCTGCAGCGCCGGATCGCCGGCCAGCGAAACGAAACATTCGCTACCCGCATAGGAGGAACGCGAACCGGCCTGCTGCTGCCGCGCCGAGGGCAGACGCGGACGCCGTTGCAGCGTGTAATAAAGCTGGCCCGCGGCAGGGCCCGAGCGGTGGTCCACGCCGTAAAAGGGCGCCACCGGAATCGACGCTTCGCTGGACGCGCCAATGCCGCTCATGCGGTCGATGCTGTAGATCTCGAAGTCCTGCGGCCGGTTGCGGTCCGGAATCAGGTGATGTTCGGTGTCGAAGGGGTTGAGCTGGACCCGGTCGACGCTGCGCGGAAACAGGTTGATGACTGGAGTGCACCCGAGGCGGAATTGTGAGGCTTCCAGCTGGTTTTCCAGCGCGGCCTGCGGCCGATCCAGCAGGATGAACACCTCGCATTGCTCGGCATTGCAGGTGCGCAGCACCTCCCGCAGATCGGCGAGCGCGAAGAACAGGTAACGCTCCGGCAGGGCGAAGTACTCCTGCAGCAGCCGGTAGGCCGCGAAGCTGCGGCGGGTTGCCGGCAGCATCGCCTCCAGATCACTGAAGCCGACCTCCCGGATCGAACCGGTCGGGCAGTATTGCAGCCCTGCCCTGGAGTCCAGGGGGCGAACGCCCACGGCCAGACCATTGGCCATCACCTGCTCGTAGATGCGGGACGCGATATCGCCGCCCGCCTTGATGTGGAACACGAGCCGCTCGAGCGGCAGCACGGAGAATTGGATCCCGCCGGCACATTTCAACCGCAGCCGGATTGCGGCGCGGGCGCGCGGCTGGCCGCTCACACCGAGTGCCGCAAGGGCCCCTGCCCCGGTGACGTAGCGCGCCTCGGTCACGCTGATGGGCCACAGCGTGACCTCGTGCGCGGTGCGGAATTCGCACGCCGTGCGCGCGCCCTTGGCGAGCGGCGGACGCAGCGTCGTGCCGCGTGCCAGCCGCAGTCCGGTCAGCAGGCTCCCTTCCTTGGGATCGGGTACGAACTCGACGATTCCGCAGGAGGGTACCGGCGCGAGGAAATGCGGGTAAATGAGTTCGAGCAGGTGCTGCGTAAACTCCGGATGGCGCGCATCGAGCTTGAGCTGCACCCGCGCGGTCAGGAATGCGACCGCCTCGATCAGCCGCTCGACATACGGGTCGGCGCATTCGACATCGCCCTCGAGTCCAAGCCGCGCGGCGATGCGGGGGTAGGCCTCGGCGAATTCAGCCCCCATCTCGCGGACGAATTTCAGCTCCTGGTTGTAGTACCCGAGCAGGCGCGGATCCATGCGCTCACCCGCCGCTGTCGGTCAGCTGGACGTTGCCCGAATCGATGTCCAGGCTGGTACGCAGCGATACCCCCTGCGGCGCCGGCCGGCCCCACAGTTCGGCTTCCACCCTGAAGGAGAGCGTGCGCGCGTCCATGCGATCACCGGACAGCTCGGGGCTGACCGCCACGCGGCTGAGCCGCGGCTCGAACACGCGGATGGCCTGCACGAACTCCTGCACGGCCGTTTCCGGATCGATCGACGTCGCGCTGCGCCCGGTCAGCGACGGCAGTCCAAAATTGAGCACGGAGCGCTTCACCTCCGGGTACCGCTCCAGGTCCTCGCTGCCCTCGAGATTTGCAGTGTTCAGCAGCCAGGCCAGATCCCGGCACACGCACTCGCGCAGGCGACGCATGGAAATGAATCGGCGATCGGCCGACTCGGACGCCGTATTGGTGCTGGTAGCGACCGCAAGGCTGGCGAGTTCCCCGAGGGTCACGCTCCTGCCGGGCCCTACCGCCACTGACAGCGCCTTCAGCCGCGCGAGCGGCAGATCGCCGGCCGCGGCACTGAATCGCAGCTCCAATTGCTCCGGATCCGCGCCCTCCCCGGCGGACTCGTCTACTCGACGCACCCCATGGGCCTGCATCAGCAGCACGAGCGTTCGCGCCGTGACGGTGGTGCCCGCCAGCCGCGCGCGTGGCACCGTGAGCGTGAGCTGGTGCACCGTCCGCTCATCATCGAGCAGCCGGTCGAGCAGCGCCGGCTGGAGACGCTCGCGCAGCGAAATATCAGCCATCGACGTTTCGCTCAGGCACCCGTCGGCTCAACGACCACCTCGCGCAGGTCCTGCAGGCTGAATTCCGCCGCGTCGGTCGCCAGCACCTTCTGACCGGCGCCGGCGTACTGCTCCTCGCCCAGGGGTGTCCACTCGGTCCGGCGCCCGAGCAGCAACGCCGGCTCCGTATCCGGTCCAGCGCCCGGATAGCGGGCGGGAATCAGGCCCATCGCCTCCCCGCCGTTGCTCCAGACGAACTGCGCCGGCAACCAGACCACATCCCGGATGTCCGTGGGCACCTCGACCTTGATGCGCGCGATGCGGTGAAACGGTACCCAGTAGTACGCGGCATTGAGCAGTACTTCGAGGATCGGTCCCAAGCGCGAATCGGCATCGGCGATCCACTCGAACGCGGTGCCGTTGGCGCTGCCGCGGCTGGCGGGAGCGGCCTCGAATGCCTGGTTGCGCAACTCGGCAGCCGCCGCGGCCGAACTCGCCCCGAGGGAGAGCGCCTGGACCAGCTGCGCGATCCAGGGCTCCGGTTCACCGAATACCAGCGGCGAGCGCTCCCCGGAGAACACGGCGGTACGCAGCTGCTCGCACTGGATTGCGGCGCGATAGGTATGGACCATCGGTAACGCCAGCGCATCCAGCTCGGCCACGACGTTCAGCTGGTTCTGCGCCCGCTCCCATTGCCCCATGACCATCAGCAGCTGCGCGAGGAAGATCCGCAGCTTCGCATCCTGCGGCCGCGCACGGACTTCCCCCTGCAACGTTGTCAGCGCCCCGGCCAGATCTCCGGAACGAAATGCAGCTTCGGCGATGGCTACCGACACGGGGAGCGTCTCTTCGTGCCGCCATCACCAGGGATGGCCCTGCGTTTGTGCATCGGACCAGCGTCAGGAGGCAGCGAACCAGTCGTCCATGGCGCTCGTCTTTCCCGGCACATAGTTGAACTCGATTTTCTGGAACGTCAGCTTGATCTCCTCAAGCAGGTACTCCGAAGGGCGTGACTCCCCCGCGGCCGCTTCCTCGAGCGTTTCAATGCTCCAGTCCACGACCTGAACATTGGTCAGCGCAAAAGTGAACGTCTGGGTCAGCTTGGCGTTCAGCATCTCATAGCGTTCCACCTTTACGGAGCTCAGCGTCTCGTTGTGGATCAGCGCTAGAAACCATTGCGGACTAGAGGCCCCCGGCACCTTATGCATCGCAAACGGCTTGTGCTGCCGTTTGCCCGATGTATGCCCCGATGCCACGTCGTGCGGGGACATCACCCCGTACTCGACGCCGTGCAGCGGGATCCAGTCCTTATGGTCCTTGACATTCCCTTCGGGCTTGAACGCGCCCTGCTTGGTGCCTTTTGCCTCGGTGATAAACCAGTTTGGGGATCGCATGAATCCGCTCCTTCCCTAGTGAATTGAATTGAATGATTGGAGATCGCGCTTGGTTCC
>Ga0265332_10000438_pt1 | contig 29335 bp, 25 predicted proteins | sample 41926metaG_FD_202084 | JGI IMG/M metagenome (GOLD analysis project Ga0265332, IMG submission 202084) | Rhizosphere microbial communities from Carex aquatilis grown in University of Washington, Seatle, WA, United States - 4-19-26 metaG | ecosystem: Host-associated > Plants > Roots > Rhizosphere...
GCGATTTCCTCGCGTGGCGCGCCGCGTGCGTTTCGTCCCGATGCACGGGACCGGGCTACATTACTTCTTCTGCGACATCCGTTCGGCCGCGATCATGAAGTTGTCGAAGCGGTTTTCGGCTACGGCGAACCATTCGACCTGCTCGGAAAGGTACTTCTTCCACGGCGTGTAGATCTTCGCGAACTTTTCGTTCTTCGCGGCGACCCCGTCATAGACCTCCTTGGACGCCTTGTAGCACGCGGCCATGATCTCGTTCGAGAACGGCTGCAGCTTGACGCCGTTCGCGATGAGACGCTTCAGCGCCGGCGGGTTGACCGCGTCGTACTTGGCCAGCATGTCGCCGTTTGCCTCATAGCATGCGGCGGTCAGAATGGACTGATAGTCCTTCGGCAGGTCGGCCCACGCCTTGGTGTTGACGAACAGGGAGAGCTCGGGACCGCCTTCCCACCAGCCCGGGTAGTAGTAGAACTTGGCGATCTTGTAGAAACCGAGCTTTTCGTCGTCGTAGGGGCCGACCCATTCCGCCGCGTCGATCGTGCCCTTCTCGAGTGCAGGGTAGATGTCGCCGCCGGGAATCTGCTGCGGCACGGCGCCGAGCGCCTGGAGCACCAGGCCGCCCGTTCCCCCGATGCGCATCTTGAGGCCCTTCAGGTCGGCCACCGACTTGATCTCCTTCCGGAACCAGCCCCCCATCTGCGCGCCGGTGTTGCCGGCGGGGAAGCTGACGATGTTGTATTCCTTCAGGAAGTCGTTGTAGAGCGCGAGGCCGCCGCCGTGGTACCTCCACGAATTCTGCTGGCGCGAGTTGAACCCGAACGGGAGACAGCAGCCGAACGCGAACGTCGGATCCTTGCCGAAGAAATAATACGGCGCGGTGTGGCAGCACTGGACCGTGGCATTCTGGACCGCGTCGACAACACCGAACGGCGGGACGATCTCGCCCCCCGCGAAGACCTGGATCTGGAACTTGTTGTTGGTCGCCGACGCGACCCGCTCGGAAATCGTCATCGCACCACCGTAGATCGTGTCGAGGCTCTTCGGAAAGCTCGAGGCGAGGCGCCACTTCACTTCGGGTGCGGCCTGCGCGAACGCGGGCGCGGAGCCGGCGGCGAGGATGCCCGCGAGGCCCGTGTGCTTCAGGAATGAACGTCGTTGCATGAGGACTACCTCCTGGAAATGAACGATCGGCGACGGTGCGCCATGTCGACGGATGCGTTGCGCTTATCGATCCACCGGCGGCTTCCCGCGGAGCGATCTGCGGGTGCCGCTCTTTGGCGACGGCCGATTCTAACCGAAATCGGCGGCGGTCAAGCCGTCAGCTTGCGCACCGCGGTGAAGAGCGCCCACGCCCACCCGGGCTGCCGTTCGAGCATCTGCGTGAAGCGGATCAGGTAGCGCGCATTGCCGGTGTCGAGCTCGACCATCCCGCCGGTCGGACACTTGTCGTCCGGCCCGATGATGCTGCGCTGCGCCGATTGCCGGTTGAGCGGATGCGCCGGCAGGTAGATGCCGAAGAACGGCCGGTCGGCGCCGCCGCGCGCCGCCGCCGACGGCGTGACCCAGGTGCGCAGCAGCACGCGCACGAGCCGGCGGGCGATGATCTCCACGCCCACGGTGACCTCGTCGACGTGCTGGCGCTGCATCCGCCGCACGACGGCGAGCGCCCATCCGTCGGGCTCGCGCATCGCGAGGATGTCACCGAGTTTCGCCGGTGCTTCCTTGACGGGGGCCAGCAGGCGGCAGCCCGTGTCGCTGCGGTCGGCGATGCGCCACGTCGTGCCGTGAATCCGGCGCGCGACCGAATCCGGGTTGACCGTCGGATTCACCATCTGCGTGACTTCGTCGTAGCTCGCCGCGATCGCGGGCGTGCGCGCCGCATCGGGCAGCCGCTCGATCTCCGCAACGGCGCGGGTAAGCGCCTGGAGGCCCAGCACGACGCGCACGTCGCCCTCGGTGGGCTGGCGCGCCGCGCGCGGCGCGTGCGCGAGCGCTTCGGGGCCGAAGAGCGAGGCGAGCCGCATCAGCAGGAGCTTCTGCTCGCGCGCCGGCGGCTCTCCCGACTTGCCGACGAGATCGTCCTTCTCGGGAAGCCAGCGCATCCGCTCGACGATCCGCGCATACACGGGCGACGCATCGAGATACATGACGCGCCCACCGGTGTGCCGGCCGTCCTGGCGGCGCAGCCCCTGCGTTCCGGTCAGGTCGACGAAGAACCCCGCGCCGGTGCCGGGCGGCGGCGCGAGAGCGAGCGACGGCGCCCAGTCCTCCATCTGGCGGAAGACCCACTCGACCTGGTCCGGCGTAAAGTTGCCCGAATCGAGCCGCATCATCAGCAGCGTCTTCAGGTACTGGCTCTCGACGGAGACGCCGGTGTGCGCGAACGAGCCTGCGCCCAGCACGAGCTGCTCCTTCTGCCAGCCGCGCATCCGCGCGAACTCGTAGAGCTCGTGGAACTCGCGCCACTGCGCCGGAATCCAGGTGCCGTAGCGGAACAGCCGGAACTTGCCGTCGATGCCCTTGTAATGGGCGAGGCGCACCAGCGCCCACGGCAGCACCGCGCGCCAGCGCTTGTTGCCCGCACGCGGGTAGCCCGACTTCAGCGCCGCCTGATAGGCATTGGCGAAGGCCTTCACGAGATCGAACACCGCGTGCCACAGCCGCGACTCGACGCCGGTGCTCTTCTGGTAGTTGATCGTATATTGCTGCGTGAGCTCCGCGATCACGGGCTCGAGCCGCGCGTCGATGCGCAGCAGTGCCTCGACCTGCGCGGGGCGGACGTCGCGGCGCGCGCCCGGAAACTCGCTGATGACGTCGAGCACCTCCTTCTGGATCGCCAGCGCGTCGCCGCCGAGCGGGAGCGAGGCGATCCAGCGCGACGCCGCGTTGGCGTTGCGCAGCGGGTCGTTGACCGACCGGAGGAAATTCAGGGTCCGCTCGATCATCCGGGGCGATGCGGCGTGCGTGGCGGGCATCAGTGTCCGGCGATCGTCATCTTCTCGATCAGCACCGACCCGGTGTGCCGGGCGCTGCGTCGATCGACGTCGTTGCCGATGGCGACGACGTTGCGGTACATGTCCTTCAGATTGCCCGCGATCGTGATCTCCTCGACGGGGTAGGCGATCTCGCCGCCCTCGACCCAGAAGCCCGCCGCGCCGCGCGAGAAGTCGCCGGTCACCGCATTGACGCCCTGCCCCAGCTGCTCGGTGACGAGCAGGCCGCGTCCCATCCGGTGCAGCAGCGCCGGCAGGTCGTCGTCGCCATGCGACACCACGAGATTGTGGCTGCCGCCCGCGTTGCCGGTCGTCTGCATCCCGAGCTTGCGCGCCGAATAGCTGCCGAGGAAGTAGCCGCGCACGACACCGTCGCGCACGACGTCGCGCGGCGTGGTGGCGACGCCCTCGGCGTCGAACGGCGCGCTGCCTCTTCCGCGGCGAAGGTGCGGTTCCTCGCGGATCGACACGTGCGGCGCGAAAACGGTCTTCCCGATCGAGTCGAGGAGGAACGACGAGCGGCGATAGAGCGACCCGCCCGACACGGCGCCCACGAAGAATCCGATGAGGTCGGCCGCCTCCGGCGCCTCGAAGATCACGGGGCATTCCGTGGTGGCGAGCTTCCTCGAATTGAGGCGGCGCAGCGTGCGCTCGCCCGCAATCCGTCCGACGCGCTCGGCCGTTTCGAGATCGCCCGGCGCCCGCGCCGCGGTGTACCAATAGTCGCGCTGCATCGCGCCGTCGCCGGGATCGCCGATCACGGCGCAGTCGATGTGATGATGCGAGGCGCGGTAGCCGTTCAGGAAGCCGTTGCTGTTTGCGTAGACGAATTCGGACTCGTTCCGTGCAACGGTGCTGCCCTCGGTGTTGGTGAGCCGCGGATCCACTGCGAGCGCGGCGCCCTCGGCCGCCCGGCCGAGCGCGATGGCGGCATCGACGTCGAGGTCCCACGGATGGTAGAGGTCGAGGTCGGGCATCGTTCGCGCGAGCCGTTCGGCGTCGGCCAGTCCCGCCGCACCATCCTCGGCCGTGTAACGGGCAATGGCCAATGCCTTCGCGACGGCGGCCTCGATGGCCGCGGGTGCGAAATCAGCAGTGTTGGCGTGGCCGCGCCGCTGCCCGAGGTAGACGGTGATGCCGATGCCCTTGTCGCGGTTGTACGCGATCGTCTCGACTTCGCCGCGCCGCACCGTCACGCTCTGACCCACGGCCTGCGAGACTTCCGCCTCGGCGGCCGTCGCGCCGCCGGCGCGAGCCGATGCGAGGATGGTTTCCGCGATGCGCACGAGCTCGCTGCCCGGCAACGGCAGCCGCCGCGATCCGGCACCTGCGGTGGCCGCCGCCGCGGATCCTTGCGCGGGACTGCTGCGTGCGGCCTTGACGGTGGCGCTCATCGATGATCCCAGACCCTGACTCGTTGGTTCGCCCGCGCAGCGCCGTTGCGGTGGGCCGCGTGGCGCGCTGAAGGCCGCGCCGTGACGGGAGAATCCCCGCACTGACAGTCGGTTATCATAGCAAACTCGCGCTTGCCGCCTCCCGCGCAAACGCCCACGACTTCACGATTTCCGCCGAAACGATGCCCCGGGCCGACGAACAGCAGCGCCGCCGCCGCCGCGATGCCGCGGCCGCCCCCGGTCCGTCCGCCGACGACGCGCCACCGCCGTCGAAAACCCGCCGCAAGGCCGAGATGCATGCGCTGCAGGACCTGGGCGAGCGCCTGATCGACCTGGACGATGGCAGGCTCGACGTATTGTCCGCCGATGCGCTCCTGCCCGAGCGGCTGGTCGAGGCAGTGCGCGCAGCCCGGAAGATCAACGCCTGGGGCGCGCGCAAGCGCCAGCTCCAGTTCATCGGCAAGCTGATGCGCGACGTCGATCCCGCCCCGATCGAGCAGCGCCTCGAGGCCTGGTCGCAGGGCCTCCACGCCGACACCGCGCGCCAGCACGCGCTGGAGCGCTGGCGCACGCGGCTGATCGACGAGCCGGACGGCCTCGACGCACTCGCGGCCGCCTATCCCGCGTTCGACGCGGCCACGCTGCGTCCCCTGATTGCGAAAGCGCGCGACGAGCGTCTGCGCGGCACGCCGCCGCATGCGTACCGCGAGCTCTTCCGGGTGCTGAAGGCACTCGACGGCGGCGCATGACGAACCGGGCGCATCGTCTGCTCAATGACCTCCGCTGAAACGCTGCGCATCGGCCTCGTCTCGATTTCCGATCGGGCGTCCGCCGGCGTCTACGAGGACAAGGGCCTCCCCGGTCTGACCGAATGGTTCACCGCGGCGCTCGCGTCGGCGTGGACGATGGAGACGCGCCTCATCGCCGACGACCGGCCGGTGATCGAGCGCACGCTGATCGAGCTGGTCGATGTCGCCGGCTGCCATCTCGTGCTGACGACCGGCGGCACCGGGCCTGCGCCGCGCGACGTCACGCCCGAAGCGACGCTCGCCGTCGCGCACAAGGTGCTGCCCGGGTTCGGCGAGGAAATGCGGCGCGTGAGCCTCAAGTACGTCCCGACCGCGATCCTGTCGCGGCAGGTCGGCGTCGTGCGCAATCGCGCGCTGATCCTCAACCTGCCCGGACAGCCGAAGGCGATCAAGGAAACGCTCGACGGCGTCTTTCCCGCGGTGCCGTACTGCATCGACCTCATCGGCGGACCCTACGTCGAGACGCACGAGGCCGTGTGCAAGGCGTTCCGGCCGAAATCGGCGCTGCGGGTTCCCGGCCACGTGTGAGGCACCAGGACGTTGTTTCTGCGATGCACGATTCATGGCATGCGTGCGCTGCACGCGAGGCGGTAACAGCGTCCTGACATTCGACAGCCAGGACACGACGCCGCGAGGCGCAGCGCGACCGCCCGGCAGCTGCGTGTAACATCGCATCGATGCGCGATTCGATGCCCACGCCATTTCCGAATCAGCCGCCCCCCTATGCGGAGCGCGACCTGTTCGCCGACGACGCCGCGCTGCAGGAAGCGCTGGAGCGCGAAGGTGGCGGCGCAGCCCGCAATGAAGTGCGTGCGTGGGGACGGCGGCTCGGAAGCGCCGAGACGCTGGCGCTCGGCGAGGCCGCCAATCGCCATCCCCCACAATTGCGCACGCACGACGCAAGCGGTGAGCGCGTCGATGCCGTCGACTTCCATCCGGCATGGCATGGGCTCATGCGGCTTGCCGCTGCCGAGGGCGAGCACTGCGCTCCATGGGGCGCCCCGGCGCCGGGCGCGCAGGTCGCCCGCGCCGCGAAATATCATTTGCACGCACAGGTCGAGAACGGCACGCAGTGCCCGTTGACGATGACGTTCGCGAGCTTTCCAGTGCTGGCGCGCGCCGCGGCCGCCCTGCCTTCGGTCGCGCACGACTGGATTCCGCGGCTCCTGTCGCGCGAATACGATCCGCGCGCGCTTCCCGTGCCGCAGAAGCAATCGCTGCTGATCGGTATGGGAATGACCGAGCGTCAGGGCGGCTCGGATGTACGCAGCAACACGACCGTTGCGGCGCCCGATCCCGCGGCGGGGGCTGGGGCGGTCCGACTCACCGGGCACAAGTGGTTCTTCTCGGCGCCGCAGTCTGACGGGCACCTCGTACTTGCCCGCGCGGACGCGGGACTCTCCTGTTATCTGCTGCCGCACTTCCTGCCGGACGGCAGGCGCAACGCGGTTCGCATCAACCGGCTGAAGGACAAGCTCGGCAACCGCTCGAACGCGTCCGCCGAGGTCGAATTCGAGCGGGCGCTGGCATGGCCTGTCGGCGAGCCTGGCCGCGGCATCGCGACGATCCTCGAAATGGTCCAGCACACGCGTCTCGATTGCGTGCTGGGAACCGCCGGGATGATGCGCGCGGCACTCGCTCGCGCCATTCACTATGCGCGCCGCCGCGTCGCGTTCGGGCGACTGCTCGTGGAGCAGTCGCTGATGCAAAACGTGCTCGCCGACCTGGCCCTCGAGGTCGAGGCTGCGACCGCGCTCGCGCTGCGCCTCGCCCGCGCGTTTGAGGCGGACGCGCCGGAAGCCGAGCGCGCGCTGGCGCGCATCGTCACGCCGGCGGCGAAATACTGGCTATGCAAGCGCGGGCCGGCGCTGGCCGCCGAGGCGATGGAGGTGCACGGCGGCAGCGGCTACGTCGAGGAGAGTGCACTTCCCCGCCTCTATCGTGAGATGCCAGTCAATTCGATCTGGGAAGGATCGGGCAATGTCATCTGTCTCGACGTCGTGCGCGCCGTGCAACGCGAGCCGGCCGCGGTCGAGGCCGTCCTCGCGGAAATCGGTGCCGCGCGCGGCACGCATCCGGCTTTCGCCGCATTCTCCGCGGCCCTCGAGCGCGATCTCGCGTCACCTTCCGGCGACGAGTGGCAGGCACGCAGCCTGGCGCAGCGGATTGCCGTGGCGTTGCAGGCGTCGCTGCTGCTGCGGCACGCGCCCGGTCCAGTCGGCACCGCGTTCTGCGCTACCCGTCTCGATACCACGCCGTTCGCCGGCGCCGCCTTCGGCGCGCTGCCGCGGGGAATCGCTGCGTCGGCGATCATCGACCGCGCGCTGCCGGACTGAGCAGCGGCGGGAAGGGGCGCGATGACCCTCGCGTGCCGCCGATCCTGACCATCGCGCGCCGCGCTCGACGCACCGCGACCGGCGAGGCGCCTCGCGCTGCTACCGCCTGACGCCGCTACTCGTCCTGCAGGAGCTCCGTGCGCGCCGCGGGGTCCTGCTTGTAGAAGTGGCGCAGCTGCCGGTAGAAGTCCGGATACTCGTGCAGCAGCAGCGTCGGGTCCGCGAAGAACACTTCGGAGAGCACCGCAAAGAACTCGGCGACGGACTCGGCCGCATACGGGTCGATCGCGGTGCGGTCGCCGCGCTCGGCGCGCGTGTAGAAATGCACGTAGGCCTTGTCGAGCGTGTCCTTCCACACCTTGGGCGACATCGTCGCGGGCAGCGGCGGGCATCCGTTGGCGGCGCCATTGCGCATGTCGAGCTTGTGCGCGAATTCGTGGATGGCGAGGTTCATTCCCGCCGCGTCCCAGTCGGTGCTTGCGAGGACATCGGGCCACGACAGCACGACCGGACCGCCGGGCATCGCCTCGCCCGCCATCGCGCTTTCGTTGCGATGCACGACGCCGGCGTCGTCCTCCCATTCCCAGCCGGGGATGAATTCGTCCGGGTAGACGATGATGTTCTCCCATCCGTCGAAGTACGCCATGTCGAGATTCAGCACGAGGATGCAGGCCTGCGCGGCAATCACGACGCGCTGCAGCGGCGTCACGACGTGGCCGCGAGCGCCGACGATCGACTTCGAATAGAGAAAGAGCACGACCTTCTTGCGCAGCCGCATGAATTCCTCGTCGGTGCAGATCGCGAGGAACGGCAGGAGCTCGAGCGCCTCGCGCCAGAGCGGCTCCGGAATCTCGGCGGTGCGAAGCACACGTTGCCGCCGCCAGTTCTTGAGCGTCGCGAACACGGTTCTCGCGTGATCAGGGTTCCGGCGGCGCCGGCAACAGCTCGGCCGCGTCCGTGTCGAGCGTCGTGCCCGCGTCGTCACCCGTCAGCAGGCGGTCCGCTTCCGCTTCGGGCAGCGCCTCGACGTCGCGCAGCTTGCGGGCGATCGTCGTGCTCTTGCGCCCGGCGTCGTCGATCGTGTTGCTCGCCTCGTCGAGCTTCTTCTTCGTCTTGGCGAGAATTTCCCCGAACTTGAGGAACTCGGCCTTGACGGCGCCCAGCACGCGCCAGACTTCCATCGAGCGCTGCTCGATCGCGAGCGTGCGAAAGCCGAGCTGGAGGCTGTTCAGCAGCGCAGCGAGGTTCATCGGCCCGGCCAGCATCACCTTGAACTCGCGCTGCAGCGTGTCGGCGAGGCCCGGGCGCGACACCGCTTCGGCGTAGAGGCCTTCGGTGGGAACGAACAGGATCGCGAAGGGGGTCGTGTGCGGGGGCTCGACGTACTTGTCGTGGATCTTGCGCGCCTCGACCTTGAAGAACGCCTCGAGCGCCTTCCGGCTCGCCTCGACGCCGGCGACGTCGGCACGCTCGACCGCATCCTGCAGCCGCTGATAATCCTCGAGTGGAAACTTGGCGTCGATCGGCAGCCAGCACGGCGCGCCGTCCGCGCTCTGTCCCGGCAGCTTCACCGCGTATTCGACGACCTCGCGGCTGCCCGGACGCGTCGCGACGTTCTGCGCGAACTGGCCCGGCGACAGCATCTCGGCCAGCAGCGCGCCGAGCTGCACCTCGCCCCAGCCGCCGCGGCTCTTCACGTTGGTCAGCACCTTCTTGAGGTCCCCGACGCCGACGGCGAGCGTCTGCATCTCGCCCAAGCCCTTGTGCACCTGCTCCAGCCGATCGGAGACCTGCTTGAACGACGCGCCGAGGCGCTGCTCGAGCGTCGTCTGCAGCTTTTCGTCGACGGTGGCGCGCATCTGCTCCAGCTTCTGCGCGTTGTCGTTGCGCAGCGCCTCCAGCTTCTGCTCGACCGTCGCGCGGATGGCCTCGAGCCGGTTCTCGTTCGTCTTCGTGAGCTCGGCAAGCCGCTCGCCGAAGTGCTTCATCTGTTCGGCCTGCGCGCTCGCCATCGCGGTCAGAAGCTGCTGCATCGCCTGGGTGTGTCGCGCCAGCGCGCCCGCCATCTCCTCGCGCGCGTCCTTCGCCGCATTCGACTGCTCGGTGCGGGCGCGCGCGAGATCCAGCTTGAGGTCGCGCTCGAAATCGGCGCTCTGCGCGGCGAGCACCGCGAGCCTCGCCTTCATCTCGGCCGACTCGCGCACCGCATCGTCGCGCATCGCGAGAACGCGGCCAAGGCGCGCAAGTGCGATTGCCAGCAGCACGACGACCACGATGGTGGCCGCGATGACGACAGCGATGGAAGCGTCCGGCATGCCGCGGCAGTTTACTACGAAGGCCCGCTGGCCGGCCGCGGCCGCGGACGCTTGCGGTGTTTCGCCGCGCCCGGTCCGGACGCCGAGGGCACGCCCACCTTCCCGGTTCGCAAACAGTTAAACTAATTCCCCGCCAGATTCCGGACATCGAGAGGATTCCATGCCCTTCGCCAACATTCTCGCCACCATCGGCAACACTCCTCACATCCGCGTCAACCGGCTGTTCGGGCCCGACCGCAACATCTGGATCAAGTCCGAGCGCTCGAACCCGGGCGGATCGATCAAGGACCGCATCGGCCTCGCGATGATCGAGGACGCCGAGGCGCGCGGCGTGCTGAAGCCGGGGGGCACCATCATCGAGCCCACCTCCGGCAACACCGGCATCGGACTCGCGATGGCCGCCGCGGTGAAGGGATACAAGCTCGTCCTCGTGATGCCGGACAGCATGTCGGTCGAGCGCCGCCGCCTGATGCTGGCGTACGGCGCCACGTTCGCGCTGACGCCGCGTGCCGAGGGCATGAAGGGTTCGATCGCCAAGGCGAAGGAACTCGCCGCGGCGACGCCCGGCTCGTGGATTCCGCAGCAGTTCGAGAACCCTGCCAACGTCGACGTCCACATGCGCACGACGGCGCAGGAAATCCTTGCCGATTTCCCGGAGGGCCTCGACGCGATCATCACCGGCGTGGGCACGGGCGGCCACATCACGGGCTGCGCGCGCGTGCTGAAGCCGAAGTGGCCGAAGCTCAAGGTGTTCGCGGTCGAGCCCGCGCCGTCGCAGGTGATCGCGGGAGGCACGCATTCGCCGCACCCGATCCAGGGCATCGGCGCCGGCTTCATTCCGCAGATCCTCGACACCAGGCTTCTCGACGGAACCATTGCCGTCGAACCGGAAGCGGCCAAGGAAATGGCACGCCGCGCCGCGCGCGAGGAAGGCATGCTGATCGGCATCTCGTCCGGCGCAACGCTCGCCGCGATCGCGCAGAAGCTGCCGGAACTCGCCCGCGACGCGCGCATCCTCGGCTTCAACTACGACACCGGCGAGCGCTACCTGTCGGTCGACGGGTTCCTGCCGGCGGAGTAACCCGGCGCGCAGTTGCCGGGCGCCTTCGGCACGTCAGGCCGAAAGGGCAAGCGCGGCGAAACTCGCCAGCCAGTGCGCGCCGAGATAGTCATCGCTCGCGAGGCCGGTCATTCCGGCGGCAAGGTGCGCGGCCGCGGCGTGCCGGAGCACGTGGTGCCGAAGGTCGGCGGCGGCCACGCCGCCGGCGATGCTCGCCAGCGACCAAGCGCGGGAGAGGTTGAGGCCGTCGAGGTGGACGATCTGCGGATCGCTGCGGTCGCTCACCGCGACTGGCGCCAGAAGGTTCGACGGCCGGCCGGCCGCGAGCTCCGGCAACCAGTCGGAAAGCCAGGCCGCGAATTCCCCTTTCGGCAGCACGCGCCGCACGAGGTCCGCCTCGACGAGGGCCGGCGACAGGAAGTCCGCGCCGGAGGGCTCGTGCGCAACCGCCGCGTCCCGGTCGGCGCCGAACCATTCTCGTACCTTCCCGACGCAAAGCGATTCGAGATCCGCGTGCTGCGCATGCCGCGCGTAGTCCAGCGCGAACATCACGCCGAACGCGGTATTCGAATGCACGCCATGACGAACCGGATACTGCACCTTCGGAAGGAAAGCGAGATAGCGCTGGGCGAAGGCGTCCGTCAGCGGCGCCAGATTCTCTGCAAGCTCATGCGCCAGGACATCACCGCTGAGTGCCAGCTCGTGCGCGAGCTTCATGAGCCACGCCCAGCCGTACGGCCGCTCGAACGACTGCGCACCCGGCCGCGCGAGGTATGCGCATTCGGCGGCGATGTTGGAGCGCGACAGGTGCCGCGCCAGCAGCGCGTCGATGGCCGCGCGCTGCGGCACGTCCGGATGCAGCCGGCGCACGTGGACGAGCAGCCAGTGCATGTGGACGCACGAGTGCCAGTCGTAGCTGCCGTAGAACGCCGGGTGCAGCGCGCGCGGCGACGCGAGGTCGGCGTCGGAGCGCAGCACGTGATCGAGCTTGTTCGGATATTCGCGGACGACGTTGTCCAGCGCGATTTCGGCAAAGTCGCGGGCAAGCTCGGGCGTGAGGGATGGCATGGCGCGTCGTGTCGAAAGGTGCGCGATCGGGTGCGAGACTTCGTTTACCGACGCGTGCGCGCACGCCACGCCGCTTGTCCCGCGCTTTCGTTGCCGGCATGATACGCGGATGGATCCCAGCGAGGCCGCGAAGGCGTTTGTCACCCTGATCGCGCTGGTGAACCCTGTGGGTGTCGCGCCGATCTATCTCGGCCTCGTCGGCGATCGTGCCCCGCCCGAGCGTTCCGCGATCGCGCGGATGGCTGCGATCGGCGTCGCGACGATCATCGGCGTGTCGGCGGTGGCGGGTGCCGCGATCCTGTCGGTGTTCGGCATCGAGCTCGCGTCGTTTCGCGCCGCGGGGGGCCTCATCCTGATCGGGCTCGGGTGGAACATGCTGCGCGGCGCGCCGCAGGGGGAACGCGGGACACCCGACGAGCATCAGGAAGATGCGGCGAAGCCCGACATCGCGATCGTGCCGCTGGCGATTCCGCTCCTCGCAGGCCCCGGAACGATCGCGACCACGCTCGTCTACGCGAGCCGCGCGCACGGGCCGCTCGACTACGCGCTGCTGGTGGGGATCGGCGCCGCGATCGGGCTGATCACGTGGGCCTGCCTTGCCGCGGCAGAACCGCTCGCGCGGCGCCTCGGCAAGAGCGGCGTCGGCATCGCGACGCGCATTTTCGGATTGCTGCTGGTGGCGATGGGCGTCGAGTTCGTCGCCAAGGGCTTCCAGGTGCTCTGGCCCGGATTGCTGCGCTGACACCGGGAAGATGCGCCGCCGCGCGCAGCCAGCCGCGTCGAATCACGCGGCCTCGCGCCTCGCCCGGATCGTGTTGGTGTCGCCCACAGGCGCTTCACGCCTGTCAGGTCTCCCCCACGCTCGCTCGCCTACGCCGCTTCGCGGCTCGCCGAAAGGCGCAGGCGATCGCGGTATCGTCGAGACCGCGCCGAGAGGCGCGGCGCCGGCGCAAATCGTCACGCCGCTTCGCGGCTGGCTGCACCGTTGGTGTCGCCCACAGGCGCCTCGCGCCTGTCAGGTCTCCCCCACGCTCGCGCGCCTACGCCGCTTCGCGGCTCGCCTTCTTGCGTTCGTGTTCCTTGAGGAAGCGCTTGCGAATGCGGATCGACGCGGGCGTCACCTCGACCAGCTCGTCGTCGGCGATGAATTCCACCGCGTATTCGAGCGTCAGCTGGATCGGCGGGACGAGGCGCACCGCTTCGTCGGTGCCCGACGCGCGCACGTTGGTGAGCTGCTTGCCCTTGATCGGATTGACGACGAGATCGTTGTCGCGGCTGTGGATGCCGATCACCATGCCTTCGTAGAGCTTGTCGCCCGGCGAGACGAACATCCGGCCGCGCTCCTGCAGCTTCCACAGCGCATACGCGACCGCCTCGCCGTCCTCCTGCGAGATCAGCACGCCGTTGCGGCGCTCGGGAATCTCGCCCTTTTGCGGCGCGTAGCTGTCGAACACGTGGCTCATGAGGCCGGTGCCGCGCGTCAGGTTCATGAACTCGCCCTGGAACCCGATCAGGCCGCGCGCCGGGATCCGGTATTCGAGGCGCACGCGGCCGCGCGCATCGGACTCCATGTGCGTGATGTCGCCGCGGCGCGGTCCGAGCGCTTCCATCACCGCGCCCTGATGCTGCTCCTCGATGTCGACGGACAGCGCCTCGAACGGCTCGCAGACCACGCCGTCGATCGTGCGCAGCACGACGCGCGGGCGTGAAGCCGCGAGCTCGTAGCCTTCGCGCCGCATGTTCTCGATCAGGATCGTGAGATGCAGTTCGCCGCGTCCCGAGACGAGGAACGAATCGGTGTCGCCCGTCTCCTCGACGCGCAGAGCGACGTTGGTCAGCACTTCCTTGGCGAGACGGTCGCGCAGGTTGCGCGACGTCACGTACTTGCCTTCGCGACCGGCGAGCGGCGACGTGTTGACCTGGAAATACATCGACAGCGTCGGCAGGTCGACCGAGATCGGCGGCAGCGGCTCGGGCGCCTCGATCGACGCGAGCGTGGTGCCGATCGTGAGATCGTCGACCCCCGTGACCAGCACGATGTCGCCGGCCTGCGCCGATTCGACCGGCACGCGCTCCATGCCGGCGAATGCGAACACCTGCGTGATCTTCGCCTTCGACGGGATTTCGCCCTCCGCGAGCGGCCCGTTGAGGATCGCGACTTCCTGCCCCGCCTGCAGGCGCCCGCGGCGGATGCGCCCGATGCCGAGCCGTCCCACGTAACTCGAATAATCGAGCGCGCTCACCTGAAACTGCAGCGGCTCGTCCGGATCGCCGACGGGTGCGGGCACGTACGCGAGAATGGCCTCGAAAAGAGCCCGCATGTCGCCACCTTCCGGGGTCACCTGCGCCTTCGCAACGTTTACGTCGGTCGTCGCCCAGCCGTTCAGCGCCGACGCGTAGACGACCGGGAAATCCAGCTGATCCTCGGTCGCGCCCAGCTTGTCGAACAATTCGAAGGTCTGGTTGACGACCCATTCGGGTCGGGCGCCGGGACGGTCGACCTTGTTGACGACGACGATGGGTGCCAAGCCAAGCGAGAGCGCCTTCAGCGTGACGAAGCGCGTCTGCGGCATCGGGCCTTCGACCGCGTCGACCAGCAGCAGCACGCCGTCGACCATCCCCAGCACGCGCTCGACCTCGCCGCCGAAGTCGGCGTGACCCGGCGTGTCGACGATGTTGATCCGGGTGTCGTGGTAGCGGATCGAGCAGTTCTTCGCGAGGATCGTGATGCCGCGCTCGCGCTCGATGTCGTTGCTGTCCATCATCCGCTCGCCGACGTGCTGGTGCTTCGCGAACGTCCCGGCCTGCACGAGCAGCTTGTCGACCAGCGTGGTTTTCCCATGGTCGACGTGGGCGATGATCGCGATGTTGCGCAGGTGCTTGGCGTGCTTGGACATGGGGCGGTTCTCTGGAGACCGGCGGCCGCGCCGTCCCTCGGGATCAGCGTGCCACGCAAAACAGTCGATTATAGCGGATTTTCGACCGTTTCTGCCACAAATATTTCGCAAAATCCGAAACTTAGGCTATAATCCGGTTTCGGGCGGCCATTTTTCCGGTCACCGCCTAGGATAGGATGGACCGTGGGCCAGCGAGCGCGACTCCGTCGCTGCGCGGCCCACAATTTGAACCCCTTGCTGCCTGGACCGGAAATCCTGCGAAGGATGGGCCGCGACCAGGAGCGAAATACATGAGTGCAACGAGCTTTGCCGAGCTCGGACTGCGACCCGAGCTGTTGCGGGCCGTGGAAGAAGCCGGCTATACGACGCCCACACCGATCCAGGTGCAGGCAATACCGGTCGTGCTGGCCGGCAAGGACGTCATGGGCGGCGCCCAGACGGGTACAGGCAAGACCGCCGGCTTCGCGCTGCCGATCCTGCAGAAGCTCTCGCCGACGGCGAACGTGAGCCCGTCTCCTGCGCGGCATCCGGTGCGTGCGCTGATCCTCACGCCCACCCGCGAACTCGCGGTGCAGGTCGAGGAATCCTTCCGCACCTACGGCAAGTACACCAACCTGCGCTCGACGGTCGTCTACGGCGGCGTCGACATCAAGCAGCAGCTGCCGATCGTGCGCGGCGGCGTCGAGATCCTCGTTGCCACGCCGGGGCGCCTGCTCGACCACATCGAACAGAAGAGCGTTTACCTCGGGCAGGTCGAGATCTTCGTGCTGGACGAGGCCGATCGGATGCTCGACATGGGCTTCATCCCCGACATCAAGCGGATCATGGCGCTCCTGCCGGTCACGGCGAAGCGGCAGAACCTGCTGTTCTCCGCGACGTTCTCGATGGAAATCAAGAAGCTCGCCGACCAGCTGCTCAATGCGCCGCAGCTGATCGAGGTCGCGAAGCGCAACACCGCCGCCGAGACCGTGACGCAAAGCGCGTTCAAGATGCCGGCGGAGGCGAAGCGAGCGTTCCTCGAGCACCTCGTCCGGAGCCGCGAACTCAAGCAGGTCCTTTGCTTCGTGCGCACCAAGCACGGCGCGTCGCGCCTTGCGCGCCAGCTCGAGAAGGACGGCCTCGTCACCGACGCAATCCACGGCGACAAGACGCAGCAGACGCGCATGGAGGCGCTCGCGGCGTTCAAGGAAGGCAAGCTGCAGGTGCTGGTCGCGACCGACGTCGCGGCGCGCGGCCTCGACATCGACGATCTGCCGCTCGTCGTCAACTACGAGCTGCCGCACGTGCCCGAGGATTACATCCACCGCATCGGCCGCACCGGTCGCGCGGGTGCTTCGGGCGAGGCGATTTCGCTGGTGGCCCCGGAGGAAGAGCGCTATCTCGCCGACATCGAGCGGCTCCTCAAGAAGACGATCACGACGACCGTGGCTGAAGGCTTCGACGCCAGCGTCGCGCGCGAAGAGCGCCCGCCACGCGCGCCGCGAGGTCGCAGTTCGGAAGCCGCGCCGCGCGCCGTCCGTGCACGCGCGCCACGCGGAACGCCCGAGCCGAAGCCAGTTGCCGGGAGCGCGGAAGGCGTTGCGCGCCACCGCGAAATTACGATCGGCGATGCGCCGCCCGCGCCCAAGCGCGCCGAGACGCGGCGCGAGGAGCGCGATCGCGCCTACGCACTCAACCCCGACCAGGCGCCGATCGCGCGCACGGCGGAGCCCGTTGCCGAGTCGAAGTCCGCGCTGACACCGTCCACGTCTTCACGCCGGCCGTCGTTCGGCCACGGACGGCCCGTTCCGGCGCTGCTGATGAAGCGGACGTCGTCGGAGCCCGAAAAGGTCTGACGGCCCTGCGTTGCGAAGGCCGGGAACGTCGCCGATAATGTGCGGCGCTTCCCGCGCCCGGCTTCCCGCCGGCCGCGGAATCCTTCCGCCCTGCCGGTGAATCCCTCCCCTGCCCTCATTGTCGACGGTCTTTCCGTCGAGTTCGCGACGACGGACCGCGTGGTACGGGCGGTGCGCGGCGTGTCGTTCGACGTCGGCCGCGGCGAGACCGTTGCGATTGTCGGCGAGTCGGGTTCCGGGAAATCGGTGACGGCGCTGTCGATCATGCGCCTCGTCGAACACGGCGGCGGCCGCATCACCGGCGGAGCGATCGACTTCGCGCGCCGCGACGGCACGCGGGTCGACCTCGCCCGCGCCGACGGCGGGACGATGCGCAGCATCCGCGGCGCCGAGATCGCGATGATCTTCCAGGAGCCGATGACCTCGCTCAATCCCGTGTTCACGGTGGCCGACCAGATCGGCGAGTCGATCCGGCTGCACCAGGGCATGGATCACGCCGCGGCACGCGCGGAGGCGCGCCGGATGCTCGACCTCGTCCGCATTCCCGAGGCGGGACAGGTGCTGGGGCGCTATCCGCATCAGCTCTCCGGCGGGATGCGCCAGCGCGTGATGATCGCGATGGCGCTGTCGTGCCGGCCGTCGCTGCTGATCGCCGACGAGCCGACGACGGCGCTCGACGTCACCGTGCAGGCGCAGATCCTGACGCTCGTGCGCCTGCTCCAGGAAGAGATGCACATGGCGGTGATCTACATCACGCACGACATGGGCGTCGTCGCCGAAGTCGCCGACCGCGTCGTCGTGATGTATCGCGGCGAAAAGGTCGAGCAGGGCCCGGTCGGAGAGATCTTCGCCGCGCCGCGCGAGACGTACACGAAGGCACTGCTCGCCGCGGTGCCGCGCCTCGGCTCGATGCGGGGCACGGACACGCCGGCGAAATTTCCGCTGCCGGGCGCGGTCGTCGCGCCGGAGCCGATGTCCGCCGCCCCGGTAGCTCCGATTGCCGACGCCCCACCGCTGCTCGAAGTGCGCGATCTCACGACACGCTTCGACGTTAAGGCAGGGTTCTTCGGCCGCGTGGCGCGGCGCGTGCACGCGGTCGAAGGCGTGAACTTCGATCTCGCGGCCGGCGAGACGCTGGCACTGGTCGGCGAATCAGGTTGCGGCAAATCGACCACCGGCCGCTCGCTGCTGCGTCTCGTCGACACGGAGCGCGGCAGCATCCGCATCGCCGGACGCGACATCACGAAGCTCGAGGGAGCCGCGGTGCGGCCGATCCGGCGCGACATCCAGATGATCTTCCAGGACCCCTTCGCGTCGCTCGATCCGCGCCTCACCGTCGGCTTCTCCATCGCCGAGCCGCTCTACGTGCACGGCGTCGCGCACGGCCGCGCGGCCGAGGAACGCGTCGCGTGGCTCCTGGAGCATGTGGGTCTGTCCCCCGACCTCGCGCAGCGCTACCCGCATGAATTCTCCGGCGGCCAGCGACAGCGGATTGCCGTGGCGCGCGCGCTCGCGCTCAATCCGAAGATCATCGTCGCCGATGAAGCCGTGTCGGCGCTCGACGTCTCGATCCAGGCGCAGATCGTCAACCTGCTGATCGACCTGCAGCAGGAATTCGGGCTGTCGTACCTCTTCATCTCGCACGACATGGCGGTGGTCGAGCGCGTCTCGCACCGCGTCGCGGTGATGTACCTCGGCCAGATCGTCGAGATCGGCCCGCGCCGCGCGATCTTCGAGTCGCCGCAGCATCCCTATACGCGCAAGCTGATGGCCGCGGTGCCAGTCGCCGACCCCGCGCAGCGGCGGCGCAAAACCGAGTTATCATCGGATGAAATTCCGAGCCCGATCCGCGCGGTGGGCGACGAGCCCGTCGTCATGCCGCTCGCGGAAGTCGGCCCGGGACATTTTGTCGCAACGCACCGGATCGCCGGCCCCTATTGAATCCGCCTCTCGCGCCGCGCCACTCGCATTTCCCCGAAGGAGGTTCCATCATGAAGAATCGTTTCCGCAGCCTGGCCGTCGCGACGGCGCTCGTCACGGCACTCGCGGCGCCGGCCGCGTTCGCGGCCAAGGACGTCGTGTTCGCCGTCGCGTCGACGTTCACGACGACGGACCCGTACGACGCCAACGACACGCTGTCGCAGGCGATGGCTAAATCGTTCTACGAAGGCCTGTACGGCTTCGACAAGGACATGAAGCTGATCCCGGTGCTGGCCGAGAGCTACACGGTGAGCGCGGACGGCCTCGTCTACACGGTCAAGCTGCGCAAGGGCGTCAAGTTCCACGACGGCACCGACTTCAACGCCGATGCGGTCAAGGCGAATTTCGACCGCGTGACCAATCCCGACAACAAGCTGAAGCGCTATGCGCTCTACAGCAACATCGCGAAGACCGAGGTCATCGATCCGTCCACCGCGCGCATCACGCTGAAAACGCCGTTCTCGGCCTTCATCAACAATCTCGCGCACCCGAGCGGCGTGATGATCAGCCCCGCCGCGCTGAAGCAGTACGGCAGCAAGGACATCGCGTTCCACCCCGTCGGCACCGGCCCGTTCAAGTTCGTCGAATGGAAGGCCACCGACTATCTCAAGGTCGCGAAGAACGACGCGTATTGGAAGAAGGGATTGCCGAAGGTCGACACGATCACGTGGAAGCCCGTCGTCGACAGCAACTCGCGCGCGGCGGTGATGCAGACCGGCGAAGCGCAGTTCACCTATCCGGTGCCGTATGAAATGGCCGACGTGCTGAAGGCGAAGCCCGACCTCGAGCTCGTTGCCGCGCCGTCGATCATCGTCCGCTACCTGTCGATGAATACGCAGCAGAAACCGTTCGACAACCCGAAGGTGCGCCAGGCGATCAACTATGCGATCAACAAGGACGCCGTCGCGAAGGTCGCATTCGGCGGCTATGCGACGCCCGCCGATGCGATCGTGCCGGAAGGCGTCGAGTATTCGGTGAAGACCGGCGTGTGGCCCTACGACGTCGCCAAGGCGAAGCAGCTGCTCGCCGAGGCGGGCTATCCGAACGGATTCGAGACCGAGCTCTGGTCGGCCTACAACCACACGATCGCGCAGAAGGTGACGCAAGTGCTGCAGCAGCAGCTGCAGCAGGTCGGGATCAGGACGAAGATCACGCTGCTCGAAGCCGGCCAGCGCGTCGAGAAGGTCGAAAGCTGGCAGGATCCGGCAACGGCCCCCGTACGGCTTTATTACGTCGGCTGGTCGTCGTCGACCGGTGAAGCGGACTGGGCCATGCGGCCTCTGCTCTACGGTGAATCGTGGCCGCCGAAGCTCTTCAACACGGCGTACTACAAGAACGACAAGGTCGACGCCGACATCAAGGGCGCGCTCCTCACCACCAACTCGGCGGAAAAGGCGAAGCTCTACAAGGACGCGCAGGAGACCGTGTACAAGGACGCCCCGTGGGCGCCGCTCGTCACCGAGAAGCTGCTGTCGGCGAAGAACAGGAAGCTCTCCGGCGTCTACACTATGCCGGACGGCTCGTTCGAGTTCAGCGAAGTCGATCTCAAATAAGCGCGCTTCTGCCCGCCCCGCCCCCCCCTCACGCGGGAGCGGCGGTGCGCCCGGCGTCCGCCGTGCCGATGGCCCTGCAAAACGTGCCGAGCGCTGACAACCTTCGCCGATCGCACGCGCGATGATCCGGTACATCGTCAAGCGGCTCTTCGGCCTTTTGCCGACGCTGCTCATCGTCGGACTGCTGGTCTTCCTGTTCGTCCATCTGCTGCCCGGCGATCCCGCGCGGCTCGCCGCCGGGCCGGACGCGAATCCGGAAACGGTCGAGCTCGTGCGCAAGGATCTCGGGCTCGACCTGCCGCTGCCGCAACAGTTCCTCCGTTTCACCGAAGGCGTGCTGCACTGGGATTTCGGCCGGTCGCTGCGCACCAAGCGCACCGTCAGCTCCGAAATCAGCGAGCGGTTCATGCCGACGTTCTGGCTCACGGTGTGGAGCATGGGCTGGTCGGTGCTGTTCGGCATGACGATCGGCATCCTGTCCGCAGTCTGGCGCAACCGCTGGCCCGATCGCCTCGGCATGACGCTCGCCGTGTCCGGCATCTCGTTCCCGGCGTTCGCGCTCGGCATGGTGCTGATGCAGGTATTCGCCGTCGAGCTCAACTGGCTGCCCGCGGTCGGCAACGACACTTGGAGGCACTACATCCTGCCGAGCGTGACGCTGGGCGCGGCCGTCGCCGCGATCATGGCGCGCTTCACGCGCTCGTCGTTCGTCGACATCCTCGGCGACGACTACATTCGTACCGCGCGTGCCAAGGGACTCGACGAAGGCCATGTCGTCGTCAAGCACGGGCTGCGCAACGCGCTGATTCCCGTCGTGACGATGATGGGGCTCCAGTTCGGCTTCCTGCTCGGCGGTTCGATCGTCGTCGAGAAGGTGTTCAACTGGCCGGGGCTCGGCCGCCTCCTCGTCGATGCGGTCGACATGCGCGACTACCCGGTGATCCAGGCGCTGGTGCTGCTGTTCTCGCTCGAGTTCATCCTGATCAATCTGGTGGTGGATGTGCTGTACGGGCTGATCAATCCAACGATTCGCTATCGCTGATGGACACACCCGTCGCCGCTCCGGAATCCGCCGCCGTCGCCGCTCCGGAACACGTGCGCACGCCGTGGTCCGAGTTCTGGCGCAAGTTCCGTCGCCAGCCGGTCGCGCTGATCGCCGGCGGATTCGTCGTGCTGCTGGTGATCGCCGCAATCCTCGCACCGTGGATCGTCCCGTACGACGCGGAGAATTTCTTCGACTACGACATGCTCAATGCGCGGCCGTCGGCGGCCCACTGGTTCGGCGTCGACTCGCTCGGACGCGACATCTTCAGCCGCATTCTCATGGGCGCGCGCATCTCGCTCGCCGCGGGCTTCATTTCGGTCGCCGTCGGTGCCGTCATCGGCACGGTGCTGGGCCTCGTCGCCGGCTATTACGAAGGCTGGTGGGACCGCGCGATCATGCGGCTCTCCGACGTGCTGTTCGCGTTTCCCGGCATCCTGCTCGCCATCGGCATCGTCGCGATCCTCGGCGGCGGCATGGCCAACGTGATCATCGCGGTCGCGATCTTCAGCATCCCGACGTTTGCGCGCCTCGTGCGCGGCAACACGCTGGCGCTGAAGCACCTGACGTTCATCGAGGCCGCGCGGAGCCTTGGTGCGTCGAATGCGACAATCATTCGGCGTCACATCTTTCCGGGAACGATTTCAGCGGTCGTCGTCTATTTCTCGCTGCGCGTCGGCACGTCGATCATCACCGCGGCGAGCCTCTCGTTCCTCGGCATGGGGGCGCAACCGCCGACGCCCGAATGGGGTGCGATGCTCGACGCCGCGCGCGCCGACATGATCACGGCACCGCACATCGCGCTCTTTCCGGCGCTTGCGATCTTCCTCACCGTGCTGGCGTTCAACCTGCTGGGCGACGGGTTGCGTGATGCCCTCGATCCAAAGATTGAACAACGATAGCCACGCGGACGGCGCGCGGCGCGGTCGATGAGCGCTCCTCCGCGCATCGGCATCCTGCCATCCGGTCCATGCGGCACGATCGCCGACGTCGCGGGCGTCGCCGTCGGCCATCGCACGCTTGACGACGGCGATCTGCAGACAGGCATCACCGTCGTTTGCCCGCATCCCGCCGATCCGTTCATGCAGAAGGTCCCCGCGGCGGCCGTCGTCTTCAACGGCTTCGGCAAGAGCGTCGGGTTGCTGCAGGTCAACGAGCTGGGCGTGCTGGAAACGCCGATCGCTCTCACGAACACGTTCTCGGTCGGGACGATTGCGACGGCACAGATTCGATCGGCGATCGCCGCGCACCCCGGGATCGCGCGCACCACGACGTCGGTCAATCCGCTGGTGTTCGAGTGCAGCGATGCCTACCTGTCCGACATGCAGGCGCTCGCCGTCGCCGAGCCGCACTACGGCGACGCGCTGGCGGCGGCGACCGTCGACTTTGCCCGCGGCTCCGTCGGCGCCGGGCGCGGAATGAGCTGCTTCGGCCTGAAGGGCGGCATCGGATCCTCGTCGCGAACGGCCACGGTCGCCGAACGCGCGATGACGATGGGTGCGCTCGTGCTCGCCAATTTCGGCCGCACGGAAAGCCTGACGCTCGCGGGGAGGCGGATTGGTCCGGCCATTGCGCGCCGTCTCGCAGGCATGGCGCCGCAGCGCGATCAGGGGTCGATCATCGTGCTGCTGGCGACCGACGCGCCGCTCGACCATCGGCAGCTGCGGCGCGTCGCAACGCGTGCGGCAGCAGGCATTGGCCGCACCGGATCGTATTACGGCCACGGCAGCGGCGACATCGCGCTCGCGTTCTCGACGGCGCAAACGGTTCCGCATGAACCATCGGCGCACACGCTGACGCGGACCGTGCTGGCGGAGCCGCTGCTCGAAGCGCTCTTCGACGCGGCAGCCGAGGCGACCGAGGCGGCGATCGTCGACGCACTGTTCGCCGCAACCACCGTGACGGGCTACGCCGGTCACATCCGCTACGCACTGACCGAGATCGCGCCCGACTGGGCGGAGATCGCCTCTTGACGCCACGCATCGTCGCGCATTGCCGCGCCGGATTCGAAGCCGAGGCCGCTGCCGACCTGCAAGGCGTTGCCGAGGCCGTGGAGACGGCACTCTCCGTCGATGCACCCGCCGGTCGCGGCTTCATCGTCGCCGCACCCCAGTCGTTCGACGCGCAGCGCTGGCCGCGCGCGCTGGAGCGGGTGCCCCCGATGTTCATCCGCTCGCTGTTCTTCGGCACCGGCCCGCACACGCTGTTCGACACGACGGCGAAGGGCCGTCCGAACCGCGTCGTTCCGCTGGTGGCGCTGATCGAGTCATTGCGGAAGGATCTCGCGCTTCCGGGCGCCGCTCACGGAATGCGAGGAGCGCTTCACTTCGGCGAGATGCGGCTGGAAACGGCGGACACCAACGACGGCAAGGAAATGTCGGGGCTCTGCCGCTCGATCGAGCGGCCGCTCGCCGATGCGCTGCGCGAGCGGGACATCCTCTCCATCGCGAACGATGACGGCCGCCCGGACCGGCTGCCGGCGCTGCACACCCTGCTGCCCGACGGCGCGCACGCGTATGTCGGCGCCAGCCTCGCGCCATGGGGCAGCCGCTGGCCGATGGGAATTCCGCGGCTGCGGATGCCGCATTCGGCGCCGTCGCGCTCCACGCTGAAGCTCGCCGAAGCGCTGCTCACGTTTCTCGGCGACCGCGATCTCGACGTGCTGCAGGGCGGCATGCGCGCGGTCGATCTCGGTGCGGCACCCGGCGGCTGGACGTGGCAGCTCGTGCAGCGCGGGCTACGCGTCACCGCCGTCGACAATGCAGCGCTGAAGGGCGACATCGCCGCCGACCCGCTCGTCACGCACATCCGCGCCGACGGCCTCAGATTCCTGCCGCGCAAGCGCGTCGACTGGATGGTCTGCGACATCGTCGAACAGCCGTCGCGCATCGCGGCGCTGGTCGGCCGCTGGATCGGCGAAGGTCACGCGCGGCACACGATCTTCAACCTCAAGCTGCCGATGAAGAAGCGCTACGCCGAAGTCCGCCGCTGCGAGGGCATCATCAGCGAAGCGCTGGAGCAGGCGCACGTGCGGCATACGCTGCGTTTCGTGCAGCTCTATCACGACCGCGAGGAAATCACCGGGTACTGCGCCCGGGTCGGATGACCGGCAAGCGTGCGCCGACCGGACCGTCACTCAGACCTACTCGCGACGGTGGCGCGCTCTACCGCTGCGGGGCGGCGGCCACGAACATGGTCAGCGCCGCCGGGAATATCGCCGCTGCGAACGGATCCCCGCTCAGAACGCGCAGGCGCGGCTGCAATAATCCAGCGTATGCCGGCTTGCCTGGCAGTTCGCCGCGCAGAAATTGTCGACCGGCCGCAGCGGTGACGACGCCGGAGCGGCGTATTCGACCGGCGACTTGTCGTCGTTCATGTAGAACTCGTCGTCGCGCATCCGCGGATCGTTGATGCTCGTCGGTGGACTGACATAGGAAGACCCGTTGTAGGAAGTCTGCAGCATCGGCGCGCCGGCGCACGAACACAGCAAGAGGATTGATGCGACTCCGAGCAACGCCTTTATGCGCCGTCCTCCTTCATTTGCATTTGGCCAAAGGCGCCCATTCGATACGGCAGGGCGCTGTCCCATTTGGCGCCTTTCGCCAACCTGACACCGGCGCATCATTCCGCGAACGCAGCGAGACGTGTATCGCAATTCTATTAGACGGCCACGCGACCTTTCGGTTCCGGACGCCATCACGATCATAGGCCGGTGCCGGGGACAGGCGACGGCTAACGTCTGGACGGCGCCACCTGTTCGGCTTCGGTCAGGCGGTAAAGCAATCCTTCGGGGTCGTTCCTGAGAACGGCAAACTTGCCGGTCAGGACGATCGGCTCGAACCCGTATCCGACCGCCTTTTTCGCGACGACTTCCACCACCGCGTCCGGCCCCGCCGGGAGGCAGAACTGGCAGTGGGGTGGAACGGCAGAAATCAGGAAATGGCGCTGCTGGTCGCCAAGGTCGAGCGGCAAGACGAATCCCTGTACCCGGACGACCTTCGCGTCCAATGCGAGAATTTGCCGGTCGAATTTGGGCACCATCTGGCCGCCCTGCTTCACAGGTTCGACCAGGGCCAGCGTCTTCCAGGACACGACGCCTTGAAGCTCCGGAAGTACCGACGCGCTGAACAGCGTCGCCGTCGGCAGTCCCGAGGCGGGAATGCCCGTGTTGAGCCCCCACGCCGGCGACTGGGCGAGCAGCACTGCTGCCAGCATCAGCTTCACTGAAATTCCTCGCATGATTGCTCCGCGTCCGTTTCCGCTTCGCCGGGATCTTCGATTCGGAAACCGAGACCCTTGTGTCGCGCATAATGATAATGGTATATCATTATCCATACAACCAGGCAACCCGAGGCCCCATCCGTGACCGCCATGAAACGCGCGACCCGCCAGCGCGACGCCATCCAATCGGCGATCCGCCATTCGAACCGACCGCTTTCGCCCGAGGAAGTTCTGCGTCACGCACGCTCCGAAGTGGGTGCGCTGGGGATTGCCACGGTCTATCGCAACCTCAAGCTGCTCCTGGACGAGGGTGCCATCCAGGCCGTCACTCTCCCGGGAGACAGTCCGCGCTACGAAATGAGCGCATCGGCGCATCACCATCATTTTCAGTGCACCGCCTGCCGCCGCGTGTACGACGTCGCCGGCTGCCCCGGCAACATGCGTCGTTTGGCGCCGCGCGGATTCACCGTCGAACATCACGACCTGACGCTCTACGGGCGCTGTGCGGAGTGCGGTTAGCCGGTGGGCGGCGGCCTGGTTCCATTGCGCGACTTGCGGCATGGCCCTGCACGTTGCGGCTGTTGCTCCTCGGCGAGCCGGATTCGGCCTGTGTGAAACACCCAATGAACCGCGATGGAGGAATGTATGAAACGTGCTGCCTTCCTGATTTTCGTCCTTGCGCTGATCCCCGTCATGGCGGCTGCCGCCGAGGCGGCCGCGGCAAAGCCGCCTGCGCGCTCGGCGGTGGACCCCGCGCTCGAAGCCCTGCACACGAAGGAGGACATCCGGCGCCATCGCATCATCGCCGCTGCACACGAAGCTGCGGCGAAATGCCAGGAGTCGGGCAAGGACGAAGATGCCTGCAATGCCGAGCTTGCCAGGGCCTGCCAGGGCATCGCCTATGGCAAGTACTGTGGGATGAAGCACCCGGACTGATCGTGCCGGCGAGATTGCGACACCGGATGTCCGAAGTGGAGCAGCGCGGCTCGCGCCGTCGCACGCCGTCGGCGTGGGCGCGCCGTGCGATTGGATCGCGTGCTCGAATTGCACTGCGGCCCAAGCCAGCTTTGCCAGCACGCGCGGACCCCGCGCAATGACGCTCGCGTGGATCGTGCTCGCCACGTTTGCGACGGGCGTGCTCAGCGTCCTCGCCGCGGCACCGATCGCATTTGCGTTTGCGCGGCGGTGGATTCCGTACCTGGTGAGCTACGCCGTCGGCGTGCTCCTGGGAGCGGCCTTCCTCGACCTCCTGCCCGAAGCCGCCGAGGCGTTGCCGCCGACGCACTTGTTCGCAACTGCGCTCGCCGGGATTTTCGCTTTTTTCCTGCTCGAGAAATTCGCCCTCTGGCATCACGCTCATCCGACGCCGGAGAGCGACAGTGCACGGCGGGATATCCAGCCGGCCGGCCCGATGATCCTGATCGGTGACGCCTTGCACAATTTCACGGACGGCGTGCTGCTCGCAGCGGCATTCCTGACCGACGTGCATCTCGGGCTGGTGACCACTGCTGCGGTGATCGCCCACGAAATCCCTCGTGAAATGGGGGATTTCGCAATACTCGTGGATTCCGGCTTTACGTGGCGCCGCGCGCTTTTCTGGAACGTCGCGTTCAGCCTCGCCGCGATCGGTGGCGGCATCCTCGGCTATTTCGCGCTCTCGGTTGCGCAGCCGGCAATCCCCTATGTTGTCGCAATCGCCGCGGCGAGCTTCATCTACATCGCCGTTGCCGACCTGGTCCCGGGCTTGCATCAGCACACGTCGGCTCGCGCAGCAGTTGCGCAATCGCTGGCGATCGGCTGCGGCATCGGTTGCATGGCGCTCACCGCCTTCTACGTCGGCTGAGCCATGGTTCGATCAACCACTGCTCGCGGCCGCCATGCAGCCGCAGCCTTTCTGCTTGGCCTGCTGCTGGTCGGCGGGCAGATCGAGGCGCAGTGGCACGCGCTCGGCCACTTCGGCGAATGGATGCACCGGCCGCATGAAATCGGCCTCCAGCTGCCCGACAGCGACGATGCGTGCGCGATTTGTGCGCTCCTTGCAGGCGGCGCGAATGCGGTGTCCGCATCCGCGTCGACTGCTGCGGCCGCGCCTCACGGCTTCATCGCGCCGCACGAACCCGTCGCGCGCGCGACGTTTGCTGCCGCCTCCTATTACAGGACCCGTGCTCCGCCGCTGACTCCTTGACGCCGTTGTGTCGCGCCGGCCAGCGCCGGCGGAGAACGACATCCTCGAGGAGTCAACCATGCAGAAGTCAACGCTTGGCGCGATCGCGTTCGCGTTCGGATGCGCGCTTTGCAATTCGCCGGTCAATGCCCAGGGCAGCACCCCGATGCCCGCGAGTGCCGTCACACCCGCCGTTGTCAACGGCGCGTTAAAGAGCACGTCCGGCATGTCGATGAGCTCCGTCTCACTCGAGCTTCGCGCCCCCGACGGACGCATTGTCGCGAGCGCGGTAACCGATCGCCGCGGTGGATTCCGGTTCGACACCGTGGCCCCGGGAAGTTATACGATCGCCGGCGACGGCGTCGAGATCGATGCCGCCCAACGCAAGGTGACGGTTTCCGCTGTCGGTCCGGTCGAGCTCGCCCTGGTTGCCACACGGAGCGCCGACATCGGAAGCATCCAGGTTATCGCGGCCAGGCTCAACGAGGCGCGCCAGCTCCTCGCCCCGGACATCGGCGCCGATGTCTATCGCTTCGACCGAAAGGACATCACCGACCTGCCCGGCGGCGCGGCCACACCGCTCAACGACGTGTTGCTGCAGGCTTCCGGCGTGACGCAGGATTCCTTCGGGCAGTTGCATGTGCGCGGCGATCACGCCAACCTGCAGTACCGGCTGAACGGCATCATTCTCCCCGAATCGATCGCCGGCTTCGGCCAGACGATCAGCACCCGCTTCATCGATCAGATGAGCCTGATCACGGGCGCGTTGCCCGCGCAATACGGCTACCGAACCGCCGGTGTGGTCGACATCACGACGAAGGGTGGTGCACTGGATGCAGGCACGGACGCCGGCTACTACGGCGGCAGCCACGCGACGAATAATGTATTCGCCGATTCCGGGGGAGCGTTCGGGCAACTGACCTATTACGCGATCGGTTCGTTGACGGCGAACAATCTCGGGATCGAGGCGCCCACGCCCGACCCGAATCCCCTCCACGACCGTACGACGCAGGAAAATGGATTCGGCTACTTTTCCTACGCCTTCGACGCGGACACGCGCTTGAGTCTCATCGCGGGTGCCGCCAACAACAATTTTCAGATTCCGAACATTCCCGGCCAGACACCGACCTATGTTCTGCAGGGAGCCCCCGACCTTCCGTCCTCCGATCTCGACGAGAACCAGACCGAGAAGACGCGCCTTGCCGTGCTTGCCTTGCAGGGCGTCGTCGGCGATGCAATCGGGTACCAGATTGCGGCGTTCTGCCGCTATTCGAGCGCCCTCTACGTGCCGGACCCGGTCGGCGACCTCACCTACACGGGCGTCGCGGGTCAGATCTACCGGCAGAACACGCTCTATGGCGCGCAGGGGGACATGAGCTACAAGGCCGACCGGCAGAACACGGTGCGCGCGGGCTTCTACCTCAGCAGCGAGCGGATTGCGACCAACAACACGTCGCAGGTGTTTCCCGCCGACGCCGACGGCAACCAGACCAGCACGGTTCCCTTCACCATCGTCGACAACACCAGCGCCGTCTCCCGGCAGCTCGGCGTCTACCTTCAGGACGAGTGGCAGCCGCTTGACGACCTCACCGTGAACTTCGGCATCCGCTACGACGACCTCAATTCGTTCGTTGCGCAAAGCCAGTGGAGCCCGCGGATCGGAGCGGTCTA
>Ga0265332_10000441_pt1 | contig 29270 bp, 27 predicted proteins | sample 41926metaG_FD_202084 | JGI IMG/M metagenome (GOLD analysis project Ga0265332, IMG submission 202084) | Rhizosphere microbial communities from Carex aquatilis grown in University of Washington, Seatle, WA, United States - 4-19-26 metaG | ecosystem: Host-associated > Plants > Roots > Rhizosphere...
ACCCCGGAGAAGCCGGCCCGTCCGGGCCTGTTCTCCCCGACGCCGCCGCTGCCGGATCCCGAGAAGGCCTAGGCGAGCAGAGGAGCGGCCGAGCGAGGCGGAGCAGGCGGATCCAGGCGGAGTACGCGCGGCCCGCGGCTCCGGGCCCACTGCCCACCTTCCCGCCGGCCGCCTTCCCGCCCCCGCCGCGCCAGACGGAGCGATGGTAGCCTCAGCGACGACCGAGCGCTGCCTGGTCGTCGGGGTGGTGAATTGCACGCCCGATTCGTTCTCGGACGGCGGGCGGTTCGCGCAGGCGGAGGACGCGATCCGCGAGGGGCTTGCCCAGGTGGAGGCCGGCGCGGACTGGGTGGACGTCGGGGGGGAATCGACCCGTCCGGGTTCGGTTCCCGTCGAGCCGGCCGAGGAGCAACGACGGGTGCTTCCGGTCATCGAGGCGCTCGCGCGGACGGCTGGTGGGCGGGCCAAGATCTCGGTCGACACGTACCATGCGGCGACGGCGCGGGCGGCGCTCGAGGCTGGGGCGACCATCGTCAACGACATCTCCGGTGGCGGCCTCGAGCCGGAGCTGCTCGGGGTCGCCGCCGCGCGCGGAGCGACCGTGGTGCTCGGGCACCTGCGCGGCTTGCCGTCCACGATGATGGCGGACGTACGCTTCGACGACGTGGTGGGTGAGGTGGCGCGCGAGCTCGCCGCCGCGGTGGCGCGGGCGCGGGCGGCTGGGTGTCGGGAGATATGGGCCGATCCGGGCATCGGGTTCGGCAAGCGGCTCGAGCACAACGTGTCCTTGCTGCGCGAGCTGCCGAGGCTGATCGAGGCGCTCGGTGTTCCACTGATGGTGGGCGTGTCGCGCAAGGCCTTCATCGGGCAGCTCACGGGGCGCGCGCCCGAGGCGCGGGTCTTCGGCACCGCCGCGGCGGTGACCGTCGCCGTGCTGGGTGGCGTGTCGGCGGTGCGCGTACATGACGTCGCGGCGATGCGCGATGTGGTTCGCGTGGCCGAGGCGTTGCGAAAGTCCACCTCTTGACCGGGCGGCGTTATCATCGGTGATATGAGCCAAGAGGGGATTCGTCGACTGTTCGGAACAGACGGGATTCGCGGGGTGGCCAATCGTCATCCCATGACGGCGGAGGTGGCGCTGCGGCTCGGGCGCGCGGTCGCCCGGCGCTTTCGCCATCCCTCGCGCCCGGGGCGCGTGGTGATCGGCAAGGACACCCGCCTGTCCGGCTACATGCTGGAGAGCGCGCTCGAGGCGGGCATCGTGTCGGCCGGGGCCGATGCCATGCTGGTGGGGCCGTTGCCGACGCCGGGGATCGCCTTCATCACCTCGTCGATGCGCGCGGACGCGGGCGTGGTGATCAGCGCCTCGCACAACCCCTACATGGACAACGGCATCAAGCTCTTCGCCGCCGACGGCTTCAAGCTTCCGGACGAGGTGGAGGCGGAGCTCGAGCAGCGGATGGAGGAGATGGAGGCTGGGCGCGAGAACGGCGCCTCGGTCGGGGCAGACGCCCTCGGCAAGGCGGTTCGCATCGAGGATGCGCGGGGGCGCTACGTGCAGTTCCTCAAGCACGCCTTCCCGCGCGAGCGGACCCTCGACGGCGTCAAGATCGTGGTCGACTGCGCGAACGGCGCCGCCTACGAGGTGGCCCCACGGGTCTTCAGCGAGCTCGGGGCCGAGGTGATCGCGCTCGGGGTCGAGCCGAACGGGCGCAACATCAACGACGCGTGCGGGGCGATGCACCCCGAGCACATGGCCGCCGAGGTGCGCAAGCACGACGCGGCGCTCGGCGTGGCGCTCGACGGTGACGCCGATCGCGTGATCCTGGCCGACGAGCGGGGCGAGATCGTCGACGGCGACCAGATCATGGCGTTGCTCGGCACGCGGATGCTGGCCAAGCGCACGCTGCCGGAGCGAACGGTGGTGGCCACCATCATGTCGAACCTCGGGCTCGAACGGGCGCTGGCCGGCTGCGGGGGCAAGCTCATGCGCACGGCCGTCGGGGACCGTTACGTGGTCGAGGCCATGCGCGAGCAGGGGCTGCTCCTCGGCGGAGAACAGTCCGGGCACATCATCTTCCTCGACCACGCCACCACCGGCGACGGAACCGTGGCGGCGCTGCGGGTGCTGGCCGTGATGCTGGAAGAGGGCCGTCCCCTGTCCGAGCTCATCGCGGGCGCCATGGTCCGCTACCCGCAGGTGCTGGTGAACTTCGCCGTCTCGCACAAGCGCCCCCTCGAGGAGCTCTCCGAGGTCCAGCGGGCGATCTCGGCGGTGGAGCGCGAGCTCGGGGTCGAGGGCCGCGTGGTGGTCCGCTACTCGGGCACCGAGGCCAAGGCCCGGGTCATGATCGAGGGCACCGACCAGGCCCGCATCGCCGTCCAGGCCAACGACATCGCCCAGGCCATGCGGCGGGCGCTGAACGGATAGAAGAACGCGCCTTCGGCGCTCGCGGGAAGGGGAGGACCGGAGCGCGGGAAGGGGAGGACGGACGCGCCTACGGCGCTCGCGGGAAGGGGAGGACCCCTCCCCGCGGGCCCCTCCCGGGGACGACGAGAAGCGGGCCCGTTTGATGGAGCTGTCTCCGGTTGGCAAAGCCAACCTCCGATCAACCGCAGGGAGAGGCGGATCCCGGGGCCTGGTCGATCTTTCTCGATCAGGGAGGCGATGTTGGACCGGGGTGGCGTGATTGGATGAGGCGAGCCCCGCCCTCCAGTCTTATTCCCTCGCAGAGAAGCGGGGAGAGGGTCAGGGAGAGGGGCCCCACTTCATTTTCGGGGGCCGCGCCGCGAGGTACCTTGTTCCGCCACGCTGGCAGGCGAGCGTAGCGCGGCTTTGCCGCGCGGAGCGAGAGGGGCGCGGGGATGTGCCAGCGGCAGCGAGCCACCTCCCCGTTTAAGTCGCCACGAGCGGCAGCGGGCCACGGCCCCGATCAAATACCTTATACTGCTCGGTGAATGGTCCCTCGACTCTATGTGAACGTCGATCACGTCGCGACGCTGCGGCAGCAGCGCGGGACACGTCATCCCGATCCGGTGGTGGCGGCGGCGCTGTGCGAGCTGGCCGGGGCGGAGGGCATCACCGTGCATCTGCGCGAGGATCGGCGCCACATCCAGGATCGCGACGTGCGGGTGTTGCGCCAGACGGTGGCCGGGGTCTTCAACCTCGAGATGGCCGCCACCGAGGAGATGCTGGCCATCGCGCTCGACGTGAAACCCCACTTTTGCACCCTGGTCCCCGAGAAGCGCGCCGAGCGCACCACCGAGGGTGGACTCGACGTGCGGCCGGGCGGGGGCAGCCGGCTGCTCGAACGGGTGGTGGGAGGCCTGCGCGATGCGGGCATCGGGGTCAGCCTGTTCATCGATCCCGATGCGGAGGCGGTGTCGGCGTCGCAGCGGCTCGGCGCCAGCACGGTCGAGCTGCACACCGGCTACTACTGCGATTCCCCGCGCTTCTCGACGGCGGCGGAGCGTCAGCTGGCCCGCCTCGTGGTTGCCGCGCGCGCGGCCAGCGAGGCGAAGCTGCGCCTCGGGGCGGGACATGGCCTCGATTGCACCAACGTGGGTCCGGTTGCCGCCTTGCCGCACCTCGAGGAGCTGAACATCGGGCACGGCCTCCTGGCCCGGGCGGTGATGCTGGGGATGGAACGCGCGGTCGCCGAGCTGCGGGCCGCGATCGTGGCCGGCGCGACCGGAGCGGTCGGGCCCGCCCCGCCTGGCCTCCCCCCGCCATGATTCTCGGCGTCGGCCTCGACCTCGTACCCATCTCGCGCATGGCCACCCTGCTGGCCCGGCACGGCGTGCGGGCCGAGCGCCGCCTCTTCTCGGAGCGGGAGCGCGCCGACTGCGCCGGGCGCGGGCTGCCGGCGCAGCACTACGCGGCCCGCTTCGCCGCCAAGGAGGCGGCCGCCAAGGCGCTCGGCGTGCCCGCCGGCCTGCGCTGGCTCGACATCGAGGTGCACTCGCTTCCCGGAGGCGCCCCCGTGCTGGTGTTCTCGGGCGCTGCCCACGCCGCGGCTGCCCGGCGCGCCGTCACGGCCCAGCACGTATCGCTCACCCACGCCGGGGACATGGCGGCTGCCGTGGTGGTCCTCGAGGGCCTGCCGGCATGAGGCCGCGCGTGCTGTCCACGGCCGAGTCGCGCGCCGTCGATCGGCAACTGGTGGCGAGGACCGGCATGCCGAGCCTGCTGCTGATGGAGAACGCCGGCCGCGGGATCGCCGAGGTGGTGCTGAGGCGCCTGGCGCCGCGCCGCGGGGCCCGCGGCGGCCGTCGGGTGGCCATCGTCTGTGGTCCCGGCAACAACGGCGGCGACGGCTTCGTGGTGGCGCGCCACCTCTGGCTCGGCAGCCAGGGCGAATTCGGCGTCGAGGTCTATCTGGCGACGCCCGAGGGCCGGCTCTCGGGTGATGCGGCACTCATGTTTCACGCGCTCACGGCGGCCCTTCCCGAGGTGCGCATCGTCGATCGGTCGCAGCAGGACGACGCCGCCGCCTGGCAGGCCGACCTGGCGGGCGCGGAGCTCGTGGTCGACGCCTTGTTCGGCACCGGGTTGCGCGCGGCCGTCGCCGGGATCCCGGCGCTCGCCATCGCGGCCATCAACGCCGCCCGTCGGCAAGGTGCCCTGGTGGTCGCGGCGGACGTGCCTTCGGGGATCGACGCCGACACCGGGCGGTCCCTCGGCGTGGCGGTCGAGGCCGACGTCACCGCCACCGTCGGAACGCACAAGCTCGGGCTGGTGCTCGACGCCGCCGCCAGGGTGGGAAACGTCGAGGTGGTCGGCCTCGGCTTGCCGGTCCCGGAGTCGGACGCGGACGAGCACGCTCCACCGTCTCCTTCGTCCCCTGGCCGACGCGCGCTGCGCTGTTACCTCCTCACCGAGCGCGACGCGCGGGACCGCCTGCCGAGGCGGGCCGCGGATGCGTTCAAGGGAACCTCCGGGCATCTCGTGGTGGTGGCTGGCAGCGCGGGCAAGACCGGGTCCGCGCTCCTGGTGGCGAAGGCGGCCATGCGCACGGGCGCGGGGCTGGTCACCGTCGCCACCACCGCCGCCGCCCAGGCGGCGCTCGATGCCAAGGTCATCGAGATCATGACGGCGAGCTATTCCACCGGCGACGACGCGGACGATGGCAGCCGTGCCGCCATCGATCTCCTGCTGGCGCGCCCCCAGGTGCGGGCGCTCGCCCTCGGTCCCGGCATTCCGGTCGGTCCCCGCATGCAGAGCCTGGTGCGCGCCCTCGTCAGCGGGCTCGGCCTCCCCATGGTCATCGACGCCGACGGGTTGAACCTGCTCGGCCCGGACGCCGCTGCTCGGCTGGCCGAGGCCAGCGCCCCCCGGGTGGTCACGCCCCATCCTGGCGAGATGGCCCGCATGGTCGGTGTCCGCAGCGCCGACGTGCAGGCCAACCGTCTGGCCACCGCGCGCGACTTCGCCGAGAGGAGCCGCGCGATCGTGGTGCTGAAGGGCGCGCGCACGCTGATCGCCTCGCCCGATGGCACCGTCTTCGTGAGCCCCATCGCCGAGCCGGCCCTGGCCACCGCCGGGAGCGGCGATGCGCTGACGGGCGTGATAGCTGGGCTCATCGTCCAGGGCACGGATCCCCTCGTGGCGGCCGAGCTCGGCGTGCTGCTCCATGGCCAGGCAGGCAGCGTCGCCGCCGCCGTCCACGGCACGAGCGGCGTCATGGCCGGCGATCTGCCGGACGCGGTCGCCGAGGTGGCGCGGCGCTGGAGCTCCTCGGTCGACTGAGGCCCCCGGCTCCGACCGACGCCCTGGACTGTTGTATGCTCGACCCATGACTCGGGAAACCATCGTTCAGGTCTGGGAGGCGGAAGGCGCCAAGCTCAATGGCCACACCATCGCCATCCGCGAGGAGCGCGAGGCCACGTGCTTCGTCCAGACCCAGGGCGAGATCATGACCATCGGTCGCCTGAACCGCCTCGACCTGCGCGAGGGGTTCATTGCGCTGCAGACCTCCAAGGACGAGCGCTACGTCTTCGCCTACGAGGACATCCTCGGCTTCAAGCTGGCCGCTCCTTCCGCACCCAAGGATCGCCCCGCCGGCTTCGGCCGCTCTTAGAGTGACTTTGCGGCCTGCGCGACGGACGGCCGACGATCCGGGCCGCCCGCCCCCAAGCCTTTCCCGACCTCCAATCCCGCAGTCCGCGGACCCTCACCCGCCGCCTGCGGCGGGAACCGTAAACCCCGGTCCGTAGGGGTTGCTTAGAACTCGGCCGAAAAGCCGGGTCGATGGCGAAGCCGGCGCGAGGACCGCACCGGAGCATACTCGTGCGTATGTGAGGAGCGGACCGCAGCGCCGGCGCAGCCAGCGGCCCGGATCGTCGGCCGTCCGTCGCGCGAGCCGCAACGCCCGACTCTGTCAGTGGCCCATGGACATGGACCAGCTGGCGATGGTCTTGGATCCGTCGAACTTCGGGAAGTTGAAGCTCTGCATGCGCGCGAGGACGCAGGTGGGCAGGGGACCGCCCTTCTGGCCGTTCACCTTGACCGCGCTCACCTTGCCCGAGCCGCGCACCACGAAGTCGATGGCCAGGTTCGACATGCCCGGCGCGTGCGCGATGCAGGGGATCAGGCGCCGGTAGTTGGCCATCATGGTGGTCTGAATCTGGTCGTCGTCGAGCGTCTGATCGCCCTGGGCCATGCCCCGGGTGGCGTCGCCGAAGCGCGAATCGTTGTTGAACTCGTCCGGGCCCCCGGCGGCCGCACCGGCGACCGCCCCGCCGGCGTGGTGCGTCCCGCGCCGGACGGTGGCCTTCATCTCGCCGATCTTGACCCCCTTGAGGAACGACTCCACCTCGGACTCCTCCTGGCGCGAGGCCAGGCGCCCCCCCGAGACGTCTCGGCGCGAGAACACGTAGAACAGGCCGCTGCCCACCACCAGCGCCACCACCAGCGTGACGATCGCGGTGGTCGCCATCGACTTCTTCTTCTGGGTCTGCTGCGAGCGCTGCTCGGCGTGCTCCCGCCGCGTGCGCTCGATCTGGCGGTGGGCGTGCTTCGCCAGGTCACCCAGCCCCGGGACCTCGCGGACCAGCCCCCGCTCTCCAGAGTGGCTGTCGAGCAGGGTGTGGTCCCCCAGGATCTCGCCGCGCTCGATCTGCGCGCGGATCTGGGCCATCGAGAACGGTCCGAAATCGAGATTGCCCTTTTGTACCAGCCAGCGCTCGTCTTGATCGTCGTTGCTCCCCGGCGCTCCGCCGGGGCCAGCGGCGAGCCCAATCGGCAAGGCCGATCCGGCGGCGAGCCCGGCCGGGACCGGGGCCGCCACCGCCATCGCCACCGGGCCGCTGCCGGGAATCGGCCCCACCGGGAGAGCCAGGACGGGGCGATCGCCCACCGGCTGCGCTCCGCCCACTGGCTGCGCTCCCCCCGCAGGCGAGGCCGACGGCCACCCCCGAGGCGCCGGTCCGGAGAGGGCCTGCGCCTCGTCGTGCGGCGCCGGCCCGGCCTCGGGGTTGAACGGCAACCCAGCGGCCGCGCTCTGGAGAGCCGTCTTCAGGATGGCCGGGGTGGCCCAGCGCGCCCCGGGGGTCAACGCCAGCGCGCGCTCGATCACCGCATCCACGGGGGTCGGGATCCCGGGCACCACGTCGCTGACCGGTCGGTATGGATGGCGCATCCCCTCGCCGGTGAGGAGCTCGTACAGGATCATCCCGAGCGCATACACGTCCCCTTCCACCGTGGGGGGCGCGCCGGTGAGCAGCTCCGGGGCCATGTACAGGGTGTCGGGGAGCCCGGCCGGGTGACCGACCCGCGCCACCCCCGGCAAGCCCGCGGAGAGACCAAAGCCCTCGACCTTCACCCGACCGGTGCGGTTCACGAGGATGAGCGTGGGGTTGAGCGCACCATGGGGCCCCATCGGGCGCGCATACTCGAGCGCGTTGGCGACGTGGGCCACCAGGTTCGACGCCCCCTTGAGCGAGACCCCGCGGCCCTCGGCGCGCTTGCCGTCGATGAAGGCACGCAAGGTCTGGCCGTCGACCCACTCGGTGGCGACGTAGATGAAGTCGCGCTCCCGACCGACCCCGACGATCTCCGCGAGGTTCTTGTGCTGGAACACCCGCACCTGGGCCAGCCGCTCGAGGAACGCCTCGGGCCTGACGGCGAGCACCTGCAGCGGGACGATGCGCAGCGCGCGCGGGAGCCTCTCGCCGGGCTGGCCGTCGCCGGCGGCCGGGAATGTCTGGGTGTCGGTCGCTCGAAAGAGCCGGGTGCCGGACCCCGGACCGTCGGTCTCCTCGGAGAGCTCCTCCTCGACCTGGAAGCGTCCACCCACCAGGGTGCCCGGGTGCACGTGACTCGCGGCCGCCACGGGTTCGAACGAATCGGCTTGCCTCATTGGGGGGTCCGTTGCTTTTTTGGGGAGGGGGGGATCCGAGGAGGTCGGGGGATCAACGCGACGGCGTTGCGGGTGGCATGTCCTGGAGTCGAGCCCCGGCGCGGGCCCGCACGCCGCGCGCGCTCACTTGAGCTCGAGCACCGAGGGAAGCTGCTTGGCCTGCTCGATCCAGTTCTCGAACTGGGGTTCGGTCGGCGGCTTCTCGGTGATCTTCTTGGCCTTGTTGGCGGCGTCGGCGGCCGTGGTCAGCGCGGAAGGATCCTGCTTGGCCAGATCGGCGGTGCTCTGCACCTTGGCGGCCTCGAGCAGAAGCACCATCTCGGGACCCACGCCCTTGATGCGCAGCAGATCGCAGCGCCGTGCCAGGCTCAGCACGGCCGGGCCCGACAGACCGGAGGCCTTGGCCAGCGCCTTGCGGTCCTTGGGCTTGGCCGCGTGGTTCAGCAGGTCCTCGGTGGTGGCGACGCCCGCCTTCTTGAGCTTCTCGGCGTCGTTCCCCGAGATGAGCGACGGGATGTCGGTCACGGCGTAGTGGCTGGCCAGCGCCGCCCGTTCGGACAGCCCGAGGAGCCCGAGCACGAGCCCCATCCCCATCGCGACGGCTAACCGGCCCCGCAACCGCACCGGCATCCCCGTCCCCGTCCCCATCGCTCGGGTCGTTGCGCAGCCGCGTCCGAACGTGGTCCTTCCGTGTGGTCGCATCGGGTCTCCTTTGACGCACCTTCGCCGCGCCGCCGGACGACGCGCCTTCCGATGCGAAACGGGATCACAGTGTCTTGAAACGGCGCACCAGCTCACGCAGACGCCGGGAGCCACCACCTTCTCGGTACAGAAACTTAACGCCGGTCTGATTCGGGCCAGCATGATAGACCACGCGCCCCGACAGGTCGAACGGCGCCTCGCTGCCGGGCGGGGCCAGCTCCATGACGATGTCCGTGCCTATGGCCGGCTGCACGGAGCCCGTCAGCAGGCCCCCGCTCACGCTGATTTCCCGCAGCTCGGCCGAGACGGCGTCGAGCTGGTTGTTCTCGCGCACCTTGACCGGCACCCCGATGGGAATCCGGGTGTGCTTGCGCCGGCGGGTGGGGGGCCGCGAGCCCCGCATGGTCTCGAGCACGAAGTCGCGCTTGGGGATCTCGTCGGTCTCGAACTCGACGTCCGCCCCGGCCCGCACCCGCATCCGTGGCAGGGCCGGGCGCCAGGACAGGACCGTCCCCCGGATGAGGACCTTGTTCGGCAGCCCATCGCACGCGAGCTCGATCACCACCGAGGTGCCGGGGGGAAGCTCGGTCGTGGTCGGGCAAAACACGCCTCCGTTGGGCGGGTCGGGCAAATAATGTTCCTCGAATTCGTCGAGGTTGCGACACCGGACACGAAGGATGATCACGAACAGGAGCCCCCGAACCCGGCAGCATAGCCGAGGACCGTGAACTGTACTAGGTTGTGTGCCGTTCATGCCCCAGGATGTCGGACACGACGGCGGACAGGATCGCGGACCAGGTGTCGGATTGGTGCGCGCGTTCGTTCACGGTCGGGTCTGCAAGCCCGAAGACGCGCGCATCTCCGTCTTCGACCGGGGCTTTCTCTATGGCGACAGCGTCTACGAGACCGTGGGCACCGTGTCCGGGCGCCTGTTCGCGCTCGACGAGCACCTGGCGCGGCTCGAGCGCTCCGCGGAGCGCATCGGCCTGCGGGTGCCGCCCCGCGCCGAGATCCTGCGGGCGGTTGCGGCGACGGTCGAGGCGGCCGGCAACCCCGAGTCGCGGGTGCGGGTGATGCTGACCCGGGGCGCGGGGCGCCGCCCCGGGCAGGGCGACCTCGATCCCGCGACCGCCGACGACACCGAGCTCGTCGTGCTGGTCTCGCCGCTGGTGGCGCCCACCGCCGACATGTACCGGAAGGGGGTCTCGGTGGCGGTGGTCTCGGTGCATCGCAACAGTCCTCGCGCCATGGATCCGTCGGTGAAGTCCGGGAACTATCTCAACAACGTCCTGGCGGTCGGCGAGGCCCGGCGCGCCGGCGCCTACGAGGCGATCCTGTGCGCGGCCGACGGCAGCCTCGCCGAGGGGGCGAGCAGCAACTTGTTCATCGTCCGCGCCGGGACGGTGCGCACGCCGGGGCTGGCGGTCGGCATCCTCGACGGCATCACCCGCTCGAAGGTGATCGCGCTCTGCGCCGCCCACGCCATCGCCCTCGAGGAGGGCCACGTGACCCCGGACGAGCTCCGGGCCGCCGACGAGGCCTTCATCACCAGCGCCACCCGCGGGGTCCTGCCGGTCACGCAGGTGGACGGCGCACCCGTCGGGAACGGCTCCCCGGGCCCCACGACCCGACGCCTCATGGCCCTCTACGACGAGCTGACCGGCGCGGGCTCGCGCCCCCGCGCTCGCCCCCTGGAGCCGACATGAACCCCGCGCTCGCCTTCATGCCCAAGTTCTTCGTGATCTCTGGCACCATCCTGGTCATCTCGGGCGTCGCGCAGGTGCTGGTTCGTCAGCACAAGCCGAGCGAGACCGCCCGGGATCGCTGGCTCAACGCCGCGGTGATCCGCGCCTCGGTCTTCGTCCCGGTCGGCATCCTCGGGGTGCTGCTCGGCCTCGGGGTGATCCCGCTGCCGCACTGGGGGCGCTGACCCGCTCAGGACTTCTTGAGCTTGGGGGAGACGAAGACCTGGTCCTTCGGCAGGAAGGACAGCGCGTTCAGGTAGGTCTTGGTCTTGTGGGCCTCCTGCTCCTTGTTGGCGCCCTTGTCGTTGGTCTTGTGCAGGCCGAGCTTGGCGAAGGTGATGGCGGCGAAGCTCGAGATGGTCTCCTGGACCGTCGACAGCTTGGAGTCGAACTCCGGGCGGGTGACCGTGATCTTGAGGACCGGCTGATCGTCGAGCAGGCCGACGTAGGTGAGCTGCTGCAGGTCCTGCGACTTCTGGAACATGGTGCTCGTGAACTCCGCCCAGTAGGTCATCGCCGAGTTGAAGGAGAGGGTCTTCACGTAGGCGTCCTTGCCCGCCTCGAGGTAGGGAAACTGCACCTCGACCGCCTTCTTGGCCTCGTCGAGCTTGAAGGTCGGGCGGTGGGTGAACTTCTCGTCGATGCGCGCGATCTTCTTCTTCTCGTCGAGGTGGCAGGTGTCCTCGAGATCCTCGTTCTCGCCCTGGTTGAGGCTGTAGGCGAAGGCCTTCTCGACCTGCTCGGGCAGCTCGGTCCGGATGGCGTTGTCGCACTTCGGGCCCTTGTCGGATTGACCCTTCCAGACCTTGGCCAGCGGGTTGGCGCCGGCGGCCGCATCGGACTCCGAGCCGTAGAACTCCCCGTTGAAGGTGCGCGGTTCGAAGGTGTTGCGGGTCATGGCGTAGCGGTAGAGGAAATGCAGCGCGGGGTAGATTCCGTCCCGGCGGGGCTTCTGCTTGAGCACGACCCGGATGGTCACGTCCTGGCCGTCCGTGGGGCCGGTGCTCTCGTCCTTCGCGACCTGGAACGCCGGGACCCCGGCCGGAATCTTGGGCTGATCGCAGTCCGGGGGGCATGCCCGCGGGGCTGCCGCCTTCTCGGTCGAGCAGCCGAGCCAGGGCGACAGCGCGGGGGCCAGGGTGACGATCGCAGCGACAAGCAGGGGACGACTGCGCATGTGAACCTCCTCGGGGCGGGTCCGGCCGGGGTGGGGGCATCCCCGTCGGTGACGTGGTGGCGGGCGGATGAAGGGGCGGGCAACTTCCCAGCGGCGGCGAGGTACGTTACTGTATGCCCCGACGCTGTCTACTGCCAAGCGAGCGGGGATCTCACTTTGTCGAGCGAACGCTGTATCTGTTCAACCAGGGAGTCAATGTCTTCAAGGCCTTTTTCGGTGGGCGCGCCGGGTGGCGGCCCAGGTGGCGGCAATGCCTGGCGGGGCCCTGGTCGAGCGCTCCGCCGCCTGGTCCTGGTGTTGAGCCTCGCGGTGGTGGGGGTGGCCGCGGGGGCCACCAGCGGCCGCGACGCCTTCGCCATGCAGCTCACGCCCGCGCAGAAGTCCGAGATGAAGATGCACTACGACAAGGCCACCCGGGCGTACGACATCCAGAAGTACACCGAGGCGGTGGAGGAATACCAGAAGGCCTACGAGATTGGCGGTGATCCCGCCATGCTCTACAACGTGGCGCAGTCGTACCGCCTGAACGATCAGCTGCCCGACGCGCTCCGTTTCTACCGGCGGTACCTGCAGCGCTCTCCCAACGCGCGGAACCGGGATGACGTCGAGCGGAAGATCGCCGATCTCGAGCGGACCATCGCCGAGCGGCGCAAGGCGCTGGCGACGACCGTCCCGACCGCTCCGACCGCTTCCGTGCCCACCCTGGTCGCCCCGGCGCCCTCCCGGCCGCCGACCTCCCAGGCCGTGTCCGAGGAGGGCATCGGCGCGACGACGGTGGTCGGGATCGTCGTCGGGTCGATCGGTGGCGCCGCGCTGATCACCGCCGGGATCACCGGATACCTCGCCAAGAAGAAGGGCGACCAGCTGTCCGAGGACTCGAACGCGATGAAGACCTACGACCCGTCGCTGCAGTCGGACGGCAAGAGCCTGGACACGCTGGCCAAGATCTTCGGCGTGGCCGGTGGGGCGGCGCTGGTGACGGGGGCGGTGATGCTCGCGATCGGGCTGTCGTCGAGCGCGCCCGAGCACAGGGCCACGGCCGAGAAGGCGATCGAGGGCGGGATGGCCTTCGCTCCCGTCGTCGGGCCCGGAATCATGGGAGCGGCAGCCTCGGTCCGATTCTGATGGAGGGGGCCACACCCGCTCCACCCTCGGGGAACCAGGCGGCGTCGCCGGACATGCCCCCGACGAGCCCGGGGATCGGGGCCATCGCGGCTCGACCGCGCCCGTGGACCCGGGCCAGCGCCCGGCGGCTCTGGGCCCGCCTCGTCGGGCCGTCCGTGGCGCTGCTGGCTGGCGGCGGGTTTCTGTGGGCGTGCTACGGTCCAAAGATAAGTCCCGGCCTGCGCTGTGCGACCTCCCCGGCGATGGCGTGCCCCGACGGGTTCGTTTGTGTTTCGGAGGTGTGTCTTCCTGTGGGAGGCCCGTCCGCCCTCGGAGGTGGCGGCGGAGCGGCCGCTGGCGGGGGTGGCGATCCCGGGGCAGGGGGGCTTGCGAGCGACGTCGGGGGTGGAGGCGCCGGCGTGGGTGCCGGCGTGGGTGGGGACGACGTCGGCGGGGTGGGCGGCGCGAGCGACGTGGGCACGAGCGGCGCGGGCGGAGGACAGCCCGGGACCCGAACCCTCGGTCAGACCTGCCTCGCGTCGGCGACCGGGACGGCGGGGGCCGCCAGCGATTGCGCCGACGGGCTCGAGTGCGTGGACGACTGCGGCGCCGGCAAGGGCGCCCGTTGCTTTCGGCTCTGCGCCACCAATGACGACTGTCCCGATTCCGCGTGTTCCCGGATGGCGCCAGCCAGTGGCCACCTCATCTGCGAGATCGCCTACACCACCTGCGATCCCACCGATCCCACCGCCGCCAGCTGCGCCGGCGCCGCCGAGCGGTGCTATCTGCTGTCTGGCGGCACCTCGCTCTCCGGCAGGTCCGCGACCGTGTGCGATGCGTGTTCGTTGGACGCGAGGGGGGCCGGCATGCCGTGCTCCGACTCCCGGGCCTGCGCGCCTGGCCTCGTGTGCCCTTCCGAGGGCAGCGTTGCAGTGGGCGGTGGCTTCTGCTGGCATCTGTGCGACCTGACGATGGGCAACGCCGGCTGCCAGAACGGCCAGGCCTGTCGCGCATTTGGTACCAAATGGGGCTATTGTTTCTGATGCGGGTGGACAGCGGGCGCGACAAAGGCGGTCTTGGGAGCATCGCGGGTCTGGTGACGCTCGCGGCTCTCGTCGTGGTCGGGCTGTCGACCTGCTTCAACCCGCACGTCACGACCCACGGGCTGATCTGCGCCCCGTCGGCGACCTCCGGGGAGCCGGCGCTTTGCCCGGACGGCTTCGTCTGCGTGGGCGGGTACTGCGACGCCATCAGCGGGGGCGGCGGCGGAAAAGGTGGCCTGTCCGGTATGGGCGGGGCGGTGGGAGGTGCCGCCGGGAACGGTGGCACGTGCGCGAACCCCATTCCCCAGCTCTGCGCGGCGAAGAACGAGTCGCCCTGCGATCCGGTCTGTCAGACCGGCTGTCCGTGCGGGCTGCGCTGCGCGGTGTCCGGCGCGACGTCGAAATGCATGGCGCCCGCGACGGCCACCCCCGCCAAGCAGGAGGGCGACGTGTGCGATCCGTCGGGCCCCGATGACTGCGCCCCCGGCTACATGTGCACGCTCGAGGTGTGCGGCGTGGGCCGTTGCTACCGGGTGTGCTCCGACAAGAGCCAGTGCGCGAGCGATGTGTGCCAGGCCCACACCGGGATCGTCCACAAGGTCTGCAGCCTGCCCCAGCTGAGCGGTGCCGAGGGGTGTGATCCCCTCGCTTCCCCCGGCGCCAACGGGTGTCCATCACCGGTCCTTGCGTGCTTCGTGCTCTCGCCCAAGAACTCCTTCTGCGACTGTCCGCCGAGCCCGGGCCCGGAAGGTCAGACCTGCCTCAACTACAAGTCCTGCGATCAAGGTCTCGCTTGTCTCAACTTCAATCCCGACCCGATGAGCCAGGGCACGTGCTACCGACTCTGCGATTCCGCGGGGACCCAGTGCATGACCAGGACGTGCATGGCGTTCGGGGGCGGAACCTTTTCGTACTGTGCGCTTCCGTGACCGTGCTGTGGGCTGGCATGGTGGGTCTGGCCCCCGCGTCGGTCGCCAAGGGTCGCGACAGACGGTGATGGACGGACCGGCGCCATCCACTATCCTTCTGCGGTGACCTACCGGTATCTGACGCCCCGAGCCTTGCCGCCGGCTTCCACCTTGCACGGCCGGGTGGTGGTGCTGGACGTGGCCTTCGCGGCGGAGGGCGGCGGGTCGTCGTTCGAGAAGATCACCTTGCCCTTCATCCGCGGGCTCGGCGCGCGCCTGGCGGCCTGGGTGGATCACCACGATCACGAGCGGCACGTGGACTTCGCGCGCGATCCGCGCTTCGTCCTCGCCACCAAGGCGATGCACGGAGCCTGTCCGGAGATGATCACCCCCGAGATCGTGGCCGCCGCCGGTCCGGTCGACGTGGTGGCGATGCACGTGGATCTGGACGGTCTGTACTCCGGGGCCAAGTGGGTGCGGGGCGGCGTCGAGCCGTACGCCGGGGCCGACACGGATGCGCGCGCGGTCGACACCCGGCGCGGGACGCCCGGCCCCATCGCCGCGCGCATCGACCGCGCCCTGCGCGCGCGCTTCCGCGACGAGACCCTCAAGCACCGGATCGTGCAGTTCCTGGTGGCGGGGGCCGACCGGCGCCAGCAGGCCGAGCCATGGGAGGAGATCGAGTCGGCCGCCCGCGCGATCGATCCCCTGCTCGATGGCGCGCGCCGGATCGCCGAGCAGTACCGGATCGAGGACGGGGTGGCCTACGTGGACGTGGCCGGTCAGCGGGGCTACGACAAGACCGAGCTCTTGCTGCTCGGACAGGAGCGGGCCCCGGTCTCGGTGGTGCGGGATTCGGGCTCGCTGACCATCGCCGCGGACTTCGACTCGGGGTTCGACTTCGTCAAGATGTTTCAGCTCGGCGGGGGCATGCCCACCCGGGTCACAGTGGCCGAGGCCAGACACGACGAGGTCCTCGGGAAGCTGGCGCAGGCAGTGCGTGCGCACGCGCTCGCGCACCCGGCGGCCGACAAGACGGCGAGCCCGAGCACGGGCCCGAACGGGACCCCGAGCGGGCTCACATGAGGAGACCATGAGGGGAGCGCGCGGAAGAGCAGCGGGCGGGGATGCAGGCGCGTCGGCCCGCGACGGGCGCCTGGTCGCGGTCCGTGGCGCCGGGCGGGGACGTGCGGCGCAGCGGCCCCATCGGGGCGTGCCGCCGGCGGCAAAGGGCTCACCCGTTCCTTCGCCTGCGGAGAAGGTCGTGGTCACCGCCCCGGATCCGGCAGCGACCCTCGTCGCCGGCGATCTGGACCTCGCGGATGCGATCCTCTCGGCGGCCGCCGGCCTCCGGGAAGGGCTGGCCTCGGAGGGACCGCTCCCGACCCGGCAGGACATCCGGCTCATCGTCGAGGAGCTGATCGAGGTGCTCTTTCCCGAGTCGCACCGGATGGGCATGAATGGCGGCAGCCTGCGCGAGCACGTCGCGCGCACCATCGCGTCGCTCGGGCAGCGGCTCGAGGCCGCCGTGCTGCTCGGGCTGCGCCGGGGCGGCCGCGAGGTCTCGCCAGCGCAGCAGAAGAGCTACCGGCGGAGGGCCAGCACGGTGGTCCGCGGCCTGCTCGAGTCGCTGCCGGCGCTGCGCTCCGCGCTGGCCGGCGACGTGGTGGCGGCCTATGAGTCCGATCCAGCGGCGACCGGGATCGACGAGGTGGTGGCCTGCTATCCGGGCCTCTACGCCATCGCGGTGTACCGGGTGGCGCACCGTCTGCTCGGGCTCGGGTCCGAGGTGGTTCCGCGCATGTTGACCGAGCACGCCCACTCCCGGACCGGGATCGACATCCACCCAGGGGCCCACATCGGCTCGTCGTTCTTCATCGATCACGGGACGGGGATCGTGGTCGGCGAGACCACGACGATCGGCAATCGCGTCCGGATCTACCAGGGCGTCACCCTCGGGGCGCTGTCGATCCGGGACCGTGGACGGACGGATCACCCGGGAACGAAGAAGCGTCACCCGACCATCGAGGACGACGTGATCATCTACGCCAATGCCACCATCCTCGGCGGCCAGACGGTGATCGGGCGCGGCGCGGTGGTCGGAGGCAACGCCTGGATCACCTACTCGGTGCCGGCGGGGATCCGGGTCGGGGTCGGGACATGACAGGGGCCGGGCCTCGTGCCTCCATCCCACCGCGGCTGCCGGCGCGGTCGCCGTCACCGTCGCCGTCTCGGCTGTTGCACGCACCGGCGCGCGAGGTGAAAGCCCGCTCGTGACGGTTTCGGCCCGCTGCCAGGACCTCTTGCGCCAGGTATCCGCGGGCATCCTCGAGGCCCAGCGGCCGGTCCGGGTGCTCCGCTGCCTCACCTGGGATCCGGCGGTCGAGCGGACCTTCTTCGAGGGCGGCGCGCAGGTCTTGCCAGAGCCGGTCTATTCGGTCCCGACCACCGAGATCCTGCGCTCGCTCGAGCGCTTCCGGGAGCTGAAGGCGGCGGTCGGGGGCGACAACGGCATCGAGCGCTTCCTACGGGACACCTGCGATTCGTTCGAGACGGCGTCGCGGATGTTGCTGGCCGTGGGGACCCGCGCCTTCTACTTCCACTCGGCGGAGCTCTATGGCCGGCCGGGGAGCCTGTCGGCCGACCGCAAGACCACCAACCTGGATCTGGCCCGGCACTTCGCGCAGGTGGTGGCGGAGTTCGGCGGGGCGGGCCAGGTACCGAGCGTGCTCGACGAGGAGATCCTCTCGCCGGAGGAGGTGGCCCCCGAGCTCGCCCGGCGGTTCGCGGCGTCGTTCCCCGACCGGGTGGTGCGGGTGGAGATCGTCGAGCACATCGCCGCCAAGGCGGCGGCGCGCATCGACATGGTCCAGCTCAAGCGCGGGGCGCGGTTCTCGAGGCGCGACCTCATGCAGCTCGAGGTTCACGAGGGCGACGTGCACGTGGCGACCGCCCTCAACGGCCGGGCCCAGCCCATCATGCCCTTCATCGGGTTCCCGTCGCCGCGCACCACCGGCACCCAGGAAGGCCTGGCCGTGCTGACGGAGTTCCTCACGCAGTCCACCGGGGTCGAGCGCCTGCGCCGCCTCGCCGACCGGACCATCGCCATCAAGATGGCGGAGGATGGCGGGAGCTTCCTGGAGGTCTACCGGTTCTTCCGGGCGGGGGGCTACGATGAAGCCAACGCCTTCGATCTCGTGCGGCGGGCGTTCCGGGGCGGGCTCCTCAGCGGGGGCGCGCCTTTCACCAAGGACGTCTGCTACCTCGACGGCCTCCTGCGGGTCACCAACTTCCTGCGGGTGGCGCTGGTCAAGGGCCACGTGGAGTACGTGCCGCTCTTCTTCGCCGGCAAGATCGATCTCACGGACATCCCCCTCTTCGGGCGGCTCTTGCGCGAGGGCCTGGTGACCAGCCCGCGCTACGTCCCCGCCTGGGCCAAGGATCTCTCCTACCTGACGGCCTTCATGAGCTACGCCGCCTTCCTGGGCGAGACCGATCTCTCCGACGACCGCCGCCGCTACGAGGACCTGATTGCCCACGCCGAGGGGGATCTGTACTGATCCAGAGGTGGCGGCGCCAGCGACTCAGGGGGCTGGGGCGCCGGGCGTCGCTGGGAGCGGCTCAGGAAGGGGAGGCGGGGGGCCAGTGAACTCCACCACGGGGGAGGGGCGGCGGAGGAGCCAGATGCCGACGCCGAGGGCCCCGAGGCAGGCCCATTGCGCGGCGGTGAGGCCCGCGTAGCGCAGGTCGGGGTGGGGGCCGTCCACCGCGCGCAGGAAGTCGAGGCCGAAGCGCACGGGGGCGTAGATCGCCGCGAAGAGGCCGATGATCCGGCCAGCCGGGCGAGGCCGGCGGGCGTAGACGAAGAGGACGACGGTCAGCACCACCGTGAAGACGAGCTCGTAGAGGCCGAGGTCGAAGCGCGGGCCGTCGGGGTAGCGCACCGCCAGCGGGAAGGTGGTGTGCCGGCCGGGGTGATCGTGGGCCGTCGTGCACCCGAAGCGCCCGAACACCCAGCCCACCGCCAGCCCGAGCCCGACGGCGTCCGCGTAGGGCAGGGGCGGGATCTTCTCCTTGCGCGTGAGGTAGAGGTACGTCAGCGCGGCGCCGAGGAAGCCGCCGAAGGACGACAGCCCCGCCCACAGGTTGAGCAGGATGATGGGGTTCTCGCGGATGCGCTCGGGAAAGTAGAAGACCAGCGAGACGAGGTGGGCCATCACGAACCCGCCGATCACCATCCGCGCGTTGAGGTAGCGCACGTCCCGCGGATCGAGCCCGCGCTTGGCGCCCTGCCGGACCGTGACGCGGTCCCCGATGATCACCCCGAGGGCCACCAGCACCCCGAAGGGCTGCAGGAACGGCAGCCCGAGCCGGGGGAACACGTCGAAGTCGATGTACGGGATCACGCGCGTCGGGCCAGCTCGCGGACGATGTCCCGCTGGCCGTCGGCGTGGTAGCTGGAGCGCACCATGGGGCCGGACTCCACGTGGGGGAAGCCGAGCGCACGCCCTTCGCGGGCCAGCTCCGCGAACTCCTCCGGGGGAACGAAGCGCGCCACCTCGAGGTGCTTGCGCGACGGACGCAGGTACTGCCCGAGCGTGAGGATGTCCACCCCGATCTCGCGCAGCTCTCGCATCACCTGGCGCACCTCGGAGAGCTCCTCGCCGAGCCCGAGCATGAGCCCGGTCTTGGTGATGGCCCCCCGGGACTTGGCGTGACGCAGGATCGCGTACGAGCGCGCGTAGCTGGCCTGCACCCGCACCTGGCGCGACAGGCGCGGCACCGTCTCGAGGTTGTGGGCGAACACGTCGGGGCCGGCCCCCAGCACCACGTCCACCGCCCCGGTGTCGCCCTTGAAGTCGCCCACCAGCACCTCGAGCACCAGCTCGGGCGCGGCCGCCTTCACCGCGCCGATGGTGGCGGCCCAGTGCGCCGCGCCCCCGTCGCGCAGATCGTCCCGATCGACGCAGGTGATGACCGTGTGGCGAAGGCCGAGCTCCGACAGCATGGTCGCCACCCGCGCGGGCTCGTCTGGATCGGGGGGCAGCGGTCGCCCGGTCGGGACGTCGCAGAACTGGCACGAGCGGGTGCACGTTCCGCCGAGGATCATGATGGTCAGCGACTTGCGGTTCCAGCACTCGCCGATGTTGGGGCAGGACGCGCTCTCGCAGACGGTGTGCAGCCCGAGCTCGCCCACCCGCCGGCGCAGGTCGAAGAAGGCCTCGCCCGCCGGCACCTTGGCGCGGATCCAGTCCGGCTTGCGCTGAAGCGCCGGCTGCTGCTCGGCCCCGCCGAGCCCGGGCACACCGCCGCTGTCCTGCAGGATGCGCAGGCGGCGGGATCGGGTCTCGACCATGCGTTCGGACATCTGGTGGTGCTGCGTGGGTGGTGGTGCCCGCCCGCGCTCCTCCGCTCGCTAGAGGTGGAAGCCCTCGCCGAGCGCCTCGGCGGTGGCTTCCAGCATCGCCTCGGACAAGGTGGGGTGGGGATGAATGGCGGTGAGGATGTCGTGGGCCGTGGCCTCCGACGTCATGGCCAGCGACATCTCGGCGATGAGGTCGGTCACGCCGTGCCCGATGGCGTGCACCCCCACCACCTCGCCGCGCGCCTGGTTGATGATGACCTTGACGAACCCCTCGGTGTGCCCCGAGCCGAGCGCCTTGCCCTGGACCGAGAACGGGAACTTGCCGACCTTGATGTCGATGCCCGCCTCGCGCGCCTGCGCCTCGGTCTTGCCGATCGAGGCCACCTCGGGATCGCAGTAGGTGCACCCCGGGATGGCGTCGTAGTCCACCGGCTCCGGGTGCTTGCCGGCCATCCACTCGACGCAGCGGGCGCCCTCCTGCATGGCCACGTGGGCCAGGAGCGGCGGCCCCGCGCAGTCGCCGACCGACCAGATGCCGGGGCTGGTGGTCTGGTAGCGATCGTCGACCTGGATGAACCCCCGGTCGAGCTTGACGCCCATGCCCTCGAGCCCGATGCCCTCGATGTTGGCGCGCACGCCCACCGCCAGCAGCACCCGGTCGCTCGTCACCTGACCCGCCTGACCATCCGCGGTGGTGTAAGAGGTGGTGGCCTGCTTCCCCGTCACCTTGATGCCGGTGGTCTTGGTGCCGGTGAGGATCTTGATGCCCTTCTTCTGGAGGCTGCGCGTCAGGGTCTTCGAGATCTCCTCGTCCTCGATGGGCAGGATGCGCGGCATGAACTCGATGATGGTGACCTCGATCCCGAACGCGTTCCAGAAGTCGGCGAACTCGACGCCGATGGCGCCGGCGCCGATCACCACCATCGACTTCGGCGCCTCCGGCAGGACCATCGCCTCGCGGTAGGTGATCACCCGGTCGCCGTCGGGCTCGATCCCCGGCAGGAACTTGGCCCGCGCTCCCGTGGCGATGATGATGCGGGGCGCCTCCAGCTTCTGAGCACCCGAGGCGGTGTCGACCTCCACCTTGCCGCGGCCGGTGAGGCGCGCGGTGCCCTTGAACGAGGTGACCCCATACTTGCGGAAGAGCGACTCGACCCCGCCCGCCAGCTTCTCGGACACACCGCGGCTGCGGGCGATGACCTTGCTCCAGTCGAAGCCGATCTCGCCCTTCACGATCACGCCGAAGTCCGCCGCGTGCTGGACGGTCCGCATGGCCTCGGCCGACTTGAGGAGGGCCTTGGTCGGGATGCAGCCCCAGTTCAGGCAGATTCCGCCCGCCCGCTCGCGCTCGATACAGGCAACCTTGAACCCCAGCTGGGCGCCACGGATCGCGGCCGGGTAACCACCGGGGCCCGCCCCGACGACGATGAGGTCGAACTTGTCAGCCATTCGTTCGTCCTTACCAAGTTTCTCGGCGGGAGGCGAACAAACCCGAGGCGGGTGCGCGGGGCACGGGGTGGCCGGGGACCCGCGCGCCTGGCGCGGTCGAGAGGGCCGCTCGTGCCGTGCTCAAGGGGGGCCCCCCGGACGCCGATGCAAACGACTCGAAACATGACGAGCGCCCACCAGATGTTGCGGTCCCGCTGGCCGAGCCACCCGCCCGGCCGCCCGGCGAGCGAGCCGGCCCGATGAAGCGCGACGGCGGCGCCATCTTCGCGCTCGATCTGGACGGGACGGTCACCCGGCGCGAGATCCTGCCGGTGGTGGCGGACGAACTGGGATTCGCCAACGAAATTGCACTCTTGACCCGGATGGTCCTGCAGGGATCGATGCGCTTCGAGCAGGCCTTCCGTCTGAGCGTGGAGATCCTGCGCAGCATCCCCGTCTCGCGCGTACAGAAGGTGGTGGGCGCGATCCCCCTCGATCGGGAGATCGAGGAGTTCATCGCGGCCAACCGTGGTCGTTGCGCCATCGTCACCGGGAACCTCGACTGCTGGATCGCCCCGCTGGTCGAGCGGCTGGGGTGCACGTTCTATGCGTCCGTGGCGGCGACCCAGGGCGACACCCTGGTGGGCATCCGCAGCGTCCAGAATCGCACGCGCGCGATCCAGGCCTTGCGCAAGCGCGGCCGGGTGATCGCCATCGGACAGACGCTGCGGGATTTGCCCATGTTCGAGGAGGCCGACGCCAACGTCGCGTACGGCGGGCTCTACGACCCGCCCGAGTCGCTGCTCGGGATCGCGGACTTCGTCACCTACGAATCGGGGGCGCTGTGCCAGCTGCTCGCCACGCTGTCATAACCGCCTCGCGGATCGGCGCGGGGCTCGGCCTCGGGGTGCCGAAGTGCCTGGTCCCGGTGGCCGGCCGTCCGGCCATCGACTACCTGCTGGCGGCGCTGGTGGACGTCCCACACGTCCGACTGGTGGTCGGCTTTCGCGAGGCCGAGGTCATGGCCCACGTCCGCATGTTGCGCCCCGACGTGCTCTTCGTGCGCGACCCGGCCTTCCTGCGGACGACCACGCTCGAGACGCTGCAGCTCGGGGTGCGGGGCCTCGACGAGCCGTTCCTGGTGGTGGACGGCGACGCCATCTACGGACGCGAGTCGCTGGCCCGCTTCCGCGCCACCGCCAGCGACGGCAAGCCGCTGCTCGGCATCTGCACCGAGCTCGGGGCCGCCCCGATCTTCGCGGGCGTACGCTCGACCCAGGCCGGGCTCTCGGTCACCTCGCTGTCGCGCACGGACGAGAGCCACTACGCGTGGGCCGAGACCGCCCTGCTGACGCCGGCGATGCTGGTGTCCACCGGCGCCGCGCCGCTCTTCCAGCACCTCGGCCAGCGCCTACCCATCCGCGCGGCGTTGCTCGACCGGATGCGCATCGACAGCGTCGACGATCTGCGCCTCGCCGAGCAGAACCTCGCTGCCCTGACGCGCCCGCGACAGGGCACGCTCATCCCGTTCCCCAAGCGCCGCCCCCAGCGCAAGAAGCGCGAGCGCGCCGCCAGCTGACCTGCCCCGCCCCGCCACGCCCCGCTAGAACGCCAGGGTGATCGGTCGCTCGAGGATGGCCACGATGGCCTGCAGGAGCTTGGCGCCGATCGCGCCGTCCACCACCCGGTGATCGCAGGACAGCGTCAGGAACATCCGCTGGCCGATCACGATCTTGTCGTTCTTGACCACCGGCTCCTTGCGCACGCGGCCCACGGCCAGGATGGCCGACTCCGGCGGATTGATGATGGCGGCGAAGTGATCCACCCCGAGCATCCCGAGGTTCGACACCGAGAACGTGCCGCCGGTCATCTCTTCGGGGCGGAGCTTGCGATCGCGGGCGCGCGCGGCGAGCTCCCGGGCCTCGTTGCTGAGCTGCCCCAGCGTCTTCTTGTCGGCCCCGCGGAGGACCGGCGTGACCAGCCCGTCCTCGATGGCCACCGCCATCCCGATGTCCACCCGCGCGTGCTGCACGATGGCATCCTCGGTGAAGGAGGCGTTGGCCTCCGGGAGCTTGCGGAGAGCGAGCGCCGCCGCCTTCAGCACCAGGTCGTTGACCGAGAGCTTGGTGCCGTGAACCTGGCTCACCTGCTCGCGGAACTCCATCGCCGCGTCCATGTCGACCTGGGTCGTCAGATAGAAGTGGGGGATCGTGGTCTTCGACTCGACCAGGCGCCGCGCGATGGTCTTGCGCATCAGCGACAGTGGCTTCTGGATGTCGTCGGCGGGCGGCGGAACGACCGCCGCGGGACGGGCCTCGGCCCGACGCTCCGGGATCAGCTGGGCGGGCAGGGGTGCCGGAGCCGGCGCCGGTGCGGCGGCGGGAGGCGCGGGCGGAGCCACCGGCTCGGCCGCGGCGGGCGCCGCGGAGCCGCCCGAGGCGGAGGCCGCCTGGACGTCTCGCTCCACGATCCGCCCCCCCGGACCGCTGCCCTTCACCCCACGCAGATCGATGCCGAGGTCGGTCGCGAGCCGCCGCGCCAGGGGCGAGGCCAGGACCTTGGTGCCCGAGATCTTGGCGCCATTCGATGGCGACGGGGCGGCCGGGGCGGCTGCACTCGGCCGGGCGGCTGGAGCCGTCGGTGCTGACGGCGCTGCCGACGGCGCCGGTGGGGCTGCTGCCGCCGCGGGGGCAGTGGCAGGGGCCGGGGCAGCAGGCGGCGGGGCGGCCTTTGGCGCGGCCGCGGCCGGGGCGACGGCCGCGGGCTGCTTCTTTCCGCCCGCGCCACCCGCGCGCGCGGCGGCCTCGGCCACCAGGGCCGTGATGTCCTCGCCGGGGTTGCCGAGGATGGCGATGGGGGTTCCGACCGGCACCGTGCTGCCGTCGGCCACCAGCTTCTTCAGGAGCGTTCCCTCGTCGTAGGCCTCCCAGTCCATCGTCGCCTTGTCGGTCTCCACCTCGGCGAAGAGCTCCCCCGGGACGATCTTCTCCCCTTCGTTCTTCCTCCACTTGCGCAGGACCCCCTCGCGCATGGTGTCCGAAAGCTGAGGCATATCAACGATCTGGGCCATATCTCTTCAAGTCCTCTCTCAGGAAAATCACGCCACCGAAAGCACACCGATCCCGGGCTTCACGCCGCCGCCGCCACGCCCGCCGCCGCCGCTCAGCGCCTCCTCAGTCCTCGAGGTAGAGCAGCTTCTTCACCGCGGCGACCGCTCGGGGAACCGTCGGGATGCACAGCTCCTCCAGGTGGTGGTTGTACGGCATCGGCATGTCCGCCCCCGTCAACCGCTCCACCGGGGCGTCGAGGTCGTCGAAGCACCGCCGCGCGATCCGGTAGGCGATCTCCGCGCCCACGCCGTTGAAGGGCCATCCCTCCTCGATGATCAGCGCCCGGCCGGTCTTGCTGACCGACGACACGATCAGCTCCTCGTCGAGCGGGCGGATGGTGCGAGGATCGACCACCTCCACCTCGATCCCCTCCTTGGCCAGCTCGGTCGCCGCGGCGAGCGCGATCTTCACCATCTTGGACCACGCCACGATGGTGATGTGCTTTCCCTCGCGCTTGACGTCCCCGACACCGAGCGGGATCAGGTACTCCCCCTCGGGGACCTCCCCGAGGTCGCCGTACATGATCTCGCCCTCGATGAAGACGATCGGGTTGTTGTCCCGGAGCGCGCTCTTGAGCAGCCCCTTGGCGTCGTAGGGGTTGGCCGGCATCACGACCTTGAGGCCGGGAACGTGGGCCCACAGCGCCTCGGTCGACTGGCTGTGCTGGGCGGCCAGCATGTGGGCGGAGCCGCCCGGGCCGCGGAAGACGATGGGCAGGGTGAATTGCCCGGCCGACATCTGGCGGATCTTGGCGGCGTTACTGATGAGCTGGTCGGCGGCCACGAACGAGAAGTTCCAGGTCATGAACTCCACGATCGGCCGCAGGCCGGCCATGGCCGCGCCGATTCCGATGCCGGCGAACCCGTTCTCGGCGATGGGCGTGTCGAGCACCCGCCGTTCGCCGAACTTCTCGAGCATCCCCTTCGAGACCTTGTACGCCCCGTTGTAGTGTCCGACCTCCTCGCCCATGAGGAAGATCCGGTCGTCCCGTTCCATCTCCTCGACCATCGCCTGGTTGAGGGCCTCGCGAAAAGCGATCTGCGCCATATCGGGTCTCTCACTCCTTGTAGGTGAACTGCTCGAGCTCTTCGAAGGTCAGCTCGCCGCTCTCGTCGGCGAACTTCACGGCGTCCTCGATCTCGCGCTTGACGCCCTCCTCGATGGCGAGGACCTCGGACTCGGCGACGCTAGCCTTCTCCAGCAAGCCACGCCCCACGGTGATGGGGTCGCGCTTCTTCCACTCGTCCACCTCTTCCTTGGTGCGGTAGAGCCCCGCGTCGGACATGGAGTGCCCGCGAAATCGGTAGGTCACCACCTCGACCAGGGTCGGCAGCGACTCGCTGCGCGCGCGGCGAATCGCCTCCGCCATCCGGTCCCGCACCTTGACCACGTCGTCGCCGTCGAAGCGATCGCGGGCCATCCCGTAACCGAGCGCCTTCTGCGACACGTCGAGCACGGACATGGATCGGTGCAGCGGGGTCCCCATCGAGTACTGGTTGTTCTCGCAGATGAAGACCACCGGCAGCTTCCAGAGCGCCGCCAGGGTCAGCGCCTCGTGGAAGGCGCCCTGGGCGACCGAGCCATCACCGAAGTAACACAGGGTGACCCGTCCATCCCCGCGATATTTCGAGGCAAAGGCGGTTCCGGCGGCGAGCGGAATGTGCCCGCCGACGATCCCGTAGCCGCCCATGAAGTTGCGCGGGGCATCGAACAGGTGCATCGACCCGCCGAGCCCCATGGAACAGCCCGTCCGCTTGCCGAACAGCTCGGCGATGATGGAGCGGGCGCTCATCCCCTTGGCGTAGGCGTGGGCGTGCTCCCGGTAGGTGGCGAACGCGTAGTCTTCCGGTTTGAGCGCGGCGATGGACCCCACGGCAACGGCCTCCTGGCCGATGGCGAGGTGAAGGAAACCGCCGAATTTGCGGAGGGAATAGGCCTTGGCCAGCGCCTCCTCCATTCGACGAATGGCGAGCATCTGGCGGTAGTACTCCAGAAGCTGGGCCTTCTCGACGCTTCGTGTCTTTTCGTGAGGTTCCATGACCTCCCGTTCGATTGCGCTCATCTTGGACCTGATCTCCTGCTCCGCCGTTCCGTGACGGTTCGTGTAAGAGCGAAAGATATATCAGAGATCGATCTCGAAGGAATAGGCTCGGTCGAAGGAATGGGCCCGAAAAATGGGCGTCACGTGCGGGGGAGGCCGGCCGACCCGAGGTCGCGATTTCGACCTCAACCCGCCAATCGCACCCGCCGATGTCAGGTGTGATGTCGACATCTCTGAGCATCCGTTCCACCGTGGGCCCAGCCGGCCCCGGACCCGGCCAAGCGCCCCCCACCGGGCTCGCCGACACGGAGCGCGGAACAATCCTGCTCGTGGACGACGAGCCCACCATCACGCGGGGGTACGCGCGCATCCTGGCCGACGTGGGCTTCAAGGTCGAGACCGCGGGCTCGGGCCTGGAGGCCGAACAACGCCTCGAGATGTGCGTGTTCGACGCCATCGTGAGCGACATCGCCATGCCCGGCATGAACGGCATCGAGCTCCTGCGGGCCATCCGTCAGCGCGACCTCGACGTCCCGGTGATCATGATGACCGGTGGACCGGCGCTCGAGAGCGCCATGAAGGCCATGGAGTACGGGGCGCTTCGCTATCTGGTCAAGCCGGTCGAGGCCTGCGACCTGGAGGAGGTCGTGACGCGGGCCGTGCGGCTCGGGCAGATGGCCCGGGTCCGGCGCGAGGTCCTGGAGCAGCGCCACCGGGAGGATGCGCTCCAGCTCGGCGACCGCGCCGGGCTCGAGGCGCGCTTCGCGAACGCGCTCGAGCGGGTGTGGATCGCTTATCAGCCCATCGTGTCGTGGGCCGAGCGATCGCTGTTCGCGTACGAGGCGCTGGTGCGCAGCGACGAGCCGACCTTGCGGAGCCCGGGCGAGCTGTTCGACGCGGCCGAGCGCCTCGATCGGGTCCACGATCTCGGCCGCGTCATCCGCGCGCGGGTGGCCGCCTCGATCCCGTCGCTCGAGGCCGGGCACGTCTTCGTCAACGTTCACCCCGCGGATCTCGGCGATCTGAGCCTCTTCACCCCGGACTCGCCGCTCTCGGCGTTCGCCGATCGGGTGGTCCTCGAGATCACCGAGCGCGCGGCGCTGGATCAGATCCCCGATCTCATGGCCCGGGTGTCGCGCCTGCGCGCCATGGGCTATCGCATCGCGATCGACGATCTCGGCGCCGGCTACGCCGGGCTCACCAGCTTTGCGCAGCTCGAGCCGGACGTGGTCAAGGTGGACATGTCGCTGGTGCGCGGGGTGGATCGCTCGCCCACCAAGCAGAAGCTGCTGCGGTCGATCATCGAGCTGTGCCGGGACCTGCAGATCCAGATCATCGCCGAGGGCATCGAGACCGAGCTCGAGCGCGACACCTTGATTCGACTCGGCGGCAACCTGTGCCAGGGCTACCTGTTCGCCAAGCCCGGCAAGCCCTTCCCGCTGCCCAACCTGGACTGAACCCCACACCCCCTCAGCCGACTCCCGCCACCGGGGCGCAGGTGGGTGGGTGCGTCGGATCTTGCGCGAGGACGCGTCGGAAGATGAGCGCCGCCGCCACGCCGAAGAGCGCGAGCAGGGGCCAGGTCAGGCGATCGGGCAGGGCGTCGAGCAGGGCGGTGCCGAGCAGGGGGCCGAGCGATTGTCCCACCGACTGGGTGAGGCCGAAGAGACCGGCATAGGCGCCGACCCGACCGAGCGGGGCCATCATGGTCATGGCGGTCTGCTGAGCGGGCGCGCTCATGATCTCCGAGAGGGTCACGAGGCCCACGCACGCCAGGAGCGAGGCCTGGTCGGTGGCGAGGCCGCAGAGTGCGTAGCTGACCGCGTACGCCAGGCCGCCGGCGATCAGCACGCGCTCGGGACCCACGCGGCGGATGTAGAAGAAGGCCGGGAGCTGCAGGGCCACCACCATGAGGCCGTTGGTCAGGTACAGGTGTGAGACCGCGCCGAGGTCGAGGCGAAGGTGATCGGCGGCGTAGAGCGAGAGCGGCGCGTAGAGCTGGGCTTGCAGCAGGAAGTAGCAGAGCGACGCGAGCAGGAAGCCCATGTAGCGCCGGTCGCGCCAGTAGCTGTGCAGGTTGACCGAGCGGAAGATCCCGAAACGCCAGAACGCCGGCAACCCCGCCGCGGGCGGCTGCCCCGAGGTCGAGCTCGAGGTCGGTGTCGATGTCGATGTCCGCCCCGTGGCGTGGGTCTCGACGATGGTCGACGCCGCCCAGGTGGCGACCAGCGTGATCGCGGCGCTGACGTAGAACAGCTGCCCGAACGGAAGATCGAGCGCGCGCGAG
>Ga0265332_10000449_pt1 | contig 28929 bp, 29 predicted proteins | sample 41926metaG_FD_202084 | JGI IMG/M metagenome (GOLD analysis project Ga0265332, IMG submission 202084) | Rhizosphere microbial communities from Carex aquatilis grown in University of Washington, Seatle, WA, United States - 4-19-26 metaG | ecosystem: Host-associated > Plants > Roots > Rhizosphere...
CGAGAAGCAGGGGCCCCGCGCAGCGGGGATGCGACCGCGGAAGCGGAGAAGTCGGCGACGCGTGGAGTGCGGCACGGCACGACCGTGCAGGGAGCCGGCGGGACGCGGCAGGGCTGAAGCGCCGACCCACAGGGCTCCGCTCAGCGCGATGCCGCGCGCAAGCCGAGCAGCCGGCGACGAACGGCGATCAGTCGACCCTGCGAAACTCGCCGTCCTGCGCGCCGCGCGGCGATGCGGAGCGCCCCGCGCCCGCGGCCTGCGCTCCGGACTCGCGTCCCACATTGAGCGGCAGCGCGAGCAGCATCAGTGCGAGAACGTCGCTGATGACGCCGGGCAGCAGGAAGAGCAGCGCCGCGAGCTGCTTGCGCCCGCTGTCGACGAGGCCGCGCAGCATCGACTGCTCGCCGTGCATCGCCGCGATGAGCTTGGCCCGGAACACGTGGCGCTCGCTCTGCAGCAGCGCGAACCCGGTGACGACGGACATGCCGAGCCATATCCATGCCGGGACGCCCGTCCAGCGCGCGAAGCGCACCGTCGCGTAAAGGTCGAGCAGCGGGAAAGCCAGTACAATCGCCAACAGCAGGAAACGCATCGGAACTCCTTGGCCGACGACGCCATCTTCGTGCTGACGCAGATGCCGGACCATGCGGCGGCACATGCGCTCGCGCTTGCGCTCCTCGAGCGCAGGCTGGCCGCATGCGTCAGCATCGGCGCGCCGGTGGAATCACTGTATCACTGGCGCGGCAAGATCGAAACGGGACGGGAAGTCCCGCTGACGATCAAGACGCGCAGGACGCTCTACGCCGAGGTCGAGGCTGCCGTCCGCGCGGGCCATCCCTACGAACTTCCCGAAATCGTGGCTGTCCCCATTGTCCGTGGATTCGAACGCTATCTCGACTGGATCACCGCCGAAACCGCGCCGGAATGATCGGCGCGGGAGTTCGGCCGGTGCGCGCGGTCTTTGCACGCTCGCCGCCGCGCTCCTGATGGCGGCGCTCGCACCCGCGGCGAGCGCGCAGGGCGATCTGCTGCCGAACGAGCGGGCCTTTGCGTTCAGCGCGCGAGGGCTGGACGAGCGGACGATCGAGGCCCGCTTCGTCATCGCGGACGGCTATTACCTGTATCGGGACAAGCTCAAATTCACCGTGCTGCCCGAACCGGTCGCCGGGGTCCCCGATCTGCCGCCGGGAAAGACGAAAAGCGATCAGTTCTTCGGCAACGTCGAGATCTACCGGGGCCAGCTCGTCGCCCGGCTGCCGCTCGAGCACGCGGTGCCGGGTCAGCGCGTGACGGTGATCGCCGAATCGCAGGGCTGCGCCGATCTCGGCGTGTGCTATCCGCCGCAGCGGCAGTCGATTTCGCTGCCGCTGCCGCAGGTGGGCGCCCGGCCGGGGCCGCTTGTCGATGCCATGCCGCCGAAAAAATCGTGGCTCGACTGAACCACATGCGCTTGCCTGCGCGATGAATTAAGAAGTGGGTGCTCACATCGACGCCGTTTCCCTTCGATGAATCGACGCTGGCCGGCGTGGACGGCAGCGGGCGTCGTCGCCATCGCCGCCTTGGCGACCGGCCTCTATTTCGGTGAACGCTCGTCACGCGAAGCGGCGGCCGGCGACGCTGCGGCGAAGGCGATCGCGGGGCTGACCCTGCCCGATCCCGACGGGAGGGAGCTCGCTTTTTCGCAGTGGCGCGGCAAGGTCCTCGTGGTCAACTTCTGGGCGACCTGGTGCGCGCCGTGCCGAGAGGAGATGCCGCTCTTCAGGGCGGCGCAGCAGCAATACGGGGCGCGGGGACTCCAGTTCGTCGGCATCGCGGCGGATTCGGCCGGCAAGGTCCGCGAAATGGTCGCCGCTTCCCCGATCGGTTACCCGACGGTCATCGGCGGCTATGGCGCCATCGAGCTTTCCCAGACACTTGGCAACCGTTTCGGCGCGCTGCCCTATACCGTGGTCGTCGATCGCGCTGGACGCATCGTTTACAGCCAATTGGGCCCCTTTTCCGAGGCCAAACTGAACGCCATCATCGGCCAACTGCTTTGAATTGCGCCAAAGTTCCTCTATTTTCTGTCAAATGTGCCGATTCGACCACGCTCGGGGAGAGCCCGGTCCGGGCGTGACCGGGCTGCGCACCGCGCCGCAATCGGTGCCCAAACACTAGGCGCTCCGCAGCCGGGACGCGGAATGCGGCCTGTGCCGAACTTTGCCTATAGCTGGACAAAGTGGTCCGATCTGCAGCAAACTTCGGCGATTCGTCAGTAATGAAAGGACCGCAAGCGATGGCCACCGCCAAGCGCGCTGCGGCGACCCGCCGTTTGCGGGAATTGGACGTTTTCCGGGACACGATCCTGATACCCGATTCCCGATTCGCAGTACCGCAACGCTCTCCTCACTGCATCGGCTTCCCTCCGGGTGACCCGCTGTCGCGACCGGGGCACGGCTGACCCGACAGGAAGTGATGCAATGGATCTGCGCAAGCTGAAGACTCTCATCGATCTCGTCGAAAGCTCCGGCATTGCCGAGCTCGAGATCCAGGACAACGAGGAACGCGTCCGGATCACCCGTGCCGTCGGCGCCGGGTCCCACGGTTCGTCCGCAGCAGCGGTTCCCGCCGTGTCGGTTGCGATCCCGGCGCCTGCCGTCCCCGTCATCGCCACGCCCCCGATTCCGGAGGAGCCGCAGGGTCACCTGGTGAAAAGCCCGATGGTCGGCACCTTCTACCGTGCCGCCTCCCCGGGCTCGAAGTCATTCGTGGAGGTCGGCGACACGGTCCAGGAAGGCGACACGCTTTGCATCATCGAAGCGATGAAGCTCATGAACGAGATCGACTCCGACAAGTCCGGCGTCGTGAAGGAAATCCTCGTGGAGAACGGGCAGCCTGTCGAGTTCGGCCAGCCGCTGGTTGTGATCGGCTGAGGGCCTGAATTGGCGCTGCGCCCTGCCTCGTCGCCCATCGTCGCGAAGAACCCGAACCAGCTGTTCGGCAAGGTTCTGATCGCCAATCGCGGCGAGATCGCGCTGCGGATCCAGCGCGCGTGCCGCGAACTCGGCATCCGGACCGTCGTCGTCCATTCCGAGGCCGACCGCGAGGCCAAGTACGTGCGGCTCGCCGACGAGTCGGTGTGCATCGGGCCGGCGGCGTCGGCGCTGAGCTACCTCAACGTTCCCGCGATCATTGCCGCGGCCGAAGTGACCGACGCGCAGGCCATTCACCCGGGATACGGATTTCTGTCGGAGAACGCCGACTTCGCCGAAAAGGTCGAGCGGTCGGGCTTCGTCTTCATCGGCCCGCGCGCCGACACGATCCGGCTGATGGGCGACAAGGTGAGCGCCAAGGCGGCGATGACCAAGGCCGGCGTCCCCTGCGTGCCGGGCTCCCCGGGCGCGCTTCCCGACGACCCGAAGGAAGTCGTCGGGATCGCCCGCGAGGTGGGCTATCCGGTGATCATCAAGGCCGCCGGCGGCGGTGGCGGCCGCGGGATGCGCGTCGTCCATACCGAGGCCGCGCTGCTGTCGGCGGTGAACCTGACCAAGGCGGAGGCGGACGCCGCTTTCGGCAATCCATCCGTCTACATCGAGAAATTCCTGTCCGAACCGCGCCACATCGAGATCCAGGTGCTGGCCGATGAGCACAAGAACGCCGTGTACCTGTTCGAGCGCGACTGCTCGATGCAGCGCCGCCACCAGAAGATCATCGAGGAGGCGCCCGCTCCCGGACTCTCGCTGCGCGCGCTGATCCGCATCGGCGAGCGCTGCGCCGAAGCCTGCCGCAAGATCAGCTACCGCGGCGCCGGCACGTTCGAGTTCCTGTACCAGGACAACGAGTTCTTCTTCATCGAGATGAACACGCGGATTCAGGTCGAGCACCCGGTCACCGAGCTCATCACCGGCATCGACATCGTGCAGGAGCAGATCCGCGTCGCGGCCGGCCAGAAGCTGCGCTTCCGGCAGAAGGACATCGTCCGCCGCGGCCACGCGATCGAGTGCCGCATCAACGCCGAGGATCCATACACGTTCGTGCCGTCGCCGGGGCGCATCACGTCGTGGCACGCCCCCGGGGGGCCGGGTATCCGCGTCGACTCGCACGTCTATCACAATTACTTCGTGCCGCCGTTCTACGACTCGATGATCGGCAAGATCATCGCATACGGCGACACGCGCGAGCAGGCGATTGCGCGGATGCGGATCGCGCTCTCCGAAACCGTCGTCGAAGGCATCAAGACCAACATCCCGCTGCACCAGGAGCTCCTGATGGACGACAAGTTCCTGCGCGGCGGCGCGTCGATCCACTACCTCGAGGAAAAGCTCGCGAAACGCAAGCTCGGGGGCTGACGGCGCGCGTTGCGCGGCCGGACCACGATGGCGTATCTCGCGCTTCGCTTCGACGTGGAGGCCGGCGCTGCCGACGGCTGGGGCGACGCACTGCTCGCCGCGGGCGCGCTTTCCGTCGACGTCGCCGATCCGCACGCCGGAACCGAAGCCGAAACGCCGCTGTACGCCGAGCCGGGCGAATCCGCGGGCACGCTGTGGCCGGTCAGCCGGATCACCGCGCTCTTCGCGGCGGATGCCGATTGGCGGCGTGCGCTGGCCGATGCCGGCATGGCGGTCGACGCACCGGCGCCGCCGCACGAAGTGCATCCCGTCGCCGACGCCGACTGGGTGCGCGCCACGCAGGCGCAGTTCGCGCCGATCCGCATCACCGGGCGGCTGTGGATCGTGCCGACGTGGTGCAAGCCGGCCGACGCTGCCGCGGTCAACATCGCGCTCGATCCGGGACTCGCCTTCGGCACCGGATCGCACCCGACGACGCGGCTCTGCCTCGAGTGGCTGTCGGACAATCTTCGTGCCGGCGAAGCCGTGCTCGACTACGGTTGCGGCTCGGGAATCCTCGCGATCGCCGCGGCAAGGCTCGGTGCGGGTCGCGTCGACGGCGTCGACATCGACGCGCAGGCGATCACCGCGAGCCGCGCCAACGCCAGCGCGAATCACGTCACCGCGACCTTTGTCGAGGCGAGCCGATTCGGCGCCGGCGCAGCCGTCGACTACGACGTCGTCGTCGCGAACATCCTCGCCAATCCGCTGATCGTGCTGGCGCCTCTTGTTGCGGCGCGCGTGCGCCGCGGCGGCCGCGTCGTGCTTTCGGGAATCCTGGCCGCGCAGGCGCCTGCGGTCGCCGCCGCGTACGCCGAGTGGTTTAATATTGCAGTCTGGAAGGCCGGCGAGGACGACTGGGTCGCCCTTGCGGGCTGCCGGCGCACCGGATGAATCGCTCCTCCGCTGCGCCGAACACCCGAACCCCAACGATGCCGCGATCCGAATCGCGGCCTGCCGCATGGCCGACGAACGATACACGCGCTGCCCGGGCTGCACGACGATCTTCCGCGTGACGCCGCAGCAATTGGCGCTGCGCGGCGGCCAGGTGCGCTGCGGCCACTGCAAGACGGTGTTCGACGGCAATGCCGAGCTCATCTCGCTCGCGCCGCGGCGCGAGCCGCCGCCCGACGACGGCTACGACGAGGCGACGATGGGTCCGGCGACGGTGACGCTGCGCAGCTCGCAGGCGCTGCTGCCGAACGATCCGCCGGAGACATTCGAGCGTACGCCGGACGACGACGACGACACCCCGGCGCGCGTCGATTACGACGAGCGCTTCGCATGGACGCGGCCGAAGCCGCGCCGGCGCGCGGTCGCCGTTGCCTATGCACTCGCGATCCCGCTTCTCATCCTGCTGCTGGCGGGACAGGCGCTCTTCCATTTCCGCGACGCGATCGCCGCGCAGTTTCCCGCGGCGAAGCCCGCGCTCGTGCGCGCCTGTGCGACGGTCGGCTGCACGATCCAGCCGCTGCGCGACGTCGCGATGAAATACCTGACGTTCGAGGCGTCCGGGCTCGAGGCCGATCCCGCACACATGGGACTGCTCGTCCTGTCCGCGAACATGCGGAGCCATGCGGCGTGGCCGCTCGAATACCCGTACCTCGAGTTCTCGCTGACCGACGCGGCCGACAAGGTCGTGGTCCGGCGCGCGCTCTCGCCCGCCGACTACGCCGATGCGACCGCCGACCTTGCGCGCGGCATTCCGGCCAATGGCGACGTCGCCATCAAGGTGTTCGTCGATGCGAGCGCGACCATGCAGGCGGGCTATCGGCTCTACATGTTCTATCCTTGAGGATTCGGGTGCGGCAATGGCCTGCGCGCACCACGATGGCGCAGGCGCCGGGGCGCTCCGTTACGATATTTTCGTTTTAATACATGAACTTGAGGCGCACCTCCTTCGCCTGACTCGGTGCCTGCGTACGCCGTCGCCCCAAACAGGGCCGATAATGATGCGATGCATCAAGGGGTTGCCGAGCGGACCGAGGGGAGCGCACAAAACAAGCGCAGCAATTCCCTCGTCGGCACCGTATTGGTGCGACTTTTCCGGGATTTTCGTTACACGACGCAGCCGAACGCACTGAATCGACGATTTCCGGCCATTCTGGCGATGGCATGGTTCTCGCTGATAGGCTTTCGGCTTGTATTGCATTGCACCGTAGGATGTCGAGTGTCGCCACCAGGAGATTCAGATGACCACCCCCGCTGACGTGCTGAAAATGATCAAGGAAAAGGAAGTCAAGTTCGTCGACTTTCGCTTTACGGATACCCGTGGCAAGGAGCAGCACGTCTCGGTGCCGCACAAGCAGTTCACGATGGACAAGTTCGAGTCCGGGCACGCGTTCGACGGCTCGTCGATCGCGGGCTGGAAGGGCATCCAGGCCTCGGACATGCTGCTGATGCCCGACGCGAGCACCGCATACATCGATCCGTTCATGGACGAGACGACGCTCAACATCAGCTGCGACGTGGTCGAGCCGTCGGACGGCAAGGGCTACGAGCGCGATCCGCGCTCGCTCGCGCGCCGCGCCGAGGCGTATCTCAAGTCGACAGGACTCGGCGACACCGCTTACTTCGGCCCCGAGCCGGAATTCTTCATCTTCGACGCCGTCGAATGGTCGGTCGACATGTCGGGCAGCTACTGCAAGGTCTTCTCGTCCGAGGCCGCGTGGTCGTCGGCCGAGAAGTTCGAAGGCGGCAACATGGGTCATCGGCCGACGGTGAAGGGCGGCTACTTCCCGGTTCCGCCGGTCGATTCGCTGCAGGACCTCCGCTCGGCGATCTGTCTCGCGCTGGAACAGATGGGCGTCGAGGTCGAGGTGCACCACCACGAAGTCGCGAACGCGGGACAGTGCGAGATCGGCACCAAGTTCGCCCCGCTGGTGCAGCGTGCCGACTGGCTGCAAATTCTGAAGTACGCGGTGCACAACACCGCGCACGCGTACGGCAAGACGGCGACGTTCATGCCGAAGCCCATCGTTGGCGACAACGGCTCCGGCATGCACTGCCACCAGTCGATCTTCAAGGACGGCAAGAACCTGTTCGCCGGCGACGGCTACGCCGGGCTGTCCGAGATCGCGCTCTACTACATCGGCGGCATCATCAAGCACGCGAAGGCGCTGAACGCGATCACGAATCCGGGCACGAACTCGTACAAGCGGCTCGTTCCGGGCTTCGAGGCGCCGATCAATCTCGCCTATTCCGCGCGCAACCGCTCGGCGGCGATCCGCATTCCGTACGTGTCGAACCCGAAGGGGCGCCGCATCGAGGTGCGCTTTCCGGATCCGACGGCGAACCCCTATCTCGCATTCTCCGCGATGCTGATGGCAGGCCTCGACGGCGTGCAGAACAAGATCCACCCCGGCGACCCGATGGACAAGAACCTCTACGATCTCGAGCCGGAGGAGGCCGCGAAGGTGCCGCATCCGTGCGCGTCGCTCGACGAGGCGCTCGATCACCTCAACAAGGACCGCGCGTTCCTGACCAAGGGCGGCGTGTTCACCGACGACATGCTGGACGCGTACGTCGCGCTCAAGATGGAGGAGGTCACGCGCTTCCGGATGACGACCCATCCGGTCGAATACGAGATGTACTACAGCCTGTAAGCCGGCGGCGGCAGTGGTGCGGGAAAAGGGGCAGGCCTTCGCGGCCGGCCCCTTTTTGCCTGCCGCGCACGAATTCAATACACTGCAGCACCATGACGAGCGAACCGACGAACGCGCGATGCCGCACTGCCGCCGCAGCGCCTCTCGCCATTTCGCTCGCCTGCCTGTGCTTCGCGTGCGGCGCGGCGCATGCCGCGACGCTTTCCGAGAAGGCACGCGAGTCGGGCTGCGTGAACAAGCCGGTTGCAGTCACGGGGACGCTGTACAAGTGCCTGACGAACTCCGGCGATCCGTCGTACTTCAACGTTCCGGGCGCGCCCGAAGCGGAGCCCGCCGCGCGCGCGTCGACGCCGCGTGCCGCGCCGGCGCCGTCGCCGCCGGGGTTTCCCAAGGTGGACGCAGGCACGCAGAAGGGGCGCGACGACGTCCGCCGCAAGGTGCTCTCCGACGAGCTCGCCACCGAGGAGAAGCTGCTCGTCGAAGCGCGCGCCGCCTACGCCGACGGCGCGCCGACCGCGCTGCCCGAGGAGAAGGCCGACGTCGAGAAATATCGCGCCCGAATCGCGCGGCTGCACCAGGCCGTCGGCATGCACGAGAAGAACGTCGAGGCGCTGAAGAAGGAGCTCGCGTCGGTCAAGTGAGCGGCCGTCTTTGCGCGGCCGCAACGCGCCGGGCCGCGCTCTGCATCGGACATCTCCGCGTTCCGGACACGGGCGCGGTTATTGCTAGGCAATGGAGGTCGTCCTGCGCGCGTTGCGCGGAACGCATCGCGCGTCGAGCCTCCCGTTGAAATCCGAATCCTTCGCACCGCTCGCAAGCGATCGTCCCACGGGCGCGCTGGCGGGACTCGAGCTGCTCGCCACCGCGGTGATCCTGCTCGACGGCGCGCGATGCGTGACTTACGCGAATCCTGCGGCGGAGAACCTGTTCGAGCTCTCGCGCCGGCAGCTGGTCGGTCATGCGATCGACGACGTCTTCGCCGATGCGGCGAATCTCGCGGCGGCGATCGGCAAGTCGGTCGAGACCGGCGCATCGTATACCGAGCAGGAGCTCGAGCTCACGCCGGCCGGCAAGCCGAAGCTGCATCTCGCCTGCACCGTGTCTCCGGTGGACGCCGACGCAGCGGTGCTGCTGCTCGAATGCCGGCACATCGACCAGCAGCTGAAGATCGCGCGCGAGGAGCGCCTGCAGGAGCAGCAGCAGGCGAATCGGGAGCTGATCCGGAGCCTCGCGCACGAGATCAAGAATCCGCTGGGCGGGATCCGCGGCGCAGCGCAGCTACTCGAGCGCGAGCTCGATCGCGCGGCGCTCACCGAATACACGCAGGTGATCATCGGCGAGGCGGACCGCCTGCAGTCCCTCGTCAACCGGCTTCTCACGCCGCACCGGCTGCCGACCTACCGGCGCACGAACATCCATCAGGTGCTCGTGCACGTCAAGGGGCTCGTGCAGGCGGAATTCCCGGCCGTGGCGATCGGCACCGATTTCGACGCGAGCCTGCCGGAGTTCGAGGCCGATCCCGAGCAGCTGACCCAGGTGGTGCTGAACATCGCGCGCAATGCGGCGCAGGCGCTCATCGCGACGGCGGACGCGCAGATCTGGCTCCGCACGCGTGTCGCGCGCTACGTGACGCTCGCGAAAAAGCGCCACCGCCTGGCGCTCGCGCTGACGATCGAGGACAACGGCCCGGGCATTCCGGACGGGATCCGCGATCGCATCTTCTATCCGCTCGTGTCCGGCCGGGAGGGGGGCACCGGGCTCGGCCTCACGCTGGCGCAGACGTTCGTCGCGCAGCACAACGGCACCATCGAATTCGAAAGCGTTCCGGGCCGCACGATCTTCACGATCCTGCTGCCGCTGGAAATCGACCGCAACGGCGCGTAGATTGAACGACGCCCCAGAGATCCTCCATGAATGCCCATGACCCGCAACTGCCCCGAGCGAATGCCATGAAGCCCGTCTGGATCGTCGACGACGACCGCTCGATCCGCTGGGTGCTGGAGAAGGCGCTCACCCGTGAGGACATCCCGTGGAAGTCGTTCTCCTCGGCGTTCGAGGTGCTGCAGGCGCTCGAAGGCGGCGAGCCGCAGGTGCTGGTCTCGGACATCCGGATGCCGGGCGAGTCGGGACTGGCACTCCTCAACAAGGTGAAGGCGCGCTGCCCGCACGTGCCGGTGATCATCATGACCGCGTATTCGGATCTCGACAGCGCCGTCGCGGCGTTCCAGGGCGGTGCGTACGAATACCTGCCGAAGCCGTTCGACGTCGACCACGCGCTTGCGCTGATCCGCCGTGCGACCACCGAATCGCCGGTCAGCGTCCCGGCCAGTGCCGGACCCGCCGACGCGCCGGAAATGCTCGGCCAGGCGCCCGCGATGCAGGAGGTGTTCCGCGCGATCGGTCGCCTGTCGCAGTCGAACACGACGGTGCTGATCACCGGCGAATCCGGCACCGGCAAGGAGCTCGTCGCGCGCGCGCTGCACCGGCACAGCCCGCGCGCCGCCGGGCCCTTTGTCGCGATCAACACGGCGGCGATTCCGAAGGACCTCCTCGAATCCGAGCTCTTCGGCCACGAGCGCGGCGCGTTCACCGGCGCACAGAGCTCGCGCCGCGGGCGCTTCGAGCAGGCGGAAGGCGGCACGCTGTTCCTCGACGAGATCGGCGACATGCCGTCCGACCTGCAGGTGCGGCTCCTGCGCGTGCTGTCCGACGGCGAGTACTACCGCGTCGGCGGCCATGCGCCGCTGAAGTCCAACGTCCGCGTGATCGCGGCGACGCACCAGAATCTCGAGGAGCGCGTGCGCAAGGGGTTGTTCCGCGAGGACCTGATGCACCGGCTCAACGTCGTCCGCCTGCGCCTGCCGCCGCTGCGCGAGCGGCAGCAGGACATCGCGCTGCTTGCACGGCACATGCTGAGGAAGAGCGCGCGCGAGCTCGCCGCGGAGCCGAAGCAGCTCTCCGACGACGCGCTGAAGGTGCTCGCCGCGTTTCCGTTCCCGGGCAACGTGCGGCAGCTGGAGAACATCTGCCACTGGCTCACCGTGATGGCGCCGGGACAGCGCGTCGGCGTCGCCGACCTTCCGCCCGAAGTGCGCGAAGCCAGGGCCGCGGGCGAGCCGACTGATGCGCCCGACTGGCACGAAGCGCTCGACCGCGAGCTCGCGCAGGCGCTCGCGCACGGTGAAAAAAGCGTCGGAGACCGGCTCGAGCGCGAATTCGAGCGCACGCTCATCCTGCGGGCGCTCGCCCACACCGGCGGACACCGGATGGAAGCCGCACAGCGTCTCGGCTGGGGGCGCAACACGCTGACGCGCCGCATCCAGGAGCTCGGCATCGATCCCGACCGCCCCAAGGAGGGCTCGGGCAGGCCGGTCAGCTCGTAGCGGCCGAGGGCGCGTCCGCGGCGAGCTCCACGATCACCGGCGCGTGATCCGAGGGCTTCTCGCCCTTGCGCGCGTTGCGGTCGATCCGGCACGACGTGCACCTGCCCGCGAGCTTCGCGGACAGCAGGATGTGGTCGATGCGGAGCCCATGGTTCTTCGGAAACGCGAGCTGCCGGTAATCCCACCAGCTGAACGTGCGTTCGGCCTGCGGAAACAACCGGAAGCTGTCGGCGAGACCGAGGGCCACCCAGCCGCGGAACACCGCGCGTTCGGGCTCCGAGCAGAGCACCTGGCCCTGCCATGCCGCCGGATCGTGGACGTCGCGATCCTCGGGCGCGATGTTGAAGTCGCCGGCGACCGCGAGCGCCGGATGCCGCGCATGTTCGCCGGCGATGAAGCGCGTCGCCGCGGCGCACCAGTCGAGCTTGTACCGGTACTTGTCCGAATCCACCGATTGCCCGTTCGGCACGTAGAGGCCGACGACGCGGATGCCGGCGACGGTCGCCGCAATGACGCGCTTCTGCGCGTCCTCGAAGCCCGGCAGAGCGGTGACGATGTCGGTCGCGGCGGGGAGCCCGTCCCGGACCAGCAGCGCGACGCCGTTGTATGTCTTCTGCCCGGCGAAATGCACGGCATAGCCGGCATCGGCGAGCTCCTGGCGCGGAAAGCGCGCATCCTCGAGCTTGGTCTCCTGCAGGCACAGGATGTCCGGCTGCGCTTCGGGCAGCCATTGCAGCAGCCGCGGGAGCCGCACGTTGAGCGAATTGACGTTCCAGGTCGCGATCTTCAACGGAGCATCCTCGAAAGGGGAAACGCAACGTCGCGCGCCCGCCATTGCCCGCCGCGGGCGCCGCCGATGATGCCATAGCGCTTCGCCCACGGGGGTTTCCATGCATTCGCAAGGGGCATCGCCGAGATGCGGCCTCGCGAGGCGCCCGACGATGCGACCTGACGCCGAACGCAATTTGATCTGAATCAATCCCTCGGCATCACCGCCGGATGATCTGCGTCAAACGGTCGCGCGCGGCAGACAATACAGTACGGGGGGCAGCGCAAAGCAGCGATCCGGACGCAGGCAACTACAAGGCACGGGCGTGATCAGCAGCCGGGCAATCAGGGGGATGGAAGCACGAGACGACGCCCGTCTCGGCTTTCCGCATGGCGCGTTCGGCCCACCGCATCGTTCATTTCGGTAGCACTCCCTCCGCCTCCAACGCGCCCCCGCCATGAATCCCTATGTGATCATGCTGTTGTACCTGGTGGCGATCATGGGATTCGTCGCCGTCACGCTGCTCCTCAACCGCATTCTCGGGCCGAAGCCCGGTGCCAATGCGATGAAGCTCGAAGCCTTCGAATGCGGGGCCGAGCCGATCGATCCGCACAACGTCAAGGCCGTGCCGATCAAGTACTACGCCGTCGCGATCGTGTTCATCCTGTTCGATCTCGAAACGGTCTTCCTGTTCATCTGGGCGCTGGGCGCGCAGCCGCTGACCGGCTTCATGCTCGCCACGTTCGGCATCTTCATCTCGCTGCTCGTCCTCATCCTGCTCTACGTGTACAAGGCGCGGCTCGTCGAAGCCGTGGCGGAGTAGCCATGAACCGGACGATCCCGATCCGCTCCGAACGTGCGCCCAGCGCGGCGTTCGAGTACATCACGACCAAGAAGGACGAGCTGATCGGCTGGGCGCGCAAGTTCTCGCTCTTTCCGTATCCGTTCGTGACCGCGTGCTGTGCGATGGAGTTCATGTCGGTCAGCGCGTCGCCGTACGACACCGACCGCTTCGGCGCGGCGCTGCCGCGCTTCTCGCCGCGCCAGGCCGACCTCCTGATGGTCGTGGGCACGATCACGCACAAGCAGGCGCCGATCCTGCTCAAGGTCTACGAGCAGATGTGCGAGCCCAAGTGGGTGATGGCCTTCGGCGTCTGCGCGACGTCCGGCGGCTTCTACCAGAACTACGCCGCCGTGCAGGGCATCGACAAGATCATTCCGGTGGACGTGTACATCCCGGGCTGCCCGCCGCGGCCCGAAACGGTGATCGACGCGATCATGCAGCTGCAGGACAAGATCGCGCGGTCGAAGCATCCGATCATCACGAGCACGTTCTGACCATGGCCGCCGACACCCTCGATCAGGTCGCCGCCGCGCTCGCCGCGGACGGGCGCGGGATCGCGCTCGCGCACGGCGTGCTCGCGATCGTCGCGGCGCCCGGCGACGTGGGCGCGATCGTGCGCCGCCTGCAGACCGAATTCGCGTTCGACCTCTTTCTCGACGTGACCGCCGTCGACTGGCCGGCCGAGACGCCGCGCTTCGAGGTTGTCTGGCATTTCTACTCGACGAAGCACTTCGTGCGCGTTCGCGTCAAGGCGCGCGTCACCGAGGCGGAGCCCGTCGTCGACTCGCTGACGGCGCTCTACGGCGCCGCCGCGTGCATGGAGCGCGAATGCCACGAGATGTACGGCATCCGCTTCCGCGGCAACGACGACCTTCGCCCGATGCTGCTCTACGAGGGCTTTGTCGGGCATCCGCTGCGCAAGGACTACGTGAAGGAGCACGAGCAGCCGCTCGTGCCCTACCGGAAGTGACGGGCCGGCCGTGGACATGAAGCTGCCCAACCCGATCCGCCCGGCGTTCACCGCAGCCGGCCACGACGAGCACGTCATCGTCAACATCGGGCCGTCGCATCCGGCGACCCACGGCACCGTGCAGATCATCGCCGAGCTCGACGGCGAGAAGGTGATCCGCACCGATGTGCACTGCGGCTTCCTGCACCGGGGATTCGAGAAGGAGTGCGAGTCGCACACCTGGCACAACCTCATTCCCTACGTCGACCGGCTGAACTACTGCTCGGCGCTGATCAACAACTTCGCGTACTGCGCGGCGGTCGAGGAGCTCGCGGGCATCGAGATCACGCCGCGCTGCCGCCACCTGCGCACGCTGCTCTCCGAGTATTCGCGCATCGCCGACCACCTGACCTGCGTCGCCGCCGCGCTGATGGAACTGGGCGCGATGACCGCGTTCCTGTACCTCGTGATGATCCGCGACTACATCTACGAGCACATCGCGAATCTCACCGGCGCCCGCGTCACCTACACGTACGGCCGCATCGGCGGCCTCGCGCGCGACCTGCCCGACGGCTGGCTCACCCGTCTCCTCGAGATCCTCGACCAGTACGAGACCTTCGTCGACCGCGTGCACGGCCTCGTCGACCGCAACCGGATCTTCATCGACCGGATGCGCGACGTCGGCGTGATCAGTACGGCGGACGCGATCAGCTGGGGCTACACCGGCCCGATCCTGCGCTCGACGGGCGTGCCGCGCGACCTGCGCAAGGACACGCCCTACCTCGCATACGCCGAACTCGACTTCGAGGTTCCGGTCGGCATCAAGGGCGACAACTACGACCGCTATTACGTGCGCATGCGCGAGATGGACGAGTCGGTGCACATGATCCGCCAATTGATCGAAACGCTGCCCGGCGGCCCGGTCAGCATCGACGACCATCGCTACGTGCTGCCGGAAAAGGCGCTGGTCTACACCGAGATCGAATCGCTGATCAATCACTTCAAGCTGGTGATCGACGGCCCGCGCATTCCCGCCGGCGAGGTCTACACCGCGCACGAGGCGGCGAACGGCGAGCTCGGCTTCTATCTCGTCAGCACCGGCGAAGGCGTGCCGTGGAAGGTCCACGTGCGCTCGCCGAGCTACGTTCACCTGGGCGGCGTGCACCGGATGCTGGACGGATATCAGCTGGCCGACATCGTGCCGACGTTCGGCTCCGTGAACATGATCGGCGGCGAGTGCGACCGCTGACGACGAACGCCCGATGAAACACCTGATCCCAGAATTCGAGCAGTGGAAGAAGCGCTTCCCGGCAGGCTTCGAGTCCGCGCTCGTGATGCCGTGCGTGCGCCGGATCCAGCAGGACCGCGGGTACGTCGCCGACAGCGACATCGCGGAGCTTGCCGACTACCTCGGCGTGCCCCCGATCCAGATCGAGGAAGTGCTGTCGTTCTACACGCAGTTCCGCCGGCATCCGATCGGGCGCTGGCACGTGCAGTGCTGCCGCAACGTCACCTGCTCGATGCGCAGCGCCGAGCGGCTGATCGACCACCTCGCGAAGAAGATCGGCGTCGCGCCGGGCGGGACCACCGCGGACGGCCGCTTCACGCTCTCGACCGTCGAGTGCCTGGGCTCGTGCGGCACCGCGCCGGTCGTGATGGTGAACGACGCCTATCACGAGAACATGAGCGTCGAGAAGCTCGACGCGCTCCTGGACGGGCTGAAATAGCCATGCCCGGCCGCCAGCTCATCATGAATTTCCCGGTCACCGCGACGTCGCATACGCTCGCCGAGTACCAGGCGCGCGGCGGCTACAAGACGCTGCCCAAGGCGCTCGCGATGGCGCCGGCGGACGTCACCAAGGAAATCGTCGCGTCGGGCCTTCTCGGCCACGGCGGCGCCGCGTTCCCGGTGGGACGCAAGTGGGGCGTGGTCAAGCTCGACGACGGCCAGCCGCACTTCCTCTGCGCGAACGCCGACGAGGGCGAGCCCGGCACGTTCAAGGACCGCTGGATTCTCGAGCACTCGCCGCACCTGCTGCTGGAATCGATGCTGATCACGTCGCACGCGCTGCAGGTCCGCCATGCGTTCGTCTACATCCGCGGCGAGTTCGACCTGCCGTACCGCCGCCTCGCCGCCGCGGTCGAGGAGGCGTACGCGAATGGCCTTCTGGGCGAGAACATCCTCGGCAAGGGATTCTCCTGCGACATCAACGTGATTCGCGGCGCGGGCTCGTATGTCTGCGGCGAGGCATCGGGACTCCTCGCCTCCGTCGAAGGCAAGCGCGGCTATCCGCGCAACCGTCCGCCGCGCCTCACGGTGAAGGGCCTCTTCCAGCGTCCGACCGTCGTCAACAACGTCGAGACGCTCTCCAACGTCGCCGGCATCATCGCCAACGGTGCCGATGCGTTCAAGCAGCTCGGTCTGCCGAAATGCCCGGGCACGCAGCTCGTGTCGATCTCCGGCCACATCGAGCGACCCGGCGTCTACGAGGTCGAGTACGGCTATCCGCTGAAGAAATTCCTGTTCGAGGACTGCGGCGGCATCACCGGCGGAAAGAAGCTGAAGTGCATCGTCCCGGGCGGCATCTCGACCAAGGTGCTGACCGCAGAAGAGTGCGAACCCGTCACCTACGACAAGGAATCGCTCGAGAAGGCGGGATCGTCGCTGGGCTCGGGCGGCATGATCGTCATCGCCGAGGGCACGTGCATGGTGCGGCTGCTGCAGGTGATGCTGCGCTTCTACCACCACGAATCCTGCGGCCAGTGCACGCCGTGCCGCGAAGGCATGGGCTGGATGCACCGGATCATCGACCGCATCGTCGCCGGCGAGGGAAAGCCAGGCGACCTCGACCGGCTGATCGAGATCGGCAAGCTGAACGACGGCACGACGATCTGCGGGATGGGCGATGCGGCGGGCTACGCGACCATCGGCATCCTCGCCAAGTACCGCGACGAGTTCGAATACTTCATCGAGCACAAGCGCTCGAAGTTCGACGGGAACCTGGAAGCGACGGAGCTCCTGAGCGAGCCGCACGCGGTTGCGACGGGGAGTTTTCGGGATGGAATGCGCGAAGCGAGGCGAAGCTAATGGCCGGCCCCCTTAGCGAGCCTCGCGACAAAGCAGGCCGCCCGAAAAGCCCCGTCCCTTCGGGCTGCGGCCAAATGCGGCGCCTGCTTCGCCGTGCTCCTCGGCATCGTAGTCTCGGCTACGACCTTCGTCGCCCGTCTCGCACGCATCCGCATTTGGCAATGCAGCGCAACCGTGTGCGGCTCGCTCAGGGGCTCCCCCATGCCTGAGATCTTCATCAACGGCAGGAGCGTGCAGGCCGAGGCGGACCAGACGGTGCTGCAGGCGGCGCTGGCCAACGGCTTCTACATTCCGTACTTCTGCTGGCACAAGGCGCTGTCGATCGCCGGCAACTGCCGGATCTGCGTCGTGCAGCCGGAAGGCAAGAACTGGGTCGAGATCGCGTGCAACATGCCGGTTGCCGAAGGCATGCGCGTGCTGACCGACTCCGAGCTCGTCCGTGCCAGCCGCAAGGCGACGCTGCAGTTCATCACGCTCAACCATCCGGTCGACTGCGGGATCTGCGACAAGGCCGGCGAGTGCACGCTGCAGGACTATCATGTCGAGTACAACGGCGCGAAGTCGGTGTCGATCGACGTCAAGGTGAAGTCGACCAAGTTCTTCGACCTGTCGCGCCGCATCGTGCTCGACAACGAGCGCTGCATCCTGTGCTCGCGCTGCGTCCGCTTCACCCGCGAGATCTCGAAATCGAACGGGCTCGGCATCAAGGACCGCGGCGACACGTCGCTCGTGCGCGCATCCGAGAACGGCGCCTTCGACCGCGACGCCTATTCCGACAATGTGATCGACCTCTGTCCGGTCGGCGCCCTGCTTTCGCGGCCATTCCTGCACAAGGCGCGCGTCTGGTACCTCGAGCCCACGAAGTCGGTGTGCCCCGGCTGCGCGCGCGGCTGCAGCATCGACATCTGGCACCGCAAGCGCGAATGGGCGGTGCGAACGCTAGATCCGGCGCAGAACGCCAGCATTGCGCGGGTGACGCCGCACGAGAATCCCGCGGTCAACGGACCGTGGATCTGCAACAAGGGACGCGATCTCGCGGCGATCTTCGAGCGCCGGCGCGCGGTGCAGCCGATGCTGAAGGGTGTCCCCGCCGAGCTCCCCGCTGCAATCACCGCGGCGCGCACGCTGCTCGACGCCGCGAAGCATCCGGTCGCGCTGGTCTCGAGCTGGGGCAGCAACGAGGAGCTCGCGCGGTTCAAGGAAACGCTGGGCGCGCGCTGCACGAATTTCGTCAAGGCCGACCACGTCGCCGGCGAAGGCGAGGTCGTGGAAGACGACCTCCTGATCCGCGCCGACAAGAATCCCAACACGACCGGTGCGCGCAAAGTCTTTGGCGACGCCCCCGTCCGGCTGGACGACGCGACCGACCTGGTGCTGGTCTGGGGCGAGGGCTTCGATTTCGGCGCAGTGCCGCGCGGCGCGAAGGTGATCTTCCTCAACGGCTACCTCGCGCCCGAGAACGGGCATGCCGACGTGTTCATCCCGATCAGCATCCAGACCGAGCGGCGCGGCCACTACACGAACGCCGACGGCGTTGTCAGCGAGTTCCTGCCGTGCTTCACGAAGGCAGCGACCGTGGCGGACGCGGAATCGTTGTTCGGCGAGCTCGTGACCGCCAGGGCGATGGCATGATCCAGGACCTCGTCGTCTACGCGGTGTTCATCGGCTACGGCGTCGGCGTGCTGATGACCTTCGGCACGATCCTGACCTGGGTCGAGCGCAAGCAGGCGGCCGTGATGGCGGATCGCATCGGCGCCAACCGCGCGTACCTCCGCATTCCGTTCACGCAGATCAAGCTCGTCTGGTGGGGCCTGTTCCACGGGATGGCCGACGGGCTCAAGATGCTCGTCAAGGAAGACTTCAAGGCGGACTCGTACGACTGGTACGCCTACGCGGTGGCGCCGTGGGTCGTGTTCACGCCGGTGCTGCTGGTGTTCGCCGTCATTCCGTTCGGCGGCGCGCTGCATCCGGCGGAGCTCTTCTCGGCGTTTCCCACGATTGCCGACTGGTTCGGCGACCGCACCTACACGCTGCAGATCGCCCGGCTCGACGCCGGCATCCTGATCGTCTTCGCGTTCGGCGGTATGACGATCATCGGCGCGATGCTCGCGGGCTGGGCGTCGGCGAACAAGTACTCGATGCTGGGCGCGCTGCGCGCCGGCTCGCAGATGATCTCCTACGAGCTGATCATGGGCCTGACGGTGCTGGGCCTGATCCTGATCTATGGCAGCGTCGACCTGACGACGATCGTGCAGAAGCAATCCGGAATCGTGCTCGGCTTCCTCCCCGCGTGGGGCATCGTGCTGCAGCCGTTCGCCGCGACGCTGTTCCTGGCCGCCGCGATCGCCGAGAACAAGCGCATTCCGTTCGACCTTCCCGAGGCCGAATCGGAGCTGATCGCCGGCTTCTACACCGAATACAGCGCGATGAAGATGGGCCTCTTCATGTTCGCCGAGTTCATCGAGATCGCGATCATCGGCGCGCTGTTCACGACGCTCTTCCTCGGCGGCTACAACCTGCCGTACATGAACGACGCCGGATTCATGCTGCCGGGCGGCCACACGATCGCGCTCGGCCATGGCGCGGTCCTGGTGCTGCAGCTCGCCGTGTTCCTCGTCAAGGTGCTGCTGATGTCGAGCTTCCAGATCCTGATCCGCTGGACGCTGCCGCGCTTCCGCTATGACCAGGTGCTCAAGTTTGCCTGGAAGTTCATGTTCCCGCTGGCGCTCGCCAACCTCGTCGTCACCGCGGTCGCCGTCTGGGCGCTGACCTGATGACCACCCGCCCGCACGTCCGCAGGAAGTACTGGAACGAGCCCACGATGACGCTGTGGGAGAAGGCCTATCTGCCGGAGATCCTGCGCGGCCTTTTCATCACGAGCCGCGTGTTCGTCGTCAACATGACGAAGTGGATGACCGGACGCAAGGGCGCGCTCACCACGTACTACCCCGAGGAAACGCGCTGGGATTACGCCGAGAACAACCGCGGCAAGCACGTGCTGACGCAGCGCCCCGACGGCCGCCCGCAGTGCATCGCCTGCAACCTCTGCGCGACGGTGTGCCCGGCCAAGGTGATCGAGATCGAGGCGGCGTTCGATCCCGACGACGCCGCGCATCCGAAGTATCCGGCGCGGTTCGAGATCGACTATTCGCGCTGCATCTTCTGCGGACTGTGCGTCGAGGCGTGCCCGGAGGACGCGATCCGGATGGTGAAGGAAGTGCCCGACCTGCCGTCCGGCGATCGCGACCGCATGTGGCTCGGCCGCACGGAGCTCCTGACGTGGAGCCCGCGCAGCGACGTCGCGAAGCCGTACCCGGGCAAGCCGGACGCCGGCGCCAAGCGAGGCTCGCCATGATCGAAACGGTGCTCGCCAACCTCGACACGGCACTGCTGTGGCTGTTCGCGCTGTCCGCACTCGCCGGCGGCGCGCTGATGATCCTGCTGCGCCATCCGATGCAGGTCGCGATGGCGCTGATCTCGACGATGGTGTTCCTCGGAGGCGTCTACGGGCTTCTCGGCGTCCACTTCATCGCGGCGTTCCAGGTGCTGATCTACGTCGGCGCGGTGATGGTGTTCATGGTCTACGTGATCATGCTGCTCGACGTGCGCGATCCGTCGCTGCGCGGCCGCTATTCGCGGATGCTGGTGCCGGGCGTCGCGGCCGCGGTGGCGCTGCTCGCAGTGCTCACCTTCGCGGTGCTGCGCGGCGATCTCGCAGCGGCCCGCTCGTCGGTGTCGTTCACGCTGCAGCAGTTCTCGGTCGCCTTCCTGACCGAATACTGGCTGTATTTCGAGCTCACCTCGGTGCTGCTCGTTGCCGCGGTCGTCGCGGCGCTGGCGGTGATCAAGGAGAGCGGGGTCGACCATGAACAAGAGTGAGATGCTGCTCTTCGTCAGCATGGCGCTGTTCTCGCTGGGCCTGCTCGGCGTCGTGGTGCGGCGCAACGTGCTCGTGATGCTGATGTGCATGGAGCTGATGCTGAACGCCGTCAACCTGGCGCTCGTCACCATCGCACAGCAGACCGGCACGACGATCGGCGCGGTGCTGGTGTTCCTCATCTTCGTCGTCGCCGCCGCGGAAATCGCGATCGCGATCCCGATCGTGCTGGTCCTCGTGCGGCGCAAGCGCACGCTGGACCTCGACGCCTACACCGATCTCAAAGGATAAGAAGGTGCAGCCCCTCATTCTGATCGTCCTCGCGCCGCTGGCGGGCTTCCTCGTCAACGGTGTGCTCGGGACCCGCTTCGGCGGGGAGCGCGTGGGCAGGCGCTTCGTCTCCGTGGTCGGCTGTGCGCTGCCCGCGCTCGCGTTCCTGCTCGCGATCAAGTGCTTCACGGATCTCATGGCCACGGGTGCGCCGCTCGCCGAGGTCGCCTACACCTGGACGCTGATCGGGGGCAATCCGTTCGAGATCGCGCTCTACCTCGACCGGCTGTCGGCGGTCATGGTGCTGATCGTCACCGGCGTGGGCACGCTGATCCACATCTACTCGATCGGCTACATGAAGGACGACGCGAGCTACGCGCGCTTCTTCGCGTACCTGAACCTCTTCCTCTTCTTCATGCTGCTGCTGGTGCTCGGCAAGTCGCTGCTGGTGCTGTTCGTCGGCTGGGAAGGCGTCGGGCTCGCGTCGTACCTCCTGATCGGCTTCTGGTTCGAGGACCCGGTCAACGCACGCGCCGGCAAGAAGGCGTTCATCGTCAACCGCATCGGCGATGCCGGGTTCCTGCTCGGGATGTTCGTGCTGTACCAGGGCCTCGGCACGCTCGACATGCCGACGATCAATGCCGCGTTCGCCAACGGGCCGAACGCCGCCGTCTCCGCAAGCCTCGCGGGCATCCTTCTCTTCATCGGCGCCACCGGCAAGTCGGCGCAGATTCCGCTGCACATCTGGCTGCCGGACGCGATGGCGGGCCCGACTCCGGTATCGGCGCTGATCCACGCGGCGACGATGGTGACGGCGGGCGTGTACCTCGTCGCGCGGATGTCCGGCCTCTACCTGCAGGCGCCGGAGGCGTCGGCGGTGATCACGGTGATCGGCATGGCGACGGCGTTCTTCGCGGCGACCGTGGCGGTCGCGCAGACCGACATCAAGAAGACGCTCGCCTATTCGACGGTGTCGCAGCTCGGCTTCATGTTCGTGGCCCTCGGCGTGGGCGCCTACGGCGTCGCCGTGTTCCACGTGTTCACGCACGCGTTCTTCAAGGCGTGCCTCTTCCTCGGCGCCGGCAGCGTGATCCACGCGCTCTCCGGCGAGCAGGACATCCGCAAGATGGGCGGCCTCGCGCGGCGCATTCCGGTGACGTTCGTGACGTTCGCGATCGCGACGGCGGCGATCGCCGGCATTCCGCCGCTCGCCGGGTTCTTCTCCAAGGACGAGATCCTGTGGTTCGCGTTCGCGAGCGAGCGCGGCGGCTCGCCGCTCCTGTGGACCGTCGGCGCCGCCACCGCGTTCATGACTGCGTTCTACATGTTCCGTCTGCTCTGGCTCGTGTTCTTCGGCGCATCGCGGATGGACCCCGAGGTCGAGCATCACGTCCACGAGTCGCCGCTGTCGATGACCGGCGTGCTGGTCGTGCTCGCCGTGCTGTCCGCGTTCGGCGGCTTCATCGCGATCCCGCATTTCCTCGCGCCGATGCTGCCTCTGCCCGCGGTTGTTCCCGAATTCGAGCACTACGAGAAGACGCTGCTCGTCGTGTCGGTGGTGATCGCGCTGGCCGGCCTTGCCGGTGCTGCGCTCGTGTTCGGACGCGGCACCGCGCGTGCGGAAGCGGTGCGCCTGCGCTTCGCGGGCCTTAATCGCCTCCTCACCGGCAAGTATTTCATCGACGAGCTCTACGACTTCCTGATCGTGCGGCCGCTGTGGTGGATTTCCGAGCGCGTGTTCCTCGGGCTCGGCGACCGGATGCTGCTCGACGGCTCGCTCAACGGGCTCGCGCGGCTCGCGCAGCGCGGCGCAGGCGCGCTGTCGCGCGTGCAGAGCGGCAACCTGCAGCGCTACGTGTTCTTCGTGGTGATCGGAACGATCGCCTGTCTTGCCTGGGGATTGCGCCGTGGCTGACGCGACCCTCCTGTCGATCGTCCTCTACCTGCCGCTCGCCGGCATCGCGATCCTCGTCGCCATTGCGCGCGGCAACGATGCGCTGGTGCGCCGCGTGTCGCTCGCGGTGATGACGCTGCAGTTCGTCCTCACCGCGATCCTCTACGCGCATTTCGACAATGCAGCGACGGGCCTGCAGTTCGAGACGCGGCTGCCGTGGATCGCCGACTGGGGCGTCTACTACCACATCGGCCTCGACGGCATGAGCATCCTGCTGGTCGCACTGACGGCGTTCCTCGGGCCGCTGGTCGTCGCCGGCGCGTTCACCGCGATCACCAGGGACGTGAAGCTCTTCTACGCGATGGTGTTCCTGATCCAGTTCGCGATGATGGGCACGTTCGTCGCGCAGGATCTCTTCCTGTTCTACCTCTTCTGGGAAGCGATGCTGATCCCGATGTTCCTCATCATCGGCATCTGGGGCGGCGAGCGGCGGATCTACGCGACGATCAAGTTCTTCCTCTACACGGCCTTCGGCAGCATCCTGATGCTGGCGGCGGTGATCTACCTCGTCTGGTCGCTGCAGCAGAGCTCCGGCGTCGTCTCGTTCGCCTTCACCGATCTCTACAAGGCGCAGCTGCCGCTGTCCACGCAGCTCGTGCTGCTCGCCGCGTTCGGGCTGTCGTTCGCGATCAAGGTGCCGATGGTGCCGCTGCATACATGGCTGCCCGACGCGCACGTCGAGGCGCCGACGGCAGGCTCGGTGATCCTCGCCGGCGTGCTCCTCAAGATGGGCACGTACGGCTTCATGAAGCTGGGCTTCCCGCTCTTTCCCGACGCGACGCGGATGCTCGTGCCGGCGATCATGGCGATGTCGGTGATCTCGATCGTCTACGGCGCCTGCCTCGCGCTGGTGCAGACCGACATCAAGAAGATCATCGCGTACTCGTCGATCAGCCATCTCGGCTACGTGATGCTGGGGCTCGCGAGCCTCGACCTCATCGGCATCCAGGGCGCCGTGATCCAGATGGTGAGCCACGGGCTCACGGCGGCCGGCCTCTTCCTGATGGTCGGGATGATCTACGAGCGCTGCCACACGCGCGAGCTCGCGGCCTACGGCGGCCTCGCGAAGCTCCTGCCCGTCTATTCCGTTTTCTTCATGATCCTCACGCTGGCCTCGGTCGGCCTGCCGACCACCAGCGGGTTCACCGGCGAGTTCCTGGTGCTGCTGGGCGCATTCCGCGCATCGTGGCAGATGCACCTGGCGGGCGCGACGCTCCCGCTGGTGCTCGCGTCGATCTCCGTGCTGGGCGTCGTGCTGGGAGCGCTCTACATGTTCCGCTTCGCGCAGGGCTTCATGTTCGGCGCGGCCAAGGCGCCGCACATGCCGATCACCGATCTCGACCTGCGCGAGAAGTCGATCCTCGTGATCATCGTCGCGGCCGTGTTCTGGCTGGGACTCTTCCCCGAGGGCGCGATGCAGAAGACCGAGCAGGCCGCGAAGCAGTACCGCGAGCTCGTGCTGACCGAGCGGCTGCCGGGAGGCGCGAAATGAGCTGGCAGTCGATCTTCGCCGCCATGCTGCCGGAGCACATCCTGCTCGCGGGGCTCCTCGCGCTGATCGCTCTGGAGATCGTCGTCGATCGCCCGCACGGGTCCCTCGGTGTCGCGCTCATCGCCGTGTGCGCGGCCGCGGTCGCGGCGCTCGCGCTCAACGTGAACGGCGTCCACGCCGATCCGTTCCCCGGCCAGTATTCCGTCGTTCCGGGAACGTCGCTCGCGAAGGCGCTGGTGCTCGCCTTCGTGGTGCCGGTGCTGCTCTTCGCGCGCGAGGAGCGCACCAACATCCGCTTCTATCCGCTGCTGCTGTCGTCGCTGTACGGCTTCTGCCTCATCGTGTCGGCGGAGAGCTTCCTCACGCTGTTCCTCGGCCTCGAGCTGATGGCGCTGCCGGTGTACGTGCTGGTCCTGCTGGGATTCCGGCGCGCGGACAGCGCCGAGGCGGCGCTCAAGTACCTCGTGCTCGGCGGCACCGCGACGGCGCTCTTCCTGATGGGCGTCGCGCTGCTCTACGGCGGCGCGGGGTCGCTGTCGATCGCGGCGTTCGCGACGGCGCTGCATTCCTCCGACGTGATGGCGCGCGCGGCCGTCGTGCTCGTGATCGCCGCATTCTTCGTGAAGGCGGCGATCGTGCCGTTCCACGCGTGGGCGCCCGACGCCTACGAAGGGGCGAGCGTGCCCGTCACCGCATACATGGCGACGGTCATCAAGGCCGGCGTGCTGCTCGCCGTCGTCCGTCTGGTCGGGACCGAGCCGCTGTCGCCGGCGATGGCGCAAACCCTCGCGATCCTGCCGCTGGTGTCCATCGTGTGGGGCAACCTCGCCGCGATGCGGCAGACGAGCTTCCGGCGCATGATCGCGTATTCGTCGATCGCGCACGCGGGTTATCTCTTCTATGCGTTCCTCGGTGCCGGCGCGACCCGCTACCAGGGCGTCGTGTTCTACCTCGTCGCTTACGGCCTCGCCAACCTGCTCGCGTTCGCGGCGCTGCCGCGCGGCGGCGACGACAGGACGGCCGACCGCCTGGACAGCTTCAAGGGACTCTTCCGGCGCCGTCCGTATGCCGCGCTGATGATCGGCATCTCGATGCTGTCGCTTGCCGGCATTCCGCCGTTCCCGGGATTCATCGCCAAGTTCCTGATCTTCCGCAACGTGATCGCGGCCGGCTACACCACGTACGCGGTGCTGGGTCTCGTCGGAAGCTATCTCGGCATTTACTTCTACCTGCGCGTCATCCAGTTCATGTTCATGAGCGCGGACGAAACGGCGCAGGCGTCGGGCACCGTGCGCATCGCGCTCGCGGCGAGCGTGCTGACCCTCGTGCCGATCGCGCTCTTCGCGCTGTTTCCGGGCTTCGTGCTGACGCGACTCTGAGGATGACCGCGGCGGGCGGCGCGGGCGTTCGCGCAATAGCCTTGCTTCGTGATGCCGGGTTCCGTGCCGAACCGGCTCCGAGGATTCCGCGGTGGACGCCGCGAACCCCGATGATTACTGCTTGGGGTAGTTCGCGGGGGCGCTGACCGTCTGCGAGCCGTCGCCCGCGACCGGAGCGACCGGCATCGCGTCCGGCGCCGACTTGCCCGGGGGGCTCGCCCGGCGATTCGCCGGCGCCTTCGGATAGCCCGCTTCGTCCAGCATCGACGACCAGCGGGCGTCGGAGAAACCCTTGGCGAACTGCTTGTCGCCGATCTGCAGGACGGGGGCCTGCAGCTCGCCGGTGGCCTTCATCAGCAGTTCCGAACCCTCCGGCGTGTCGACGGCGATCGACGTGTAAGGCACGCCGCGGCGGTTGAGCAGCGCCTCGGCCGCGCGGCAGACCTCGCCGCAGGGGAACGTGTAGAGCTTGACCGGAAAGCGCTCCGTCGCCTCGCGCGTGGCGAGCGACATGTCGTCGCTCTGGACGTAATTGCCGCCCAGCCGCTTGGCCTGGACATCCTTGGCGGCGTCCGGCGGCAGCCGGTCCGTGTAGACCACGTGGCCGTCCTTGTCGACGTACCGGTACACCTGTGCCTGCGCGAGGACGCCCCCGGCCGCGAGTGCCAGGGCGATTCCGCAAGCCATTGAAATAGGGGTCTTTCCGCGTGCCATGCCATGCTCCTCAGGCGGTGAGCGTCATCCCATTATGCCGCAGAAGGGCATCGATTTGGGGTGCGCGGCCGCGGAAGGCCACAAAGGACTCGAGCGCAGGTCGGCTGCCTCCCCGCGCCAGCACCTCGTCGCGAAAGCGCGAGCCGGCGGCGGGCGAAAGCACGCCGGCCTCCTCGAACAGGCTGAACGCGTCGGCGGAAAGCACCTCCGCCCACTTGTAGCTGTAGTAGCCCGCCGCGTAGCCGCCCGCGAAGATGTGGCCAAATGCGTTCATGAACCGGTCGTACGGCGCGCGCGGCGACACGGCAATTTCGCGCCGCACCGTGTCCTCGACGTCGCGCGGCGTGGCTGCGCCGGCCGGATCGTAGGTCGAGTGCAGCAGCATGTCGAAGAGCCCGAATTCCAGGTGGCGCACCGTCACGAGGCCGCTCTGGAAGTTCTTCGCGGCGATCATGCGGTCGAACAGCGCGCGCGGCAGCGGGAGGCCGGTGTCGACGTGCGCGGTCATCGCTCCGAGCACGTCCCACTCCCAGCAGAAGTTTTCCATGAACTGGCTCGGCAGCTCGACCGCGTCCCATTCGACGCCGTGAATCCCCGACACGCCCGCCACGTCGACCTGCGTCAAGAGCTGATGCAGCCCGTGCCCGAACTCGTGGAAGATCGTCGTGACCTCGTCGTGCGTGAACGTCGCCGGGCGACCGGGCTCCGGCGCGGAGAGGTTGCACGTGAGATAGGCAACGGGGTGCTGGACGCGAATGCCGATGCGGCGGCGGTCGATCGCGGCGTCCATCCAGGCCCCGCCCTGCTTGCCGGCGCGCGCGTAGAGGTCGAGATAGAACTCGCCGATCCGGGTGCCGCCCGCGTCGCGGATCTCGAAGAAGCGCACGTCCGGATGCCACGTCGCCGCGGTGGCGGCGCGGATCGAAATGCCGTACAGCGTTTCGGCGACGCGAAAGAGGCCGGCCAGGACCTTGGGCTCGGGAAAATACTGGCGCACTTCCTGATCGGAGAACGCGTAGCGGTGCTCCTTGAGACGCTCCGACGCGAATGCGAGGTCGTGCGCCTGCAGCTTCTCGATGCCGAGCGTCGCGCGCGCGAATGCGTCGAGCTCCGCGATGTCCCTTTGCGCGAACGGGCGCGCCTTGACGTTGAGGTCGCGCAGGAAGGCGATTACCTCGGTCGCGCTCTGCGCCATCTTCGGCACCAGCGACAGCTCGGCGTAGCTCGAATAGCCGAGGAGCTGCGCCTCCTCGCGGCGCAGCGCGAGGAGGCGCCGGATCACGGCGGTGTTGTCCCACTCGGGACGCGCGCCGAGCTCGGAGGCGCGCGTCGAGTAGGCGCGGTGCAGCGTGGCGCGGAGCTCGCGATTGGTCGCGTACTGCATCACCGGCAGGTACGACGGCATCCGCAGCGTGACCTTGCACCCTGCCTTCCCGTCGGCGGCCGCCTCGGCGCGCCCCGCCCGCAGCACGTCCTCGGGTACGCCGGCGAGATCGGACTCCGTCTCCACGTAGAGTGCCCAGTCGTTGGTCGCGTCGAGCACGTTGTCCTCGAATTGCGACGCGAGCGCGGAGAGTTCCTCCTGCACGGCCTTGAAGCGCGCCTTGGGCGCGTCGGGCAGCTCGGCGCCTGCCAGCCGGAAATCGCGGAGCTCGTTTTCCATCGCGCGCCGCTGCGCCGGATCGGCCGCCGCAAAGCCCGGCGCCGCCGCCAACGCGCGATAGCGGCCGTAGAGGCGAAGGTCCTGCGCGAGATCGGTGTGCAAATCGGTGAGCCGCGGCAGGTTGGCGTTGTAGGCCTCGCGCAGCGCCGGCGAACTCACGACCGCGTTGAGATGGCTGACGGCGCCCCAGGCGCGGTCGATGCGGTCGAGCGCGTCGTCGAGCGGGACGACGACGTTGTCCCACGTCGGCGGGCTAGCGTCGGTGGCGACGACTTCCGCGGCGGCGCGCGCGTCCTCCAGCAGACGGTCGATCGCAGGCGTGACGTGCCCGGCCAGGATCGCGTCGAAGCGCGGCAGGCCCGAAAAATCGAGGAGGGGGTTGTCGCTTGCGTTCACGTGGAGTTCCTGTTCAGGCTGCCGGTTTGTTCCCGCGGCGCAGCGCCGCGTCGAGCTGCGCCAGGTCGGCGGGAGTGCCCACGTTCGTCCATCCGCCGTCATGGCGCTCGCCGCTCACGAGGCCGTGCGCGATCCAGTCCTGCCACAGCGGAAGCAGTTTGATGCGCGTGCGGGGCTTT